>Ga0315282_10002641_pt1 | contig 32710 bp, 30 predicted proteins | sample YL17G07_20_MG_FD_203693 | JGI IMG/M metagenome (GOLD analysis project Ga0315282, IMG submission 203693) | Sediment microbial communities from Yellowstone Lake, YNP, Wyoming, USA - YL17G07_20 | ecosystem: Environmental > Aquatic > Freshwater > Lake > Sediment | place: USA: Wyoming | collected...
TCAAAAGCGGAGGTCCGCGCTGCCAGCTCGGATGGGCTCAATTCTTCCCGCCGCCAGGAGCAGCGTGGCAGCGACCAGAGCCATTCCGCCGGCCCAAACGAAAGCCGGTTCGTAGCCGAATGAATCCACGACGCGCCCGATCCCCAACTGCGATGCTGCGCCCAGCAAGGTTCCGGCAGCCCCCGTGATTCCGTACAGAACTGCCACATGCCTGGGGGGAGTAATTTCGGTGATGACCGTGTGAATATTCGAGCCAAAGGACTGATGCCCGAAAAGCGCCAGGCTCACCAGCGCCAAAGCCAAATAAGAGGCGGGGGCGAAGCAGGCTGAGGCGCCCATAGCGCAAAGTGAGGCGGAAGCAAACAGAATAGTTTTGCGGCTGCGATCCAAGCCCAGCCCACGCCGGATCAGACTGCTGCTGGCCCAGGCGCCAGCTAAGGCGCCCACGCCGGCACAGAAAAAAGGTATCCAGAGGAGCTTGCCCACACTGACGAGGTCGAACCTTCGCACGTCCTGAAAATAGCCGGGGATCCAGAACAGGTAGAAATACCACGCGGCGTCAGTGGAAGCCCGTGCTCCCAAGACGCACCAGTATTTCCGCGATTTGAGGACCTCGGACAGTGAAGGGTCGTTTCCAGCCGAGGGGACGCTGGCGGGCAACCCCCTCTCCCGGCCCGCGCCCCGCATGCGGGATCGCGGGCCACCCTTTCCCCCAAGGGGGAGAGGGCTGGAAACTGCGGGAGAGCCGCCCGCTCCGTAATCCTGATGGATGCGCCGGTGAAGGAGAAGCCAGGGCGGGAGCAGCAATAGCCCCAAGGCACCGATCACCAAAAAAGACGCTCGCCAACCGTAATGAATCGTGATCCAGGCTACAAGAGGAGGAGTGAGCAGGGTGCCAACGCAGAGCGCGGAGAGGATGAGCCCTACAGCCTTGGCCCGGCTTTCAGGCGGGAACCACTCGGCTGCACCCCGTATGGCGGCGGGATAAAAGCCGCCTTCTCCCATCCCCAGGAACACCCGGCAGAGAGCCAGGCTGCGGAGTCCCTGCACATAGGCATGCGCCATGCTGGCAAGCGACCAGAAAGCCACCGTGAGCGCGAAAGCGCCCCGATATCCCAGACGGTCCGCGACCCGGCCTCCCAGGACGTAGAAGACCGCGTACAAAACCAGGAAGGCGTTGATGGCTAATCCGAAGTCCGCGTTCGTCAGCGTCAGATCCCGCCGCATCTGAGGCATGATGACGCCCACCAGCGAGCGGTCCATGTAGTTAAGCACAGAGCCCGCGAAGAGGAGAAAAACGATTTGCCACGCGAATACGCGTTGCGGATCCCGATCGTTACTCATAAGATTGAGGATTTATACTACATTTCGCATCGTGGGGGCGGATAATCATGACCCATCGAGAACGAATTCTGGCGGCTATCCGGGGCGAGACGCCCGACCGACTGCCCTGGGTCCCGCGCTTGGAATTCTGGCATCGCGTAGCCTTGCGCCATGACGCTCTGCCTACCGAGCTACGTTCCCTTAGCCTCACGGAAATCACGGAGCGCCTGGGGGTGGGATGCTACTCCTCCGTCCCCGATTTCACCGACACCTCGGATGAGGAGGCCATGCTCGACCGGGCACTGGGGATCTTCCGTCTCCCGGTCCTCCCGTATCGGGTGACGCTCCTGGATGTCGAGCGCCGGGTGTTCCGCCGCGGCCTGGAGACTACGGTTGAATATCACACGCCCCTCGGGTCCCTCCGCACGGTCTCAGTGTTCACCGAGGAAATGCTGGACGCGGGCGCATCCATGTCCTGGGTTGTGGAACATGCCCTGCGCGAGCCGCGGGATTTCGACGCGGCGGCCTTTGTTTTCTCGCACCTCAAAGTCGAGCCCCAGTTGAAAGGCTATCTCGCCCGCCGCGATGAAGTAGGCGAGCGGGGAGTGGCGGTAGGTTATCTGCTGGGAACAGCCTGCCCCATGCAGCACATCATGAAAGAACTGATGCCGCTCGAGCAGTTCTTTTATGCTCTTTATGACTACCCGGAGAAAGTCCAGCGGCTGGCGGAGCAAATGGAACCCTTCTACCAGCAGCTCAAGGAAATCGGGGCCAACTCCCCCGCCGAGGTAATCTTCCTGGGCGCCAACTATGACGACTCAATCACCTACCCTGCCTTCTTCGAGAAGTACATTCTCCCTGCCTTGCGCGACTACGCAGGAGTTCTGCATGCTAAAGGCAAATACTTGATGACCCATACCGACGGCGAGAACAGGCTACTGCTAGACTTGTACCTGCGCGCCGGGTTTGATATCGCCGATTCCGTGTGCCCCTACCCCATGACCCGCTGCCGACTGGAAGAGATTCGCGCCGCCTTCGCGAACCGCATCACGATCTGGGGTGGAATTCCCTCGACCTTGCTCTGCCCCGCCAGCACCCCTGAAGACGAGTTTCGCCGGTCGATTGCTCAGTTGATCGAACGCTACGGCCGTGAAAGCCATTTCATTCTCGGCGTCAGCGACATGGTCACGGCGGATGCCGATTGGGACCGCTTGCAGTACGTCACAGAAAAGGTGGCGATAACTTAATCCATCCTCGAAGCGCCTTACTACGAGCTTGCTCAGCGCCGGCCCGTTTGTGAGAATCTTTTGCCCGTTATGCGCAATACACGGGACACCCAAACCTTGTCATCCCGAGGAGTCCCGCTCTTTGGGGCGACGAAGGATCTCTGTAGTTCGCGGGGAATATTCCCTGGCGGGGGTTCACAAGAACTGGAGGGATTCTTCGGCCCCCAAAGAACGGGGGCCTCAGAATGACAAGTGACCAGAGGCGACCAGTCGCGGGATCGCTGATGGCCTGCCGCCTGCTGTTTTTCTTGCTGGCTTCGCGGTGCTAGAAGTGATAGATTAGGTGCGGTTCGGGGCATTTTGAAAGGATGCGGTCCGGCGAGAAGTTCCTCCGCGGGCGCGTTGTTGTGCGAGGGTAAGTCTCCGCCTCGGTGGAATGCCCCTGGATCAACGCGAAAGGAGGCGCCACACCATTGTGGGCCTCACCCAGAACGAAATACTCTGTGTTCTCCGTTCCTCTCAGGCTTTAACACGGAGAACGTCGAGGGGCTCAGTGACCTCCGAGTTGAAGTTCTTCCGACCACTGAGGACCCAGAGATGGGGAGGTAAATGTCATGAAGGTCCTGTTGATTTATCCCGAATTCCCAGACACTTTCTGGAGCTTCAAGCACGCTCTTCCTTTCCAGGGCAAGCGCTCGGCGTATCCGCCCCTCGGCCTTTTGACCATCTCTTCCCTTCTCCCCCACCACTGGCAGAAGCGTCTCATTGACCTCAACGTCAGGCGGCTGAAAGATTCCGACCTCGAATGGGCCGACGTGGTTTTCTTGAGTGGCATGCTGGTGCAGGGCCCCTCGATGCAGGCGCAGATCGCGCGCTGCCAGGCCCGCGGTTTGCGCACCGTGGTGGGCGGCCCCATCGCCAGCGCCAAGGATAGGGCCATCGCCCAGGCGGATCATGTTGTAGAAGGAGAATCAGAAGAGATCATCCCCGAACTGGCAGCCGAACTCGAGCGCGGCACAGCGCGGCCTTATTACCTCAAACCACAACTTCCCGATGTGACGCTCGTCCCGCCGCCTGATTTGCAACTCGCGGAACTGGGCCGGTACAGCTCGATGGCGGTGCAGTATTCGCGTGGTTGCCCATTCACCTGCGAGTTTTGCGACATCATCGAAATCTATGGGCGCCGCCCGCGCACCAAGACACCGGAGCAGCTCTGCGCCGAACTCGAGCAACTCCACCGCCGGGGCTGGCGGGGTCCGGTGTTCTTGGTGGACGACAACTTCATCGGCAACAAGAAGAACGTGAAGATCCTGCTGCCGGAGCTGGTCAAGTGGATGCGTGACCACAAATTTCCGTTTTCACTCTACACCGAGGCCTCTGTGAACCTGGCCGAGGAAGAGGAGCTGCTGCGGCAGATGCGCGAAGCCCACTTCACGCGCGTATTCCTGGGTATCGAAACACCGGTTACCGAGAGTCTTAAAGAGACCACAAAATTCCAGAACTTGCGCAAGGATCTGCGGGCGAGTGTAAGACTCATCCAATCTTACGGGATTGAAGTCATGGCGGGTTTCATCGTAGGCTTCGACAACGATCCACCCAATGTCTTCGAGCGGCAGATTCAATTTATTCGCGAAGCAGCCATCCCGCTCTCGATGGTCGGCCTGCTCACTGCCTTGCCCAATACCCAATTGTGGCGGCGGTTGAAAGCCGAAGGCCGGCTTCTAAAAGAGAGCCTCGGCAACAACACTCTGATCGATCTGAACTTCATCCCCAAGATGGATAAGCAGCAACTCCTCGACGGCTACGAGCGAATCCTCCGAACTATTTACAGCCCCAAGGAGTATTTCGAGCGCGCTTCCGCCTTCCTCTCCCACCTTGGAGGGGCGGCCCGTTCGCCGGTGGTGTTCTCCGACCTCATGGCACTGGGCAGATCACTCTGGCGACAGGGATTCGTTTACAACTACCGCAAGGAGTATTGGAAGTTCCTCGCGCAGACAGTTCGCAGGCATCGTCACCATTTCAGCAAGGCCGTCACCCTCGCCATTATGGGCCACCACTTCTTCGAATTGACATCGGCAGGGGAGAAAATAGATTGCGAGACCAGTGCGGCCCTGGGGTGAAGGAAATTGCCGATTTTCGATTGCCGATTGTGGCTGGTTGATTGTGCATTGCCGATTGGCAGCGGCGCAATCGCTCTTTTCAATCGGCCATCGACAATCATCACTCGGCAATCATGACTCTAGCCCTTCTTCAGTTCACTTAAGACCATGCGCCCGCAACTCTGGAGGGTTTCAAACACACCCACTCCCTGGTAAGCGATTGCTTCAAACACGGGCTCGTTCTTTCTCATGAGCTCTTTTTTCAGTGTCTCAACCGGTAGTGCACCGGGCAGGTCGCGTTTGTTGAGTTGGAGGACGTAAGGGATGGTCAAGAAGTCTTGCTTCTGCTCACGCAGGTGTTCCATCAAGTTCTCGATCGCTTCCAGGTTTGCGTCCAGCCGCTCGGCCTGCGAGTCGGCAACGAGAATTACACCATCCGCGCCGCGCAGGATCAATCTTCGGCTGGCATCGTACGGGGCCTGGCCGGGAACAGCGTAAAGATGAAACCTGGTTTTGAAACCTCGTATGGAGCCCACGTCGAGGGGAAGGAAGTCAAAATAGAGTGTGCGGCCGGCCTCGGTGGCCAGGGTGATCATCTTACCTCCCGCCTTACCCACCGTCTGGTCAAAGATCCAGCGCAGGTTGGTTGTCTTGCCGCTCAAACCTGCGCCGTAATAAACGATCTTGCAGTTTATTTCCCGTGCCACATAGTTGATGAAACTCACGCCGTCTGCTTCCCCTCTTCGAGGCTACCGCCCCGCCGGCCAAACTCCCAGCCCCTTAAGGTGATGCCTTCTGCTGTGCTGATCCCAGCGCGCAGGGCTTCCGGAGTTCACGGGTGCTTTGGGCATTGTTATATGCCACAAAGTTTATACCTCGACAATGCCTCGAGATAGTTCTGAGCCTTGCTCACACACGGCGAAAATAGGCAATCGTGCGCTCCAGACCTTCTTCCAAGCTGACGCACGGCTCCCAGTCCAGAAGGCCTCGAGCGCGCGATATATCCGGCCGGCGGCATTTGGGATCATCCACTGGCAAGGGGTGGTGGACTATTCGGCTCGAACTCTGGGCGAGCCGGATGATCAGCGTGGCAGCTTTAGCGATGCTGAGTTCGCATGGGTTTCCCAGGTTGACGGGCTCGTGAATGAGCTTGGAAGTTGCTGGCGACGCTTCTTCCTTTACGGCGTCGTAAAAGAGCAAGCGGATAATTCCCAGCACAAGGTCGGAGACGTAGCAAAAGCTGCGGGTCTGACTCCCGTCTCCATAGACGGTGAGGTCGTCACCGTGCAAAGCCTGGACGATGAAATTGGAGATGACGCGGCCGTCGTCGGGGCGCATTCGAGGGCCGTAAGTATTGAAGATGCGCGCGATGCGCGTATCCAGGTTGTGCGAGCGGTGATACGCCAGGGTCAAGGCCTCAGCGAAGCGTTTCGCTTCGTCGTACACTCCACGCGGCCCCACCGGATTTACATGTCCCCAGTAGGCTTCGGTTTGCGGGGACTCTTCCGGGTCCCCGTAGACTTCCGAGGTGCTGGCCAAGAGGAACCTGGCGCCTCGGGCTTTGGCAAGTCCCAGAGCGTTATGAGTCCCGAGCGAGCCCACTTTTAACGTCTGGATGGGCAGCCGGAGGTAATCCACGGGGCTCGCGGGCGAAGCAAAGTGCATCACCGCATCCACGGCCCCTTCCACTTCCAGCGGTTTGGTGACATCGTGGCGAAGGAACTTGAACCCAGGGTGGTTTTCAAAGTCTGCGATGTTCTCCAAGCGTCCGGTAATAAGGCTATCCACGCAGCAGACTTGGTGCCCGGCTTGAAGCAATTGCTCGCAGAGATGACTTCCCAGGAAGCCCGCCCCACCTGTAATGACAACCCTCATGAAAGTCCCTAGGCCTCCACTCAAACCTTCTTCGCATCGAGGAGGTGCTTGCGAGCCGACCCTCCGCTGCCGATGTCCAGGTATTCAAATCTATGCGCGAACATGCTGGCGCGGGAAAACATGTTGCGGCCATCAAGAATCAGTGGCCTCACCATGACTTGGCGAACCTTCATCAAATCCAGGCGCAGGAACTCCTCCCACTCGGTCAGAGCCAGGACGGCTTCCGCGCCTTGGGCCGCCGCGTAGGCGTCTGCGCAATACTCAATCTCCGGGATCTCCGCTTTAGCCTTTTGCATTGCCTGCGGATCGTAAGCCCGCACTAGAGCACCTTCCGCAAGCAATCGCCGGATTACCGCCAGAGCTGAGGATGATCGAACATCGTCGGTACGGGGTTTGAAGGCGAGACCCCAAACTCCGATTCGTTTTCCCCGTACTACCCAAAGCTCACTCTTGAGTTTGTTGACGAGCAGATCGATGCGGCGCCGGTTGATTCGTTCCACCTCGCGCAGCAGCGAGAAGTCACAGCCGGCATCCTCGCCGACCCGGACGAAGGCTTGAAGGTCCTTGGGAAAGCAGGAACCACCAAATCCCACGCCTGGTCTGAGGAAGCTGCTGCCGATCCTTTTGTCCATGCCCACGGCCTCAGCCACTTTCCTGACGTCCGCTCCCACGGCTTCGCACAGGTCGGCGATCATGTTAATGAAGGAAATCTTCGTGGCCAGGAAAGAATTCGAAGCATGCTTGATCAGCTCCGCACTGTTGATGTCCGTGACCACGAAAGGAACGCGCGAGCGCTCTCCGCAATTTTCGTGAACCGGGCAAGCAAAGCTTCGCTCGAGCAGCGGCTGATATATCTCCTCCAGTAGTGCAGCCGCTTTTTCCGACTCAACCCCCACCACAATACGGTCGGGATGAAAAAAATCTTCGACGCCCGATCCCTCACGCAAGAACTCGGGGTTGGAGGCTACGTCACACTGAAACTGCGGATTGCTTGCGTATATGGCGAAGTGCTTCTGAAGCCGGCGGCCGGTCTGTACGGGGACAGTGCTCTTTTCAATCACCAAGTGGTAGCCACGGGCGCATCCCGAAACTCTTCGCGCCACCTGCTCCACCGAGGAAAGGTCTGCTTCACCATTCTCCAGGGGTGGAGTCCCCACGCAGATAAAGATGACCTGGCATTCCGCCACGGCGTCTTCTAAATGCGAAATGAACTCGAGCCGCTTCGCCTGACGGTTTCGCTGAACCAGCTCTCCCAGGCCCGGCTCGTAGAAGGGCATTGCACCCGAGTTCAGAATTTCTATCTTCCTCAGGTCGTCGTCTACACAGATTACCCGTTGGCCAGTTTCAGCCAGGCCCGCAGCGGTGATTAGCCCCACATACCCCGCGCCGATGACGGCAATATTCATAAAAATACAACCCTCCATGCGAAGGGAGTTGCGCTCTGCCACTGCGAAGCCTATCACAAACATCACCGGCAACGAAAGCAGCTCGTCAGCATCCGTCCAGACCCAACGCGGTCATGCTGAGCGAAGGGAAGCATCCCGGCAGTCAGTGCGCCGCCGCCGAAGAGTGGGACCAACTGCGCAGATTCTTCGCCCCGACAAGTCGGGGCTCAGAATGACAGGTCTTGGCGGTTGCGAGAACGTTGAGGAATATCCTTGCAGTGGCACTCGTAGTTGTTTGAAAATCATAGAGAGAGGCAAGAGTTCAGGAAAAAGTCAGGCGGGCAAGAAGGAAGGCGCAGTTCAGGATGCGAAGACGAATGGGGGAGGGCGCGGCATGATCGTCGGGGTTCCTAAGGAGAGCTTTCCCGGGGAGCGGCGTGTGGCGCTGGTGCCCGCGGTAATTCCGAGTTTACTCAAAGCGGGTTTGGAAGTGGTTGTCGAGTCGGGCGCCGGAGCGGGGGCGGGCTACCCGGATGCAGAATACGCTGGGAAAGGGGGCAGGATTCTCCGGGAGCGGGCCGAGGTGTTCAAAGCTGCCGACGTGGTGCTCCAAGTGCTCTGCTACGGATCGAACGACGTAACCGGCAAGGCCGACCTGCCGCTGCTTCGACCCGGCCAAACGCTGATCGGATTTCTGCGCCCACTGGGGTCCGTGGAAACTGTTCAGCAAATTGCCTCCGCCGGGGTTACGGTATTCTCGATCGAACTCATGCCGCGCACCACTCGCGCCCAGAGCATGGACGCTCTCTCTTCCATGGCGACCATCTGCGGTTACAAAGCCGTGCTGCTGGCTGCGGACAAGCTTCCGCGGCTCTTCCCCATGCTCACCACGGCAGCGGGGACCATCACCCCGGCGCGGGTCTTCATTATCGGCGCTGGCGTGGTGGGGCTTCAGGCCATTGCTACGGCACGCAGGTTGGGAGCGGTGGCCTCTGCCTATGACATGCGGCCTGCGGCCAAGGAGCAGGTGCAGAGCCTGGGAGGGCGCTTTGTCGAGCTGCCGGTCGAGGCGAAGGATGCCCAGGATTCTCGAGGCTACGCGCGGGCGCAAGACGAGTCGTTTTATCGCCGCCAGCGCGAGTTGCTGGGCCGCGTGGTGGCCGAAAGCGATGTGGTGATTACCGCGGCGGTCATCCCCGGCAAGAAAGCGCCGGTGCTGGTGACGCGCGACATGGTGGAGAAGATGGCCCCCGGCTCGGTGATCGTGGATGTGTCGGCCGAGCGGGGCGGGAATTGCGAACTGACGCAGGCCAGCCAGGTGGTTGTCGAGCACGATGTTACCATCATCGGTTACATCAATCTGGCGAGCACCGTTCCCTATCATGCCAGCCAGATGTACGCCCGGAACGTCGTATCGTTTCTTGTCCACCTGACCAAAGACCGCAAGATCGAGATCAACACCGAGGACGAGATTACCCGCGAAACCCTCGTGACCCGCGGGGGTGAGATAGTCAATACGCGGGTGCGGGAGTTCTTCTCCCTGCCGACGAAGATCGGTTAACACAGCCTATCGTAATTGCAATGACGTTTTTGGATTGGAGCTATGCGAACCCCCTCACCCCCGGCCTCTCCCCCGTGGGGGGGTGTCCCGATCTGAACGGGACGGGTAAGGGGTTCCAATACGTGATCGAACTCAACAGGAGGAAAACGTGACGTTAAACCTGATCACCAGCCTTTACGTGTTCATGCTGGCAGGCTTTGTGGGTTTTGAGGTGATTCGGCGGGTCTCGCCGCTTCTCCACACTCCGCTCATGTCCCTGACCAACGCGCTGGATGCCATCGCCGTGGTGGGCGCCATTGTGCTGGTGGGCGAGCATAAGAGCACGCTTTCGACCGTGCTTGGGACCGTGGCGGTAGTTGCCGCCACGAGCAACGTGGTCGGCGGCTTCCTGATTACGGACCGCATGCTGAGAATGTTCAAATCCAGTAAACCGAAAAAGCCATGACGCCACTTATCAACGAGACTTTTATCCAGATCGCTTACCTTGTCGCCACCGCGCTGTTCATCCTCTCTCTCAAGTGGCTGAGCGCGCCTGGCACGGCACGACAGGGTGTTTGGGCGGGTGAAGTGGGGATGCTGCTGGCGATTGGCGGGACACTGCTCTATCAGGGGATTGTGGACTACAAATGGATCTTGGTTGCCCTCCTTCTGGGGTCGGTCATCGGCGTCCCCCTGGGCCTTGTCCACATGACGGCGGTCCCGCAAAGGACGGCGCTCAGCCACGCTTGCGGGGCCTTGTGCGTGTCGCTGGTGGGCACGGCGGAATACTATTTGCGCGCGCCTAACGTCCCGCCCTTCATGATGGCAGTCCTCTCGATGGAGGTTATTCTCGGCTCGCTGACCTTCACCGGCAGCTTGATGGCCACCGGAAAGCTGCAAGAAATCCTGCCACAACGTCCCATCACCTATAAGGGGCAGAACATTGTGAACCTGTCGCTGCTGGTGGTGGCGGTGATTGCCGCCGTCATCCTGGTGCTTTATCCCGGGCACAAGCAGCTCTTCCCGCTTCTGATAGGTCTTCCGCTGGTTTTCGGCGTCATGATGATCGTTCCCATTGGCGGCGCAGACATGCCCACCGTGATTTCGCTGCTGAATTCCTACGCCGGCCTTTCGGCGGCGGCTATGGGCTTCGTTCTGGACAGCAAGCTTTTGATCATCGCGGGCGCGCTGGACGGCTCTTCGGGGTTCATCCTCTCAGTGATCATGTCCAAAGCGATGAACCGCTCCTTCACCAATGTTTTGTTCGGGGCGTTCGGGCAGGTGCAGCCTGCCGCTGTGGCAGGTGAGGAAGCGCGAACCGTACGCAGCGCCACAGCCGAGGAGGCCGCCCCCATTCTTGCGGCGGCTAACTCCGTGGTGATCGTTCCCGGCTATGGCATGGCGGTGGCGCAGGCGCAGCACAAGGTCAGAGAACTATACGATGCCCTCAGCAAACGCGGCGTGGAGGTGAAGTTCGGCATCCACCCTGTGGCCGGACGCATGCCCGGCCACATGAATGTTCTGCTCGCCGAGGCTGACATCCCATACGACAAGCTGATGGATATGGACGCCGTCAATCCGGAGTTCCCCCAGACCGACGTGGCCTTGGTGATCGGGGCCAACGACGTCACCAATCCCGCGGCGAAGAGCGATCAAGGCAGCCCCATCTACGGCATGCCCATCCTCGAAGTGGACAAGGCTCGAACCGTCATGGTGGTTAAAAGGAGCCTGAGCCCCGGCTTCGCAGGCATCGACAACCCTCTCTATTACCTCGATAAGACCTTGATGCTCTTTGGGGACGCCAAGGTATTTGTCGGCGACATTGTCCGCGAGCTGGCCGGAGGTGGGCACTGAAGGGCAGGATTCAGGAATCAGGATTCAGGAAGAGCCGCAACGTCCGCTTATGGTTCTTCCCTGAATCCTATTTCTTCTTCAGCGATCGGATGTAGGTAATAACAGCGGAAATTTGCAGGTCATTGAGCTTATCGGCAAAACCCTGCATCGCCGTTCCTTTCTTCCCATTCTTGATGACTTCCCTGATCACCTTATCTTTAGCGGAAGCCTGCCACTTGGGACTGGTGAAGTCGGGAGTCTTGAGGGCGGGAAATCCCTTTCCGTCAGCCCCGTGGCACATCATGCAATTGTTCTTGAAAACTGCCGCCCCATCAGTCGCCGGAACGGCAGCATGAAAGGCAAGAGACGAAACAAGTAAGCCAACTGCAACCAAACAGCATTTTGAGCGTGTGCTAAGTTTCATAACCCTCCTGAATCCTGCGTCGCGCATTTGCCAAAGGCGGCTCCAACAATTTCACTCCCTGGCCGCCCCCGCCGTACTTGAGTCTCCGCTGAATTTCCAAGTCTTATCCCATTTCGAGAGTAGCGCCAGCCTTTAGAGCCTGCCCTGAGCGCAGCGAACGCTCGGCAGATGCCCCGACGAGTCGGGGCGCTACGAGTCAAATTAGGACCTAGCCCATTTCCATATTAGCAGGATGCAGAAAAAAGTGCATGGCCTGTGCCTCCGGCTCCTCCGCCACACCAGGGCTGGTGGTCGAGCAGGCAGGCTGCGCGCAGGCCCTGTCATGCTGAGCGCAGCGAAACATCTCTGCAGTTTGTACGTCACTACTGAAAAGTAAGAACAACCGCAGGGATTCTTCGCTCCGACAAGTCGGGGCTCAGAATGACAGCCACTCTGCCGCTTTAGTATTGCCGTTTTTCCACTCGGGGGCGTTCCGCCCGGCTCATCTGCTTGGTCTCGATGGCAGGATGCTTGAGCCCGCGAAGTTCCTGGAAGTTCTCACAGACCTTGAGCACACCATCGGCGATATCATCCACATCCTTGCGGCTGCCGAGGAAAATATGATGGGGCAGCCAGACGGATTCCTGATAAGAGGCCCGTTCGGAGACGGGGCAATTGTAGAGGCTGCGCAAGTCAACGGGGCTCTCCCTGCCCCAGGATAGCGCCGGATACTCCGCCGCCTTGACCGGGAACAGGGCGCTCTTGTACACCGGCTCGTAGAACAACCCGTCGCAGGGAATCCCCTCCATTTCTAGGGCCCCCAAGAAAGCCGCGCGCGTTATCCCCTCGAAGTGTTCCGGAAGAAACTTGAAGACGTATTGATAAGCGGCCACGCGAGTGATGCGGCGGTCGCGTTTCAGCAAGGCCAGCCCGGGCGCGCCCCCGATGCGGCTCTCGAAGTATTCCATGTTTCGCTGCCGGAGGGAGGCCTGCCGCGCCAAACGCTCGAGCTGGACTTCGAGGATGGCCGCCTGAAATTCCGTCATACGGTAGTTGAACCCGATCAGGCGGTGGGCAAATTTATCGGTTTCACTGGCGCGCCCGCAGTTGACGTAAGATTGCGCGCGCTCCAAGAACTCGAGCTTGCTGGTAATCACCGCGCCGCCCTCGCCGCTGGTCATTAACTTGCTCGACTGGAAACTGAAGCAGCCCATGTCTCCTGTCGCCCCGGCGCCCTTCTTTTTCCACTGCCCTCCGTGCGCATGGGCGCAATCTTCGATTACCCGCAGATGGTGCTGCCGTGCAAGGCGTCCGATGGCATCGAGGTCTGCAAAACTCATTGCCAGGTGGACGGGCAGAATGACTCGAGTCTTGTTGGTAATCGCTTTCTCAATCAAACTGGCGTCGAGGCAATAAGTGGCGGGGTCGATATCCACGAAAACGGGGACAGCATTGAGTTGAAGCACCGGGCCTACGGTTCCTTCCCACGTGTAGGCAGGAACGATGACTTCATCACGCGCTTGCAGCCCCACGGCCTTCAGAGCGACTTCGATGGCAACCGTCCCGTTGGCTACCGCCACACCGTACTTGGCGCCGTGGAATTCCGCGAAGCGCTTGGCGAAGGCGCTTGCGTGCGCGTTGGGGAAGGGATAACCACCCCAGTTGCGGCTCCTCAAAACCTGTTGAATCGCCCGTTCTTCCTTGCGGTCGTAAACCGGCCAGGGAGCATAGGGCCTAGTGCAAACCGGTTTCCCACCCGTGATGGCGAGCTTTCCCATATGCAAACCTCCAAATGAAATTTACCCGTGCAGCAGAGCGAGATTCCTCTCCGTCGGCTGACGGATCGGAATGACAGCAAGACCTACATTTCATTGAAGCTTGCGGCCCGTCGGAACGCTTCCACGTAGTGGCCGTCCTTCTTCGGCTGGTGACTCATCATTCCCTTGAGCCGGGCAAGGTCGGCAGGGTCCCAGTCAGGACGATACTTGTGCATGGCGGGCTCGAATTGGCTCACGTGCTTGCTTGCCGCCTCGAGCTTTAACTCCACCACGGAGTCGATGTTGACCCAGTAGTTGGCCTCCTGCGGCGTGGTGTAATAGAAGTACGTCATCGGCACAGCGTAGGGTTCAAGGTGCTGCTCGAGGCGCTGGTTGGGAAAATAAAGCCAGAACTCCGCCGCGCGAACCGCATCCAGGGTATTGAGCGCGGCCATGCGATGGTCCGTCTTGTGCCAGCGCGCGTACCACTCCCCCGGATCGATGGTCAGCAGCGCGTCGGGGCGGAGACGGCGAACGATCGCCGTCGTTTCCTCGACGAGCTTGGGCTGAGGAGCGTATTCGAGCATGCCATCGTCATAGCCCATCCAATAGATGTTCTCCTTCGGGGTCCCCAGCACCGCTTCCGAGGTTTCCTCCTCCGCCTTGCGAATGCGCGCCAGTCTCTGCGAGGTCATCTCCGGATCATAAGAGCCCTTGTCATCATTGGTGTAGATGACAATGTAGACGTTGTTGTGATGCTGATTGAGCAACGCAATGGTTCCCCCGGCCCCGAACATCTCGTCGTCCGGATGCGGCGTGAAGATCAGCACCGTCTTGCCGGTCAACGCCTCGAGCCTGGCCTCCTGCGCCGACGATCTTGGCGGCGCTAAAGGGACTATCAGGGCAATCACCACCAAAAGCTGTTTCATGGATCGCTCCTCCCGTCAATTCCACCAATACCTGTCATTCTGAGCCCATTCGCTTCGCTGAGGGTAAACTCCGCGAAGAATCTTGGCAGTTCGCTGTAAGCTGCTGAAACGGAAAAGCAAACTGCGGAGATCCTTCGCTTCGCTCAGGATGACACCAGGCGCGCTCAGGATGACTGTCAATGGGCTCAGGATGACAACAAGCGCGTTCGGGACGATGGCGAAACTGCACTCGGCCCGAGGGCTGAATCCGTCAGTTGACGGATTCGACCCTACATGGGCGTCACCTGCTGCTAGCCGGTTGTAGCCGAGGACGGGTGACGGTGAAGTCCTCTTTCGGGCTCTCAGGCAGGTCACTCAGCAGGCCCAGCATCTCGTACACCTTGATCACTGCGTGATCCACTATGCGTTCGCCGGCTCCGGGCTCGATCCAGGTACTGGCGCCGGATGCGCCGTAGCCGCCCTCCGAGGCGGCGCGAATGGTGGGAAAATAGCCGAAGTAGGCGTTGGCATAGCCGAGGAAAAAGCAATCGTTGACTGGGCAGCGCGCCCGCCAATTCATCTGAAAATCCACGAAGGGCTCGCCCGGCACGCTCATGAGCGCGATGCGCCGATTGAGCAGCACCGTAGCCACCGGCAATTGCTGTTCGAGCGCGGTCGAGGGGAAGTAAGCATCGAAGGCGCGCGGGTCAGCGGCTTCCGCGCTAGCCATAGCTGCCTTGCGGAATTTCTCCGAGTTCCAACGGAAGTGCAGGTTGAGCATATCCTCGGCAAAATCCAGGCTCGGCTCAGCCACTGCCTGCGTGCGGATATCTTTAGCCACACGCGCCGCTTCTTCGCCTAACTTCGTTCCGGTCCAATCGCGCCTCTGGACGGCGTCTTCCTTCAGGGGAATGACGGCGTAGTAGGGATTGATGTCGCCTGGCGCGCCTTGCAAGAAAAAACACAGCGGTTGACCGCCCAGGGCCTGCTCGACGGTTTTAGTCATGACGGCCGGATAGTCGGCAGAAAATTGGGTATTGTCCGGACCAAACACTACGGGATGGCAGGCATAGTTCACCAGCACCGCCAGCGGCCGCCCCTCCGCCGTATCCACGCGCAGTACCGCCACGGTGGGATCGACGGGGGCGGTGGGAATCTGGGTGGGGTTGTGCTCAAACCAGGTGACGGTGCCGTCCGGGTTCTCCCGGAGGCGGTTGTGGCCGATGTAAGCGACGCCGTAGCCGGTTCCGAGGCGAGCCTCGGAGGCGTGCTGGTGTGCGTCATCAATGGCTTTGGCGATCTTGTCCAGATCAGCCTTCTCCCACGCCGGAATGCCGTTGCGATAAGTGTCCTGAACAACAGGACCGGAGTGGGTGTGCGAGGCAGCCGCGAGCACGTAGGTAATCCCGCTGGATTGGCGCACTGCCGCGCGCAAACGTTCGAGCGAATCGTGGCCGAAGCAGCGGCCCAGGTCGAGCGCCAGCAAGGCCAGACGCTTTTCGCCCACTTCCAGCACCAGCACGCGCGCGTACAGCGGATCGAGGGTTCCCGTGCTGTCCCGCAAAGTGTAGCCCCACATGGGCGTGCCCGGGGGTGGAGTAATGTCAACCTTCGCTACGCCCGCTCTCAGAGTCGCCCCTGGGAGGGACGCTGCCAACCCCAGCACCAGCAATCCCAAGCACCCGGCCAGTTTCAGTCTGCGCACGTCGTCACCTCCTCTGACATCAGGACTCTCGAAAGTCGATCTGAGCGGGGTGTTCTTTGAATCCGCGTGTCTTGACCGCGTCGTAGACGGTCCCCACAACAAACCAACAGCCGCCGACTACCTTGGCCGGGGTGGGCAAGCTCACCCAGATGGCGAAGCAGAAGATTAGGCCCAAAACGGGAGCAACAGCGTCCCCAAACAAGCGCCTGGAAGCGCGGCACGAAGGCGGCAGGTAGAATTCCCGCAGGGCCGCCGCGTTGACCCCCATAAAGGCGAGGAAGGCCCCAAAATTAATCAGCTCCGCCGCCCGCTCATAATTCAGCACGATGGCTCCCAGGAATGCAATCAGGCCCACCATAAGGATATTCAAGCTGGGAGTGTTTCGCTTTGGATCAAGGTAAGCGAAGAAGCGCCGAGGGATAACGTTGTCGCGGCCCATGCCAAACAGCAGGCGCGATAAGCCCGCTTGCCCACTCAACCCGGAACCCAAATTGGCGATGATCAAGATGAAGGCCAGGGCTTGAAATAGAACCTTCCCACCCACCACTCGGATGACATCCATGAAGGCCGTTTCGAGATTGGGAAACGTATGGTAGTCAGGCCAAACGCGCTGCGCGAGGTAAATCTGGAGGCCGCCGAAAATTCCGGTGAACAAACAGACGCTCACGGTTGCCAACAAGACGTTCCGGCGCGGGTTCACAGCATCTTCCGCCAGCGTGGTAATGCCGTCAAATCCAATATAGGTCAGCGCCGCGACCGATGTTCCCACGGCAAGGGAAGAGGCGTGGAAGGTTGTTGGATTGTAAAAAGGCTGGGTCGAGAATACGCCGTGCCAGCCCTGCTGGTGAAAGAGAAAGCGCAAGGCCAGAACAATAAAGACCAGGATGACGGCGGTCATAATGGTGCACAGAACAAAATTGGTGCGAGCGGTGGTGCGAATCCCGCGCAAGTTGATTAGGGTCATCGACCCTGCGAAAGCGGCGGCAAGGACCGCGTACGGAACCTCGGGAACCAGACGCTGCACGGTCAGCGTGCCATACACGGTGCAGATGAGGGGGACAATGAGGTAATCGAGAAACATCGCCCACCCGGCCAGAAATCCCAGGTGCGGGTTCAGACCGTAACCTACAAAGGTGTAAGCGGAACCGGCAGAGGGATAAACGGCGGCCATGCGGCCATAACTAAAGGCGGTTAGCAGCATGGCCAGCATGGACAGCAAGATGGTGGTCACTGCATGCCCATCGGAGAGTTTCTGAACCACCCCGAAAAGCGGCACGGGCGCAATGGGCATGATGAGAACGATGCCGTACAGAATCAGGTCCCACAACGTCAGTACGCGCTTGAAGTGGGGCCGGGCTTCGGTAGAACTCGATGATGTGTTCACAAGTGGCTGGCTCAGAAGGCCTCCTGCTTACCCGGATATGGACTTCGAGGGCGGCCTTGCCGCCCGCGCAGGATTTGTCTTGGTCCGAGTCTGGGTGAGATGGATTGCAGCTCACGTAAAATGCCGTAGTCACGGCCGGCTCCCCAACCTTGCTGAGGAAAGCCTGTTCTACTGTCGAGGTGGAACGTATCCCGGAGGAGGAGCAGAGCCCTCGCCAAAGAAATACCGTTCCATCTGCTGGGCGATAAATTCCTGAGCTTCCTTGCTGGCGGGAGCCAGGCGATACTCATTAATGAGCATCCTCAGGTAGTCCAGCCAGCGACTCCAAGCTTCTTGCGAAACATTGTCATATATCCGCTGGCCCAGCTCGCCACTCCACGGGGGATCCTCGAGGCCTGGAAGCTCTTTGCCGAGCTTTACACACTTCACCATTCGCTGTGACATTAAATCACCTCTTCCGGTAGATTTCCAGATCCACCACCTCGCCTTCGAAGAGCGAAAGGAGTCCGTGGGGCTCAAGGAGCCCTTTGTGAAAGGTGGCGGAGGCACGCAAGGGCCTGGCGGCTTTCGACGCATTCCCCAACCCTGATTCCCCTCCCCACTCCGGGAGGGGAGCAAGGGGTGAGGGAGCAACCGCCCGACGCCATTTCCCTGACTCCGCCTCGTCCAGAGCCTGGTTGGCAAGCCGATCGGCTTCCTGATTCTGTTGGCGCGGCACATGCTCGATCGAGAACGACTCCAGGTGCGCGATCATTTGCTGCGCCCGCTCGCGCAAGAGTTTTAATGCCGGACTCTTTACCTTGTAGACGCCCTCGAGTTGGCGCGCCAGCAACTCTGAATCGGTTTGCACGTGAATCCGCAGGTGATGGTTGCGGAGAGCGTATTCGAGCGCCGCCAGTAGAGCCTGGTATTCAGCAACGTTATTGGTGGCTTCGCCAAAATATTCTGAAAAGCTGGTAAGCCGGGAGCCGTCGGAAGATTCCATCACCACGGCATAGGCTGCCGGGCCGGGGTTGCCACGTGAGGCGCCGTCGATATGCGCGATTACCTCAGAGGATTGGGGCATGCTGAAAAATCGAAAGGCGAAATTGGAAATTCGAAAATCGAATGATCAAGTTCGAATCAGCTCTAAGGATGTCGAGCTTCGATTTTCCACTGAACATGGGAAAAACGATGACCGAACTTAGAAACCCGGCCCTATCTCTGATTTTCGAATTTCAAGTTTCGAATTTCCAATTTCGAGTTTCGAGTTTCGATCTTCGAGTTTCGAATTTCGAATTTCTTCAAGCTGTTGCCTCGGCGCCTGGACCGCTGGCTTCGCCTGTCTGGGCTGGGGCAGGCTCGACATAATAGATGATGCGCCCGCAGTTTTCGCAGGTCAAAAGCACCTCGTTGGTCCGCACTTCGTTATAAACCTGGGGGCGCAGGAGGACATTGCAAGCCGTGCAGAGCCCTTCGCGGGCTTCCGTCACCGCCATGCCGCGTCTGGCTTGGCGAATACGCTGATAGAGATTGCGTGTGGATTCGCTCAAGCCGTCCTGGATTTGGTTGCGGCGGGCGAGCAGGCTGCGGCGCTCCTCATCGTCGGCCTTCCGCTCTGACTCGAGTCGCGCGATCTCCGCCGCCACGCGCGCTTTCTCACCCTCCAAGCGCGTTGCGGCTCCTTGTATGTGCTTCTGAATCTCTTCCGCTTCCAGCATCTTCTCCAGAATATTGTCCTCAATCGCGCGAACCTTGGCTTCCTCGCCCTCGATCTCTTTGGTCATGGCGCGGAACTGCTCGTTGGTTTTCACCTGATAAAGCTGGTCCTTATGCTTGCCGATTTTCTCCTGAATGACTTTGATTTCACCATCCAGGTCCTTGCGCTCACGTTGATTGGCGGCCAGACGCTTCTTGCGCTCCTCCTGGGCGTGAATAAACTCATCCAGCCGGGATTGGAGAGATTGAATTTGGGCAGGCAACGACTCGATCTGCTTGGTCAATTCGGCAACCTTCAGATCTACCTGCTGGAGCTCGATGACGTTCTTGAGATCCGGAAGCACTCTCTCTCCTATCCGAAGCACGCCACACCGATGGAAACCTCGATGCTTGACAGCCGCGCCGCCGCGCGCTTCCGCGCATTTTCATTCTGGCACATTCCGGGCCAGCGCGGCAAGAAATCAGTCCTCAGTTTTCAGTAGTCAGTGGTCAGTTGCCAGTGGGGAGTTCCGCCCTCGCCCGGCCCCACGTGTCATTCCGAGCCCTACACTGTCATTCCGAGCGTAGCGAGGAATCTCGCCCTGGTTTGTGGAGGAAGATCTCAGAGCGAGATTCCTCGCTACGCTCGGAATGACACCGGCGATCCAGCCCTATTTCCGCACAATCCTTTGGATGGATAGGGCGTGGCCAGTTATGGGGTCGGCTTCAATCAGCACGGCATGGAGGCGGACGTCACCTTTGGCGACTTCAAAGCGAGCCGGGAGTTGGCTAAGGAACTTCTGAAGCACTGCATGCTTGTCCATTCCGATGACCGAATCATAAGGACCGGTCATCCCGAGGTCCGTAATATAAGCGGCGCCGCCCGGAAGGACGGTCTCATCCGCCGTGGGGATATGGGTGTGCGTGCCCACCACGGCCGTCACGCGGCCATCAAGGTACCAGCCCATGGACACCTTCTCGGATGTCGCCTCGGCATGCATATCCACAATGCGCAGCTTTACTTCCGCAGGAATCTTCGCCAGCAGCTCGTCTGCCTTCCGAAACGGGCAATCGATGGGGCTCATGAAAACCCGTCCTTGAAGATTCAAGACAGCGTATTCGAAGCCGGATCGAGTCTTGCCCAAGTACAGGCCGTGGCCGGGAGCGCTGTGGGGGTAGTTGGCGGGCCGCAGCAGACGGCCGTCGGAATGCTCATTCATATAGGCATAGATCTCTTTCTTGTCCCAGACGTGATTTCCGGAAGTCAAAACAGCAATTCCCAGGTCGAGTAACTCTTCAACCAAGGGAGGCGTGATGCCAAAACCAGCGGCGGCGTTTTCGGCGTTGGCCAGTACCAGGTCAGGGTCGTATTCCCCAACCAGCGCGGGCAGCAGCTCTTTCACAATGCGCCGGCCGGGGTGGCCGAAAACATCGCCGATGAAGAGTATTCTCATGCCTTGTTTCAAACCGCCTCCTGCAAGAAGCGGTCGAGCATCCGGGAGCACTCTTCCACCTTTTCGTCCACGCGTTTGGTTGTTTCCTCGTACCTCGCCTTGGCCTGATGGTACTCGTCAGCGATGTTGAGCGCCGCCAGCACCGCGAGGCGCAGCGAATCCACCGTCCGTGTGCGACCAGCGATAGCGCGCATCTTGGCATCCAGGAAATTGCCCAGCTTTTGGATGTATTCCTCGTCCATGTCGCCCCGGACATAGTATTCCTGATCGTAAATAACTACCCGAGTCCCTTCGGCATCTTTGGCCACGTTCGCGACCTGCCTCCTTCGCTAGTGTCCCGCCCCAAGTAATCGTTTGCAACAACCACAACCACCCCCTGCCCCCCTTACCAAGGAGGGGAGTCAGATCGCCGACTCGCCTCCTCTCTGAGAAGGGGAGTCAGCTCATTCACTCCCCTCCTCTCCGAGGAGGGGCCGGGGGCGATGGGCGCCTATCAGTTTGATTCCGAGGAAGTCAACGCATCAATCCGCTCGAGCAGCTTCTCGACGCGAATTCGCACCTCTTCCCGTTCCCGGCGAAGCGCGACGAGCTCCCGTTCCTGTGCCTCGATCACCTTGGCCCGATCCCTGGCTTCCACTCTGAGCTTCTCAAGGTCCTGTCGCAAAGCGAGCTTCTCCGCTCGGGATTGCTCGAAAAGCTCGAAGGCTTTCAGAAATCTTTCTTCGAGTTTCTGTAGTTGATCTTCAGTGTCGCTCAAGCCGCCCCTCATTCCAGAATTACTGCCGACGAAACCCCGGCGTCCGCAATAGTTTTTCAGCCGCCACTGGGATGGCTGTCAGCTTCGCAAACTCACACCCAGCGGTTCGAGCGCCGCCATGACCCTTTGACTGGCGGCAGAGATATCCTCAGTCGTCAACGTGCGCGCCCGGCTTTGGAAAGTCACCCTCAAAAGAAGGCTGTAATGACCCGCCGGTATGGCCCCTCCCTGAAAAAGGTCTACGGGGCGGAAATTTTGAATTTCCTCCAAAGCCAGGCCTTGGAGCGCAGTCTCGAGACGCGCAAACGTCACCCCGTCGGGAACCACCAGTGAGAAATCGCGCTCCACAGCAGGGAACTTCGAAAACGAGCAGAAAACACGGGAGCGCAGGGGAAAAGTCAAAAGGCGCTCGAAGTCCACTTCGGCGAGCCAGCCCGGCTGGCGCAATTTGTATTGGCGTTCGATTTCCAGGCTAAGCCGTCCGAAGATCACCAACGTATCGCCTTGTGATATAAATCGGCCACTATTGTTGAGTTCATAGTAGCCGCATCCCGTCGTTGCAAATTCGATCCCCGGGATCTCAAATAGTCCCAACAAAACCTCGAGATCACCTTTAAGGTCGAAGAAGTCGAGGGCTCTTTCGTCATCGTGGACGGAAACCGGACGCCGGCGCCCGCTAAGACCCAAACTCAAAACACGGCGCTCCTGGGGTGTTCCGGCCGATGCCCACGTATAAGTCTTCCCCAGCTCGAAGAGACGCACGTCGTTTTGGTCCCGATCGAGATTCCAACGCAGGGCGTGAACCATGCTGGGAGCCGCCGACGAGCGTAAGGCGGAGGCATCCTGGCTCAGTGGATTAGCCAGGATCACCGGAGACTGCTCAGTGAAGCGGGAATTCTCCTCCGGATCCACCAGGGAAGACTGGATTGTCTCATAGTATCCAAGGCTGCAAAGAAGCTTCGCAACCGCCAATTCCTTTTCCCGCGTCGTGTCGCGCTCCGGCCGCGGGGGGGCAGGCCGCAGCCGGGCGGGGAGGCGGTCGTAGCCGAAATGGCGCGCCACTTCTTCAATCAGATCGACTTCCCGGTTGACATCCAGTCGAAAGGAAGGTGGGGTCACCCGCCAGCCTTCCGCTCCTCGCCGCTCCGTCAGGAACCCCAGCGAGCGAAGGGTTCGCTCGACTTCTTCCCAGGGGATCTCCGCCCCCAGCAAGCGTCGGATTTCGCTGCGCCGCAACACCAGGTCTTCCCGCAGCCTCGGCTTCGGGTAAACGTCCACCACACCGCGAAGAATTTCGCCGCCGGCAAGCTCCGCGATCAATCCTGCGGCGCGATCAATAGCCAGAGGAGCCATTTCAATGTCCGCGCCGCGCTCGAAGCGGTGGGAAGCCTCCGAGTGCATTCCGTGGGCCTTGGCGGTGCGCCGGATCGAGGTCGGGTCAAACCAGGCGCTCTCGAGCAGCACGGAACGCGTGGTGGCAAAAATCTGTGAATCTTCGCCACCCATGACGCCAGCCAGCGCCACTGGACGCTGGCCATCGGCGATGACCAGATTCTCGGAGGTAAGCACGCGGTCCGTACCCTCCAGGGTGCGAAGCAGCTCGCCGGGAAGCGCCCTGCGCACGATGATCTTGCGCTCCTTTAGCCGCTCAAAGTCAAAGGCGTGCAGCGGATGTCCGAGTTCCATGAGCACGTAATTGGTGATGTCCGCAACGTTGTTGATGGGCCGCTGCCCCACCGCCTCCAAACGCTTGACCAGCCACTCCGGGGAGGGCTTTACTTGCACGTTCTGAATCACCCGCCCGCAGTATCGCGCGCAAAGCTCCGGATCGAGGATCTGGATGGATACTTCCTCGGAACTTCGAGCCCCCGACTCCTTGACGAAAATCTCCAGCCGCTTCAACGCCTTTCGGTAAATGGTGGCCACTTCCCGCGCCACTCCGTAGTGGCTGAGACAATCCGGTCGGTTGGTGGTGATTTCCACCTCGAGCACCCAATCGTCACCCGCTGCGGTCAAGGACTCCACGTTCAGACCCGCCATCGTCAGGTCAGCCTTGAGCTGGCGAGGCTCGGCGGGAATCTCCACGAATTCTTCTAGCCAATTGAAGGAGACTTTCATTGAATACAGTTCCCCACACTGTCATTCCGAGCGGAGCGAGGAATCTCGCCCTGACCCTCACTTCCTATGCGGTCGCCGCAGAGCGAGATTCCTCGCTCCGCTCGGAATGACAGGAGGGGGGCAGCTCCCTGATTCCTGATTCCTGAATCCTAAATCCTTCTTTCAGAACTGCTCCAGGAACCGCATGTCTCCCTGGAAAAAGAGCTGAATATCATTGATGTCGTGCTTCACCATGGCGAAGCGATCCACGCCGAGTCCAAAGGCCCATCCGGAATACTTGTCCGGGTCGATGCCGCCGTTGCGCAGCACCAGCGGGTGAACCATACCGCAGCCCATCAGCTCGATCCATCCGCTCTCTTTGCACACCCGGCAGCCATGCCCGTCGCAAACGAAGCAACTGACAGCCACTTCGCCACTCGGCTCGGTGAAGGGGAAATAACTCGGCTGGAAGCGGGTGCGGACCTTCTCACCGAAGAGCATCTTGGCGAAGAAATCGAGAGTCCCCTTCAGGTCCGCGAAGGTAATATCCTCGTCAATGGCCAACCCCTCGATTTGGTGAAACATGGGGGAGTGGGTGGAATCGGGGTTATCGTGCCGGTAGCACTTGCCGGGGATGATGATGTAAAGCGGCGCCCCGTACTTCTCCATGGCGCGGATTTGCACCGGCGAGGTGTGAGTCCTCAAGACGGTCTTCGCATCGATATAGAGCGTGTCCCAATCGTCCCGCGAAGGATGACTCTCCGGAATGTTGAGAGCGTCGAAGTTATAGTAGGTGCTCTCAATCTCCGGGCCGTCCTCAATCCGGAAACCCAGGCGCAGGAAGACGTCCTCGATTTCGCGCTGCATCCGGGTTACCGGATGGAGGGAGCCGAGTGGCCGGTGAAAGCCGGGAAGCGTGAGATCCCGTGGCGCCGCACGGCCAGCACCGGACGCCAGAGGCAGTTCCATCTGCTTGACGCCTTCGATTTCAAACGGCAATGATTCGACCAGCTTTTCGTACTCCAGGCTGCTCGTGGCTCGACGCAGCTCGTTGAATTGCCTGCCCACTACAGGCTTCAATTCCTTGCCCGCCGGCTTTAACCACTTCTCATCCACCTGCGAGAGAAACCCGCCCTTGCGCGCCAGCCACCTGTCGCGGAGCGCCTTGCAAAGCCTCTCACGTTGCGGCTGGTTGGGTGCGCCGCGCGAAATCAATTCTGCGCGTTCCTGTTCTGCCGCCTGCCGCAATTCAGCGAAAAGCGACTCCACCCCCCGCGCGTCAGAGACGCCCAGTTCTTGAAGGGTCCTTTTGATTTTGTCGTAAATAGTCATGGGCAAGTCCCGGGCCGAGGCGCTGGGAGTAAACTCATGCCCCCGGCGAGACCTCCTCGAAAAGATCTCGAGAAACCAAAGCCTCAGAAATCCGAGGTGGCGTTACCAAAGCTCTATACGGTCAAGCCTGAACTGCCGACGGTTGAGCGGCCACGGCCTGCTTAACTCGACCCGCCAGCTCGGCAAAACCGGCCTGATCGTTCACGGCCAATTCGGCCAGCATCTTGCGATCAAGCTCAACACTCAGCTTCTTCAACCCGTGGATAAACTGGCTGTAAGTAAGGTCATGGGCGCGCGCCGCGGCCCCGATGCGGATGATCCACAGCCGGCGGAAATCGCGCTTCCGCTGCCGCCGCCCACGGTAGGCGTGGCGGCCTGCCTTGTCGGCAGCTTCCTTCATGAATTTGTAAAGCTTGCTCTTGTTGAGAAAATAGCCCTTGGTGAGCTTGGCGAGCTTCTTCCGGTTGGCGCGACGTACTACGCCACGCTTGACTCGAGGCATGGGCTTTACTCCTTTCGATATGGTTCAGGGCGGCTTAGTCCCACTTCGCGGGATGAAGGCACCCAGCCTCTGGCCTTCCCGCACCTGTAAGTCAGAGGGAACAGGGAACAGGTTACAGGGAACAGAACCCACAACTGTTCGCGGTCACCTGTTCCCTGTCACCTGTTCCCTGTTCCCTACTCCCTGTTCCCTACGCGTACGGCAACATGGCCCGAATAGCGGGAGCATTCGCAGGGGAAACGATCTCGGCCTTACCCAATCTCCGCTTGCGCTTCCTAGCCTTCGAAGTCAGGATGTGGCGCGCAAAGGCGTGCCGCCGCTCCACCTTGCCGGTGGCCGTCACTTTGAAGCGCTTTTGTGCGCCCTTGTGGGTCTTCAGCTTCAGCTTGATCTTCTTGGGCTTTGGCAACTCTATCCTCCAGATTCTTCCCTTGACGGTTCCGGAGCCCGTGGTGCAGGGGCGGCAGCTACAGGCACCGGAGCCGGCTTAGGCTGAGGGTTCCTGATGGTCGCCGGGGATGTCGCCGCCGCGGGCCGTGAAGCCTGGGGAGGCGCACCCTTGCCCGGCGCTTTCCGGGCGCCAATAATGGTTGAGAGATTCGGTCCCTCAATCTTCGGCCGAGTCTCCACCATGCCCACCTCGCTCACTTCTTGCGCCAACCGTTCCATCATTTTGAATCCCAGGTCGCGGTGGGCCATCTCTCGGCCACGGAACATGATCGTGACCTTCACCTTAGCCCCCTCTCGCAGGAACTCGATAACCTTGTTCCGCTTGGTTTCAAAATCATGCGTGGAAGTCCTGGGCCGCATCTTCACTTCCTTGAGCTCGATGGACTTCTGATGCTTGCGAGCCTCATGTTGCCGCTTGCTGAGTTGGTAAAGGTACTTTCCATAATTGATAATGCGGCAAACCGGCGGGTTCGCGGTGGGGGCAACTTCCACGAGGTCGAGACCCTGGCCGCGCGCGATCCTCAGAGCCTCGTAAGGCGGCATGATTCCGAGCTGTCCGCCCTCTTCGTTGATCACCCGGATTTCCCGGGCTCGAATCCTCTCATTTATTCGAACAAATCGGTCGGCGATAGGCATTCCCTCCTGGCCCCTTGGGGCCTCCTGCTCTCCCTATGTCTTCCTGGTTGGACAACGGACCTTTTCAGGTCCAGGGACGAGAAGACAGCTTACCATTTCGTGGCCCTGGTGTCGATAAGCTGCCGAATCCATTCGATAAAATCGGCCAACGCTTGAAAGCCGGCATCCCCGGTGTCCCGGCGCCTGACGGCTACGCCGCGCCTCTGGGCTTCGCGGTCGCCGACCACCAGCATGAAAGGCACCTTCTGAAGCTGCGCGTCCCGGATGCGCGCGCTCAATTTCTCATTGCGGTCGTCCAGACCGGCGCGCAGGTTGGCCCGGCGCAATTCCTCGTAAACCTCGCGAGCGTATTCCAAATGCTTGTCGCTAATGGGGAGCACCACGGCCTGCACCGGAGCGAGCCAGAGCGGGAAAGCTCCCGCATAATGCTCAATCAACACACCAAAGAAACGCTCCACGGAACCCAAAAGAGTCCGGTGCACCATCACGGGCTGGTGAGCGCGCCCGTCCGCACCCGTATATTCCAGGCCGAAGCGCTGGGGCAGGAAGAAATCGAACTGCACCGTGGTGAGCTGCCAGGGCCGGTTCAGGGCATCGAGGAGTTTGATGTCGATCTTCGGCCCATAAAAAGCCGCTTCGCCCGGCACGCGCCGGAAGGGCATGGCGCGCTTGCGCAACGCCGACTCGAGCGATCTCTCCGCCAGTTCCCACTGCGCGGGCTCGCCGGAGTACTTCTCGCGATTTTCCGGGTCCCAGGTGGAAAGGTCCACCTCGTACTTGTCGAACCCGAACGCCTTCATGAGCATCAGGGCGAAGTCCACGCAGGCACCGGCTTCCGACTCAACCGTCTCGGGAGTGGCGAAGATATGAGCATCGTCCTGTGTGAAGCCGCGAACCCGCAGCAGACCATGCATCACCCCGGAGCGCTCGTAACGGTAAACCGTCCCGAACTCCGCCAGGCGCATCGGCAGTTCGCGATAACTGCGCCTCTGGTTTTTGTAAATGAGGATGTGGAACGGGCAGTTCATCGGTTTCAACTGGTATTCCGCATCCTCGAGAGGCATGGCGGTGAACATATTCTCACGGTAGAAATTCCAGTGACCGCTGGTCTTCCACAAATCCACTCGCGCCACGTGCGGCGTGAACACTAGATCGTAGCCCTGCCGGAGGAGTTCCGTCCGCAGATAGTCTTCGATTTCCTTGCGGATGAGGCCGCCCTTGGGATGCCAGAAAATGAGCCCCGGACCCGCTTCATCCTGGATGCTGAAAAGGTCGAGTTCCTTTCCCAGACGGCGGTGGTCACGCTTTTTCGCTTCTTCGAGCTGCGCCAGGAAATTATCCAGCTCCTTCGGGCTGAAGAAGGCGGTCCCGTAAATGCGCTGCATGGGATGCGAGTGCTCGTCGCCTTTCCAGTGCGCGCCGGCCACGCTCAATAGCTTGACCGCCTTGATACGCCCCGTGGAAGGGATGTGCGGCCCGCGGCAAAAGTCCAGGAACTTTCCGGTACGATACGCTGAAAATACGGGGTCAGCCTTTTCCTCGATGAGCTCGCACTTCAGGAACTCGCCCATCTGCGCGAAGAGCTTCTTGCCTTCTTCCTTCGGAAAGTGAAGGCGCTCGTTTGGGTAATCCGCCTTGATGATCTCGCGCATCCTTTCCTCAATCTTCTTCAGATCATCTTCCGTAAAAGGTTTCTCGCGATAGAAGTCGTAATAGAAGCCCGTCTCGGTGGCCGGGCCGACTCCCGGGTGCGCGTCGGGAAAAAGTTCAGTGACCGCCGCGGCCAGAACGTGCGCCGTCGAATGGCGGTAAATCTCCAGACCCTCAGGCGAGGATGGAGTGATGAACTGGATCGGGGTGCTCTGCTCAATCGCAGTCGAGAGATCCACCAGGCGGCCGTCCAGCTTGGCGGCCAGCGCGTCCGCCGCCAGGCGTGGCCCAATCGACTTGGCCACCTCCAGCGCCGTCACGCCTTGCGGGAATTCCTTCGAGCTCTTGTCAGGGAATTCGATTTGAACGTTCGCCATTCCTCACTTACTTTCCCATATTACCATATCTCTTGTCCCAATATAGCAATTCCGGCGGAAAACGGTCAACCAACATCATCCGCAGATTACGCAGATTTCACAGATTAGGCAAGTTGAAGAAAAGAGCTGAAAAAAATCAAGGCCGGCGAGCATGCAATGCCCCCGTCAGGAAGACTAGGCACTGGAATGTAAACCCCGACGTATAACCAAACACTCGTACGCGTGCACGCCTAAGTGGGAGGCACGCGGTCGCCGGAGCCCGAGGAGCTCTGGACGCCCGGCAGGAGAGTAGCGTTCCAGTTGGTTCTTGTTTGTGTGAATCTGTGTAATCTGCGCAATCTGCGGGTTGTGTGGTAGCATGGAAGCCGGTTTCAAAAGCATGCAACCATCCGACTTTCTCGCCGTATTCCGAAAGGGCCAAGCCGGCCGGGCGTATTTCCTGCGCGGACCTGACCGCTTTCTCCAGGAAGAATGCCGTAAAGCGGTGCTGAACTCGATTCCCGAAGAGGCGCGGCAATGGTGCCTGGCGGAAATCGAGTTCCAACCGGAGCGGCTCCGCCACGATCTGGAGGCAGCGCAGCAGATGCCCATGCTGGGCGGGCACAACTTCCTGCTCTTTTCCGACCCTGAAGATTTCAAACGTGCGGCCGAGGAAGACGCCGAGGCGTTGCGCGAATACCTCGAGCGCCCCTCGCCCTTCTCCACCGTGGTGTTCACTGCGGCCGAGCCGGACCGGCGGCGAAAGTTCATCCAGTTGCTGGAGAAGAAGGCGGAGTTGGTGGAGATGCGGGCGCTCAATCGCCGCCAGGCCGCTCTGTGGGTCAGCGAGTTCCTGCATCAAGCAGGAGTAGAGATCCATGCCGGGTTGGCGGAGGAAATCGCCAGCAAGTTTGAGATCAGCAACGATTTGCGATCCGAGGCGAAGACCTCCGGCGTCAACCTGCTCTGGATGCGCACCGAAATCGAGAAACTGCTTACGGCCAAGCCACACAAGAAGCGCCTGGAATCGGCTGACCTGGAATTGATCGTAGCCTTCCGGGAAGAGCGGGAAATCGGAAAACTCCTGCGCGCCATCGCTGAACGGAAATGCGGGCAAGCGCTGGGATTCCTAAAGGAACTTTTGGCCAGCAAGGTCGCTGAGACGTTGATTATCTGGTGCATCGGCGACCTCTTTCGCCAAGCGCTCAGGGGGGGAGGAGCGTCTTACAGCGGGGGCCGGGGAGGTTGGTCGCGCCCCGCGAATCCCTATTCCACTTGGGAGATCGTCCCCCTGCTTCAACGCAATTATCCGCGCGAGGAATTGCAGCAGGCGCATCGGGCCGTCCGTCGCACCGATCTAGGAATCAAATCATCGTGGAAAAACTCAGCAATCCTTTTGGAGTTTCTGGTCTGGCAGGTGGTGGTGGGCAAGGAATGCGCAGGCATACCGGCGATGGGCGAAGAACTCCCCGCTCCGACCGCCGAACCGTGATCAGTCAGGGTTCTCGCCATCGACTGCCGAGAACGAAGTTTACGCGAGGGCGTTGAAGGCAAGGGTCAAGCGCGACTTGTAGGCTGCCGCAGTGTTGCCATGCAGGACGCCCTTGTGGATGGAGTGATCGATGAGCGCCAGCGTCGGCTTCAGAAGCGCTTCCGCAGCGGCCTTGTCCTTGGCTCTGAGCGCGGCGCGGAGCTTCCGGATCTGGTGCCGCAGCCTGGTCTGGTGCATCCGGTTCAGTTGGGTGCGCTTTCGCGTTTGCTTGATGCGCTTTAATGCGGATTTGTGACTTGCCACAGAATCTCCTTTTGTACAAGATACCAACACTCAATTTAACAGACGCTCCCAAAAAGCGTCAATGGTGAATGCCCATGGATAATACTTCCCCTGAGTCGAGCCTCGAGGTGCTGCTGAACTCGAGCCAGATTGCGGCGCGAATTCGCGAGCTGGGCGAGAAGATTTCCAGCGACTATGAGGGCCGCACACCGCACCTGGTGGGCGTCCTCAAGGGAGCCTGGATATTCATGGCCGACCTTATCCGCAACCTCTCCCTCGAAGCGACCGTGGATTTCCTGGGAATTCAGAGCTATGTGGCCGGCACTAGGTCATCCGGCGAAGTGAAGATCACCAAGGACCTTGACGTGAGCATCGCGGGACGTGACGTCTTGGTAGTCGAAGATATACTCGACACGGGGCGAACCTATCTCTACCTCCAAGGCGTGCTCTCCGCCCATCAGCCCAAGACCTTGAAGCTCGTCACCCTGCTCGATAAGACCGCCCGGCGCGCCGTTCCCATCAAGCCTGACTACGTTGGCTTCCAGATTCCCGACGTTTTTGTGGTTGGCTACGGCCTGGATTACAACCAACAATTCCGCCGCCTCCCCCACGTGCTGTACCTGCGCCATAGGCCCTGACTTCAATGGCGGCTACGATTTACTTCGCTTGAAACGGATGGTATGGATCCGATCTTTGCCGTTCTCGCGCCACGTCCACTGTTCCGTAAAGTGATCCTGATCGGCAATTTGGATCAGCAAGTGGCGCATATGGCCGGAGTTGGGGCTCATCAGATTGGTGATACCAGTGAGGGAAAAATCGAACTCCTTCTGGTCGCCGGTGACGGCAAGTGTCTCCATGCCCGGCTGATTGCCCGCCGCGCAGTAATGAATCATTGCCAGGCGGTTACCATCGGCCGTGTAGAGAGTCACCATCTGGTCGTCTTCCTTGCTCTGAAATATCTCTTCCAGCGCGGTCCCATTCGAGACCAGCCGAATCGTGTTCGTCAGGGTTCCGCCCTGCGGCACGGCAGCTTCCCATGTTCCTACCAGGGTCTTTAGGCGATCGAATCCCGACGCGGGCTTCTCTTGCGACCCCGCGCGGACGGGAAACCATCCGAGGGCTATGGCCCCCAACGCCAGCAGATAAATCGCTTTTGGCATTTTCTCGCTCCCTCGAAGCATATTCTCACACTTGTCAAGCTAATTTGTAGCGGTGCCCTACCCGCGCCCGTGCTAATCTAATTTGTTGGCTTGCCCGCATGGGGTGGCCTCAACCGAAACCAGATTCTTCGCGTTCGCCGTAATACAAGATCGAAATCTGTTGCTTTTCTAGTAAACTTTTCTGGAAGCCAGGGCCTTGAATTTTGAATCTGAAATTTTCCGTTGCGCCTCTGCCGCGCCGTGCCCTTCAAGCTTTAACACTGGACGCACGGGGCACTTCGGTGACCTGGGTGTTGCCGCCGTCATTCCCGCGAAAGCGGGAATCCACTTCGCGACGCTTCCACGAAATGAATTCCCGCTTTCGCGGGAATGACGGCGTCCAACAAAAGACTGCCATCCATGCCTAATGTGCTCCCTGCTCTTCGTCGCGCGCTTGACCTCATCCCCTCGTCGGAAGCTGACCGGCCCGGCCTGCTGATCCGCGATCCCTTCCATTACACCGACACTGTCCTTTACGTGCCGCCGGCGTGGGTCTTGGCCTTGCGGTGCCTGGACGGAGAGCATACCGACCTGGATGCGCAAGAGCTCCTCACGCGAGCCAAGGGCACACTGGTCTTCAGCGATGAAGTTCGGAAGTTCGTCGGCCTCTTGCGCCAGCAAGGTTTTCTGGAGACGGAAGAGTTTCACCAGCTCCGAGAACGGCGGCAGAAAGAATTCCGGGAGGCGCGCGAACGCCCGCCAGCCCACGCGGGCACGGCGTATCCCTCGAGTCCGGCGGAGATCCGCAGCACCTTCGAAGAGTACTTCCGCGGGGTCGAGGTGGCCGGCGACCGTGCGGACAACCTGCTTGGGGTAGCCGCGCCACATGTCAGCCCGCAAGGCGGACGGAACTGCTATGCCGCGACCTACCGGCGTCTGGCCGCCTTTCCTGATCTCGCCCAACGCACGTTTATGGTGCCGGGCACCTCCCATTGGGGAATGCCGGAAAAGTTTGGCCTGACCCGCAAGCCCTTTCTCACCCCGCTCGGCGCTTTGCGTGTGGACACCGAACTGGTGGACTGGCTGGAGCAACGCGGGGGCAGGGCTGTCAATGTGGAAGACTATTGCCATGCCTTCGAGCACTCCATTGAGTTTCAGTGCGTATTCCTCCAACACGCGCTCGGATCGGAGCTGAAGATTGTTCCGATTCTATGCGGCCCGCTTGCTGAGAGTTCGCAATCGGCCGGCGCGGCGGAGAACGGCCAGAATATGGAGTGTTTTTTGGGCGCCTTGGCCGAGCTGGCTGAGAAGCACAAAGATCGGCTATTCTGGGTGCTGGGCATCGACTTGGCGCATCTCGGCCGCCGATACGGCAGCCCCTTCACAGCGCTAGCTACTTTCCGGTGCAAAAATGGCATTTGGGGCCAGCGCGGAATCACGGGTAAGGG
>Ga0315282_10002642_pt1 | contig 32708 bp, 32 predicted proteins | sample YL17G07_20_MG_FD_203693 | JGI IMG/M metagenome (GOLD analysis project Ga0315282, IMG submission 203693) | Sediment microbial communities from Yellowstone Lake, YNP, Wyoming, USA - YL17G07_20 | ecosystem: Environmental > Aquatic > Freshwater > Lake > Sediment | place: USA: Wyoming | collected...
CGGCGGCATGAATCCGCAGCGAGGCTAGTGTCACACGAGACTCCTGAACATGACAGAGGATCTCCCCGAACGACAGAGGCCCGAGCGGAACATCAAACGACCCCATCCCGAGGGAGGGAAAGAGTCTCTCTCATTGTGAGAACGCGAGGGACCCCTCACTTGCTGCTGGGCGACGGCTTCGGATCGCTGTCAATCTGCCGAAGTCTCGGCTCCGGGACGCGACCGATGCAACGCCGAAACGCCGGCGGCCGGTCGGCCCTCGGCTATCCCTCTACGGTGTCGCGATGTGTGACGGACCGTGCAAGCGATCCCTTGCGGCGCCATGTGTCCACACTCACATATCGGTCAACTAACAATAACGGCCCCGCACGGTGACTGCCAAGGGGCAGCTCCTACTCGCCGTCCGCCGCCGAGGGTGCCTCGCGTCCGAGGTGAGGTCGGACCCTTTGCTCGCCGTCCGGAGCGAACGAGTGCCGAGTGGTGAATGCTTGATGTACGTCGTCGTCTGGTCGCGGAACGGGGTCGGCTCGTGCGGAAGATGCTCCTGGCACGATAGCGCGCCGCAGCCGGGGCGCGGCAATCCGGGCCCCTACGCTTGCCGCGCTCCGAAGGACTCCGGGCAGTGGCGGAAGAAAGGAGGAGGGAAGATCCGCTCTCAGACGGATTGCCAATTCAGTGCGGGGCTTCGTATCATTACGTGTTCGTTCGGATATGGCGCACCAGCGCGTCCGAGAGCGACGCTGTGGCTCTCTGCTTCCCCTCGTTCAGCGGGGGAGGCCTGACGTTCAGTCTGTCCAACGGGAGGACCGGAAGTGCCGTTGTACGAAACCACTGTGGTGATCAATTCGACGCTCGAGGAATCGGTCATCGACGAGAGGATCCAGAAGATCGCGGATCTCCTCACGCAGTCTGGTGCGAAGGACATTCGGCCAGATCGGCGCGGCGTGCGCAGGCTCGCCTACAGCATCAGGGGCAAGGACGGCCAGTGGCGCACGCAGGCGGACTACACCTTTCTGTTCTACGAAGCGCCGGGAACCGCGGTCCGCACACTCGAATCGCAGCTCCGTATTGACGAGGATGTGCTCCGATACATGACCGTCCGCTACGACCACGAGCCCCCGGCGGCTGAAGTTGCGGACGATAATGGAGGCCCGAGCGTCGGGCCTAAAGGTCGGGGACCGATGGCGGAAGAGTCGGAGGGCTGACAGATGGCGAAAGATAGGCGTGTGCGGGTGAAAGTGTGCAAGTTCTGCGAGTCGAAGATCGTGCACATAGATTACAAAGACGAGAAGGTTCTCCGCCGTTTCATCACCGACAGAGGGAAGATCATCCCTCGGCGGATGTCGGGGGTGTGTGAGCGCCATCAGCGGCAGTTGACGCGGGCGATCAAGCGGGCACGCCAGATCGCGACGCTCCCGCTCGTCGCCGAGTCGGTGAAATGATGGACACCTCACCTGCGAGGAATGGATGAAGGTCATCTTACGAGATAACCTGGAGTCGCTGGGACAGGCGGGCGACATCGTGACCGTGAAGGATGGCTATGCCCGGAACTACCTCATCCCGCGCAGCCTCGCCTATCCGGCGACGAGGGGGTATCTGCGGGCGTGGGAAGACGAGAAGCGTCGGCTGACGGTGCGCATCACGAAGGAGACGAACGAGGCCGAACGGATCAAGGCGCAGCTCGAGCAGCTCTCACTCCTCATCCCCATGCAAGTCGGAGAAGAGGGACGCCTCTTCGGCTCGGTCACCAACCGCGTCGTGGCGGGCTATCTCAAGGAAAAGGGCTACGAGATCGACCATCGGCACATCGTCATCGACGAAGCGATCCGCGCCGCCGGTGACTTCGAGATCGCCGTTCGACTCGTTCACGGCGTGGTGGCGACGATCAAGGTGACGGTAGTACCGGAAGCCCCGCAAGCGGTCCCAGACTCGGCGGCTTCGGATGCCGGTGCGAGTGCGGTCGAGGAGGCTTCCGGCGCCCCGCAAACGACGCAGGACGCCGCACCTCAGGCGTAGTCGTTCAGCCTTCCGACGCCGCTCTTCCGAGCGAGGCGCACGGGCCCGCGACGGTCGCGGCGGACGCTCCACGCACAAGCCGTGCGAAGACTGTCACTTCGGATGACGGGAGACGCTCCGGCCAGCCAACAACGCGGACGTTCTCCGGTTCCGCTACGGACGATGCTGCTCGATGCCCGGACGGCGCTTTGTATGGGTTCTCCTTGATGATCCCCACCAAGGGCGGACACGTGGGTCCCCCGGTGTGTTTTGAATGAGGCGCGGGGGCGATCCTGCGCCGTCGCCGGTTGGGGGAGGCGGAGCACGCCCTTCCCCCCAAGGTGCGTGCTTGCCCTTCTTCGGGTGTGATCCTCGTTGACCGCTCTCTCACCTACTTCTGCGGAGGGTCTTCCATGGCTCAACAGAAAGAGCTTGCCGTTCTCGTCTCCCCGGAGCTCCAGCGGGAACCGGCCGTGCGCGTGGGGCTGGAGGCGCTGGAGGATGCGGCACGGAGGACGGGATGGACGGTACGAGTCGGAGGGGACGTCGGGGGTGCTCGTACCCTTGAGGTCCGTCTGAGTCCGGGAGCGTCGCTTGAACCGCCATCGCCCGGTACCGTTCCGACGACGGAAGAGCAGCGCTATCGCATCGCCTCGCACAGAGAGCGGGGCCGCGTCATGACGACCGTCACCGCCGACGGACTTCTCGGCGCGGCATACGGGATCGTCTGGCTTGCGGACCGTCTGCGGGCGTGCCGTCCTTGGCCGCCGAAGGACGGAGACTACAGCCCGCGATTTCCCCAACGATTCGGCCACCTGTACGTCTCGTTCGCGTATCAGGATCAGCCGCCTTACGTGAACGTCGCCGAATCGAAGAAGCACATCGCCCAGGCGATCAGACAGCTCGATGAAGCGCTCGTCATGGGCGCGACGTCGGTGCTGCACTACGACACGCAGAGCCTGGTTCCGTGGGATGATCCGAAGCTCGGTCCCCGCAGCGCGGTCTGCCGCGAGTTGTACCGGGAGCTGCTTGATGCGGCGCACGCCCGGAGGATGCGCATCTACCCGATGGGGGACGAGTTCGTCTACCTGCCGCACTGGTTCGAGAAGACCGGCGCGAAGCTCTCGACGGGCGATCCGAAGTTCTGGGAGGCGCTCAAGAGCAAGTATCGCGGCCTCCTGAAGGAGCTCCCGGACATCGATGGCATCGCCACGCGCATCGGCGAGGTCATCCCGCGCGCAGAGTTGCTCGCGTGGGACCTGATCCACACCGGCGAAGACCGTTCCCTGGAGGGCAACTACCGCCGCTTCGTCAAGGCGATGCACGAGGTGGTGGTCGGAGAGTTCGACAGGCAATACTTCCATCGGACGTGGTCGGTGAGCACGTGGGAACAGGCGAGCGTGCCCGAGGTCTACGTGCGAACGTTCACCGACGAGGTCCCCACGGACAACCTCATCCTGTGCATCAAGACCACCACGGGCGACCAATGGGAGTGGCAACCGCTCAACCCAACGTTCGGCTTGACGCCGCACAGGACGGCAGTCACCGTCGAGACGGCACGGGCGCAGGACTACCTCTCCGGCTCGCCGGACTTCGCCGTGGAGTTCGCACAGTCCGGCCTCGAATGGGCGCTCGAAAAGGGCGCGGTGGCCACGATGATCAATTACCGGGGACGGTGGCACGAGAGTCTGTGGGGAGGAATGGAGTACACCGCATGGCGGCTTGCGTGGGACCCATATCAGCCGGTGCGGGAGGTCGTCGAGGACTGGGCGCGTGCCCTCGTCGGACCGGAGATCGCTGCGAGGATGGTGGACCTTCTTCTCGACCTCGACGACATCCATCGCGAAGGGTTCCACGTCCACGGCGTCGCGTATCACACCTGGGAGCCGTTTCGCCACGCGCGGAAGGGGTGGATCTGCAGGGGAAATCCCTTCCTTGACCGAGGGCGCGGGCAGCACCGCCACCTGCGCGACCTCTATCTGATGGCCAAGCCGGAACTGGAGTCCGGTCTCAAGACGATGGCCGACCACACCGAACGCTACGACCGATGGCTCGCGTCCTATCGTGGATTGATGAAGGAGCTTCCCGATCCGGAGCGCGGTCGGTGGCTTGAGGCGGTCCTGGCACGGGGAGCGGACAACCTCCACATCAACCTCGCCTACGTTACGGCGTTCCTCCGGTACTTCGACTACGAGGACAACGCGGACGACGATCGCCGCAGCCGCGCAGCGCGCGCCGTGGGGGAACTGGAGCAGGAGCTTCCGCGATTCACAGGCCGCTTGACCCAGATCGTCCAGGGCATCGAGGTATTCCTGACGTTTGCCCGGCGAGGGCTTGACGAGCCAGATGCCTTGCGCGCCGAACTGGCAGAGGCGCCCGACGAGGCTGCCGTCGCGCGCGTTCTCGACCAGGCGCGGGAGCGCGATGAGAGGCTCATCGAGAGCGCCACGAATGCGAGGCTGTGCGCTCGGTGGCAAGGCATCGTGGACGGGCGGGACGTGCTCCGGATCTCACTGACCGAGCGCACGTGGTCATTGGAGCCGCTCCTTGGCGATGATGCGATCACCCATGCGTGCTCCATCGAAGAGCGCCCGAGCGGACCGGGACGGTTTGCCGTGAGGATAGTGCTCGGCGGTGTGCGAGGGTGGGCGCACATCCTGGAGCAGCCGAGCGAGTCGAACGGCCATGTCCTGTCCGTGTTGCTCGACGACCGGCTTCCGAGCTACGGGTCGTACGACATCGAGTTCCACTGGATACCGGGCGAGTCCGGTTGAGAACTGCGCTCGCCTCTTCCGCCCGCAAGACGTTACCTTTGGAGTGGATACGGGAAGTGCTTCATTCGGGCGCGGCGAACCGGCTTTCCGCGTTCGACGGACGGTTGGCCTTCCGATGCCGGTTGCGGACACGCGGTGGATCATGAACCTGCTGCGACGGTTCGTGCAAAGGGTAACGGGACGAACGACGCCCGGAGACGGGATTCCGGACGGGATCCGTTCTCTTGAGAAACGCATCGCATACACCTTCGCCGACAAATCGCTTCTCGTCTGTGCGTTGATGCATCGCTCGTACGTCCGCCACACAACGGGCGGGGGGCAGCCAGCGGCGAGCCAGCAGGCAAATGAACGTCTTGAGTTTCTCGGCGACGCCGTCCTCGGCCTGGCGACGACGTTGTTCCTCTACCAACGGTATCCCGACATGCCGGAGGGGGACCTGACCAAGCGCAAGTCGGTGCTCGTGAGCAAGGGCGCGCTCGCGCGATGCACCGTTCAGGTGGGCCTGGACCGACACCTCCTCCTGAGCGAGCTCGAGGAAAATGCCGGTGGACGCAGGCGGCGTTCGATCCTCGGCGACGCGTTCGAGGCACTTCTCGGTGCGATGTTCCTTGACGGCGGCCTCGAGCCGGTGTCGGACTTCCTTCGCCGCGAGCTATTCTCCCGCGTTGACCAGCTCACCAGCGAGGCGACGTTCATCAACTACAAGAGCCTCCTCCTCGAGCACGTGCAGGGACAGGGCAAGCTCCCACCCGAGTACGACCTGTACAAACAGACCGGGCCGGACCACCAGAAGACCTTCACGGTCGACGTGCGCGTGGAAGGGGAAGTGCTCGGACGCGGCTTCGGGCGGAGCAAGAAAGACGCGCAGCAGGAAGCCGCGAAGCAGGCATACGAGCGTCTCACCGGGACGAAGCCGGAGGGAAACGAGGCGCAGAGCAGTGCCGATGACCGATGATGAAACCGGGGGTCTGGCGAGGGTGAGGCCGTGGCGGCTCGTGGTCAGCCTGGCGAAGAGCGGCGCTTGGAACATGGCGTGCGACGAAGCCTTGGGTGAGGCGGTGCGTTCGGGCAAGAGCTTGCCCGTCGTACGGTTCTTCGCGTGGACACCTCCGACCATATCCTTCGGCTACAGCCAGCACGTCGCACGGGAAGTGGACGTGGACGCCGCGCGACGAGAGGGCATCGGTCTCGTTCGCCGAATCACCGGCGGCAGGGCGGTGCTGCACGCCGAAGAGATCACGTACAGCGTCATCTGCTCCGAGCGCGATCCGGTTGCCGAGGGCGGGATCATCGCCACGTACACCCGCATCAGCGAAGGTCTTGCGAACGGTCTTCGCAGGCTCGGCGTGAACGCCGAGCTGGCGCGTTCTGCGGAGGCGCTGTCGGGTCCTCACCTCGATCGGGCCACGCTGCCGTGTTTCGGCAGCACCTCGCGGTCGGAGATCGTCGTTGGCGGTCGCAAGATCGTCGGCAGCGCTCAGCACCGGATGCGCCGCCTCGTGCTCCAGCATGGCTCGATCCTGCTTGGCCCCGCGCACCAAGACCTTGTCCGATACCTCCGCGTCGACGAGGCGCTGCGACATCGTTATCTGCAACGGATGGCCCTCAGCACGACGAGCCTCACTCAACTCGGATGGGTGGGGAGCCGCGATGAAGTGATCGCTGCGCTGGCAGGCGGGCTCTCGGAGGTGCTCGGTCTGACGTGGATCAACACCCCATGCGGCGACGGCGGGGGTGTAGGGTCGCCATTTTACCAGGACGAGGAGCGCGAGATCAACCGTCTTGCGCGCGAGAAATACGGGACAGATTCGTGGAATCTCCGCACCGGCTGTGCGCGGGAGGTACGAGATGGGAGCAGCGCGCGATGAACGCTGGCGCACCGAGATGCGCCTGACGGTGAACGTCCGGAACGTCTTCACCGATGTCGTCGGGGCGGATCACGGCGTCACGCGGCAACAGATCAACGGGCTGTTGCCGCGTTTCGAGACGATCAGGGATGACATCGAGACCCGGCGGAAGCGGGGCGAACTGCCGTTTCTGGACCTTCCGAAGCAGGACGTGCGCCCAATCCTCGACTACGTCCGGTCGGAGAGGGATCGGTTCGATACGTTCGTCGTCGTCGGCATCGGCGGTTCGGCGCTCGGCAACATCGCCTGCCACACGGCGCTGCGCCATCCGTATCACAACTTCCTTCCCGCCAACCGGCGCGGGGGAATGCGCGTTGAGGTGCCGGACAACGTGGATCCGGACCGTCTCTCCGGTCTCTTTGACACGCTCGATCTCAGAAGGACGCTCTTCGACGTCATCACGAAGTCGGGTAGCACCGCCGAGACGACGAGCACGTTCCTCGTCATCAAGGAGCGGCTTCAGACGGCAGTCGGGGCGAAATGGCGAGACCACGTCGTGGTGACGACCGATCCGAAATCGGGCGACCTTCGGAAGTATGCGACGCACGAGAAGATCGCCGCATTCGACATCCCGCCCGGCGTTGGCGGACGCTTCAGCGTCCTGACGCCCGTCGGGTTGCTCTCGTGTGCCGCGAGCGGGATTGACATCGAGGAACTGCTTGCCGGGGCGGGCGACATGGAACACCGCGTCAGGACAACACCCATCGAGAAGAACCCGGCGTACGTCTCGGCAGCGATCCACTATCTGCTCTACAATCACCCGAAGTCCCCGAAGCGACTCGCCGTCATGATGCCGTATTCCCACGCTCTGAAGGATGTCGCGGACTGGTTTCGCCAGCTCTGGGCGGAAAGCCTCGGCAAGGAGAAGTCGCTTGACGGTAGGACCGTGAACGTCGGTCCGACCCCGATCAAGGCCCTCGGAGCGACGGACCAGCACTCGCAGGTGCAACTCTACATCGAGGGGCCGAACGACAAACTCTTCACCTTCCTCGAAGTGGGAAGGTTCCAGAAGGACGTCACGTTCCCTGACGACCCGGACCTGAGGCATCTCAACGCGTTCAACTACTTCGGCGGCAAGACGATGGGGCAACTTCTCCACGCCGAACAGAAGGCGACAACTCTTGCCCTCACGCGCAGGAAGCGCCCGAACATCACCATCACGCTTCCGGACGTGAGACCGTACACCGTCGGGCAGCTCTTCATGCTCCTTGAGATCCAGACGGTTGTCACGGGCGGCCTCTTCGAGATCAACCCGTTCGACCAACCGGGCGTGGAGGCGGGCAAGGTCGCCACGTACGCACTCATGGATCGCCCCGGCTACGAGGAGGAGAAGAAGAAAATCGAAGCGGAGATGGCGGCGGGGGAGCAATTCGTCCTCTAGAACCGGTTTGGCTCTGGTGACAACCTTCCCGGGCAGGCAGGAATGCCTGCCCCACCAGCTACTCACTTCTTCGGTGGGGCGGACATTCTTGTCCGCCCGAGGCCTCTTGCGAGGTGGTGCGCAACGAACCCGCAGTGTCAATGTCAACAGAGCCAACCGGTTTCAAGACTGTGACATCCTTCACTTCGTTCAGGGTGACCAGCGCAGTTGCGGACGTCATGCTGAGCGAAGCGAAGCATCTGGTCGGCCTGAAGGTGCCTCTCCTGGGTTCCGAAGCCGGTTCTCGTGCGAGCGGTACATTGAAAGGACACAGATGATTCAGAAGATCAAGGATCAATTGCTTTCCCACGTCGTAACGATCGGCATAGGGATGGTAGGAGCTCTTCTTCTCTTTGTTGGAAAAGAAGTGCTTCCCCCAGTGCTGCCGGTGCTGCTCGGCAAGATGCCAAGCAGGGCCATTCTCGCCTTACTTGCGCTCTCCATCATCCTGAACATAGCGCTACTGGTCATCGTCTTGCTTGTTCGAAAGCAGCAGAGGCTGAAAGTCATGTTCGGCATCTACTGGGATTCAGACAATGTACCCCACTGCCCTTCCTGCAAGTCGATGCTCTGCAACTACGACTACTACAGAAGCGACTACGGCGGCTTCGGGTTTTACTGCATCAAGTGCGGGAAGTTCGTTGCCATCCAAGACGAGTCAGGTCAGAACATCCCTTTGCCCGAGGCGTTGGCACGACTAAAAGCCTAGTTGGGCCGCCAGCATGGAAGCGCACCGACGCGCAGATGGCGGCGGGATTCGGAGTTCGTGTACTAGAGATGACCTCAGAGGACGCGACACGCACCTTCACGTGGACGAGCCATCCGTGGAAGGAGGACCCTCCGGCGCGGAAGCTTGCGCTCGTCGCCCTTGTCGTCGGTGCGTCCGTGCTGGCCGCGCATGCCTTCGGGAGCGTGTGGGCGGGAGTCCTGTCCCTCGGGTTTCTTCTCCTGAGTCTTCGGCACTATTTTCTTCGTAGTCTCTACGAACTTACGCCCCACGGGATCACGACGCGCCACGTGGGGCTGAGTCGGTCCTATCCGTGGTCGCGGTTTCGTCGAGTGGCGTTGCGGCGGGAGGGAGTGTTCCTCGGCACGTTCAGCAGGCCCCGGCGGCTTGACGCGTGGCGGGGATGCTATCTGCGCTGCCCCCGCGACCGAGATGCGGTCTACCGGTATGCGAGAGCACACGTCTCTCTGGGTTCGGATTCGACAAGCTGTCGGCCACGCGCTGGCGATTCCGCCGTCGCTCCAACTGACGCTGGAGGATGAGCAGCTCCTTGCGCGCATCGCCGCGATGATCGTCAGACGCGGGCTTGGCGCTCCGGCGATCATGCTTCTCGATACCGTGCGCCCGCTTAATTTCGTCGCGAGCCAGTTCCTCGTCTTTCTCGGCCCGTTCGCAACCATACTGCTGAACCCGGTCGAGTATGAACGGTTCACCGCGCTTCTGGAGCACCGAGAAGCGGTGGACGTGCTCATCAAGGCGATCACGGACGAAGCGGACCGGAATCCGTCGGGTCTCGGCGGCAAAGCCGCTTCGCCGCCCGGCTCATGAGGGAAGTCGCGTGACCAATCGGTCTGTTCCGCATCGCGGGCGCATCGCCGTGCCCTTCGCACGAGGACGGACACGCTCAGACCCATGAGAACCGTATGACCTCACATCCCGACCTCACCGTCATCATCGCCACCGACTGTGGCAGCACGACGACGAAGGCAATTCTGATCGAGAAGGTTGACGGTGTCTACCGCCAGACCTACCGGGGCGAAGCACCCACTACCGTCGAAGCTCCCTTCGAAGACGTGAGCCGAGGCGTCCTGAACGCCATTCAGGAAGTGGAGGAATTGAGCGGCAGGACGATCCTCGACGGGGAGACCATCATCACCCCTTCCGAGGGGAATCGCGGCGCTGACATCTACATCTCGACCTCCTCGGCTGGGGGTGGCCTCCAGATGATGGTGACCGGTGTCGTGAAGTCGATGACCGGCGAGAGCGCGCAACGGTGTGCGCTCGGCGCGGGTGCGATCGTCATGGACGTCCTCGCCTCGAACGACGGACGGCTTCCTCACCAGAAGATCGAGCGAATCCGTCAACTGCGCCCCGACATGGTGCTCCAGAGCGGAGGAACGGATGGGGGAACGATGTCGCACGTGGTGGAGCTTGCGGAGTTCCTCGCAGCGGCGGACCCGAAGCCGCGCTTCGGCCACGGGTTCAAGCTGCCGGTCATCTACGCCGGGAATCGGGACGCCGCGCCGGAGATCGGGCGCATCCTCGGCGAGAAGATGGCGCTCACCGTCACGGAGAACATCCGGCCAACGCTCGAAGAGGAGAACCTCCTGCCCGCCCGGCACAAGATTCACGATCTCTTTCTCGAACACGTCATGGCGCAGGCTCCGGGTTACCGGAAGCTCATGGAATGGACCGGCGCACCGATCATGCCGACTCCGGGCGCGGTCGGCCTCATCATGCAGACCATCGCGCGAAAGCAGGGGATCAACGTTGTCGGCGTGGATATCGGCGGCGCGACAACCGACGTGTTCAGCGTCTTCGGCGAGGTGTTTAACCGCACCGTGAGCGCCAACCTGGGCATGTCGTACAGCATCTCGAACGTGCTGGCGGAGGCAGGGCTTGGTGGGATCATGCGGTGGGTCCCCTTCGAGATCGAGGAGGGCGACCTGCGCAACCGCATCAAGAACAAGATGATCCGCCCCACGACCATCCCGCAGCTTCTCGACGAGCTGAAGATCGAACAGGCCATCGCCCGGGAGGCGCTCCGGCTCGCCTTCATCCAGCACAAATCACTCGCCGTCGGACTCAAGGGCGTTCAGAAAGAGCGCACCCTCTCCGACGTGTTCGCCCAGGCGGAGGCGGATAGCCTCATCGACATGATGCGACTCGACCTCCTGGTCGGCTCCGGCGGCGTGTTGAGCCACGCGCCACGCCGTGCGCAGGCGATGCTCATGATGATCGACGCCTTCCAGCCGGAGGGCGTCACGCGGCTTGCGGTGGACAGCATCTTCATGATGCCCCACCTCGGGGTGCTCTCGACGGTGAACGAGAAGGCGGCGACGGACGTGTTCGAGCGCGATTGCATGATCTACCTCGGCACGTGCGTCGCCCCGAAGGGCAAGGGCAAGCCTGGCGCGATGGCCTGCACCTACGAGATTGACTTTGGCGGGGGGAAGGTCGAGAAGGACGAACTGAGAGTCGGCGAGCTTCGTCTGCTCCCGCTCGCCCTCGATGAGACGGCAACACTCCGGGCAAATCCGTCGCGGGGATGGAACCTCGGCGCGGGGTCGGGCAAGCCGGTGGAACGGACGCTCCACGGTGGCGGCGTCGGCATCATCCTGGACGGGCGCGGTAGGCCGATCCAGTTCGCCGCCGACCGGCGGGCGCAGGTCGAGCACCTCACGCGCTGGCACGAGGCGACGGAGCAGTATCCGGGGTAGAGAAGGATTCTCACGCAAAGGCGCAAAGGAATGGGCTGGAAGGTGATCAACCTATGAAACTTGAACGGATAACAGTGGACCCCACGGTGTGCACCGGCAAACCGTGCATTCGTGGGCTTCGGTTTCCGGTCTCCCGTCTCCTCGGGCTTCTCGCCTCCGGTGAGACCAAGGAGACGATCCTTAAGGCATACCCCTACCTCGAAGCAGAGGACGTTGACGAGGCTCTGCGGTATGCCGCGTATCTTGCAGAAGAAGAGACCGTGGAATTCTGCGAGGAGATCCGTTGACCTCTCTGAAGCCGCGTCGAGCAGGTGCAGAACCTCAAGCGCTGGCACGAGACGGCGGGGCAATATGCGGGGCAGATCGATCCCGGAGCCCGGTTCCTGTTGGTGTCATGCTGAGCGAAGCATCTGGTCCAGTCCGGGACTGCCTCGGTATCAAATGATGCAAGCGGGTCGTGGTTCTCTGTGCCAGATTCTTCACTTCGTTCAGAATGACATCCGCTTTTTCGCGATTGTCATCCTGAGCGCGGCGAAGGATCTGGGTCGTGTTGGAGCGACGGTGAGTGGGTTTTACGTGTACATCATGGCCAGTCGGAAGAGAGTGCTCTACACCGGCGTGACGAACGACCTTCAGCGACGGGCGCACGAGCACAAGCACGGCCTCCTTCCGGGATTCACGGCAAGATACAACGTGAATCGCCTCGCCTATTTCGAGACGTTCCCGGACGCGGAAAGCGCAATCAGGCGGGAGAAGCAGATCAAGGGGTGGCTTCGGTCCAAGAAGATCACCTTGGTGGAGTCCATGAATCCCAATTGGGATGACCTGAGCGGGCCATGGTTTGATGGACCAGATCCCTCGCTTCGCTCAGGATGACATCCAGGCTCGTGCAGAGGAAAGTCCTCGATGGCACATTCCTACACTCCCGGCCTACGGGTGACGCCGTACACCACGCTTCGTCGTCGTCGCGTGCTGCCCTTGAAGGGTGAGGTGACGGTCAGAGTCGGCGACAGGGTCAGCCGCGACCAGATCGTCGCCAAGACCGACCTGCCCGGCGACGTGGCGACGGTGAACGTTGTCAACCGGCTCGGCATCGAGGCGGGCCAGATCGATCGGTACATGCTCAAGAAGGTCGGCGAGCCGGTCGAACAAGGCGAGGTCATCGCCGAGACTCGCCCGTTCATCAAATGGCTCAAGTCGAGCGTGCGGTCACCGATCGCGGGAACCGTCGAGAATGTCTCGTCGATCACCGGGCAGGTGCTCCTGCGCCATCCGCCGAGGCCGGTCTCGGTGAACGCGTACGTGGATGGGACGGTGGTCGAGGTGATCCCGAACGAGGGCGTCGTGGTCGAAACGCAGGGCGCGTTCATCCAGGGGATATTCGGCGTCGGCGGCGAGACGTGGGGCCCGGTCCGGCCTGTCGCAGACACGCCAGAAGCGGTGATCTCGCCCGGCGAGATCACCGCTCAGGACAAGGGGTGCGTGCTGATCTGCGGGTCGCTCGTCACAGGCGAGACGGTGCGGAAGGCGATCAGGGTCGGCGCATCGGGGATCATCGGCGGTGGGATCGACGCTGACGACCTGAAGGACCTCCTCGGCTACGATCTCGGCGTCGCAATCACCGGAACGGAGGAGATCGGCCTCACGATCGTCGTCACCGAGGGATTCGGAAAGATCGCGATGGCGCAGCACACGTTCGACATCCTCTGCGGATGCAACGGGCAGATCGCCTCGATCAATGGGGCGACACAGATCCGCGCCGGGGTCCTTCGACCGGAGATCATCGCTCCGTGTGAGCCGCAAGTGGGGCGCGCCGACACCGGGTCTGAGGCGGCGGGGGGGTTGCAGATCGGCGATCCGATCCGGGTGATCCGGGCACCCCACTTCGGTCGGATCGGGAAAGTGGCGGAGCTACCCTCTGAATTGCAGCGAATCGAATCGGAGACTCGCGTTCGGGTTCTCGGGGTCGAGTTCGAGGGCGGCAGGAAGGTCATCGTCCCGCGTGCGAACGTCGAGTCGATCACGCAGTAGTGGGCCTTCAACCTTTGAACTGCGGGTAGGCCCGACACTCCTGTCGGGCCTGGTCCGTGCGGGACAAGAGTGTCCCGCCTACCATGGGAGAACCCACAAGGTGGATGCTGGAGACCCAGTAGGAGCCCGGCCACCCACGATGACACGGATCGGCGTTCGGAGGTGGATCACTCTCGTCTGCGGGGCGACGGCGGTCCTGAGCTTCTGGCTGCCGTTCTTTCACGTGAGACTTGACGGAACAGGCCCCACGTTCGAGATCAGTGGCCGGGCGATCCTGCGGAGCATCTTCAGGCCGGAGGGAGGTTGCCTCCTGACACGGGGGAACTCGGTCGCCGGTGTGGGGGAGCTGTTCCGGACGATCATCGAGAACACCGTCGGCGCACGGCTGTCCCTCTGGGTTGCGATAATACTCTCCCTGATTGCCGGTCCTTTGCTCGTGGCGTATCTTGGGATACGCTACGTCATCGGTGCGGCGCGGGGCGGCTATGGGTATCTCGGGGCGGCGGGCCTGATCCTCGCTTATTCCCTCGTCGGATGGATCGGCCTTCGCGCGGTCGGCGACGCGGCGGGAGTGCCGATGGGGTTCTTCGCGATGGCGGGTGTTGGGTTCTGGCTGGGCGGCGTGGCACTGGCCGTGGGCGCTTTTCTTCAGGAGGTGAAAGCGTGACGAAGACGCGCCTTTCGATCATGCTGGCGGCAGCGCTTGCCATCGGGGCTGCATCCGCATGGGTCGATGAGCCGGCGATGGCTGCGGAGCCGTCGCTGACGGAGACCACCGGTGGGCCGAGCGCAGCGCAGTTGCTCCCGCCCCTCCCCGAGCTCGTCGAGATGAGCGACCTGCCGAATGACAACGGGACCGGCCTCGTCGTCACCTGGACTGCGCCCGACACGACCGTCGTGCCCAAGTCAGTTTTCTATCGGGTGGCGATCGGGACCTCGCCCGACGGGCCGTTCTACCCGGCGGGTGAGGTGAACGCCCGCCTTGGGCTGCGCGCGTCGTCGAACCCCGCCATATTCGGTTGGAGCCCGAAGAACGAGGGGCTTCAGTTCCTCGTCGTAAGGTCCTATCTCGTCCCTTCCGCAGCGCCCGGCGGTGAGCCCGAACGAGTGGGGATCGAACCCGACAGGACGTACTTCGCCCAGTTCAGCGTGGTGAGCGGCGGGATGGAGGCTACGCTCTCCAATGTGCTCGTCTGTGCCCCCCGTCAGAACTGGTTCATGTGGACTAAGCTCAACCTCTTCGTGTTCCTTGTCTTCGTTGGAGTCGTGGTCCTTGTCTTCATCGAGCTGGCGCGGCGCAATCCGAACATGTACATCCGCAAGATCGCCGGTCTCGACGCCGTGGAAGAGGCCGTTGGCCGAGCGACCGAGATGGGTAAGCCCGTCTACTTCGTCCACGGCCTCGAACCTATAAGCAATATCTCGACGATCGCTGCCCTGAATATCCTCGGACCGGTTGCGCGCCAGACGTTCAAGTACGAGACGGAGCTGAAGGTGCTCAACAACGACCCCATCGTTCTGGCTGTCAGTCAGGAAACCGTGCAGCAGGCGGCGCTCGACGTGGGCAGGCCGGACTCGTACGACGAGGACAAGGTCATGTTCGTTGCGTCGAACCAGTTCAGCTACGCGGCGGCGGTCGAGGGGATGATGGTGCGGGAGCGACCGGCGACGGTCCTCCTCATGGGTTATTTCTACGCGGAATCGCTCCTGTTCACCGAGACGGGAGGGCACATCGGGGCGATACAGATCGCCGGTACCGACGCGTACACCCAGCTTCCGTTCTTCATCACGACGTGCGACTACACGCTCATGGGTGAAGAACTCTACGCCGCAAGCGCGTATCTCTCTCGCGAGCCGAAGCTCCTGGGTAGCCTGCGCGGGCAGGACTTGGGAAAGGTCGTGTTCCTCGGCATTCTCGCCCTCGGCGCGATCCTGGAACTTGTCGGAGTTCACTGGTTCACCCGCCTCGTCACGCCGCTGTGAGCGTTTGCCGCGCCGCGGCCTCGGGATAGCTCTGTGATCCGCAACTCGGAGGATGATCGTACATGCTGGTTCTGAAACGCACCGTGCCGGTCATCATCGCGTTCGTGCTGGGCATCACGGCCATTGCCATCTACTTCATCCCCCATCAGAAGGCGCAGGACCTCAACGAGACACTCGCCCTTTGGGACCGCATCATTGCGGCGTTCGCGTTCTTCCTCGGCATGTACAGCCTGCTCTACATCCATGGCCAGCGCATCAGACGCCGTCAGGCGGGATGGGGATACAGCGCGTTCGTATATGTCGGGTTCGCCTTGATGACGGGCACGGCGGCGTACAACCGGGGTCATTGGGTCCTCGTGGCTCCCGTACCGGGCGGGGCGTACGATTGGCTGTTCGACTACGTGTTCATCCCCGCTGAATCGACGATGTTCGCGATTCTCGCGTTCTTCATAGCGTCGGCGGCCTATCGCACGTTCCGCGCCCGGACAATCGAAGCGGTCATCCTGCTCGTGGCTGCGGTGATCGTGATGCTGGGTCGCGTGCCCGTCGGCGCGCTCATCTGGGGACAGTTCCCCGCGCTTCAGGAATGGGTGATGAGCGTGCCGAACATGGCCGCCAAGCGGGGTCTGCTTCTCGGCGTCTATCTCGGCGCGGTGGCGACGGCGCTCCGGATCATCTTCGGCATCGAACGCGCGTATCTGGGGGGCAGCGGGGAGTGATCGACAGACTCATCAGCATCGACCGACGGATCATCTTCGGCTTCGTCGCCGTGGGCCTGATCGCCACCACCCTCTGGCCGGTGCTGCTACCCATACGCCCGACGTCGAACGTGCGGAAGATCTACGATACCATCGAGAACCTGAAGGGGAAGAAAGACGCCGTCGTCCTGGTCTCGTTCGACTACGGCCCCGGGAGCGCCCCCGAACTCCAACCCGCGGCGATCAACATCCTGCGCCACTGTATGACGAACGACATCAAGGTGGTCGGCATGGCGCTCTGGCCAGACGCGGTCGGGTTGGCGCAAGCGGCGTTCGATTCGATGAGCACGATGTACGGCAAGGTCTACAGCAGGGATTGGACCTTCCTCGGATACAAAACCGGCATGGCGACGCTCATCATCAACATGGGCCAGGATTTCCGTTCGGCGTTCGGACAGGACATGCGCGGCACGAGCACTGCGGAGATGGAGGTCACCCGCTCGATCAGTAGGTTGGCCGATTTCGACTACGTCGTCGCCCTTGCCGCGGGGAACAGCCTCGATAGAACGGCATGGATTCCCTTCGCGGTGGACCGTTACAAGGTGAAGCTCGGCGGCGCGGTGACCGCGGTCATGTCGCCGGACATGTTCCCGTACCTCCAGTCCGGGCAGTTGAACGGGCTCATCTCCGGCCTCGCCGGTGCCGCTGAGTATGAGACGCTCGTGAAGGCTCCCGGCTCGGCGGTGAGGGGAATGGCACCGCAGTCGGCGGTGCACGTCATCATCATCCTGTTCATCATTTTCGGGAACGTGATGTACTTCCTGCAGCGCAGGCGCGACCGTGCCGTTCGGGCATCGGCCTGACGCCGGGCGCGCCCGACGGGAGGACGCAGAATGGGCGGTTCTCGGTACCGTGGCTCTCAGGATCGGACTCACTCATCCGGGGGATGTGAAGCTTGGTAGACAGACTGCTCAACATTGATCGGCGGATCGTCTTCCTGTTCGTGTTCATCGGGGTGACGGTCGCCACGCTGTGGCCGATCCTGCTTCCCATTCGCCCCACGGAGAACGTGCGGAAGATCTACGACACGATCGAGGGTCTGAAGGGCCAGGACGACGCGGTCGTTCTGGTGTCGTTCGACTACGATCCCGGCAGCGCGCCCGAACTCCAGTCCGGAGCGATCAACATCCTGCGCCAGTGCATGAGGAACGACATCAAGGTGGTCGGCATGGCGCTCTGGCCGGACGCCGTCGGGCTGGCGGAGGCGGCGTTCGACTCGGCGGCGCGAGCGTGCAACAAGGTCTACGGGAAGGACTGGACGTTCCTCGGCTACAAGCCCGGTGAGGCCTCGGTCATCATCAACATGGGGCAAAGCTTCCGATCGGCCTTCGCTCAGGACATACGCGGCACGAGCACCGCTGCGATGGAAGTCACGCGCTCGATCAGGACGCTCTCGGACTTCGACTACGTGATATCGTTCGCTGCGGGAAACACCATCGACCGGACCGTCTGGATTCCCTACGCCGTCGACCGGTACAAGGTCAAGCTCGGGGGTGCAGTCACGGCGGTCTCGTCGCCGGACATGTTTCCGTATCTCCAGTCCGGGCAGCTCAACGGCTTGCTCTCCGGGCTTGCCGGTTCCGCCGAGTACGAGACACTCGTCAATGCGCCCGGCGCGGCCATGAGAGGACTTGTGCCGCAGTCGGCGGTCCACGTCATCATCATCCTCTTCATCGTCCTCGGCAACGCGATGTACTTCGTTCAGCGCAGGCGCGATCGTACCGCCAGGCCGTGGGTCTGACATCGTCATAACGCACGGGATGAGACACGATGACCACATCCAGCCGTACCGCAACGATCCTCTTCGCGAGCGTGTTCTTCGTCTTGAGCATCTGGCAGCTTGTCGCCGGGAAGCTGGCGTTCGATGGTCCCGGACTCGGAACACTCACGGCGGCAGGGATAACGCTGGCTCTGTTCAGTTTTCTTTACGAAGACAACCCGCTGTTCAAGATCGCGGAACACCTCTATGTTGGCGTCGCCCTCGGGTACGTGTTCACCCTCGTCTGGTACACCACGCTCCTAGCCGACCTCGTCCAGCCGCTCTTCATGAACGCGCGCACCGAACGTGCGCTCCTTCTCGTCGTGCCATCCATCCTCGGGATCATGATGGTGGTGCGGATCGTGCCGAAGGTGTCATGGCTCAGCCGGATATCGTTCGCGTGGGTCGTCGGCTTCGGGGCGGGGATCAGCGTGACGGCGAACGTCTCCGCCCAGTTGCTCGAGCAGATCTATCCGACGCTCGCGCCGGGGGCTGGCTGGGAGCCTCTGGACGTGGTGTTCCTCGTCACCGGCGCCGTGCTCATCCTTCTGGGGTTCTTCCTGCTCCACGGGGACGGAGAGCCAACCGTGATGCATAGCTGGGTCGGTCCGGCGCTTCTGACGCTCATCTTCGCGTTCAGCTTCTTCTACGATAGCGGCATGGCAGCGCTCATCCTCATGGGAGTGTGCGCTGTGCTCGTCTATTTCTTCTTCTCCGTCGAGCACAGCGGCGTGGTTGGCGCGGTGGCAAGGGTGGGCATCTGGTTTCTTATGGTCGCCTTCGGCGCGTCCTTCGGGTTCACGATCATGGCGCGTATCTCGCTTCTGATCGGTCGGATGCGGTTCCTTCTGGGAGACTGGTTGCACCTGCTCTGACCCGGTGTGAAGCGGGCTCCGCACACACGTTTCGCAGCGGCGCACGAGAGATTCAGCGATGAAGGTCTGTGTCATCGGAACGGGCTACGTCGGCCTGGTCGTCGGCGCGTGCCTTTCGGATACCGGCCACGATGTGGTCTGCGTTGACCTTGACGAGGAGAAGATCAACCGGCTTAGCGCCGGGGAGATCCCTATCTACGAGCCTGGCCTCGAAGAGATCGTCCGGCTCAACGCCAGGGCTGACCGGCTGCACTTCACCACCGACCTCACGGCGGCGGTCCAGAACTCGCTCGTCAGCTTCATCACCGTCGGCACGCCGCAGGGCAAGGACGGGTGGCCTGACCTGACGCACGTGCTGAACGTGGCCACGGCCATCGGCAAGGCGATGGAGGCACAGGCCGGCGACAACCTTTACAAGATCATCGTCGACAAGAGCACCGTTCCGGTGGGCACAGCGCGAATGGTCGCCGAGGCCATCCGGAAGGAAACGGACCGCCCGTTCGACGTGGTGAGCAACCCCGAGTTCCTGAAAGAGGGTAACGCCCTCAACGATTTCATCTACCCGGATCGCGTGATCATCGGCACCGACGACCCCCGCGTGGCGGAGCTCATGAAGGAGCTCTACTCGCCGTTCGTGCGGACCGGCAACCCGATCATGATCATGGACATCGCGAGCGCGGAGATGGCGAAGTACGCGGCGAACACGATGCTTGCCGTACGGATTTCGTTCATGAACGAGATTGCCAACCTCTGCGAACTGGTCGGCGCCGATGTGGACCTTGTGCGGCGCGGCATCGGTTCCGACAAGCGCATCGGTCCGTCGTTCCTCTTTCCCGGCATCGGCTATGGCGGCTCGTGCTTCCCGAAGGACGTGCTCGCGTTCACGAAGATCGCTCGCGAGGCGGGTTATGAGTTCAAGATCGCGGAAGCGGCGCACGCGGTGAACGTGCGGCAGAAGCTCGTGCTCGTCGAGAAGATCAGGAAACGCTTCGGGGATGATCTGACCGGGCTTCAGTTCGCCATTTGGGGGCTGTCGTTCAAGCCCAGGACCGACGACATGCGGGAAGCGCCGTCGGTAGCGATCATCCAGGGACTGTGGAGGATGGGGGCGTCGCTCTCGGCGCACGACCCGGCAGCGCATCAGGAGGCGCGGCGCGTCTTCGGCGATAGGCTCTGCCTCGTCGAGCACCGGTACGACGTGCTCGACGGGGTGGACGCGCTCCTCATCTGCACGGAGTGGAACGAGTTCCGCGAGCCGGATTTCAGCGAATTGCTCAGTCGGATGAAGCGGCCAATCATCTTCGACGGGCGCAACCTCTATGATCCGCGGATCATGAAGAAGTGCGGCTTCGAATACCACTGCGTCGGGCGAGCGGCGGCGGTGTGAGCGGCGTCGCTGTTTGCCGTCGTTTAGCGGGAAAACGCTGACCGAACGTTTTGACTCCGTGCCACATCTTCGTATTATTACCCGTATAGTTGCTGGTAACCACCTGCGCAGGGAACCAAAGCGAGGGAGGTGCGGCATGACCTGCCAAGGGAAGGTTGCGGTTGTGACCGGGGCTGCGGGCAACGGCATGGGGCGCAGCATCGCGCTGACGCTGGCTCGTGAAGGAGCGAAGGCGGTGGTGAACTATCGCGCGAGCGAACTAAGCGCTCGTGCGATAGTCAGCGCTATCGAGGAGCGTGGCGGAACAGCGGTCGCCGTGCAGGCCGACGTCTTCGAGGCCGATGGCTGCAGGAAGCTCGTTGATGCAGCCGCGGAGCGGTTCGGCAGCGTTGACATCCTGATCATCGGTCCTGGCGCGGGCTGGCATCCAGAGCCAATTGAAGCGCTGGATGCATCCGCCGCCCTCGATGACGCGCATAACGAGCTGGCACCGATCTACCACCTCATACCCCGTGTCCTGCCTGGCATGTACGAGCGGAAGTGGGGGCGGGTCATCGCCATCGCGCTGGCGCCGCCGTATAACTCGCCCGCCTACGCCTACAACGTCGCTAAGGTGGCGCGCGCAAACGCCTTGGCGCTTGCACGGGATCAGGCGTGGCAGCATGGCGTGACGCTCAACACGATCGGCCCCGGGCCGGTGCCCGAAATCGGTACGCTTGAAGGAGCGGTCGAACAGTGCGACCACGGGGCGGCATGGCGGAACCGGACGACCACGTCGCCGCAGGACATCGCCGAAAGCGTCGCTTTTCTCTGTTCTGAGGCGGGAAGGTTCATCTCCGGGGGCGTGATACCCTTTCTGCATACCGATTTGTAGGGAGCAGTCTCTACGGCGCGCCACCATGAGGAAGCGTGGCTTCGAATACCACTGTATCGCGAGGGCGGCGGGGGCGTGAATAAGGCGGTTTATTGGGTAACTTGACCGCGGGGAAGAGAGGGATGCTTGGCTGTTCCCCGTCAGGGAATGCAGCCGGCTGTGCCGACAGATCGCCATTCGGTCCCGAGTCGCGCTCGGCCGATCGAAGAGGCCGGTCCATCGGGTGTCGGACGTTCTGCACTGCCTCGCGGTAGAAACGTACGCACAGTTCATGTAATACGGATTCCACCTACAAACTTCACCCATGCGTGGCAGCGCCGCAGCAAGCAGCGCCCCTGCACGAGACCGTAACGTTGGGCATGTGGTAGGGGCGAGGTAACCTCGCCCCTACGTCGACCATGATAACAAGTCATGCCTGGGCGTTGAACGGTGGCGACATCCGCCGCCATCGATGGCACGGGAAAAGGAGCAGCCACCCATGAACTATCCCGTCTGGGAGGTACCCCTCTTGGGCGGCGGGCTCGTGATCGCCCTCATCGCAATCCCCCACGTGTTCGTCTCGCACTTCGCCATCGGGGGCGGCATCTTCCTCGCCTTCAGTGAATGGCGAGGCAGGCGGGACAACCGACCGGAGCTGATCGAGTTGGCCAGGCGGAACTCCCTGTTCTTCGTGCTCGTCACCCTTGTCTTCGGCGCGGTGACGGGAGTGGGCATCTGGTTCTCTATCGGTCTCGTCCACCCGCCCGCCACCTCGGCGCTCATCCGCAACTTCGTCTTCGCGTGGGCCATCGAGTGGGTCTTCTTCCTCGTCGAAATCGCCGCCGCACTGCTCTACTACTACAGTTGGGACAGGGTGGACTGGAAGACGCACCAGATCATCGGCTGGGCGTACGGTATTGCGGCCTGGATGAGCCTGTTCGTCATCAACGGCATCCTCGCGTTCATGCTCACCCCCGGTGCCTGGATTGAGAACGGGAGCTTCTGGTCGGCGTTCTTCAACCCGACCTACTTCCCGTCCCTTTTCATCCGCACGTGCGTCTGCCTTGCGCTCGCCGGTCTGTATGCGCTGTTCATGGCGTCCCGTGAAGCGCCGGGGGCCGTCCACGACAGCCTCGTGCAGTACGCATCGAAGTGGCTCATTCCGGCGTTCATTGGTCTGCCGATCTTCGGCGCGTGGTTCGCCGCGAGGCTCCCGCCGCTCGCACGCGCGATCGTGCAGGGCGGCGCTCCTACGGTGACGATGTTCGCCGTCATGAGCGTCGTCATCTCCGGGATGATCTTCGTCTTCGCGTACTTCATCGCCTACCGCAATCCGCAGAGCGTGAACCCCGCCGTCGCCCTCATCTTCCTCGTGCTCGGCCTCGGCGTCACCGGCGTCACTGAATGGGTGCGCGAGGCTGTCCGCAAGCCGTACGTCATCTACGACTACATGTACTCGAACGCGGTACGGAAGAGCGAAGTCGCGCAGCTGCGTGAAACGGGGGTGCTCGCAGTGGCGAAGTGGGCGACTGTCAGGGAGATCGCCCCGGGGAACCGCCTCGAAGCGGGCAGGGAGGTGTTCACTCTCCAGTGCGCGTACTGTCACACTATTGACGGGTACAACGGCATCCGCCTGTTCGTGAGGGGGTGGTCCGAACGGTTCATCGGCAACCAGATCCGGCATCTCGACGAACTGAAGCGATTCATGCCGCCGTTCGCCGGGAACGTTGCGGAGCGTGAAGCGCTTGCGGCATGGCTTGCCTCGCTCAACCCCGGCGTGCCGACGCCTGCCGATGATCGCGCGACCGTTGCGGAAGTGGCGGAGCGGGACCTTGTAGCCGTGGGACAGGAGGTGTACGACTTCGAGTGCGCGAACTGCCACACGCTTGACGGCGAGAACCCGCTGCGCCCGAAGGTGAGGGGGTGGTCGCAGAGCTACATCGCGGAGCAGATCACCCGTCTGGAACACCTGAAGGGCGACATGCCTCCCTTTGAGGGGACGGATGCGGAACGGAGAGCGCTTGCGGCGTACCTGGCCACGCTGAACGCGGACGCGCAGGCGGCGGGAGGTGCACAGTGAACCCGGTCATCATCCCGTCCATCGACCCGATTCCCCTGCCGGCGCCGGTTTGGCTCATGCAGTTCCTCAGCGGGCTCACGTTCGTGTTGCACGTCTTCGCCATGAATCTCGTGCTCGGCGGCGGGCTACTCGCCGTGGCCGTCGGATGGATCGCACGCAGGCAGGAACGCCCCGAGTACACGCGCCTTGCCGGTCACATCGCGAACGTCCTTCCCGCTGCAACGGCGATGGCGATCACCATGGGTGTGCCGCCGCTTCTGTTCCTTCAGGTCCTCTATGGGCCGCTCTTCTACACGTCGAGTGTGCTCATTGCGTGGCCGTGGCTGGCGGTGGTCGGGCTTCTGCTCGTCGGCTACTACGGGTACTACTACTTCTCCCTCAAGAAGGGGGAGGAGGGGCAGCCGCTGATCTGGGCGGGGCTTCTCGCCTCAATCCTGTTCATCCTGGTCGGCTTCATCTACACGAACAACATGACGCTCATGATCCAGCCGGAGCGGTTCGGATCGCTCTATCGGCGGAAGGCGCACGGGCTGCTCCTCGACCTCGCTGACCCGATGCTCTGGCCGCGCTACCTGCACTTCTTCGTCGGGGCGCTCGCAGTGAGCGCGCTCCTCGTCATGGTCCTCGGTCTCATTCACCGGAAGGACGCGCGCTACAGCGAGTCGGCCCTGCAATTCGGCGGGATCACGTTCGTCGGTGCAACCCTCGTGCAGTTCGGGATCGGCATCTGGTTCCTCCTGAGCCTTCGCAAGCCGGTCGTGATGCGTTTCATGGGGCTGGACCTTAGGGCAACCCTCATCTTCGGGATTGCCTTCCTCTTCGCGCTCGGCGCGATGATCCACGTCCTGGTCGCCGCCCTCGGCAGGAAGCCGGTGGCCATGACCGTCATCGGCGCGGCGTGCATCGTCGTGACGATCATCCTGATGACGCTCATGCGGGCAATCGTCCGGGACGCCTACCTCGGCGAGGACTTCGTCGTGATGAACCAGCCGGTCGGACCGCAGTGGGTGGTCGTCGGGATATTCCTCGTGTTGCTTGTCGCCGGCCTTGCCGTGGTCGGATGGATGCTCCACGCGGTCGTCACGAAGCGGGGGTTGGCGCGAGAGTAGAGCATGGGGTACGCACGGGGAACGAGGGAGTACGAAGCCCTCCTGTCGCGCCGCGTTGCAGGCCGGACAGGAGGACTTTCCGCTTGCGTCGCACGCGCCATCAGGAACGAGCGGCCAGCGCGCTAATGCACCGAAGCGAGTGCTTCGACGAGTGCGTCTATGTCCGCCCTGTTCCGCCGCTCGGTGACGGCGATCATGAGGCGCTTCGGCTCCTCGCCGAACGCGGCCATGTCCACCCCGGCGAGGATGCGATCCCGTTCCCAGAGCCGGGTCACCACCTCACGCGCGGGTACCGGGCACTCGACGACGAACTCCTGGAAGAACGGACGGCGATACGCGAGGCGGTAGCCTGCGAGCCCGCCGATCCGATCGGCGGTGTAGTGGGCGTTCTGCGCGCATGTCTCCGCCACGGCACGGAGCCCCTGCGGACCGACAAGCGAGAGGTAAATCGTCGCAGCAAGGGCCATGAGGTTCTCGTTCGTGCAGATGTTCGAGGTTGCCTTCTCGCGCCGGATGTGCTGCTCGCGCGTCTGAAGCGTCAGGACGAACGCCTGCTGCCCACGGCTGTCCAGGGTCCGACCGACGAGACGCCCCGGCAGCCGACGCTTCAGTTCCTCCCGCACGGCGAACAGACCGAGTGCCGGTCCGCCGAAGCTCGGAGCGATGCCGAGGGATTGCCCCTCGCCGATGACGATGTCCGCGCCCTGCTTGCCCGGAGCCTCGAGCAGGGAAACGGCGATCGGGTCGGCGGACACGATGACGAGAGCGCCCGCCGCGTGCGCAATCCCGGCAAGCGGGGGAATGTCCTCGATGAGGCCGTAGAAGTTCGGCTGCTGGATGACGATGCACGCTGTCCGGTCGTCCACGAGCGCCCGCACGGCGTCGGGGCTTGCTCCGCCGTCCCGCGTCGCCGCGTCCACGCTCTGCAAACCGAGGCCGACCGTGCTCGACTCGAAGACCGCGCGGTAGTAGGGATGCACCGATCCGGCGAAGACGACGCGATTGCGCCGCGTATGAGCGTGCGCGAGGAGGATCGCTTCGGTGAGCGCCGAGGCCCCGTCGTACACCGATGCGTTTGCCACGTCCATGCCGAACAGCTCAGAGACCATGGTCTGGAATTCGTAGACCGCCTGGAGCGTCCCCTGGCTCACCTCCGCCTGATAGGGGGTGTACGCCGTGTAGAACTCGGAGCGCTGCAGGAGCGCGTCGAGGGCGCTCGGGATGGTATGGTCGTACATGCCCGCACCGAGAAAGCTCAGGGCGTCTGCGTGGTTGTCCCCGGCTCGCCTCCGAAGAAGCCGGATCGCCTCAGGTTCCGTGAGCTGGGGCGGGAGCGTGAGGGCACTGTCCTTCCGCACTGCTTCAGGGATCGGAGACAGCACATCGTCGAACGACCGGACGCCGACGGCGGCGAGCATCTCGGCGAGGTCTTGATCGGTGCTCGGGATGAAGTGGTGGGGGGCTGACATTCGCGTCCTTTCGGTCGTTTCCAGAAACGCCCGGCGCGGAGGAGGCAGTCCGTCGCCGCCGCTTCCGCGCGCTACGTCTCCACCAGCTTCCGATACTCCGCCGCCGAGAGCAGGCTCCCGATCTGCGACGGGTCACTCACGGTGACCTTGATCAACCAGCCCTTGCCATACGGGTCCTCGTTCACCAGTTCAGGCTTCGCTTCGAGCTCGCCGTTGGCCTCGGCGACGACGCCGTCAACCGGGCTGTAGAGATCACTCACCGCCTTGATCGCCTCGACCGTGCCAAACGTCGCGCCCCGCTTCACCTGTGTTCCCGGCTTCGGAACCTCCACGAACACGATGTCGGCCAGCTCGTGCTGCGCGTAGTCCGTGATGCCGACCGTTCCGATCTCGCCGTCGAGGCGAATCCATTCGTGATCCTTCGTGTACCTCAGTTCCTCGGGGAATTCCACGGTCGCGCTCCTCAGAAGGGGTTCCGGGCCAGCAGTTTGTCCACGTAGCTCATGTCGTACTCGCCTTTCTCGAAGACCGGGTCCTCCATCACCTTCAGGTGAAACGGGATCGTGGTCGGCACACCTTCGACGAAGAACTCCCCGAGGGCGCGCCGCATCCGGACGATCGCCTCGTCCCGCGTCGGCGCGTGGACGATGAGCTTGGCGAGCAGCGAGTCATAGTATGGCGGCACGACGTAGTGGGCGTACGCGTGAGTATCAAGCCGCACGCCGATGCCACCGGGGACGTGCCATTCCATGATCGCGCCCGGTCCGGAACGGAAGTCGTGCACCGGGTCTTCCGCGTTGATACGGCATTCGATGGCATGCCCCTGCAGGACGATGTCCTGCTGCCGGAAGCTGAGCGGCAGGCCCGCCGCGATCCTGATCTGCTCCTTCACGATATCCGTGCCGGTCACCATCTCGGTCACAGGGTGTTCGACCTGAACCCGCGTGTTCATCTCCATGAAGTAGAACTGGCGATCCGGTCCCACGAGGAACTCGATGGTCCCCGCGTTGGCGTACCCGATCTGCCGCGCTCCCTTGAGGGCGGCCCCGGCCATCCGCTCCCTCAGCCCCGGCGTCATGACCGGCGACGGTGATTCCTCGATGAGTTTCTGTAGCCGCCGCTGCACGGTGCAGTCGCGTTCGCCGAGCTGGACGATGTTCCCATGCGTGTCGCCAAGCACCTGAATCTCAACGTGGCGAGCGTGATCCATGAACTTCTCGAGGTACAGTTCGCCGGAGTTGAACGCGCTCTCCGCCTCGCCTCGAGCGATGTCGTACGCTCGCGAGAGCGCTTCGGGGCTGTTGACGACCCGGATGCCTTTCCCGCCACCTCCGGCGACCGCCTTCAGCATCACCGGGTAGCCGAGGTCGTGTGCGAGCTTGAGGGCTTGATCCGCCGTTTCGAGCGGTCCGTCGGACCCCGGGATCACCGGGACCTCCGCCTCCGCCATCGTCTTCTTTGCGACCGCCTTGTCCCCCATCAGGCGGATCATGTCGCCGGTCGGACCGATGAACGCGATGTTGCATTCGGCGCAGATGTCGGCGAACCGGGCATTTTCCGCGAGGAACCCGTACCCGGGGTGAATCGCCTCCGCGCCGGTCACCTCGGCGGCGGCAATGATGCGGGCGGGGTCGAGATAGCTGTGCCGTCCGTCCGGTGGCCCGATGCACACGTCCTCGTCAGCAAAGCGCACGTGCAGGGAAGTGCTGTCGGCCTCGGAATACACGGCGACGGTCGCGATGCCGAGTTCCCTGCACGCCCTAATGATGCGAAGTGCAATCTCGCCCCGGTTGGCGATGAGGATCTTGCTGAACATGCGGTGGTTGGTCCTGAGCAGAGAGGGCGGTGCCGATGTGCTCAGTCCGGCTTGAGGCGCAGGAGCACCTGACCATACTCGACGGGCTGCCCGTTCTCGACGGCGATCTCCACGACCGTACCGCTGCGGTCGGCAGGGATTTCGTTCATGAGTTTCATCGCCTCGATGATGCAGATGATCTGCCCCTCGGTGACGTGACTTCCCGCCTCGACGTACGGGGGAGCATCGGGGGCGGGGGCGCGGTAGAACGTTCCGACCATCGGAGCCTTGATCTCGTGCAAACCGCTCTCGACACTTGGTGCTGCCGCGACGGGTGGGGTTCCTGAGACCGGTGACGGGGTGGTCGGTTGCGGAGCGGAGGCCTGTGCGCCCGTCATCGGGCCAGCGATCACCATCTGCGGCTGGTGCTGACGCACGATGCGGATGCGTTCCTCTCCGTGCGACACCTCCAGTTCGGCGATCGAGCTTTCCTGGACAAGCCCGATGAGTTGCTTGATCTCTTCAAGTGTCACGTGGGCAAAACCCTCCCTCATTCATCGCCCGGCACGGGCCCAAGCCCGACACGCCTCGCGGAGAGCCGTCTGCGCCGCTATCAAACACGGGAGAGGTATTCCCGTGTCCGCGTGTCGATCCGAATCATCTCTCCCTCGGAAATGAACAACGGGACCGAGATGACTGCGCCGGTTTCCACCTTCGCGGGCTTCGTCCCGCCGGTTGCCGTGTCGCCGCGCACGCCCGGATCGGTCTGGACGATCTTCAGATCGACGTGGTTCGGCAGTTCGACGGTGAGCGGCATCCCGTCGCCCACTAGAACGGTGACGATTTCATTCTCCTTCATCAAGTCCGCCGAGTCGTCAACGATCTCGTGAGGGAGGTGAGTCTGCTCGTACGTTTCCGTGTCCATGAAGACGTAGTGCTCGCCCTCCCGGTAGATGTACTGCATCTGGCGGTTTTCGACCCGAATTGCATCAACCGTATCGCCGGACTTGAACGTCCGTTCGATCACCGCGCCTGTCTGCACGTTCTTAAGCTTCGTTCGGACGAACGCACTGCCCTTGCCCGGTTTCACGTGCTGGAAGTACGTGATGATGTAGATGTTCCCTTCCATGCGGAAGGCAAACCCGTTGCGGAAATCCTGTGTCGTGGCCAACGTGTTCAGTCCTCCGGCCTTGTGGGTTGATTGCGACATCCGTGAGAGCGGCTAACCACGTCGTCATGGCTACCGCTCGCGAGTCCTCAACCGGGTGTGGGTGACGTCCTCCGGAGCGACGAGTTCTTTGGATCGTCGCCGTCGCTTACGCTTCACCGCGCTCAACGTGGGACTGCCTCCGCTCGTTGCGGTTGGGTATGGGTCGCGGACGCCACGGGTGGAGCATCGCACGGATCACAGCACGACAAGTTCCTTGCTCGCCCGGCTCAGAATCTCCTTGCCGTCTTCCCTCACCACGACGAGGTCTTCGATCCTGACGCCGCCCCAGCCCGGAAGATAGATTCCCGGCTCGATGGTGAACACCATGCCCGGCGCGAGCGTGTCCTGACTGCGCCACGAGATCGATGGCGCGTCGTGGACTCGCAGCCCGAGGCCGTGGCCGAGCGGGTGCCCGAAGCCTTCCCCGTAGCCCTTCGCTTCGATGAGGGAACGGGCCACCCTGTCGAGATCCACACCGGTGACTCCGGGCCGCACGACACCGAGTGCGGCCATCTCTGCCTCAAGGACGATGGCGTAGATCTCGCGGAGTCTGTCAGAGGCAGAGCCGACCGCGACGGTCCGAGTCAGGTCGCTCGCATACCCACAATAACTCACGCCGCAGTCGATGATGATCATGTCCCCACGCTCGATCGTGCGTTCGCCGGGCTGGGCGTGGGGAAGCGCCGCGTCCGGTCCACTCGCGATGATGGGCGGGAACGCCATTCTGTCGGCTCCGAGCTGGCGCGCACGGTACTCGATCTCCATCGCAAGCTCGCGCTCGCTCATCCCCACCCGTACCATCGCGACGGTCTCGGAGAACAGCCGGTCCGTGATCTCCGCGGAGCGCCTGATCAGGTCGATCTCGCGCTCCTCTTTCACGACCATGAGCGATTCGACGAGACGTTCCGTTTCCACCCAGTCCACCGCAACCGAGGATTCACCATCCCCCGGCGGAGCGGAGAGGAGTCTGTAGTCCCGGACGGTGAGGTGAGCACCTTCGTAGCCGACTCGCCCGCTCCCCTGACGCTGCACCAGCTCTCTCACGGCGCCGGACAAGCCATTGGTGGCAACATGAACAGCCCATCCAGTGGCCTCCTTCGCCGCTTGGTCCCGGTATCGGAAGTCGGTGACGAGAATCTGCTCATCTGCGGCAACGACGAGCCATGCGCTCGACCCGGAGAACCCGGAGAGGTACCGCACGTGCTCCGGGCTGGTGATGAGCGCCCGGTCAAGCTCGCGACTGCGGAGTGCCTGACGCAGGGCGCTGAGGCGTTGTGCGGTCACTGGACAGTTCCCGTTCGACAGCGGCGAGTATGGGTGACGGCGACAACCGCGTTCCGCTCGTCACGCGCCGTAAGCAGGGCGACACCCTCGACACGGTGGCGATCAGCCACGGCTGTGCACCCGAGCACGGTCCCGGGACTCCTGCTCGCTTCCGGGATGAGGCGACAGGGGCGAATGCCATCCTGACCGCGGAGAACGATTCCTTTTTCGCCGCCGTGCATCACACCGGGAAACGCGCGGACCTTCTGGCAGGCTGCCCGGAACCCGTCTCGTCGCTGGGGCGGCGAGTACGGTCAAGCGAAGATACGATGCAGGGCGAAATCGGTCAATTGAACTGCGCAGCGGTCGCATTTGCTGTCCGGGACTTCGTACACTGTACAGTGGGGACATGAGAACGGAGCACCGGACAGCGGGATCAGCCAAGCGGAGCCGGACACCTGCGGGCTGCGCCCGAATGGGTGCTCCCTCGGCCTGGGATTGCTCTGAGTGCCGCTGCGGGACCATCACCCGCGTGCCGGTGTGAGACCGCTGGCGCGCAAGAGGAGGAGGTCATGTGGATGCTCTCATTCGCCTGCCTCATCATAGGCTTATGCATCGGATGCAGGGACGCTTCGTCGCGGAGTGGGCAAGACGCGGTGAAAGCAGCGCGTCAGCGGATGCTCGATGTGCACCTGCGCGGCCGGGGCATCACGGACGAACGCGTCCTTCAGGCGATGGCCTCGGTACCGAGGGAGGAGTTCGTGCCGCCGTACCTCAGGAGTGAGGCCTATGCCGATCGCCCGCTTCCCATCGGGCTCGACCAGACGATCAGCCAGCCGTACATCGTCGCATACATGACGCAGGCGGTGGACCCGAAACCCACCGACCGCGCGCTCGAGATCGGCACGGGGTCGGGCTATCAGGCGGCGGTCCTCTCGCTTTTGGCGGATACGGTCTACACGGTAGAGATCCTGGACGAACTGACGCGGCAAGCAACGGGCACACTCAAGCGACTTGGCTACGACAAGGTAGTCACCGCGACGCGGGACGGCTACGAGGGTTGGCCGGAGCACGCGCCGTTCGATATCATCATCGTCACCGCGGCGCCGGATCACGTGCCGCAGCCGCTCGTCGAGCAGCTTGCTCCCGGTGGGAGGCTCATCATCCCGGTAGGCGACCTCTGGCAGGAGCTGCGGCTCATCACCCGACGGGAGGACGGCACGCTTGCTACGGAGCGGAGGCTCGACGTTCGGTTTGTGCCGATGACGGGCAAGGCACAGGAGTTGCCGCATTGACAGCTACCCGCCAGCTCGTACATTTGTAGCGTACTGGCCCCGGTGGGCCTTCGATGCGCCATCGGACGTGAGCGGAGGGTCACGTGAACATCCGCCGCTTGTTCAAGAGAAAGCCGAATCGCTATCTGACCATCAAGATCATCACGGACACGGGAGCAACCACGCGGAACTACGTGGTAAGCCAGCGGACAGTGCGCCGTGCGAAGATCGGGTTGGTGGGCACAGCAGTGCTGCTCGTGGCCGGGGTCGTAGCCCTCGTGGACGGTTTTTTTGCGCACCGGAGGATCGCCTTCCTCGAGATCAAGTCCGAGCAGCTGCGCCACCAGAATGAGTTGATCGCGGAACTGCGCGAGGAGCTTTCGCAGATCTGGGTCATCAACGAGCGGCTTCAGCGAATGCTCGGTGCCGGGGTAGCTCCGAAGGACAAGCGACCGGTCTCTTACGACCTGCCGTGGGGCGTGCCACTCGGCCAGTGGGTGGGTGCCCCGTTCGCGCTGCAACCGACGGACCATCCTGAGCAGGGCGTGTCGTTCAACGCGAACCCCGGTGCGCTGGTCTTGGCGACCGCTCATGGGACGGTCTTGCACATCAGGTGGAGCCCTGCGCTTGGCGACGTGCTCGTCATCGATCACGGGAACGGAATCCAGACTCGGTACGCTTCTGACCTGACGTTTCTCGTGCGCTCCGGAGAGTACGTCGCACAGGGGCAGGCAATCGGGGTTGTGCGTCCAACCGACGGCACGCGACCGCCGGCGCTGTTCTATCAGGTTCTCGCGGACGGACAGTCCCTCAATCCGCTACTGTCCATGGCGACGGACGTACCGCACGGGTAGCGCAGCGCAGTCCGGCTTGGTGTGCGCACGTTCGACGCTGTCCGGTGAGTCTCTCGCGATGCGGCGGGTACATCCGGTGTTGCACGCCCTTGACACGGGTTCCCGGTTGTCGGAATCGCCCCGTGGATCCTGCGTGTCCGAACGAGGTCCGTGTCGCTCAGGGCGCGGCGAGCAGCAGGCATTGTTCCGAAAGGCTACACAGCATGGCACGATTCAATGAACTCTCCAATGCGACGATGAACACGATCATCGGGGAGAGCTCCCGCCTGGAAGGCGAGTTCGACATAGTCGGCAGCGTCAAGGTGGAGGGCACGCTGAAAGGGCGTCTGCGCGCCACGGAGCGGCTGGTCATCGGCGAGGGCGGGAGCGTGCTCGCCGATGTCCTTGTCCGGGACGCCATCATCGGGGGCGAGTTCACCGGGACCATGGATGCCGAGAGCAGGGTCGAGCTCGAATCAACGGCGA
>Ga0315282_10002643_pt1 | contig 32703 bp, 48 predicted proteins | sample YL17G07_20_MG_FD_203693 | JGI IMG/M metagenome (GOLD analysis project Ga0315282, IMG submission 203693) | Sediment microbial communities from Yellowstone Lake, YNP, Wyoming, USA - YL17G07_20 | ecosystem: Environmental > Aquatic > Freshwater > Lake > Sediment | place: USA: Wyoming | collected...
TCGACGAAAAAGCGGTTCTATAGAAAACGTGGCTAAATTCATCCATCGACTTGGCGCTGGTACTTGTCAATATAGAATTTTTGCCATCTGAACTATATACTTGTTATATTTATAACCCGTAATGGTATTAAGAAGTCAATAACAACTTAATATGTGCTTTTCCAACTAATAAGAATCGTTATTGGCACCACCGCTAGTAACTAGCAGTTGTCTTAATCCTTTTTTTAAAAAATATGCTTTGTCGTTCTATCGTCAGGGCAAAGTTCATTTATGAGATATGCAAGCGCCAACGCAATAACATCTCCTTGAACTTCTTCGGCTCTTTTCTTCAAAGCCGTCAAAAGTTCTGATTTATTTGCTATCATTTTTCCACATCATTTGCCTTTAAAGTTGTTTTTGCGGCCTCAAGTTCTTTTGGCGTGAGTTTTATTTTGCCGCGTTGATGAAGGTCTATTAAACGCTGCGCTATGTCGAAGGCGGGGAAGCCCCGGTATTTAACCTCGTGTTTCATTGCTATGCGGGCCACGATTTTCCAGTCCGTTACCATTTTTATTCCTCACGTTCGTTAAATCCAAGAAGACGACGTATCTGTGCAATCTCCAAGCGAACAGCGTCGAGTTCGTGTTCAAGCATTTTCGCGTGCTGGGTCAAATTCTCGAAGTAGTTCCTAAGTTCCTCGGCGGTCATCTCCGACTTTATAATTGATGTTTTTTCAAACTTATCCGTCGCCTTGTTTAACACAATTTCGTTTTTCTGCGATTTTATATCCATTTTTTATCCCCCTAACTCGCCTGCAAGAACAACCGCATGAACAAAGTCGCTCCTATCTTTCCGAGTTGCGTCGACGTGAATTCGAGCGTGTTCCAGCCATACGTCGCAATCTGTTCCAAGAACGCGTCCGTGATATCAGCAAACGTGTCGGCATTAAACGGCCCCGCTATCTGCGTGCCGTTAAGTTTGATATAGACGTTTGCAGGCGAGGTGGACGTGTAAATGCCGTAGACGATGGAGTGCGTATGGTTGGAGACACTATGGGTATGGTCAGATACCGAATGAGTGTGGTTCGAAACGGTGTGGGTGTGGGCGGATTCAGATACGGATGTTTGTTCAGGTACGGCATGATGGTGGTCTTGAATATTTAATAGAACTGATTTGTCACTTGGTTTATAGTGAGCGCCTGTTTGATAAGAATATATACCAGAACTATTTGTTGCCTCACCAGATGCGCTCATTCCTTTGCACCAAACATTACTAGTTGTCCCGCTCTCCCAGAAACAATTCTGAGATTCAACCGCAGGTATACCATGACTATGCGCCGATCCCCCGCTCGACGTCTGCCCGCCCCCCGAACTCGTTGTCTGCCCCCCTCCTGAAGAGGTGGTTTGTCCCCCTCCCGCCGCCGCCCCCGTTGAGTGCGCGCGGAACGGCTCAAGGACGAGCGCGACCTTTGCCTCCTTTATCTGCAATTTGCCCATGTCGACGGCCTCCTCTGGGATATAGAACTTCAACGAGAGCGAATGGGTTGCATCTACGTTCTCGGACTTGTCGTGTGTGATGATAGATGGGGCACCCTGCGGGTGGTAGTCTGTCGCGTCCGCCCTGCGCTCCGCGTCCGCCAGCGTTTCCGTTACCCTGAACTGCGGCACAGCGATCTCCAACTCGGTGTACTCGCCTTCCACCCCTGAGACGCGCTTCATGCTGATAATCCTGTAATTCCCGTCTATCCCCACATCTGGGTCGGTGACGTGGGCAATGTCGCCGAGTTCAAAGTCCGTGCGTTCGGTTCCAGCAAGGGTGACGAGCATGCGGTGCTTGCCTCTCTTCGTCTGCTCAAGCATGGCGTTGGCAAACGATGTGAGCGTGTCGATATCGTGGATGTCCTTCGCGCTGAACGTCCCTTCCATCTCGCCCGTTCCCACCGTGACTTCGAGGTGCGTTGAACCCGGCCCCGCACCAACGACGGTCAGTTTGTCGATGATTTTAGTGGCATCAAAGGATTGGTCGATTGAGATGATGTCGTCGCTTAAGGTGACGGTTGCGGACTTGTCGTGGCCACGGAGGTCAAACATGCAGAAAATTTCATTGGGCGTCACCCACCACTCGCGCATTATCGAGTTTGCCACGCCCGCTATTGCCCGTGCCCGATTTTCGCGGTCGAATCGGTATGAGAGGGGGATATCATACCACTGAATGCTCTCGATACGGGCATTGCTAGGAATCGTCTTGTAATATCTGAAACAAACCAAGGCATTTCCGTTGATTATCGCCGTCTTCGGTGCCTTGATGCGGGCGTTCGCGGGAATTGTTTCCCTATACATAATAAGAATTCTTGCGTTACTTTCTATTGATTCATCGAACGTTCTCTTAATGCGCGCGTTCCCCATAAGCAATTGTAAAAATGATTTTTTAATCCGTGCCGTCCCCACAACCGTTTCGGTGGTCGGTACTTTAATTCTGGCCGTCCCGTTTATTGTTTCGTATTGCTGAACAACAATGGTGGCATTTCCTTCGATAGTTTTTAATTTTGATGTTTTAATTCTGGCCGTCCCGTTTATTGTTTCGTAGTATCGGAAAACAATCTTCGCGGTGCCAGTTGTCGTTTGCGAAAGCGTCTTTTTAATCAGCGCCGTTCCAGCAATCGTTTTTGGAATGGGAACTTTGGTGCGGGCGTTCGCTGTCATCGTTTCATAATGGGTAAAAGCAGTTTTTGCGTTGCCTGTTATCGTTTTTGGTTGTGTTATTTTTATGCGTGCATTTCCGCTGATTGTTGCCGTCTTCGGAACCTTGACGCGTGCGTCCGAGGTTATCGTTTTGTATACTGATGGCATAGTATAAGTCACTACTAATTTTGGCCTCTTCGATTGAACTGCTCTACCACAATAAATTGAAATTCTTTGGTCTACATTTGGTCTTGTTCCCTTAACATCTTGGGTAGACCTAAAACAATATTTTGTTAATCCCCCCTTATTAATCCAACTAAAATTAGACATGTTTATCCAGTTGTATCCCTCTATAACAAATGGCGGGAAGAAAATTCCGTCATCACCAGAGTAATTACTTTTATTATAATCTCCTGTTTGAAGTGGAACATGAGGATAAGTTGGTTGTCCATTTTTGATATATTCATTCCAAAATGATTGGCTAGAAATACTTTTTCCATAAACATACAAGTCAGCAGAAATAATCGTTGCATTACTTGGTATCGAAGAAGTATCAAAAATGAGAAATCCACGATAAATAGTATATTCCGCATAAGCATAGCCTTCCTCCTCTTCCTCATAGCCATATTGGTTAATCCAAATGTTATCTCCACTACAGTATTCAACTCCAGTTGCAGCATTCCAAATTCCCAGATACCAATTAGGGTCTATAAATGTGCCCTCAAACTCACCACTCTGATAAACAAATCCATCGTCTTCTGTAGAATAAAAAGTTTTTGTAACCATAGTCATCCACCCAAGATTCCTTTAGAATATAATTTGAAAATTGGGGCGGCTCCTTCACCTCTTACTGTTTTGTATCCAGCAAAAACATCAATCCCTCGCTTGTAAATTTGTTTAAAGTAGGACATTATTTCACTATAATATTTGTTAAAGTCCTCCTTATCAAAAATAATAAGGTCTATATCGTGGTATGTTTGACCAAATTTAACCAAGCCTCCGGTCAACCAAATATCGATTGGAAATGGAATCTTATTAGGTAATTTGGCTTTAAATTCGTCTACCTTAAGGGGTTTTTGGAAAGTATAGAAAGACTTAGGAACTCGAATGTAGGTTAGAGTATCTTTGGTTATTATTAATTTTCCGTCTTGGTATATTTGGCAGAGAGCCGGTATAAAAAATTTCCAGTTCCTAAAGAAGTGAAGTTTGATAGGAAACTTATTGAAAATATCCGCGAAGAACTTAGTTACTTCAGAAGGAATAGGACAACCCTCATAATCAAATGCCAAATGCAAATCACCAGCAACTGCACCAATCCTTGCTTCTTTACCAACCATGAAAACGTCTATTTTGAATGAAATTTCTTCTGGGAGAATTTGAACTATTTCTTGGAACGTAATCATATCTAAAGGCGCGTCTGGTAACCTTTTCACTTCCCATTTTTTAATTTCTTCTTCAATTATTCTTTTCATTATTCCACCAACTCTACCCGATCCCCACCGTTCCGTCTTGGTGAATCTGCATCATGCGCTTGTGGTTGCGCCCGTTTTCGGTGAATTGCCAGCCCAAAAATATGATCCACCGCGCGTCTATCTCCCCGCCCCTTTGGTCGAAAGTGCGATACCATCTGCGGAACCAAACTGGGCGGTATTCAACTTTTTTATTTGTGAGAAGCACGCCGTCTTCATCGGCGGGGCAAATGCACAATTCGTTAATGTAGAAGCGCCCCGTTGAAAAATCAACAAAAGCGTTTACTCCGTCGATTTGGTAATGGAGTATCGTCGGGTTGCCCTTTCTGTCGATTGTGCGCTTGATGTCAAAAAAGTCATCTAAAGTGACCGTTTCGCCGTTCGGATAAGTTAAAAAAAATTTTGGCATTTATAGTTCACCCTCTGCCATGAGTATCTTCCTAACTTTTTGCTTTTTCACTCGCAGATACGGTAAAAGTAATTTCAAGAGAGCAATACTCTCTTTCGTTGTGGACATGTCCCAAATTTTTTGAGTTTGCCAATGTGGTGGCCACGATGGTTGCCTATTTGTTCTTAAACTGCCACCAATCTTTCTTTGTATTTCTCTGAGAACTTGGGCGTCTTTCTCCATTAAAGCGATTCTAATCCTAACACTATACGTATTTTTGCTCCGACGTTTTTCTCGTTGAACGCATCCTTCTCCATCTATCAACCCCGCAAGATAAGAAAAAAAGGACTCATTGAATTGAGTATGTCTTGTCATGAGATTGACCCCCTACTGTTCGTCGTATCGCATCTTTATCGTCTGCGAGCCGATGTCGCCCGGTGTCGTCACGGTGCTTGGAACGACCAACTGCTGCACGAGGTACTTTGAGTATCCCGCCGCCGTCAGCACGTTCGTTATGTTAAGCGCCTCGCCTTCAGTATCCCAGCCGGTCAAGGTCGTTGTCGCTACGCTCGATGCGGTGTTCACCGGCGTTGCGTATGTTGTCCCGACGCCAGCCTTCAAATTCAAGTTTGCGTCGCTCAACGTTCCGGCGTCGTGCCAGATTTTCATGTTGTCTATCTGGTTAAACGTGCCACTGAACTTCGCCCGCATCCATCGTTCGTAGGAGTAGTTTGTCCCAGATGATGGAACGGACACTGGGTTGCTTTGATATTCCGTGCCCGTTTCGTCCGCGTCGTCAATGCTCATGTAGTTGCAGTTCCCCGCGCTACCCGATGAGGGGTATTCCGTGCCGGGTGACGTCCCGTATTGCACTTTCCATTCGTGTGTTGCCGCCACTTTATCCCTCCTTTTTTTTATCTCCCTTCGTGGATCGCCGTTATCTCCGTTCCCGAAAGAAGATCGTGAACCACCACGTCAGGGTACTGGTTGAGGTACTCCTTTGCGGCGTCGGTGATTTTCCATAACAATTTTGCAGCCGAGTCCCGCCCTGATAATACAATTTCGCGGGCGTTGTGGATTATCTCCTCTATGATTCCCGCAAACTCAAGTTTGCCCTCGGCGCGTATCTCGATGCGGTCGTTGTAATCGTACTTCGCCCGCTCCTCCGCCGACGATACTAACTTTATCTCGAATGTTCCCAACTGATTCAACGCCCACGAATATTTGATATTGATTGCATAGTCGATGTCGAACGGGTCGCCCACTTGCGGCACGCATTTTGCTGTTAGCATCACCGCACCCCCACCATTTCAAGATAGAGGTCATAGATGTCTTCCGCTGGAACCTTGATTGTTCGCGCGGACAAACTGGTCACGAGCCAGTTGTAGTTATGCCATGTGAACCTGAAGCGGTCTTTGTATTCCTTCTTCACAAAGAACTCAATCCTTGTCTGCGCGCGCACCTCTGCCGTCTGGCCCTCATCCGCGACAACCCGTTCGTGGACGGTGAAGGTCCGCCGCCCCCCAAGATAATCGTGAACAAACTTTGGGTCGAATATATCTTTGTCCCGCTGCTCTCCCGTATCAGCAAGTACGGGCTGGAACACCACGCGCTCCTCGACCATCGCCACTGGAGACAGCGTGATTATTTCGGGCGGACTGTATGAGTTCCCGTTCAAGTCCAGTTTTTCGACCGTTATTGCCATCTTAAGCAACCCTTTCCATCTCGCGCTTGTAGTGGTCGTCAAGTTTCCGCACCAGACGATCAATGTCCATGTCGCCTGCAAGCGTGACGTCGTGTATGTCAAACTGGTTTGTGATGTGATATACTGGGCCGCCCCTGCCGACCGCCGCAACCTTCCCCGCTGGCACGACGTATTCGCCCGCATGCACAATGGCGGGGCCGGTATAGGGAACGTATCCGCCCTGCTGAAAACCATAAAAGCCCGGCACTTCCCCTCCGGGGCCAATGCCGCCAAGTGTTATAGTTGTTAATCTGTCCCAGTAACTTATCAAAAGCACAATAGCGTCAATAATTGCGGTTATCGCGGCGATGACTGGGTTCGCGAGCAAGACGGATGCGGCGATTCCGATGGCGGTGAACACGGCAATGATAGCGACCTTCATCGTGTCCGAAGCACTGACAAACAGGGCAATGGTGCCGATAACCGCCGTGAATGCTGCGATAAGGGGGTGACCCATCAATGCGGTTGCAGCCACCCCTATCGCCAAAAACACGCCCGCCACCGCTGTTTGTAGATTGCTTGAACTCGTCGCCATCAGGATAAACGCATTAACAATCATCGTAATCGCAAGAATGACGGGGTTGTGTAAAAGAATGGTTGCGCCTATCCCTATGGTGGTGAACGCGCCAACAATCGCAACGGTCGGGTCTCCGCTTACATAATATAGTGCGGCAGCAACAAGTCCGGCGACAGTAATAATGCCAGCAAATGCCGTTGAAAGGAGAAGGGCACCAGATGCAGCCGCCCCCGAAGCCAGACCCACTGCGTGAAGCAATGTTGGGAGCAGAACAAGCCCTCCAAGAATTGCCGTGATTGAGCCGCCGACAACGATAAACGCGGCGGTAAGTGAGTTGAGAGGGGCGGGCATGCCTGTTACCACATCCACAAGACCCCATAACAAATCGACGAACGGACGGAGAATTGATTCAAGCGCGTCACCAACCGTCATGAACAGTAAACTTATTGCATTCTTGGCCTCGCTCATTGCACCACTTAAAAGGGGAGACGCCTTGATGACCATGTAGAGCGCCCCCGTCGCAGCCGCCCCTATTGCCGCGAAAGCCCCTGCCCACTGTTTCATGAACGCCGACGTCTTCGTTCCTTCCACCTGCGCGGTCTGGCCGACGTCCTTGACCTTCTTTCCGATCTCATCCATGCTTTTTATGGCTGGGGCCACGTTCGCCGTAATAAGAACGCCCATACTTGCGATTGTCGACACCATGTTATTGCCTTCCTGTTTTTCCTGCTCCTCGATTTATTTTTTCCATTTCTTCCCTTTGCTGTCGCGCCTCCTCATCCAGTATGGCCGCAAAGTCGTCCGCGATGTTAGCGGGACATTCCTGATACCCGCGCCATCCGAGCAACTTGACAAGCCCATACTGTTTGAGGCGCATCGCAGCGTCAGGGGTCGGACTTCCTCCCCTCATTGCCGCGACAAGTTTTTTCGAGCCTCAAGTGCCGCTGGGCCGAGTCCGATTGCGTCGAGCAGTCTGTACGCGACTTCTTGGTCGATGTCCTTGATGTTCGCGTCGTTGAGTTCGAACGGCGCTTCAACAAGTATTTTCCGCAATATTTCGAAGCGGTAGTCCGGGAACTTTTGCATGTCGAACTCAGTCGCGCCCGTCAGCATGTTCATTTTCGCATACTTCGCCGTTATTTCGTCGCTCTCGTGCGCACCTATGCCCTTGACGACAAAGCGCAACTTCGCGCCACCGACTTCTATCTCGACAACCTGCTTCCGCGTCGAGGCTCTTCCGTCAAATGCTGCCACTTTTTTTCCTCCTTCGTTTTTTTTTTACGACTTGGTCGAGCGCCAGCCTTATGCGCTTACGACCTCAGATACACTGCACGAACGCGCCCGCAGTGTGAATTTCTCGCGGACAACGTCACTGTCTGGCAACCGAACCGGGGCGTCTTCCAACCAGCACTCGCTCAACGTTATAGTCACCTTGTCGTTTGCACCGCGCGTTATCAGTAGCGTCGCGGTGTCGAACTTCGTTGCGTTGTTCATCAAGTCCCAGAGTGTTGTGTCGGATGGTGTTATTTCTCCCGACAGTTCGTAGTATCGCTCGCCCTCCGAGATGTGCAAGGGAACCCTGCTGCCGTCGCCCGACTCATGCCAGTCCTTGATCAGCCCGTTACGCATCGTCAGGTTCCAATTCTTTGCGATGTAGTCGACGTCGTTCATTGTCACCTTCGTCTGCGCGAACATGAACGGGTTCGTCGTGTTCGTTGAGACGCTCGGAACTGTGCTGCCTTTCTGGACGTCCTTTATTGCCATCGTCATACGCACGCGGAGCGGCTCGTACTCGCGGCTCGATATCGTCGCCTCGTTTACCTTGCATCCGAGAAACTCGCGCACGAATGCGTTATTTGCTGGCCCTCGCGCCACACTGACTATTGTCATGCTCGGTATCCGCTCGGTTTCTGCGTAAACATAGGGGTCTGCAACTGTTCCAGCACCGGTCTTTTTCCCCAAGACGAACTCGAACATTGCCGCTGTCTGTGGGAATATCTCGACCGTCGCGCCCACGTCCTTCTTTCCTGGCATTAGCAGGGCGATGTTGCGGTCGAACCCAATCCCGCGGATGTCAATCAAGTTGTTCTTCTCGGTCGGCTCTGTCGGCTGGATTACGCCAAACCAGTTGTTTACCACTGCGGGTTTCTCGCCGAATATCCAGATGTCGCAATCGTCCCCGACCACGACTCCCTCAGTGACGAAACTCGCGTCGGCGCATGTCACTGTGGTCGCGTCGTTGTCTGTTATCAGCGCCCGGTATCCTTGCGCGGTTCCTGACGTGATCTCGACGATTTTCCCGATGTGTGCGTCAGGTGTCAGTGCCCATCCCGTTTTGGTTAGAACCGTCGCGGCTACTCCCGTAAGGTCAGTGCCCGCTAAAATCTCCTTTCCATAACTGCATAGCGTCCGTGACCCAAGCCATTGTGCAACCATTTATTTTCCTCCTTTTTGTTTTATCATCCAACTATTCCAAACTGGATGACCGCGATTTTTCGGAATACCTCCTTTGTTTCATCAAACTCCGCATCGTAGCACGTTGCGACGCGCATGTCGAGCAGGCCGTAATCCTTCACGTAATTCATATTTAATTTTAGAACCGCCAGCACCGCATCTGCAATCTTGTCCCGTTCCGATGTTGTTTTTGAAAATATCGAAATGTCGAGTGCAATCGTGCCCTCCTCAATCAGCGTGTCGTTGCCCCCCATCTGTTTCTTTGTCATCGAGGGTTGGCTGATTGCGATAAGGGGATAGACTATGTCGCGCCGGGGGAACGCTATGAACACCCAATCGGCCCCGCGGTTTATGGGATCGGTAAGGGAGACGCGGAGCAAATCGCGGATGATTTTCTTTACATGGGTGACAATTTTATCCATGTCGGCGCTCTTCTCTATCCATGCTTGGCCAGTGACGGTTTGTTCCGACGACATCAAAGTTCACCTTTCCCAAAAATGTTTAATCCCCATTCTTTGTTTTATTTCCATCAGTCGTGCGTCCGAGCGTTTTTGCGCCTCTACTTCATTTACCGCGCATTTTTCTGTCGCGGTTGTTATTGCCTTTTTTATTCTTTGCTCGCAAATCGGCCATGTGAAATCAACGGCGGGGATCAGAAACGGCCGGGGTTCCACAAATCGGCCCGTGCGGGAGTCGCGGTGTCCCTTCTCCACGAATATGCCATAGGGAACGCCATCCCTGACGGCATACTCAAATTCGCCCGTCTGCTCGATGTGGAGGCTTGCTCGGAGAGCGCCAGTTCTGACGGGGCAGTTCAATTTCGCCATTTCTAAAATAGTTTCAGCATTCTGATGAAGCGCCTCGACTATGAGGGGGTCGATTGCCGCGGGGAGTTTCATAAGTGCCTCGACATCGTATGCGACTGCGACCTCAAGCATTATGAAACGCCCCCCACCTGCTCGCGCAAAATGAGCAAATCAACGCCGATATCGACAGCGGGCTTTTGCCGAATGAAAACGCGATATGTCTTGTCGTCAATAATAACGTGATCGTCCTTGTCCGCAACTTCGGCCGATTTTATGAACGCCCCATAGTCCTCCCGCACCAAAATACCCTCGGGGTAATGGTTCAACAACGCCCCCATTCCCGGCCTGCCCCCGCCGCGTGGAAAGCCCGCCTTGGTCGGAAAATACACGATTGCGCAAGTGACCGTATCTGTGTATGTACTTTTTGGCAGGTCGATTTGGTCGTTCTGATCGTAAGCCAACTTGGTGAAGTGGCGTATTTTTATCTGCCTGTTCCACTTTGCGAACACGCGCTTTACAAAACTAAATTTTTGCCCCAATTTCATTCCTCACAATATTGGGGTTGTTTTTGGGGGGTTTAAACGGCGCATAATCAACAACAATAACAACAACAATATATTGCTCATTTAACGGACGGGGCGATAAGGCCCGCGTGGTAATATTATACCGCAATACACGACGGGCAAATAGGAGTATCTAAGTCGCATTCCTTTTTCCATTCATGCGGCTTGAAATGCCCGCCAAAACAACGGCCACACCCAACACGGGAGCAATCTTTCGTGTCGGGGCAAATCATTTTTGATGAGAGCCTACCTTGAAATTTTTTACCTTTTAAAATAATCTTCCATGTTGAAGGGCCATTAAACTCTCCACCCCAACGTCTAATCGGGATATAACCTAACTCAACTGCCCGCTTCCTATCCGAGTTCCATATCAAAACGCTTGGAAGCGCAACAAATTTACCCCCACTTTTATTATGCCCGCAACACGACGAAATGGTTTTTACCCCGTGTTTGTTTAGATATTCAATTTCCTTTGCGATGCAAGCGTCGACTTTGATTTTTTCCCCATCTATCTCTATTTCTTTGTCAGTTCCCCATTTACACATCTTTTTCCTCCACACGAACGCAAGCGGGGCAATCATAACAAGGTAACGGTTTATTGCACCAGTCCTTGTCAAATTCATGCGGGTTTTTGTGGTAGCAGAGCGGCCCTTCGTGTTGGCATTTTCCGTCTCTCGCCTTCGGGCAAATCCACTTTGCACTCATCGCCCTCACTACCTTTTTTTATTATCTCCGCGCCAGTTAAATTTGTTTGACCGACGGAGGTTTTTTCGTTCGACCTTCGTGAACCGTTCAAGTTCTTTAATCAGGGCCATCGTCTTGTCGAGCGGCGGCTCTGGGAGTCCGCACCCGTAGTTGTCATAACCCACCGAAATGAGCGCGGGTTTTATTTCCCGCATCCACTCGACCAAAATATCCAAGTCAAAGTCCATTATCGGTTCTATCGAGATGTGTTTTTTGTATTGTTCGGGCAACCTAAACATGGCGCGGTATCTCTCGTAGGGTGGCGGAGCCTTTGAGCGTCTATAATCCTTGTTCGTTTCTATCGTTGTCGAAAAAATAACGTTATAGGGTAGGATGCCCAAAAATGCAAAATATCTTATGGGGTTTTTAGTTTCCAAAAAGAACGTTACATCTGGACTTTTTCTCATTGCATCGGCCACCCGCAAAATCCACTCCATAGGCACCCATTCCCCAAAAAGGTCACCCATGCTTGAAACGAAAACAACATCCCCCGCGCGGAATTTTTTATCCAGTTCCTCCTCCATAAGAGCCGGACAATCAAAACCGTGCTGATATTGTGAAAGATGCCTTAGGCGCCGCGCCATTATTGCAGCCCAACAATCGTCGCCGTAACAATGATGCTTACAACCGACGACTGGGTTCCACGTCTTGATTGGTCTATCTTTATTGAGATGAAACATTCTTGATTTTCTTTTTTTAGCCATCCCCATCAGTCCTCATTAACTATTGCCCCGCAATCTTTGCAGGTCGTTTCCCAACCGATTTCGCCATCTCGATAGACGATTGTTGTCGTTTTGAAATTTGTGCTACCGCACCCCGAACATTTTTTAGGCATCCGCCCTCACCGCCTCTCCGAGAACCAAGGGACATGCTCTTCCTGCTTTCGTCGCCGCTTGGTTTTTTCGGCCATCATTCTCATCAAAGTATTTAAATTTCCCGCATTTTGGACACTTTTCGAGTGCCGCAGAGCAAAGAGGTCTCACAAAGATATGGACACAATCTGCTTGCCTTCTTTGTATTTCTGCCAATATTTCCTTGCGGGATTTCCTTTTAGCGTGACGTCTCTCAAATCTTGATTCCGGGCTTCTTTTCTTAGGTTTGTATGGCTTATACCAAGGAGTAGGTTCTCTACCTTCTATGGGTTTCATTTTAAACGCGCTTTTAAATCCCATCTAAATCTTCCCCCCCATGACAAGCAACAACAAAAGCCCAACGATAAAGAACGGCGTGAGAATCAGCAACACAATAAATAGGAGCGCCCACCCAATCACGGCGCCAGCAACGACCGCCGCGACGAGGTTTCCAAACGCCCACGGCAATATATGGAATAACCAACCGTATCCGATCAGGACGTCAAGGAGCAACGCGATAAAAAATCCAACCTTCCCCATCTAAACCATCCTCACGTGCCTGACAATGTTTGCTCGCATCTTGATGAGAACTCGGCAGCCGCAACTTTTGCACCTGACCGTTTTAGGCAGCCGCTTGTGCTCCTTGCCGCAACTGTCGCACTTGTATGGCATTGCATTAGCCTTCGTGCGGGGCGAATCTGTTCAACGCCGTTCTTATCATGTCCAAAACTACCATCACCGCGGTCGCAACGCCGGGATCAAGCCCAAGGCTCAGGACGTTGATCGTTCCGAGATAAACCGCAATCGTCCCTGCGAGTTGCCGCCACTCGAACGACTCGACCACGCCATCACGCAACGCGTTCTCAAGCCAACCCGCTACGCAACGGACGGCCCCAGCCACAATCGCCAGCACGGATGCAAGCACAAAAGTTATCGGTTCCATTTTCTATCCCCCTTTTTTCTTTTTCCGTGAAGCGGGCAGCCACTATCGTAAACCATTGTCGTTCCGTAACGCCCCCTTGACCTTGTGCAGCGCCCGCATTTCAGGAACTTAAATGCAAAGGGATTATGCACTGGCGCCACCACCAATTTTAATCCCTTCTTGGTCGAGCCGCGTGCGAGAGAGAGGACTTAGTAACGTCTTGTCAATCATTCCTGTCTGCACATCGACGACGAAATTACCATTATCAACATTATCGCCAGCCTTTTCGTTTTTACCGAGGTACAATCCATCGGGGACGTGTTGGCGGTTGCGCATGAACTCTTGCAGGAATCCTACCATTACCGCATTTGGATTATGACGGACAAGTGGATCGGAGTTTTTTTTGGCGTCAATAACATAATCGATGGCTCTCTTTACAAAATCTATGCCGTCCCAATGGTTGAACAAGACCACCGACAGTTGGCTTCCATTTTTAAACTGCACCGAAACCGTGTCACCCATCGATTATTTCTCCTTTTTTGTAGTCTCCGCGTGCTCAAACTTGAACTCCTTAAGCGCCTTCTTTGCTACTTTGACTTTTACGCCAAGCAAGTCCGCATCAAGATATAGGTTGTCCACGACCGCAAAAATTATCCAAGCCGCCCCGACCGCTAAAAATAGAAATTCCAGAATAGTAAACGGATTCGGAAGGAGAACAACCTGCCAATAGTAGGAAATAATCCGCATTAACTCAAGCATCGCGTATATTGCCGATGTAGCGCCGAGTGCGTTGAAAATCGCCTTTAGTTCCATCCTCACCCTAACTGCCTCCCTCGCATTCCACGCAGACGACCTCCCCACTCTTCACATCAAAATTATTTGTCTGCTGACCGCACTTGCGACAGGTTGGCTCCGCTATCTCCTCGGGGGCTGGGGTAAGAGGCATGGACGGGTAGACCGATTGTCCGTGCGACCCAACCCCCGAGTGGCGGGGCCGGGTGGATGCGCCAAGATCGGATGCTGGCAAACTTGCAGGTATGCTTCGCTGTCCAATCAAAGTTTCACCCGGCTCCTTCGCTTGACCGTTATTCGTTATGGAATTTTCCCCCTGCGTTTTCTACCTTTTTTTTCGACTGCTTGTTTGGCGGGTGATGATTTGGGTTCGGGTTTGGTTGGTGCAACCTTGGTAGTTTCAAGTTTGTATTGATCCCGCCCCGTGATCGCCGTCTCCCTGACTACCTTGCATTTCACGCGGCCCGGTAACGCGCCCTTTTCAAGTAAAAATTTCAGGCTGCCTTGAACGGCTGCCGCGGCTGTCATCACCACTTCCTTCTTTCCCTCGCGCTCGATCTGGATTAGCGCGAACGTCTTGCCCTCGCCGAATTTCGATGGGCGGATTTCGGCGTCCAATATGGTAATTTCCTTGTCCACCAGATAGCCAATTTTTACCTTGTCGCCTTCCATCTTCGGGGTTTTACCGCCCCAATATTCGGCGATGTCTTTTTCCGTTGCCATTTTTATACCTCCTTTTATTTTTTCATTGACGGGGCAAACTCGCCCGCCAAGAATTTTTTCACGATTTCGTCGCGCGCGATATTCAACATACCAAGCAAGGGTATTGGCAAAATATTTTTGAACCTCCATCTAAAGATGCCATCCGGGAGTACCTCAAGTGTAAACTGTCCAACAACAACTTCGCCCGGCTGAATCACTGCCGCCGGTGGTGCCACTTCTGTCGGTTTTCCCACTTTTGGTTTTTCCATTTTTTATACTTCCTTCTTTTTTCGCACTTTTGTAAGAATTTCAAGCGGGTCTTGACCTTCATTTTCCAGCCGCACGATTTCAGTTAAGAGAGGCTCAAGATAATCGGAAACGCGCCGATATTTGCGGGTGCGCGATTTGATTATCAGCCCACCCCAAACCCCGTCGTCTATGTAAAGTTGATGCGCGCCCTTGCCCGGCATTTACTTCCCCCCCTTCCCCGTTTGAATTGGGAGTTTGATTCCGTAGTGCCGCTCAACCCACTCGCGCATCCATTCGGGCACCGGGGGTTCTGGTGCGCTACGTATCAAATAAACGAGGCATATTGCTGCCCCCTCATAGTAAGGGTCTTGGCTCGTCAAGGTGTAAACTATTTTTCGGACGGATGCGGTATTCTGCTTCAAGTCTGCATACGTCGGCTCTTTTGGTATCACGTCGGCAAATTTACCCATCACGCCGTCGAGCCACACGATAAAGGGAGCGTGGGATTTTGGCGGGGCAGGGGACGCGATTATCTTAACCGCCCGGAACATCATCCTTATTTTTCCTTTAATGATCGGTAGATAGTTTTTCATCGCACGCACCCGTCACGTTTCCTCATAATCCGTTGACAAGACGATTGCTTGTGCAGATACAAGATGCACCGCGGCCTCTGCAAGTTGTTTGTAATTGTTGAGCATGACATCGAACCCCTCCTCGTGTATCATGTCGAGCGCGTATTTTCCCGATTTGAGTACCGCCGACCACGCGAGGAACGCCGCGAGTTTGACTTTTGCGTCCTCGACTAATGCGGAGGTCGCGTCCGTCCGCTTGCGTGCATCAACCTCGTTGGTTGCCTGTGCGATGGCTTGCACTATGACGGCGGAACTGACCTCGTCCGTCCCCACATCGCCCAACTGCTTGCGAACTTCTTCTTCCGTTACCATTTTTTTTTCCTTTCCTTTTCCCCGATGATCAAAATTTGGGGGCGGGTTGTTTGGCGTTTACCCGCCCCGAACTTTTTGTTTTAACCGACGCTCACTTACGCATGAACTCCGGTCAATTCACGACACGCATCCGCAAGAACCAATTTGGGTTGCAGCCACTGTCTGACCATGTACCCGGTGAAGCCTGCTGGCGCGTGGCGGTATTGCTCCGCCTCGGTCGGCCCCTCACCCAATACAATGCTCGGCGCCGAAGAATCGACGACGTAACACACAGTGTTCGTCAGCGCGGCGTCAACGACCAACGCCATCGTCGGGAACATCGGCAAAGCGATTGACTCGCCCACCTTGACCATTCCCGCCTGCACGCTCTTCTGAACGTGGGTGTTTCCGATGAAGTCAGCCCAGACCAACGGGTGCATAGCGATTTTGTCCGGTTCGTATCCGAGTGCCTCAATTGCCGCAACTGCCGCACCGATGTCGTCGAACGGGTTGTTGTCGCTCACGCCACTTGTCTTTGATCCCCAGTCAGCGCCCGTCAAATCGGTTATGTCCTTCAGCACGGTGGAGATTTGGGAGTTCTCCATCTTGCCGAGCACCTTCGCCGAATTTTGCGTTGCCAGTCTGACTATTGCGTGTTGCGCCCTCTTTGCAGCCTCGTCCGAGAATGCAATGTGGTCAATGTTCTTCCAGAGGTCGAAAGGAACGCGCTCATACGCGTCCGCCTTCAATTCGGCCTCGACAAGCGGTGGCACTTTCTCGCTACCTGTCCTCAGTGTTGCGACATCAACATTCCCTGTCAATGTCTCCATTGGGATAACGCGGCAAAGGGCGCGAAGTTTCTGGGCGGCTGTCGCAAATCCGAGCACCTCGTCGAGAACAACTTGTGCCTCGATTGTCGAGATGTCTTCGGGCGTTACGAGTTGGGCCTCCCTGAAACTACCGTCCTCAACGCGGGTGGCATAGAATTTACCGTCGACTGGGTTTCTTGCTACACAAACTCTGCTCATGTTTAGCACCTCACCCTAACGGCAATCGTTGTGTCCCCGCTCGCTGCATCCTCGTTGGCGATTCCGACTATGGCGTAGACATCAGTTATGGCTCCATCCCATTGCGTCACTGACCCGGCAGTCGAACTGATTACCACGGCACGGCCTTTCGAGATGGCGCCCGTCGCTTTCTTGACCTTGACTATACCTGAAAACAACGCCTTTATGGTGTGCGTTGTTTCTTCGGAGTAGTCATGGTCTTCGAGAGCGATCATGAACGGGCCTTTGTTGCCTGCGTCTGCCTGCTCGAATCCTGCTCCGCCGATGTCGTTGATGACTTCTCCTGCGGCGATGTCCTCGTCGGTGTCCACGTCGACTTTCTCGACGCTGAACGCATGGGTCTTAATTATATCTCCTGCTGCCATGCCAATCACCCTACGATTTTACCGCCGTCGCTTGCCATCCTGTCTCGCCGGTATCCAAACAGCCGAACGCGCGTGTCCTCGATTTTGGTAGCCGCTTCCCCGGCCTTCGCCTTCGGGTTTGGCTCATCGAGTTTTGCCTTTATCTCGGTCTGCGCCTTCGTCAGTGCCTCGACCTGTTTGTCCAATTCGGCAATCCTGCTTTGTCCCTTCTCAAGTTCTGCAATGCGTTTCTCTGCTTCCGTTATTTTTTCCAATTTATCTCCCTCTTCCTTGTTTGTTTTGAACTCTGGTGCCTCCTTGTCGAACTGGCGGTAGTGGGCGGCCAGATGTTCATAGACCTTTCGTTTATCATCGCGTGGAAGGTCTATACCACCTCGGGCGCCGAGCAATACCGCCATCGCTGCCGCGACGCCCCTCCAAACGACCTTGAGAGTGCCGCCAATCATCTTGTGATGCGGCAACTTGCGCAAATTTTTATCTGATGACTTGTCGGGATAATCGGGATCAATCCAAGCGAACGCCGCGTCGGGGAGGTCGTTAGTCTCCGCCGCCGTCAAATCCCACGACGTGTCTTCGGGCGCCAACGCCTGCGCTGCCCGTTGCTTGGCCAATTCTGCGGTCAATCGACGGGAGAAATTAGACCACAAAATATCATCTGGAGAAGTCCCCGAAAAAGCCCCTGTGATTGTAATAGTTGTAGTTTGGGGGTTTGGAGTGCTGATGATTTGGAGTGGTGGGACGGAGGTATTTGTCGATGCGATAATCTTTGCGGGCCAAACCTCGTGATGGCCATTCACTTCCTCCACCTTGGCGCGCGGATAAGCGGGCGAATCGACAAGACCGACCGCATCGAACTCAAAGTCCTCTATTACCTCGTGGCCGGTGTGATCTAAAATATGCGCGTCTGGTTCCTTGGTGGTGTCGGCGCCGCATACCGAACATGATATCTTTTTGGCGACAAACTCGACCGAAACGGCCTTCCAATCCCCTGCGACGATGTGCTTCCACGTTCCTTCGTTTGTTATCTTTGCGAGTCCATAGAGCCGCCCATCTTCTTTAAGATAATCAGTAAACACGCCGACTTCTGATCCCTCCGGGGCGCCGTGACCAATCATCAGGGGTTTGCCAATAAGCGACTTTGCGGCCCGCTCAAGTGCCGCGTCCGTCACCTGCCAGTTGTTTCCGCAGACGCTCGTGTCGATGAGGTAAATGCGGGCGTAGTGATCCTTATCAGCGTCAGCAAAAATGGAGGCATTATAAACAAGCCTGCCCTCAAATCCCTCTTCAACAAGCACCAACTGGCATCGGCAGTTCGGGTGCAACGGCGGCCTCATGACTAAATCCGCGTCGTATGTCTCGCCGTCTAATTCCATGCACTCATTGCAGGCGTCCTGTTCTGCCGTCCAACGCAACCTGAGTCCCATCTCACCCGCGGCGCTCACCGTGCCGAAGTTATCCGAATCCGTAGATAGCGTCGTAGCGAGAAGGTCGAGACGCGCGGGGATATCTTCCATCATTCCACCCCCGCCAGCGCGTCCTCGACTATCTTCTTGAAATCAGCCAGATACTTATCAGACATGCGCTTTATTTCTGCCCTGTCGGAGTCCCTCATCGTCGGGGGGGTCTTCACGCCCGCCCCACTGATTTCTCTTTCCTTTCCCTGCAAAAACGTCGCAACCAACGCGGAATTTATGAGGTTCGCGCCATCTGTTATCACCTCGGTCATTATCGCGTCCCTCGCCATCCCCGCGACATTAAGTTCTTTGGCCCGTGCAACAAGATGGCGAAGCATCCGCGCAAGGGTGGCATCCATCGAGGACATTTCCCTTAATGACTTGAATTTGCGCAATGGGTGTCCTTGTGCGCGGCATCTTCCCCGTTGTAGATGGCGCCTTATGCTCGTCACGGCCTTCCCGCAACCGCCACATATTGTCTTGGCGCCGCCTGTGTTGGGATACGTCATTTTTTTGTCTCCAGCGGTTTCAGGTGCAGAAGTGCGCGCCCCTCGGCCTTTTCAATAATGGGCACCGGCAAATTCATGAGCGTGGCGACAGTTGCGGCCATCTCGTGAAAGTCCTCGACCTTTATCGGATTCCAGACGTGCTTAACCAAGACGGGCAATTCATCGTTGGGTTTGAGTTTAAGTTCCTCCCGCACGATAAGATCGTAGAACTGCCGCTCGACTTCGCGTTTCAAGTATCGTTGCTCCTTTGCTATCACCGAGTCGAAAAAGCCAGTCATTATTATCTCGGCGGTGGCGCGGTTGATTTCCTCGGTGCGGGCAAAAAGCAATTTCGGCACGCAGAAGTGACCCATTATTTCGTCATTTACCTCTTTTAAGAGTCCGCTCAGGATGTCGCGGCTTGGGGTTAGGTTCCAGATTTCGCTCTCGATTTTTTGTGTGGTGATAAGATGTTTGCCCGGCTTTATTGCCGCCTTCAAATCAGAAAGCGCCTTTGTTGCCGCCGTCGTATCAAGTCCGCTGACATCAACCGTGTGCTTCCCGATTGGCGCCCAGAGCAGGCGGGAGGTCTTTTCGATTGCTTCCAGCAAGGCCCGGCGCGTCTTGATGGTAGTGAGAATAGGTTCGATGTCGCTCAAGCCTTCGTAATCGGCCTCTATCGGATTGTTGATGAAATAAAGAATTTCGTCGGGGCTATATTCGCCCGTTCCGTATTTGAACCCCGTCAGTTGCCCGGTATCGCGGTTCTTTGTAGGGTTAAGTTTGTCGGATTGGAGCGGATCAAGCCGAACGATATCCTTGCCCCTGCTGCGAACTATTTCAAAACCCACCTTGCCGTAAATCCGCTTCTTGATAATCGTGACCTGAAGAATCCAGTCCATGTTGACAAGTTTGTTTATCGCATCCACTTTTTCCTTGACGACAGCGTATTTTTTGAGTTGGGCCTCCGACATCTCGCCGACTGGTTCGAGTTGCGTTTCGAAGCCCTTTGAGGCAGCGACCCAAGCAATCATATCAACACAGGCGCGGGTCAGAGAGTCGCGGCGATACTCGCGGTAGTATTCGTTCATGTTATCGTAGCGGGTCGAGGTGGTTTCGGTTTCTGCCCCCCACGGCCACGAAGCAGAGCGCGAAAGCGGCAGTTGAACCCCGCATTTTGGAGCGCGCGAAAACGCATGCCGAATCCGCGAGGCCACCGACGCCATCCTAATCCCGCCCCCTCGGTTCCCGCCTTGCCTTGCCTAAAACAGTGATACCCGGACGCTCAAGCGGATCGGCGTCGGGGTCGAATGATGTCGAAAGGATGGGCTGTGGTTTTATTTCTTTCTTTTCTTTGGGCATTCGGTCGCGCTCCAACAAAGGGTTTAATAGCGGTTTTTAAGGGGGTTTTTTACCCTGCGGGCGGGGGCAAGTCCAAACGCACTAAAACGGGGGCGGGGCACTTTACGTAGGGAACCTCAAATCTGTTAAACAACTCCTCGACGGCTCGCGCGTTCTTACGGCTGGTGACAAACACTGATTGAATAATATCGTGGTGAGGAATTCCGGGGTAACTGTATTTTTTCCGCCCCGCCCCACCATATTCGTCCCTCTTTATCCTGACCTCACTGTATCCGTGCAGGTGATCATAGAGCGTGCGGGGGTTGCAGCGGGCGCCTTTTGTGCGGTAGACAAATAGGATTAATTTTTTGTTTTCAGCCATCGCTTCACCCCAACCTATGTGCTGATTTTTTACACTTTGAGGGCGAGTCGGTTATTTTACCCCTATTTAGTATTGTTGGTATGTAGTTAAATAGTTTTGTTGATGTGTGGTAAACTATTTAAAAGGCGGAAAATAATGGAATGCAGAGGAGGATAAACAAATGGGGACTATCAACGTGGAGATTCCCGACGAGTTACATCATCGCTTTAGAAAAAAGATTGTCGATGTGTATGGTGGGAAAAAAGGGGATATGCGAAAGGCCGTGGTAGAGGCGCTTGAGGATTGGGTAAAGAAGAAAAACGCAGGAGATCGGCCCCTGTGAGCCGCATCATAAATAAATTGCAGAAAAACCACGCGGCGTTGAACAAAGCGCTGGGGTCAAGGCCGGGAAGTTGGGTTTGGAAACAACAACAAGCGAGAAAGAAAACAGGGGAAACGATCCCCACGCAGGAGTTCGGGAAACGGGCGTGGACTTGGAAAAATCTGAAGTTGGGATGGCATGAGATTAGCATACGAACAAAAATAAAGGTAATTTTCCTTCTTGGTGGGATAATTGGGTTTTTTGCATTTGCCGTTTGGTGGATTATTTTCTGGATTTAAACCTTTCCGATCCAACCCATGCACCGACAGGTATATATACCTGCAAGTATATAGGTTAGGTTAGAAAGGGGGTGTTTGGAATGGAACAAAAATTAGAAACGGAAGAGCCAAAATGCCCGGAGTGCGGGGCGCGGCTCAAGACGGTTTTCTGCACGGCAGTCGATGAGGAAGGAACCGAAATTGATTATGAGGGCGAGGTGTGCCCGTTTGGGTGCAGGCCAGATGCGGATTATTCTTGAAAAATTTGAAGGAGAAGTAATATAAATGTCGGACAAATTAAAAGGTAGTGGTGGGGGCACGACGAAACTCGACGACATCCGCAACCGCAACCGCCAGCGTATCCTCGCATTCATCAAGAAAAAGACGGGGGAGCGTGGTGTGACGTGGCAGGACGAGATTGTAAAGGCGCTCGGACTGCAAAAGGCGACGGTGATGAAACATTTGGCGCAACTTGAAAAGAAGGGGCATATCATAATCGAGGATACGGGCGTCACTAAATTGATACATACAAGGAAGGAGAAATAAATGTCAAGAAGAATTGTTATTGGGGCCGCGTTAGTAGGGATAATATTATTAGTGTTAGTATTGTCGATAGTCATTCAGAAAGAAAATAATAGAGAGCACGCCCCAATCTTTATTAACGGCGACAATCAGTTCACCTCGGCAAATGGTGTCACGAGCGGTTCTGGGACGGCGAATGACCCATACATCATCGAGAACTGGGCCATCAACGCTTCGGGTACGCACGGCATAACCATACAGAGCACGACTGCTTACTTTATCATTCGGAACTGTTTGGTCAAAAACGGTGGCGACTCTTACAACGGAATCTACTTGAACCACGTGATCAACGGGAGAATTGAGAACAACAGGTGCAACAACAACTCTTACGGCATCCGCTTGTATGTATCGAGCAACAACACTGTCACTAACAACATCTGTGAGAACAATACAAACAGCGGCATCTACCTGTGGATATCGTCCAATTACAACACCCTGACTGGTAACATCTGTGAGAATAACTCCCAACACGGCATCTCGCTGCGCTCTTCGTCCTATGATACTCTTATCGGCAATACTTGTGAGAACAACATCTGGTATGGTATATACTTGGGTGCCTCGACCTACGATAACCTAATTAACAACAACTTCTCGAAAAACAACTACGGCATCTACTTGATTTCCTCGTCTAATAATACATTCACCTACAACTACCTGCTTAACAATGCAGAAAACAACGCCCAAGATGGCGGCCTTAATAATTGGGACAACGGTTCGCACGGCAACTACTGGAGCGATTGGCAACCACCTCAGCATTCTGACGCCGATAACAATGGGATAGTGGACGATTCAAGACCGATTTTTGGCGGGACTAACCAAGATAACTATCCGCTCGTAATTTTTTAGCCGCCTGCCCCTTTTGCTTAAATATGGGGGAGGGTGTGGGGGTGCGCAAATAAAACCCCGCCGTTCAACGTTTAATTAGCGGTTGGAAATCCGGGCGGCGCTTGTTTGGAGCATCGCCCGGACGAACCCACCGCAGAATCAATCCGGAGACAACCGAAATGAACCCAACGGCAGGCCCAAAAAAGTCTATTGCGACGCGCTTATTTAGGAGTATCGTTCGCGCCCTAAAGCCATTTACCGCCGAGATTCCCAAGGAGCGCGTTTTGGAATTTAGTACCGAGGCGGCATTTGGGCGCTATAAACCATTCTTCCCAGCCGCTGCTATCGCCCATCCCGCAAAAGCGAACCTCGCCATGATCGAGTGGATAATCAAACGCTACACGAAGGAGGGCGACCCGATATTTGGCGGGTTCTCACGCGAATGCCTGACTACTCTCGTCGTGCGCGGGCGGAAGGCGTTTGAGGAGCGCGGCGAAAACCTTCAATTTCATTGGCAAGACATGGCACCGGAGTGGGCAAGGGACATCAGATATTCGATGATGTGTGCCCTTTCGAGCGCGGAGGGCCACCACCGTTTTGAGACGGCGACTTGGTATGACCACATTCGCAACAAGTGGAACAACCCCGCCCACTTTTGCAGTCCCTATAACTATTTCGAAGGCGTTCTCCACCCGATAGGACTCGATGACAACAAGGACGTCATCTACGAGTATCGGGACTGGGCGACGCAGGTTTACAAGGAAGTAAAAGTTCCGAGGATTGATTCCTTTGCGTAAGAACTTCTTTGAACGGCATTTCAAGCGCACGAAGCGGGCGCTAAAGGCGATGGCGGTCAAGTTCGAAGACCCCTCCCGGGAGTGGACGAAAGCGGATGAAGATGCAATAAAGCGCGTCATCAACGACATGCGGGGAAAGCCCATCTACGAAAAATTGGTGCAAATTTACGAGAAGACCATAAAAGGCGACAGACGTTCGATTGAATTTCTGCTTACACACATGCTTTCGGCATATACCACCGACCCGAACAACCTCGGCCTTGAGGCGCCGACCAGCGAGGGCAAAACATACCCAACGGTTGAGGTGGCAAAACGCTCCCCCAGCGACGATGTATGGTATATTGGTGGACTCTCTCCAACTGCGCTCGTTCACGATTATGGCGAATTGGTTGATGATGAGGGAAATCCAATCGAGGCGGCAATAGAGGCGTTACGCGACCGGATACGCAACTTGAGGGAGGCTGGGTCGGAGGGCAAGGGCGACTTGGTGATCGCACGGGATGAGTTGAAGGAGTTGTTGCGAAAGTCCCGTTACGTTGTGGACATGGAAGATAAAATAATGATTTTCCTCGAAGCCCCGTGCCTTGAAACGTGGGAGCACCTGCGCCCGATTTTGAGCCACGACGTATTCGAGATAAGTTACAAATTTACGGACAAGACGAGCGCGGGATCGCTCAAGACAAACCATGTCGTTATCCGAGGCTGGCCTGCCGTTATCTACCTCAAAGCAGGACGCGGGCACGAGGATATCATTTGGGATGAAATACAATCGCGCTTCACGACAATCTCCCCGAAGACGGGTTTTGATAAATACCGCGAGGCGATAAGACACATGGCGATGAAGAAGGGACTGCCCGGCCCCATTTTCGAACGCACGTTGAATTTTGAGGAATTCAGATGGCTTGAGGACGTTCTGAAGTGCTTGCGCGTAAGACTTGCCGATATCAAATATAAGGCTCGGAAGATTTGCCAAGAAGTCGATCCCAATATGTTCTGGGTGCCGTTTTATGAAAGCATCGGTAACGAGTTTCCAGCAAAAGAGGGGCGGCACATGCGCGACAGCCGCAGATTCATGACGTTGCTTCAGATGTCGGCGGCGATAGATTGCTACAACCGCCCGACGCTCAATATAGGCGAAGCGGAGTTCATCGTGGTCGTGCGAGAGGACTACGAGCGCGCGGTCAGGCTCTTTTTTGGTGAGGCGGGGGACGAAATCTTTTCTGGCCTGCCGCGTCACGTCATCGACTTTTTCCGAAAGATACCCTTGAAGATGTTTAAAGAAGGCGCGCCGATAACCGTTGCAGAGATGGTCAAGGAGAGCAAGAAGCACGGAAAGCCGATAAGTGACAAGACCATGCGCAGCCGGTATCTTCCGCTACTCGAAAATGCTGGACTTCTATCAAGCGAACCCGATCCCAACGACAAACGCCAAAATCTATGGGCGGTTTTAAGTGAGGAAATCGCTCCAAAAGATATTCCAATTTACACCCTTTTCGAAAAAGGGCTATATTTTAACGCCCAAATCCTCGAACAAAGGTTTGTGGAGGCTTTAAAGATATTCCGCCCAGAAGAGGCATGTATAAAGGATTATGATGGCACCCCACTAACAGCGGCCCAATTATGGGAGAAATACTACTCTAAGGGAACGGGGGTCTTGGCGGAATATCAGCCAACCCCGCAAACGACCCCAACCGAGGAAAGCGGCGGAAAAATACAACCCATTTCGGAAACGGGTGTAATTGGACATATTTCGGGGGAGAATGCGCCGAAAATAGAGGGCTTCGGAAAACCGATGAACCTTAACAACGTGATCAAGCGCGCCCTGAAGACATACAAAATCAGCATCACAACCAAGCGCCGCGCCTTTCTCAAGGAGGCGGCCCGCGCGTTCGAGGAGAGGTGCGAGAGCAAAAACGGAAAAACGGTCATGGCGCTGCACCTCGGCGATATCAAGAAGATGATACCCGATATCGAGATTTACCTTGATGAGTTCGCGCGCTTGACTACCCCCGACATCATCGCCCGCGGCATAACTGAGGCGATAGTTCACGAGACCTGCCATGCGGAGGGATTGAACGAAAAACAGGCACACGCAGCGACCAGAGAGATAATGAAAATGCTAAAGCCGATGGTCTGGAAATTGATAAAGTGCCCGAAGACGAACGCAAATGTAGGTTGGGAGGAATGCCTGCGTTGCTCCGACGCCGAGAAACATCCGACCTGCCCCGGCTATTCGATTCGGTCTCGCTCGAAGCCTCGCGAGCATGCTCCGAATATTTACCACATCACCGAACTCATCACTCCGCGGCATGCGTATTTTGAGCGCAAATATGACGTTACGAAGGCATGGGCGGATTCTCCAGTCTGGATGCGCTTCTTCATGGGGCGGGCGTTCCACGAGTTCTACGAAAAGGCATACGCAGAGCACGAAGTCGAGATAGGGGTGGCGCGCGACTACGGCGATTTCAAGGTGACGGGCAGAATCGACATCATCAGCGACGGACTGCTTCAAGAACTGAAAACTCACGGCGACCTCGGCAGGGTCAAGGCGCGCGGGGTCAGTCCCGAGCATGTCTGGCAGGCGCATGCTTATTATTCCTTACTAAAAGTGACGCAACCGCGGCTCGCAAACGAGATTAAAAAGATAAGGATACTCTACGCCGGCCTGACGCGCGCGGATACGTGGTGCGAGTTCGACGTGAAACCGAAAGACATAAGCGATGACATATATGCCCGCGCAAAGGATTTGCACGAAGCGCTCAAAGCGGGCGTGGCGCCGGAGGACTTCCCCTGCCCGGAGTGGCGATGCAGACTTTGTGATTATGCCTCGCAGTGCAAGGGAATTAAGATTGCCGAATATAAAAAAGAAGACAAGACTTTTGAAAAGTTTTTGGAGCAGCACGTCGTTGGGGTCAAGAAGGTCGCTGACATCTTGAGGGCGCAGGGCCACACCGTCGAGGTTCAGGAACTCGCGAAGAGCGACAAAATTATAAGCGATCCCGCCCAAAAGCAGCAAAACGAATTCGACATCTTGGACATTTGCCACAAACAGAAAATCGACGTCAAGACCACGGCGCGCTCGGATATCTGGTGCAACGCCGCCCAACTCACAAAGGCCGCCGATTTGGACTTGATTTATTATTTCGTGTTCATCAAGAGCGGCGAGGTCAGGCGGATCAAGGCAAAGAAACTACACGCGGCGCAAAAGACGGCAAAGTCCGACGTCAACCAATTCGGCGAGGAGGGATTTATTTTTGATAAGGAAGTTGCGGAGGCCGTGAAATGAGGTCGCACGCGGTTAAAATTATTCTAATGGGGCGGATTCTCGAAATTCTCAGCAAGCATGCGTGTGGAAAAGCGCGACGTCCCATGACTACTCAAGAAATTTGGGACGAACTCGAAAAAGAAGAATTTAGCGGACAGGCACGGACATGGATACGGCGCGGGATGATAAGCAAGAATCAAGTGGCATGGTTATTGAGGAGAATGTTAAAACCATCTGTCCTCCCGCCTTCATTCGCTGCACATTTTACGCTTCCTCTCGTCAACAAAATTGTCAACCAAAAAGGAGAGGCGGGAGGCACGAAGTGGACGCTTGCCTGCACGGTTAAACAGGGGATGCGAACATGAAGGTAACAAATGTAACAGATGTAACAGGATTTTTCAAAAAATACCCGCTGATGGTCACAAAATCGGGAAAACCCCCACGCCGAGCCAGTAAAAAAGCCCCCGAAAGCGCGCATACCCCCCCTGCCGTGGGGGGGGTCGAGAAGCGGGGCATCGAGGACGCAATTGCGGAGACTTGGAGGTTAATCGACTTGGTAAAAGAACGACTGAGTGCCGACGTTAGTGAAAGCGAGAAAGTAAAATGGGCGTCTGTTTTATCGCAGGCCATCGGAACATTAAACAAACTCTACTACAAGGCGGGCGTGGGTCAGGTTGAGGAGGACGATTTGGCGCAGATTTTGAGCAAGATGCCAGAAAAGTACCAAAAAATCATAAGAAAGAGGCTCGCGGGGGATAAAAACGGGCAAACCATCCCGCCCAATCGCGCAAGTTTCGAGGGGATTCAGCGCGGCAATCTTGTGGAAATCGTCTGGCTCGATGCGTCCCTTTCGCGCGGCATAATTAAGGTCACGAATCGCGTTATAGCCACATACAAGCGGACGGTCGGGCGCTTCGTGGGAGTGTTCAAGGACGACCAATACAAGCACCCGCACGTCTTGGTTCAGCACGAGGCCGACGAGAACGGAGTGGCGGATGTCTCATCAATCCCCCTCGGCATCGTGGTCGGCGTCAATCGCCTCGGGGCAAAGTCGCCAGCCAAACGCGTCAAGGGGACAGACGCGCAATGGACGCAGCCTCTCGGCCCCGCGGGCGGCGTGAAGATAATGACGAGGAGGAGAAAGCAATGAGGGACTGGATACGCCGGGCGCTCACGCGGACGGTGACGGTGCGGTCGAAGGGGAAGGGCAAACAGACGGAAAAATATCAACTCCCACCCCCGGAGGCGCTTGTGTGGGGGGTCGTCCTCGCTATCATCTTTTTTTGCGGATTTTGCGCACTTCAGATAGTTCACATGTTGGCGTTCAGATCGTGGAACAGCGAGGTATGGGCGGGAATGATGCTGATTGTCGGAATCATATTAGGCGCGTTTTTCGGAGGTAGGGCGTAATGGGGCGTTGCAGTATCAAAGAATGCAAGAAAGAAGCGGTCTCTAATCTATTCATCGGAGACTTTGCCTTCTGCTCTGATGAACACGCTCTGGAAGGTTTGAAACGAATGCAAAGTGGTGGACGTGGATTGGTTCCGAGTAAGAAGAGTTCAGGGGGCAAGTGATGAGGCGCATTCGTTTTAGTCCCGATATGATAGTGGCGATACGGCGCGGCGAAAAGACCATGACATTCCGCAGAAGCCCCAAATTATGCGGAGTCTATATCGTCGAAGATGGAAGTTACCCGCGCCACAAGCACGTCGATACTGGCTTGCGCATTTTCATTTTCCACACCTTTTGGGTTGAGAATGTCGGCGTGTATGCGTCACAAAACTATAAAGAAGAGGGATTCGCCAACTCGCTCGACGTTATCAAAAAACTTGAGGTGCTTTATGGTGGATTTGTCCCGCGTGTCGGGTTTGGGCATCAATTTTTATTAATACAATCTCGCTCGGAACTCGAAGACCTGATGAGAAAGACGGGGGGTAAACCATGAGTGAGGAATTTTATCAAATGAACGAGTCCAAGGACGGATATGCGCCGTGTTGTAAAAAATGTCACAAGCGGTTTGCAGACGGCGATATTGGTGATGTTAAAAATTATCCTGCCGATGGACGTGTCACCGTATTCTTTACTTGCGAAGACTGCGGCGAGGAAAGTTCGTTTACTTACATGCCTGATATGACCAAGTCCGCAAGAGAATACGTGCGAATCCTGCCGCCAGAGCCGGAGGAATAACTCATGCCGTCTATAAAATGCGGTTCGTGCGGCGAGTTGTTGACGCTCACGAGACAGGAGTGGCGGGTGTTGTTGGGAACGGAGAAATGCCCCAAGTGCAGTAAAAATCCATTTGTGAGAAAAGATATGAAAAAGGATAATCCCCTGATAAGTCATTTGAAGACTTTCCAGCACGATGCAAGATGCCCCGGCCCCGTTGGATGGCAATGCAATTTTTGTCCGATGAAATTTTGTAAAGGCTGCCCCTTGAGGAAAACTCATGATGAAGAGGTGTTCGGGATGAAAGAAATCAAATATCCAACGTGGGGCGCGATATCGACACAGCCAGTTTACCACTACTGGACAAAACGCGGCGAGACACTCTGCGGACAGCGTTGGCTTTTTGGGTTATTGAGTATTGCGCCATTCGAAGAGGGGCAAAGGGGGCACGCCACAACCACAATGGACGACCGGAAGTTATGTAAAAAGTGCCGCACGAAGTTTGAAAAACAGCGGGGACTAAAGAATGGAAGTCAAAGTTGAAGTAACCTGCCCAAAGTGCGGCAAGACGTTTAAAACAACCGTGGATGTCGAACCGCCAGAGCGCAACGAGGGACATGAATGAGCGAACTACGGGATAGTCTGCTCCAAGTGCGGGAAGGTTACGCCGTGGGGAGGTTTCAAATGGATGAAAAACTAACGCGCATACGCGATAGGATTTTGACGAACCCGAAATATGCGTTTGAGATGAGCAAACAAATTTCAGTAGTGCGTGCCCTCTTTCACGATCCTGCGATGGTCAGGAGGGTTCGCGACGACATTCTGTTTTTTTGCCGCTTCGTGCTTGGGTTTGAACCCACCGAGTATCAAGCAAAGTTCCTTACCGACCCGCATCAGTTCGTGGTGGCGAGGTGGTGCAGGCAGAGCGGAAAATCTTTCAGCGTCGGGGCGCTTCTCCTTCACATCGCCTTGACCAACCCGCACGTCCACATCGGCATAGTCGCTCCATCCCTTCGCCAGAGCAAAAACGTGATTCAAAAGATGGGGGGATTTATCAAACGACTTGAGAGGGGCATCGGTGGAAACTTGATAAAAAAGGCCCGCAAGACCGCTATCGAGTGCGGGGACGGGGCCGTGATAGAGGCGCTCCCAAATAACCCGGACACCGTTAGAGGCCCGACGCTTTTTGTGGTTTATTGCGACGAGTGGGGGTTTGTGAAGAACGACGAGGAGATGTATGACGCGATACTTTTCACCCTCGGCACCACGAACGGACGTCTGATTGCAACAAGCACGCCGAGTATAAAAAACAGCCTCTTTTATAAAATGTGTTTTGATCCCAATTATGAGGACTTTAGCAGGCATCACATCAACTGGAGGCAGGCGGTGGAACCGTATGGGCCACTCAAACCCAACATCCTTGAAAAAATAAAAAAGCAATTACTGGGAGACCCGTGGAGATGGCAGCGTGAGATGGAGGCGGAATTTGCAGAGGACGTGGACAGGTTTTTCCCGCTCGAATTGATAATAAAATGCCAAGACCCTGATCCCCTCGATAGCAAATACAAAGACTGGGACTATTACCCGTTTGAACACATGCCACTGGGGGAGTTCTATATCGGCGCGGACTTGGGTAAAAAAGTAGATTTCAGCGTGGTCGCGGTCATTGAGAAAAGGCGGGACGGCAAATTCCGCCTCGTCCATTTGAAACAGTTCCCGCTCGAAACCCCATACGCATCTGTCATCGGATACGTGAAGGCAATCTGTGACCGATACAAAAACGTCGGGAAAATTGCGGTAGATCGGACAGGGGTTGGGGAATACATAGTCGAGGACATGGAGAAGGCAATCCCCATCCCGACCGAGGGCGTGCTTCTGACGGTTCCGAGCAAGCAAGAAGTTCTGGGAAACCTAAAGCGCAGGATGGAGGAGGGGAACGTGTTGATTCCATACGACCAAGACCTGTTCGCCGAGATGAACGCGGAACAATTTGAACTTATGAAAAGCGGCCAGAACCAATTCAGCCATCCATCGGGAACGCACGACGACCGCCTCTGGGCGCTGGCGTTGGCCGTCTATGCCACGCGGGGAGTGGAACCCTCACAGCCGCCGATTGCTATTTCAGCATAATTTTACTCGCCCGCACCATCAAATATACCAAAGTGTTTATAAACTTTAAAAAAATAAAAAGGGCGGGGGATTGACTACTTGCCCTCGCCCAACACCTTTTGGAGCGCCCGCTGGATTCGGTAGAATGCTGGCTCGAACTGCTTCTCTGGATTCCATTCGATACTCGGCTTCATGGCTTGGATATATCCCGCCACCCGCGCCAATTTTGTCTTGTCCATGTCCTTCAGCACGTTCAAGATTTCCACAACTATGTCGTCGAGTGCTTCACCAAACTGGTTGCGCAAGATGACCATGTTCTGCGCCCGCGAAATGCTGATGTGAGGCACCATTTCCTTGAACTGCGCGCGTAGCCTGTCCTCACTCGCCACCGTGTAAAAGTCCTCGCTCCCGGAGATTTTGTGCCCGTAGAGGATGCATACCCAATCCCTGTCGATTTTATGTGAGGCAGCGACATCCTTGAACATTTTTCTGAACGCATGTGCTCTTATCCGTTCGCCCTTGGGGATTTCCAATGCTGCCTTCTTTGCGAGGCGCTGAACCATGTTGTTTATGTCCTGCTCCCGCATCTTCCCTTTCGTCGGGGTTACGAAGAGCCAAGGCGCGCTGTCTCTGCGGGTGTTCAGGTAAACCCGTATCGCGTGGACGGCGTCGGGGGTTAGGAAGGGTCGTATCCTAATCTTGGTTTTGCCGCGATAGATGTATCCCCCGCGAGGCGCAAGGCAGAGCGGGTCGTCCTTTCCCAACTCGCCGCGCCCGACCCGTTCCACGTGCTCCTTGTATCGCTGCTCGAATATGGCCCGCGTTAGATCACACAAGTCCTCGCTTATCGGCGCGCTCGACATCGTCAGAACTATTGCCCTGTCCCTCGCATCCGACACCTCGCACATCTTTATCAGGTCGTCCCGCGTTGGAATGTAGTCGGTATAGACAGGTGTTGCGGCCTTGGAGACGCGCTTTACTTGCTCGCGGGTGAAATCCAACGGGAGTCGGTTGGAGTCAAAGAACGATACGAGCCGCGCCACGTGAACTTTCCCACTTGACGCGCTTTTTTGCTTGGTGAAGAACTCCAACACCATCTTTTCGTTCTTGAACTCCTTGTCGCCTTCTTTTTCCTTGAGGATTTCGGTGGGGTTCTTATTTACAAATTCACAGAACTTCTTTAGGGTGCTTAAATAGCCGTATCGGGTTTGCTGTTCAAGACCGGCGAGCCAATTTCTGACGCACTCGAACTTCTCAAGCGGGTGCTCCTTTTGCTTACGTTCTTGTTCGTCCATTTTCGGTTGTCTCCTTGCTAATTTCTATGAATTACCTATAATATATAGTTTGTTATTGAGTTTAATGATATTGGGTATTATATTTATAACAACTATTTTGGCCGACTATTTGGGCTTGAGCTTCAAAATTGCGGCCGCGATGTCACCGCCCGTTTCCTTCAGCGCTTTCATCGCCGACTCTCGACCGACGCCTGCCTGTTCCAT
>Ga0315282_10002644_pt1 | contig 32703 bp, 16 predicted proteins | sample YL17G07_20_MG_FD_203693 | JGI IMG/M metagenome (GOLD analysis project Ga0315282, IMG submission 203693) | Sediment microbial communities from Yellowstone Lake, YNP, Wyoming, USA - YL17G07_20 | ecosystem: Environmental > Aquatic > Freshwater > Lake > Sediment | place: USA: Wyoming | collected...
ATCCGATGATCTCCAAGAGTTCCGGCGCGTTATGGGTCCATGAGGCCAAAGTCTCAAAACGAGGAGCCATTGCAATAATGCTTGTCGTGTCCCATAGAATATCTTTGGCTTGTTGCAAGTAATGTTTGGCGGCAACAAAGTCGGCCTGCTCTATAGCGTTATCCGCTAACAGGGAAAGCGCCTGAACCCGGCTAAAATCAAAAGAATCGGATTTGGCGATGCTGTTCAACAGTAAATCGGATTGAGTCGACAACCCGTAAAGAGGGGCTAACCGCGCGTTTTTAAGCTTTTGGAAGGTCTCTATTTTTAAATCTACCGATGCCAATTGTCTGGCCAGCCATTGATGTTTTGTCCATCCCTTTTCCATGATGCAGGTTGCCGCTTCGGTGAGATTGTCGGGAGGAATCATTGAGAAAATCACATAATAAATAAATGAGCTCAAGAGGAATAATATTCCCAATCTTACGATCACCTTGGGAATATATATGGACATAGCCGAGATCACCCATGGAGGAATAATGGGCTCTCGTTGTTTTGGAGGCTCTACAATCGGAATGGATGGAAGCGTTATCGACTCAGATATTGAAGGAAGCGCTTCTTCCGTTGATGGTTCGATGGATACATATTCCGGTTCTACAGTCAAAGGGGGCGAGAGGGGAGGCGCTTCTTCAGTTGATGGTTCGACTGATACATATTCCGGTTCCGCAACAAGAGGTTGTTCTGCTTCCGATTCTACGGTCAAAGGAACCGAGAGCGGAAGTTCTTCTTCCGGTAATGGCTCGACCGACTCAATCGTAACGGAGAAAGAAGCCGCAGGTTGATCCAATTCAGAGGGCTCGAGCGATATAAAGTCCGGTACCTCGACCAAAATTTCTTCCGGTTCAGGCTTTGGAGCAACCACGACCGGTGGAGGTTGAATTTTCACGGCATCGAGATATGTCAATCCTTGTATAGTACCCAGCTTGGACATGATTTCGGCAAAATTCAGCCCCTTCAATTGGGATTGAGCGAAGTTGGCTTGTCTGAATAATAAGTCCGAAATTTCCCCGCCTGAGATAAAGCAGGAGTGAAATAATGAATTTTTAAAATTCCGTTTAGGGGTATCGATTTGAGAGATCGCTGTTTCGTGAAATATGGATTTGCTGAATAATGTATATTGAGCTTTGATGTTATCGAGGCAAGTATGATAAAAAGCGCTGTTTCTGATTTCAGCTCCTGAAAATTCAGTTTCAGTCAAATCGGCAAAGGCAAAATCGCCGTGGAAAATGCTTGCACCCATAAGATCCATTTTGGCCATGTTTGCATGCGAAAAATCCGCGATGTAGCCGGCGCCCAGCGTGAATCTTGCGCATGATAAATTGGCATTGGCCATTGAAGATTTGAACATCTGGGTATCGTTTAAGTCCGCATTTTCCAGATTGGCCCGAATAAATAGAACCTGCCTGAATTTGGATAGGGATAATTTGCATGATGAAAAGTCGGAATCCTTCAAATTGCACTGAACCAAAAAGCTTTCCTTCATGTTCCGGCCTGAAAAATCGATATTGCTGAGGTCGCAATTTTCCGCTATCAGCCGCCTCCACTTTGCTTTGCCGAGAGAGCTTCTTGAAAATCTACACCCGAATAATTGAAGTACGCGTGGCATCCGAGTTTTGGAAAGATCGGCCCCGGAAAAATCCGCATAGTTGAGAGAAATATTTCGCAAATCGGCCCCGCTTAAGTTTGTTCCGGCAAGCATTGCCCTATTCAATGAGGCTTTACGAAGATCAGCGCCGGATAGATTGGCGCTTGAAGCCAGCACGCGGGAAAGATTCGACTCTCTTAAATCGGCATCGGAGAAGTTCGCATCTTGAATGTCGGCGCCGACGAATTTTGCTTTTCGTAAATCAGAATTCGAAAAATCTGCGCCGCTCAAATCACAACCCGAAAAATCCGCGCTTTCCAACGAGCGGCCGGAAAGGTCGATCCCGGCAAGATTCAAGCCGGAGAATGATGAATTGGGTCTAAGCAGATAGGCAGGTAATGGGTGCTCGTTCTGCTTCACCCTAATCGCTTTTGCGGCAAATGGGTTTGCCGTGCTAAAAGCGTCCTTGCCTGGACCCAATCCGAAATGATCGAACTGAAGATCTTTGAGATAGGAGAATGGCTTCGGCAATTTCAAAGCCAGATATTCACTCGTTGACGCCAGGCGAGTACCTGAGAATTCGGAATCCGTGATTTTCAAGCCGGTGATTTTGGCTTCGAACAGCAGGCAATCAGTGAAATAGCAATTTTTGAACAGGGCATGCCCCAGATTTGCAAAACTCAGATCGCAATTTTCCCAAACGACGTCTTTATGAACCGAGTTTCGCATATTGCAATTCATCGCAAGAATATCCTGCGCAAAGATATTCTCGAAAGCAGTTTTGATAAAAGAGGCATGAGAAGCCTTCAGTCTGCTCAATTTGGCGTCGGCCAAACGCGCGTTGTCGAATCTGGCTTCGTCCGCAATGGCATCCGATAAATCAGCTCCCTGTAAATTGGCCCCGGACAAATCAGCGCCGCGCAGATCCGCCCATCGCAGATCCGCGCCCGAAAGATTGGCGCCCCTTAGATTTGCGCGTTGAAGCCGCGCTCCGCTGAACACCCCGCCTGTCAGATTCGTGTGGGAGAAGTCCGTATTCTCCAGATTAGCATTCGCAAGATTGATGCCTTCCAAAACGGCGTTTCTGGCCTGAATATTGAAAATCCATGAAGAGGTAAAATCCATATCGGAGGCATGAGTGGAATTGATCTTTACATCTACAAGCCGGGCTTCTCGAAAATCAGCGCCATTCAACGAGGAACCCGACAGATCGGTGTGAAAAATCGCAGAACCGGAGAAATTACAGTTTGAGAGATCGGAGTCCGTTAATTTCGCATTGTATAAAAAGACGTTTGATAAATTCGCTTTAAAGAGCCTGCACTTCCGAAAAATGGAAGTGCCGAGTTTCATCCCATGGAAATCCGATTCGGTGAAGTCGGCATCTTGCGCAATGATGCGGCCGATAGAGACGGCGGAAAGATCAGTGCCGACGAACTTGGAGCTTTTTACTTTCCAGATTTTGGGAAAGAGCGATTCTTTAAAAGAAGCGCCGCTGCAATCGGTTTGATTCAAGTTCACATGGGTTAAATCGCTCTCGCCAAAGTCGGCATTGCGCAGATCCGAATTTTGGAATGAAGTGTGATAAAGCCCGGCCCTGCGAAAATTCGCACCGGATAGGATTGACCCGAGCAACAGCGTATGGGTCAAATTCGCGTCCGAAAAATCGGAATTACTGAAATTGTTCGCAATCATCACCGCAGATTTCAGGTTTGCGCGGGAAAAATTACTCCCAGCCAAATCAGATTGTTTGATAATGGCTTTATTAAAAGCAGCGTCTTGGAGGTTTGCCTCTGACCATTTGCATTGGTTCAGGGTGATCGATGTAAGGTTCTTGCCGGCTAAATCAATTCCGGGTGAAACACTGCCGAATAGAACGCTTTGAGATTCGATAAAAGGAGGGGCTTCCCGAGGTTCTATGGGTGTTGCGATAAGCATCTCTTTAGCAAATAATTTTTCTTTTTGAAACGTGAGAATGTGTGATGTTTTACCCAAGTAAATCAGAAATCGATGCGTTATGAAATTAAAATTCCTTTGAATTGCTTTTTTCACGCCATTTGCGGCGCCTACAATCTTATTGAAACCGATGGGGATCGTTTCAAAAACGAATTTTTGAACAGTGTTTTTCGTAACTATGGCGGCATCGGTAAGCTTATTGAAACCGATAGGGATCGTTACAAAAATAAATTTTTGACAGGCGTTTTTCACAACGATGGCTGCGCCGACAATTTTTTTGAAAACAGAAGGGATCGTTTCAGTAATGAATTTTCGAAGGGTAAAATAAAAAGGTATCTTGTGGGCGATCATTTCGATTTTTGAGGTACCGGCAAAAAACAACCCGGGCACGGAGCCCTGGTGATCTAATATTTCCCCAAAATTTCCTCCTTCAATTTGGGATAGATCAAACAGAATTTCCTGGAAAAATGATTTAGGCATGCGGCAATCGGATATGACACAAGAGTAAAAAGCAGCTTTTTTAAATTTTCCTTTTGAATTGTCGAGTTGATTGGTTTCTATTTCTTTAAATACAGACTTGGTGAATACCGCATATGGAGCCTTAAGATAGTCGATTTTGGTTCGATAAAAGTCGCAATATTTTAATTCGGCGCCTGAAAAATCAGTGTTGGAAAGATCGGCAAGGGCAAAATCGCTTTGGAAGGTGTTCGCCGCCATAAAATTAATATTGATCATGCTTGCATTGGAAAAATCCACATTGTATCCGGCGCTAAATGTGAAATTGACGCCGGATAAATTTGCATAGGCCATAGAAGTTTTAAACAACTGGATATCGCTTAAGTCGGCATTTTCCAAATTGGCTCGCATGAATAGAACCTGCCGGAATTTGGAAAGGGATAATTTGCAGGATGAAAAGTCGGAATCTTTTAAATTGCACCGAACAAAGGTGCTATTCCGCAGGTTCCGACCCGAAAAATCAATATTGCTGAGATCGCAATTTTCCGCTATCAGTCGCCTCCATTTGGCCTTTCCGAGAGTGCTTCTTGAAAAATTGCATTTGAGAATATGAAGAATGCGAGGCATCCTGGCTTCAGAAAGATCTGCTCCGAAGAAGTTTACTTTATTGAAAAAGATATCCCGCAAATCGGCGCCGCGTAAATTTGCGCCGGCAAACGTCGCTCCGTCCAGCGAGGCTTTGTGAAGCTCGGCGCCGGATAGATCAGCGCACGAAGCGAAAATTTGAGTCAGATTTGTTTCGCTTAAATTCGCGCCGGAGAAATTCGCACTGCGAATATCGGCGCCAATGAATCTTGCTTTTCTTAAATCGGCATTTGAAAAATCGGCATGGCTCAAATCGCAGCCCGAAAAATCGATTCCCGTCAAAGAATGGCCGGAAAGATCAATCCCGGCAAGATTCAGGCCGGAGAATGAGGAATTGGGTCTAAAGAGATGCATGGGCAAGGGAGGTTTGTCGGACGTAGGCTTTATCCCTTTTGCGATAAACGGATTTGTCACATCATAAGCATCTTTGTCAGGCCCCAACCCGATACTATCGATCTGCCAATCCTTCACCTGGGAGAGAACCGACGGTAATTTTCGGGCCAAATATTTGCCCGTCGAAGCCAGGCGAGTGCCGATGAATTCCGATCTTGTGATTTTGAGGTGACCTATGTTTGCCGCAAACATTGCGCAATTTTTGAACCTGCAATTCTCAAATAAAGCGTACTCCAGATTTGCAAAGCTCAGATCGCAATTTTCCCAAGCGACGTCTTTATGAACCGAGTTTCGCATATTGCAATTCATCGCAAGAACATCCTGCGCAGAGATATTCTCGAAAGCGGCTCTAATAAAGGAAGTATGCGAAGCTTTCAACCTGGTCAATTTGGTTCCGGCAAATTGCACATTGTCGAATCTGGCCTCATCCGCAATGGCATCCGATAGATCGGCACCTTGTAAATTGGCTCCCGTCAAGTCAGCGCCGCACAAATCCGCCCATCGCAGATCCGCGCCCGAAAGATTGGCGCCCCTTAGATTTGCGTACTGAAGCCGCGCCCCGCTGAATACCCCATCCGTCAGATTCGCGTTGGAGAAATCCGTGTTTTCCAGATTCGCATTCGCCAGATTGATGCCTTCCAAAACGGCGTTTCTGGCCTGAATATTGAAAATCCATGAAGAGCTCAAATCAAGATTGGAAGCGTGCGCGGAATTGATCTTTACATCTACAAGCCTGGCTTCTCGAAAATCAGCGCCATTCAACGAGGAGCCCGACAGATCGGTATGGAAAATTGATGAACCCGTGAAATTGCAACGCGAGAGATCGCAATCCGTCAACTCACTCTTGTATAAAAAGGTCTTCGATAAATTTGCTTTAAAGAGCCTGCACTTCCAAAAAAAGGAAGTGCCGAATTTCATCCCATGGAAGTCCGATTCTGTGAAATCTACGTCTTGCGCGATAATGTGGCCTATAGAGACGTCCGAAAGATCAACGCCGACGAACTTGGCACCTCTTACTTTCCAAATTTTAGGGAAAAGCGCCTCTTTAAAAGAAGCGCCTCTGCAATCGGTTTGATTCAGGTTCACATGTGTCAAATCGCTTTCGCCAAAGTCCGCATCTCTCAGATCAGAATTTTGGAATGAAGTGTGATAAAGCCCGGCCCTGCGAAAATTTGCCCCGGACAGGATCGACCCGATTAATGAGGCACGAGACAAATCCGCTTCGGAAAAATCCGATTTTTCAAAATTGCTTTGGATAATTGTCGCGGATTTCAAATCCGATTGAGAGAGATTGACGGCCGATAAATCCGATCGCTTTATTAAGGAATGACTTAAAACGGCATTCTGGAAATTTGTATTGGACAATCGGCATCTATCCAGCATGAAATAACTAAGATCCTTTCCGGTCAAATCCATGCCGGGTGAATCAACATCTTTTATAGAGCTTTTTCGCTCTATGACAGGCAAAACCTTTTGAGTCTCCTCAGCAGGCGAAATAGGCAATTTTTCAATTTCAATCTTATGCTTTTTGAAAACGGCGACCGGGTTTGCTTTGGTGATAAACCAGATAAACTGATGCACAACGACGGTGAACCGTTTTTGAATTACTTCACCCAATTTTTTCAGATAGGCAGGGCTATTCTTTAAGAAAGACGGGATCGTTTCAAGAAATAGCTTATGAACCCATTTTCCCAAAATTATTATTAAGGAAACGCTTTTTTTGAACAGGGGGATAAGCGTCACTAAAATGAATTTTCGAATGACCCAATTCAGCGGTATCTTTCCGCCGCTTGCCTGGATTCTCTGAACTTCGGTCAGAGACAGACCGCGAACCCAACGGAATTTCGTCTTTTTCATGCTCGCGTTTTCAAATGTAGTTCCTTTGAGGTTCGCGCCTGAAAATTTTGTTTTTACAAACTTGGTTTCAGGAAAATTACAATCTTTGATTTTGGCCCAAGGAAAATAAGTGCGGTGGATTTCGCATTGGTTAATCGTAGAGCGTCGCCAATCGGATTCATCCGCAAGAACTTTTCTAATGCCGCATCCGATGAAAGAGCACTCGATGAATGATGTTTTAAGCCAGTCCAACTCACTGAATTGGCATGCTCTAAAAGAGCAATTAATAAATTTTGTTCCTTCAAAACTGCTTTTGCTCAACGAGCATTCATTAAATGTCGAATTGGATATTGCAGCGTCATACAAGGCAATGCTTGTAAAAGAGGTTTTTTCGAAAGTTGCGTCGGCGACAACCGCCTTTGACAGATTTACGTTTTTAAAATTTGCCGATCGGCAAGTTACTTGATTCAGAACTGCCGAGTATAAATCGGTTTTTTCAAAAATAGCCTGGCTGATATCGCATCCGGTGAGATTGGCTTCCAAAACGGTCGCCCTGGAGAATTTTGCGGAAGCAAGATTTGTCCCCTGGAAATTGGGCTTGACCAAATTTGCTTTATAAAAATCCGCACCTGATAAATCCAGCCTGGATAGATCATGGCCTTCCAGTTTTACTTTTCGGAAATCTTTTCCGGCTAATTCTTCAGAATTGGTCACCGTTCACCCTCATATCCATTGAGGAAAGAAAACAATCGGATCAGATAATTATTTCTAACAACGGGAGAAGCATAAAACAAGAGAAATAAATACGAATATAAATGAAATATCGGCTCCCGAGTAAATTGGGATTATATGACAGAAGAGATTAACTTTTGAACCATTTGATTTTGGAAACGATTTTTAATTCCCGAAGCAGCGAGCCTTTTGCCAGAGCATGCTTGAACCTTTTCCAGATATATCCGAGGCGAAAATAAAATCGGCGATAAGCTCTAAAATAGAATTTTCGGATCTCAGCGACGCCCATATGAGGATGACGATAAGGCGGATTTTCAATATTATGGAATAGATAAAGCCTCCAGTCGCGGCTGATGATGCGGCCTTCGCGCTCCCAGCGGTTGTACAATGCCGTTCCCGGATAGGGCATGACAATCACGAATTTTGCATAAGTGAGCGGCAACGATCGCGCCAAGCGAATAGTGGCATCGATGTCTTTAGTTGTCTCATCCGGCAATCCGAGCATGAAATATCCGATGGTCTCAAGGCCGGCTGCATCTGCGGCGTTCACCGATTTGGATATGGCGGATATATCGGTCTGCTTTCCGGCGCCGCAAAGCACTTCACCGCTTCCCGATTCGATGCCGAAAGCGGTCTTTCTGCATCCGGCCGCGGCCATGGAGCGATAAACTTCCGCAACGTCGAGGTCGGCGTGGACGCCTGAAAATGCGGTCCAAGGGATCATGATTTTTTCTTTGGCCAATAATGCGCAAATTGCAATCAACCTATCGGGATCCTGCCCAAAGGCGTCGTCAATGAAATGAACCCACGCATACCCGGCGTTGCGCGCATAAAAAACTTCTTCCACGACCCGCTCGGGACTTTTAGGCCTGAATAATCCGCCAAACAATGTCCGATTGCAGTATGAGCACCGATTGGGGCAGCCGCGGCTCGATTCAATATATGCGGAAGGACTGAGATCCTCTAAAAAATACGATCCCTTATATCGTGTCACCTGCGCCGCTTCGTATCTTGGAATCGGAAGATCGTTCAGATTTTTTATTAAAGGCGCCCTGACATTGATTCGGATTTCCCCATTTTCATCAATGAACGCAGCGCCTGGAATTGATGCGGGATCGACTCCTGAAAGAAGCTGTTGAAAGGTCATATCCGCTTCACCGGTCAAATCCATGTCAAAGTTTTTATCTTGAAGCATTTCTTCGGGAAACAATGAAGCATGAACGCCGCCGCAAACCAGCAGCGCATCGGGCGCACCTTGTCGGGCCGCCTGCGCCGCCTGTCTCATCATATAAGCCATTGGAGTGTCGCCGGTGATTCCGATCAAATCCGGGTTGTACTCAATTGCTTTTGACGTAATGCGAGCTTCCCAATCTTTTGGGTCGAGATCCAAATCCAACAGATCGATCTTCGTATGTTTCGGAGAGCAGGCGGCGAGCTGCAACAAAGCAAGAGGAGGGCTGGAAAGGCCTTCTGCGCCGAACGGCGCGTTACGATAAGCCAGGGCCACACCGGGAGGGTTGATCAACAGAGCTTTGAAAAATGGTTTGCTCTTCACCGTTTTTTTCTCTGCCGAAGCTCTTCCAAACGCTTAGAGATTCTTTCTTCAATGCCGCGATCCGATGGGCGGTAGTAAGTTCGATCGACCAGCCTATCGGGCAAACATTGCTGGCCTGAATGAGCGCCTTCGGAACCATGGTCGTATTGATATCCCTTTGAGTATCCCAAATCCTTCATCAACTTTGTAGGAGCATTGCGCAAATGCAATGGTACGGCCAGAGAGCCGTATTCCGCCACATCGCTCAGAGCTTCGGAGATCGCCATGTAGCCGGCATTGCTTTTCGGAGCCACCGCCAAATAAATCACAGCTTGCGACAAGATAATCCGAGCTTCCGGCATTCCCACAAAATGCACTGCATGCATGGCGGCAACGGCCAATTCCAAAGCCCGCGGATCTGCGTTGCCGATGTCTTCGGAAGCTAAAATCACCATGCGCCTGGCGACAAACAACGGATCTTCGCCGGCATCCAGCATGCGGGCCATCCAGTATACGGCGGCGTCCGGATCGGAAGCGCGCATGGATTTGATAAATGCCGATACTACGTTGTAATGCTCTTCAGCGCCTTTATCGTGGCGCAACGCTTTTCTGGAAGAGGCTCTTTCAATATCTGCAAGCGTAAGAGTTTTAACGCTTCCGTCGGCTGGTTTGCGTATCGAATAAACGGCGATCTCCAAGGCGGTAAGCGCGCGCCTGGCGTCGCCGTCCGCACTGCGGCACAGATGAGACATGGCTTCCGGTTCGACGACAAGATCGGGCATATTCAGTCCGCGCTTGGCATCTGCAATGGCCTTGCGGCAGATTTCCGCCAGAGCCTCTTCGGAAAGAGGCTCCAGCACGACCACTCGACATCGCGAAAGCAAGGCTGCGTTGACCTCGAAACTCGGGTTTTCCGTTGTCGCGCCGAACAATATCAGAACGCCGGATTCGACATGCGGCAAAAACGAATCCTGCTGGCCCTTGTTGAATCGATGAATTTCATCCACGAAAAGTATAGTCGCTTTTTTCTGGGTCGCCAGAGTCTGTCGCGCCTGAGCGATGACCTCGCGCACCTCCTTGACCCCTGACAATACGGCGGAAAACGCAACGAACGGCATATTCAATTCTAAGGCGATGATTTTTGCCAGCGTTGTTTTGCCGGATCCCGGAGGGCCCCAGATGATCATGCTGGGCACAAACCCGGCAGCCAGGGCTTCGGCAAGCATGGAGCCCGGTCCGACCGCCTTGTCTTGGCCGACGATCTCGGAAAGCTTTTTAGGACGCATCCGCTCTGCAAGCGGCGCCACTTTGAAGGCAATCTGATCCGCATCGACTTTTGATTTGTCAAATAATGTTCTATCCGCCATATGCATATGCTGCCAGGAAGTCAGGCAAAGGGAAAGAGGGGACTGTCGCGGTTTGTTTGAATCTGTTAAAACAAAGCACCGGCGTTTTGTCGACGGGAGGATAGATGCGGTATTGTGCGATTATTGTAGTTTTGCTGCTGTTTTGCCTGCCTGCCGTTTCATTTGCAGATGATGAAGGTCTTCTGCTGATTTTCGATAAAAATGTGAAACCTCAAATACAAATGTGCATCGCCCGAGCGCTCAAAGATTCCGGACGCTTTGAAATCTCCGCTTTACACGACGTTTCTTATAGAGAAGAAAAACGCATCAAGGATCAAATTAAGAAAGAAAAGCCGGATGTGATCATGGCGATTTCGTCCGAATTGTCCGGAAAGGCGATGGCGCTGCGAAGGATCGATGAGAAAAAAATAACACTGTCGGTCACAAATTTTTTGACAATAGGAAGCGAAGACTTTAGCCGGCCATGTGATGTTGTGACCTTGAAGATTTGGGAATTGCTGGAGTCTCCGCCGAACACCAATGCCGCTGTTTTGGCGAGCAATTCCAGAAAGGCTCTGGCAGCGGGAAACACGGCGGAGGCGGTCAGGCTTTTGGCCGATGCGGTCGCCAAAGACCCGCAAAGCGCGTCGCTCCGGCGCGAGATGGCGAGAATCTATGCCCGTGCTTTGGATTACAATACCGCAGCCACATGGTATCTGGCCGCCTTGGACGTCGATCCGCACGATTACATTTCGCTGCTCGAACTTGCCGGAATCTATCAGGCATTGCAAATGCAGGACGATGCCGGCAAATGCTACGAACAGGCCATCGATTACGGCCCGAGAGCGCCGTCGATGCTCGTGAGGGCCGGAGATTATTTCGCATCGTTGGAACAAGCAAGGGTCGCAATCGATACATATAAAGAAGCCGAAGAAATGGACCCTGAAAATTTTGAAACGCTTCGGAAGATTTATAAGACCGCTTATGCGAATGAGATATACGATGAAGCCTTTCGTGCGGGCCTTATCTTATTGTACAAAGGCGTCGGCGACTGGAATATGCTCCTCGGCGTTCTTTATGCTGCTGTGGAGACCGGCAATTATGCCAAGGCTCTTCCGTTGGTCGAAGACTGGTCCAAACGCATGCCGGATACGCCGGTTTTATTTCTGCGTCTGGCCGAACTTCATATCGGATTGGGCCATGATGCCGAGGCGATCACCGCTTTGCAAAAATACGTAAAGATGGTGCCTTACCAGGCGTCGGCTTATCTGGAGATGGCCATGGCCTATTACCGCCTCAGAAAACCGGCCGAGGCGCTGTCCGTTTTATCAGAGGCGGAAAGCATCGATCCGGAAAGCCCGGAAAATGCAAGAATTACGGCCATGGTATACGAGATATCGGGCGATATGGAGAACGCGTTGGAGGCATACGGCCGTTTTTTAAGCCGGATGTCCGATCTGACGCGCTCGGATGTCGTCAAGTATCTGGCAATGGGCAAAAGGCTCGGCAAAGATGCTCAATGCAGGCAGCTTCTCCGAAATCTATGGAGAACAAAAAAGAGCCAGGACGCCCTGACGATTGTGACGGCTTTAGGTGAGTCATATGAAAAAGATAACCTGATTTACGAGGCGATTTCTTTGTACAGAGAAGCGGCTTTGGCGTTGAGCCGTTATTCGACTCCGAGAATGGAATTGGCCAGATTGCTGATTTCCGTTCGGCAAACGGAAGAGGCTTCCTCGGTTCTGCGGGAGACCATCGCGCATTTTTCCAACGATCAGTTGCCGCTTTTAAAAATCGGAAACATGTTTTTTGAAGCGCAGGATTATCTGGACGCAAGAGTTTGTTTTCAATGGGCGTACTATCGGGAACCTGAGAACCCTATGGTAATCGCATTGTTTTTGGAGTCTTTGATGTTTGTAGGCGAATATGACAGCGCTTCCTATCTTTTGCCCGAAGCGAACCGATTGCTGACCAAACCCGAGCTTCGCGAGTCGCTTATCCTTTCCGAATTGGTATTGTTCAAAGCGCGCAATTTCAAGGCCGAGTTTGAGAAATTGGCCCGTTATGCCGCGGATTTTATTGCCGCAAGCAAAGGTCCTTCGCCGCTGGATATGAGCGATTATCCGGCTTTATTGGAGGCGCGTTTTACCGGCAACGATCTGGAGCAGATGAAACTCGTGCTGGAATTGTTCGATCGAAAGATTTCCAAACAGGATTTTTTAAAAGCAATAGGGCTGAATTGAATGGCGGACGATAAAAAGATCTTGGCGTTGTTTGATGCGGACCATACGCTCATCGACGGATCATCTGGCTCGATGATGATCCGTTATCTTTACTCATTAGGCAGGGTGCCGCTTTCCGCTCTATTTAAAGAATTGAAATTTTCAATCCTCTATACAATGAACCGGTTGCCGTACAGGCAAATTTATGAATGGACTGCGCAGCTTTTAGCCGGACTGACCGTTTGCGAAGCAATGGCTCTCACGGATGAAGCGCACGAGCGTTATTGGCTTGGGCGATACTTTGCCGAAGGCCGGGAGGCGATTCGCAAGCATAAGGAGATGGGGCACATCACGGTGATCGCGACATCAGCGACGGAATATATAGCTGCGATTGTGCGCGACCAACTTGGCGCGGACGACTCATTCGGGACGCCGGTCTTGTTGGACGAATCCGGGATCATGTTGAACCAGGCTTCGGATTTCATCACTTACGGCGAAGGTAAGCTGATCGCAGCCCGAAAATTCGCAGAAAAAATCGGCGCCGATCTTGCCGATGCTTATTTTTATTCCGATTCAGCCTCAGACTTTCCGCTGCTCTCTGCAACCGGATATCCGATCATGGTCAACCCGCAACGCAAGCTGCTTAAGTTGGCAAGAGGAAAAAATTGGCCTATCGTATGGTGGTCGACCCACCTTGAATTTCGTGAATCCGCCAAGCCGCGTTTTATAAATGGCGAGGATATCAGCCATTGGCGCGGCGAGACGACCGGCCGAAAATAAAAAAGCCCTTTTTCCACTTAGGAAAAGGGCTTTTAGACTCTAATAAAAACTCATTGTTCAGCAGCCGCAACCGCCTCCGCCATTTGACTCTTTGGGGGTATTCTGCTCGCCCGAATCATCGTCGCTGATATCGTCATCGGCGGCATCATCGTCTTCACCGGCGTCATCGTCGCCGGCATCATCGTCTCCAGCGGCATCGTCGTCTGTAGTGCCGGTATCATCGTCTTCAGGTCCTGTCACAATGATGTATCCTGTCTTGATTTCGTCGTCATGTCCCGCGGAATTTGTCGCACGCAGTCCTACGTCATAAGTTCCGGGATTCTCATAGACGTGAGTCGGGTTTCGATCCGTACCGATGGATCCGTCTCCGAATCCCCATGCCCATTCGTCAATCGGGCAGGCCGTATCGGAGGTTGAGAGGTCTGTAAAGTTGACCGTCAATGGGGCCATTCCGGTCGTCACATCAGCCATAAAATCTGCTGATGGAAGAGAGCACTCGACCGTAATATAGTTTGCCTTGGTCTTTGTGTCGGTAATGCCTCCCGGACCGGTGACCGTGAGTGCCACCGTGTAAATTCCGGGCTGAGTATATGAATGAGACGGATTTTGCTCGGTCGATGAAGAGCTGTCTCCAAAATCCCAAGTCCATGCGTTCACTTCGCAGGTGTTGAAGCTGGTTGTGGCGTCCGTAAACTGGACTCCCAGCGGCAAGCTTCCCGAGGTCGGAGATGCCGTAAAGTCGGCGATGGGATTTCCGCAGGTGACCTCAAACGCATCCTCCAAGGTATCGGACCCGTATGATGTCGTTACCATTACGGTCCAGGCGCCTGTCGCCATATTGCTGAGATTGAACGTGGCTGTTGCTGAGGATAATGAATTTACGGCGACCGTTGTCGCCGCCACGCTTCCATGTCCCGACATTTGAAGAAATACAGCCATTGGAGCGACGAAGTAATTGCCGACGAGGTCCATGCTGAAGGAATTATCGTCATTCTGACCTGTTGTCGGATCGATTGATGCAAGCACCGGCGCGAGGGTCGTGATTTCAAAACCGTTCGGCAGAGAACCTGTGCCGGCCTGATTATCGACCATGACGTCATATTGGCCGACAGGCGCTCCGGTAATATCAAAATCGCAGACAAGTTCGTTTCCGGAGGTCACATTTATATTCTGCGCCTCGATTTCCATTTTTGTGGTTCCGTGAAAGAGCTTGGCCGTGCTTTGTGGCGTGAATACGGAACCTGTTATCACCACGCCTGTGATCGGGCCTGTATTCAAGCCGTTGTCCGGGTCGATTCCCGTAACGGTCGGAGCGGTCATATCCCATACATATTTCACGTCCATCGCCGTGGCACTGTAGTAAACGATGTGGGCTTTATCTTTGCTGTCTAGAGCGATGCCTGTGTATTTTCCGGTCGAGCCGTTGGAATCCAATGTTTCCGTAGACCATCCCTGATCGGATTTTGAACCGTATTGCAAGGTGTTGGCGCCGCAGTATGAAACGTGCGGATGATCGGTGGAATCGATGGCAATGCTTGTATATTGGCCGAACACGCCGGATCCGCATTCAACATTTTCCAGACTCCATGCGCCTTCCTTTTTGATGGCCACTGAGGCGCAGTCGTTGGATGTCACGTTGTAGTTGTACATGCTGATGTAAACATTATCGCCGCTGTCCAATGCTATGTCGGAATATTCGCCGGAAATTTCAAGGAAAGGCGTCGTCGCATCTTCTACATGCCAGCCTGTTGCATCCTTATAAGCATATTTCTGATTTTGAGCGTAAAAAGTATCTCCGCGGTATGCTATTTGCGGATAATCCGCGGAACTGATGGCTATCGCAGTGTACATGCCCAAAACATTGCCCACCACATTGGTTGTGGAGTCGGGGATTTCCGATAGCCACGATAGGCCCGACTTCCATGCGACTTTCACTCCGTTGTCGTTTGCCCAGCCATCGTCCCAAAAATAAGAGACATATGGAGTGCCGTCGCTTTTAAAGGCCGAATGAATGTATTCCCCGCGGGGATTATCGCCGTTTTCGATAAATTCCGTATGCCACGAACCCGAAGAATAATAGGCGTACTTTGCAGCCTCGTTTCCTTGATCGTAATAAGCGATTGCCGGAAGATCGTTAGTCGGATTGATCGCGATGCTGGTGTAATAGCCCACGTCGCCGGATTCCACGACATTCGTATCCCATCCGTCGAAATAACGAACTCCGTACATTAATTGATGATTGGTGGCGTCATACCAGGCGATATGAGGGAGGTCAAAGCTGTCTAAGGCGATCGATGCATATTGTCCCTGATCGCCCGTTGTTGCGACTGTCTCATATGTCCATAACCCCCATGATGATTGAGCCGTGCACAAAATAAGGGCAAAAATCAATAAAAGAAGTCCTCGTCTCATGGCGGAATTCTCCTTTCAAATCCTTTTCATGCCGTTGATTTCCTGGATATGAATAAAAACAATTATCCAAAATTTATATTTCAGAGAGAAGGTTCGGTCAAATAATAATTATAAAAATAAATCCTTGTTAAATTTTTACCTGTCAGAAGCGTCAAATATCAGGGGAAAATGCGGACCCATTTGGCTAAAATCCATCCTTTGGCCTTGCCATCGGGAGTCTGGACCAAAACCCACTCTGATTCTTTGCGCAGGATTTTAATCGTAGCGCCGTCAGGCAATTTGTGAATGACTTCTCCGTTCGCTGAAGCTTTGTTCATCAAATAATGAACCGGCTGACCGGTAAGAGCGCCCTGAGATGCAGTATCTGATTCAGTTCCTTCTATCTTGGTTTGAGTCTGAAGCCAATCTTGATCGGTTGTTTCGTTTTGGGGTCGATTTTTTGGCGTTTCCGGCAGAACAGAGGGGGTGGCGATAGGAAAGAGTTCGATTTCGGGCCGGATTTTAATTTGAGCATGAGCGTGACGGATCGCTGATCGGATGACAGCCATGGATGCCTTATAGCTTAAAGGTTCAACGTGAGAATAAAGGGTCTCTCCGTTATCAGCGCGGAAATAGCCGACAGCGATAAAGCTGGTTGAAAGAGATTTAATATCGCTGCCCGAGGGCTCGGTTTCCGTTTCTCCGGGGATCTTTCGTAAAACGCCCAATACCAAGAGCACTGCATGAGATTTCCCTTTAAAAGCCAGAAGCCGGGCGTCTTCAGCGTTGATGCCTCCGGATTTTCGGGCGGATTCGCCGCCTGCAATCATTTCGGCAAATTTGGTCTCGGATCGGATAAGAGCTTCTTTTGTCGAAGTGCGTTTGACCAATTCGGGATCGATATGGAAGGGTGAGTTCACTTGTTTGAATGGAACGCCTTTTGCCAGGCCAACTGGAAATGCAGTATTGGCGAATGCGCCGACGCTGAATAATTGTGAATCGGTCACCCTGTATTTTCTTTGAAAGACCAAAGAAGAAATTTGGTTATTGATATCGGACGCGATATCCAGAGAGTCTTGAATCACTACATACGGCTGTCCTGTTTCAGAAGGACGAATGAGCACAAAGTCGATATACATAGATATTTGTTGGATTGCAAAATTGGGCATGCTGTACGTCGAAGCCCAGATCGATGAGCCTCTTACCTCTCCGCAGCCGATGGATGAAAGACCGAGCAATAATATGAAAGCAAAAAGGAGAAGGCACTTGATTCGACGCATAAAACCGACATCCGATATCGCTTTAAAATAATTCGTTCCCAAAAATCTCATTAGAGAAATCTCCTGATAAAAAAATTGGATATCATAATGAATATTAATTTTTATCGTGAAAATTCCTCTTTGGCAACTGAACAATGATTAAAATGCATTCGAAACGGCAATTGAAATATGTCAAACAATTTTTACTGATTTTTTAAAACGATTTCTGGACATCAATTCTTGAAATGATTATTGTGTTTCTAGTGATAAGGATTTTGATTAATAAGAAGACCACTAATAGGAGGGAATTTTGATGAAGAAATATATGCTTCGTCCGATCGCCCATTGCAGTGAGGGTTGCCCTCGCTGGTCCCGGGCAAGACCTTAAACTGCCCTTCAACTAATAGTTATTTCCGGTTCTGATTCGATTTATTCATAAAAAGACCAGTACAGACGCCTTAACTGTACAAATCAAGTAATAGGCGAGGGTGACTGTTCCACATTTCTTACCTGCACACCTGTAATTGACCCATTACTACGCTTGGTCGTCGACACTGCCCTCTATTGCTTAGGACGAACCAATACCAAGAGCACTCGTCTGGCAACTCTAAAGGCCCATAGCAGCCTTTATGGGATCCATTGCCGGAATCACAGTCAGCGCACGAGTCGCTCCAACACTAAGCAGGAATCCATGTCATTGTAATTGATTTTTTTAATCAAATGGATTCACCTGCCACATCAGGCCGGAGGTTGAATCGGTCCAGATGTCGCCTGTTGCGGCGTCGTCATCAGCATAGTCGTCCCCATTATGATTGCCATTGGAGTCATCATTGTCTCCACCAGACTAGCAACCGACGATAAGTAGAACACCAATGCAAAAGACGGATTGACAGGTCCGTCCGTTTGATATATGTTATTAATAAGAATTTGGACTTGTTATATTTTTCTAAGCGATAAAATACCAAAGAAGATCGAAGGCGCTTTTATCATGAAATCATTCATATCTCTGCGACAACAATCGGATGAAAAGCGCAAAAGGGATCGCAGAAAATCATTGCTGAACGCCGCCGCAAAAGAGTTCGCTCTAACCGGTTTTCACAAGACCTTGATTTCCGACGTCGTAGCAAAGGCAGGCGTCGGCCAAGGGACGTTTTACAGGTATTTCACCAGCAAACGAGAGATATTCGAGACCCTTATCGATGAATTTACAGGGAGCCTGATTTTGGAATTTTCCGAAATGACCAGCAAATTGCCGACCGATGTTGAAGAATATCGGACTGCCAGCATATCAGCCATAAGCCGCGTCGCCGCAACGATCGATCAGAATAGAGAGATCGCTATGCTGTTTTTAAGGGAAGCCCCTGCCATCGATAAAGAATTTGAAACAAAAATGGAAGGCATTTATAGCCAATTCGAGCAGCTTGCCGGATTTTATCTGCAACATGCGATAGCTCATGGGTTTGCAAGGCAATGTCGAACGGATGTGGTGGCGCGGGCGTTAATCGGCATAGCTTTACGCCTGATAGACGACTGGTTGAGCGATAGAATGCACAGCATGTCGCGCGAGCAACTGATCGAAGAAGTCGTGAACTTCGCCTTTTGGGGGTTCGGGCAAGAGCCTGCATCGGACCCGAAAAAGCAGCTTATGCAAATCGAAGAGATTTCAGATTTTGAAAAATCGAAAAATGAATAGAGGAGGAACATTACCATGGCGAACTTGAAAGGAAAAAAGGTTTTGATTACCGGTGCAGCATGCGGAATCGGCTTTTGCCTGGCCCAGGAATTTGCCAAAGTCGGCGCTGAATTGATTCTTACGGACATCAACGAATCGGCCCTGTCGGAAGCGAAGCAAAAATTAGAGCGCGACAGCGTTCTGATACATACATACGTCGTGGATGTCTCCAACAAATCCCAGGTGGACTCGATGGCTGAGGAAATCCTTGGAAAATTAGGAGGTCTGGATATCCTTGTAAACAATGCGGGGATAGGGCATAACGGGGAGCTGGCCGAGACCGATTTAAACACATGGAAAAAACTCATGGATATTAATTTTTGGGGGCCTTTGTACCACGTTTATGCCTTTTTGCCGTGGATGATCAAAAATCGCAGAGGACACATTGTCAATGTTTCATCGGGGCAGGCCTTTTTCCGCCTTCCGACCTGGGGGGCCTATGCCACAATAAAACTGGCGCTTGGGGCTTTTTCCGAGGTCCTCTATTTTGAAGTGAAAAAGTATGACATTAAAGTCACTACGGTTTATCCGTTTATGGTGAATACAACATTTTATAAAGATGTCCAGGCAGAGACGTTCGGCACAAAAATGTCCATGAAATTATTGCCTTATTACTCCATGACGCCGGAAAAAGTCGGCAAGATCATTTTTAAAGCCATAAAGAAAGGAACCAAAGTTGAAATGGTGAGCATTCTTAATGACCTGGGTTATTACGCCAGGCTGGTTCCTCCTGTCGCCGATACAATCAGCTTTGTCTCTAATATCTTTCTAGCCAAGAAACCAAAGTAGTTGCAACGGGATAACAACTAATACCAAGTTGCCATCGTATCTATAAAAGAACTGCTTTTATAAAAGTAATGAAAAACAAATAGCCGGTGAGATCAAACCTTCGCTTCATGATTTTTTCGTATTGTCTTTGCATCCGTAGTCTTTATGAGTATGCATGGTCAGATTTTTATAAGCACAGGCCGGTAATTTATGTTAAAATATTACTGATTTCATCTTTTATAACGTTATATCAAATAGGAATCGGCCATTGTCTGCTGTTTTACTTCTCCAACTTTTTAAAAAATTCAGATTATTTGTTTATTCTGGAAGGCGGATCGTTTTAAAAAGCCTCTTGATAATATTCTTTCTTTTCATCGCCACTTCTCTTCATGCAATTCAGGAAACCGATTCCGGTCGTCACAGATTAATTGTTCGCGGTGATTATGCTTCGCCCCCATTTGAATTTCTGGAAAGCGACGGCACTGCCGCAGGGTTTAACGTGGATATTTTCAAAGCTGTGGCCGATGTCATGGGGTTGGATTTCGAATTGAGTTTGGGATTATGGAATGAGGTCAGGGAGGAATTGGAAAATGATAAAATAGATGTTCTGACCGGAATGTACTATTCCAGCCTTCGAGAAGAGAAGCTCGATTATTCAACGCCGTACCTTATCGTTCACCATTCGATTTTTGTCCGCCAGAATTCTCCGATCGAGAAAATGGAAAACTTGCCGGATAAGGAAATTATTGTTCAGCAAGGCAACATTATGAACGACTATGCGACGATTAATAAATTGTCCAATAAGATTATTACGGTTCCGACTGCCGGAGATGCTGTTCAGCTTTTGGCTTCGGGTAAACACGATTGCGCTTTGTTGGACAAATTTCAAGGCCTTTATCTCATCAATCAACTTCATACGACAAATATTACAACGACCGACAAGCCCTTCTTGCCGCGAGAATTTTGTTTTGCAGTGCATATAGGAAATTACGATCTTCTGATGCAGCTCAATGAAGGCCTTCGAATCATTCAAGTCACAGGTCAATATAAAGAAATATATGACAAATGGTTCGGAGGGCTGGAACGCCACGGGCTGGTGGGAAGCCGGATAGTCAAATTAGCTAAATATATTTTTGGGCTGTTTATGGTGCTTTTCTTGATCTCTGCCTTGTGGTCGCTTCAACTAAAAAGAAAAATCACCAAAAGAACGACTGAACTGCAAAAAGAATTGCTTGAAAGGCAAAAAGCCGAAGAATCGCTGAAACGTCGTGAGAAAGAAGTCAGAACTCTTTTGGATAACTTGCCGGGATTTGTCTATTTCAAAACGCCGGACGGCGTTTATTTGGCTGCCAACCAGACATTTTGCAGCACCGTCGGCATATCCCAAGAACAACTTCCCGGCAAAACAGACCGTGATTTGTTCCCAAAGCATGTGGCCGAGAAATACCACGAAGATGATATGAAATTGATTCGCACAGGATCCCCGATAATTGTCGATGAAGAAGAAATGATGATCAATGGGCGACCCATGATGATCACCACTCGAAAAGTCCCCATCAAGGATGAAAAAGGCAATGCCGTGGGACTGATCGGCATGGGGTTGGATATTACGAATCTCAAATTGGCGGAACAAGACAAGGCGAAGCTGGAAGATCAACTCAGACAGGCCATGAAGATGGAAGCGATCGGCCGGTTGGCCGGCGGCATCGCCCATGATTTCAATAATATATTGACCAGCATTATAGGTTATTCGGACTTGCTATGGGTGTCGTTGCGCCCGATGGATCCCTTGCGCAAAGACTTGGGCGAGATCAGGAAAGCGGCCAATCGGGCGTCCGCATTGATCCAACAACTATTGGCGTTCAGCCGGAAGCAGATGATCGCTCCGAGAGTCATGGATCTCAACGAATTGATTTCGCAAAACCAAAAAATGCTCAGCCGCATTATCGGCGAAGATATTGAATTGGTGTTTTTTCCGACTTCAAATCTCGGAAGCATCAAGACAGATCCGAGCCAGATCGAGCAGATCCTTATCAACCTGGCTGTTAATGCCCGCGATGCAATGCCCAACGGAGGAAAGTTGACAGTGCAGACGCAGAACGCAGTTTTCGACGAGGAATATAGCAAGCTAAAGCGCGAAGCGTTGCCTGGAAATTACGTGCTGATGGCCGTAAGCGACACCGGCATGGGAATGACCGAAGAGACTAAGTACCATTTGTTTGAGCCTTTTTTCACAACCAAGGAAAAGGATAAGGGAACGGGTCTCGGCCTGGCCACCGTATACGGAATCGTAAAACAGAATAAAGGCTATATTTATTTTTATTCGGAATTGGGCATCGGAACGACATGCAAGATTTATTTTCCAAGGGTTGAAGAAGAGCCGATGCCTTTGCCGATAGCGGACAAAAAGCAAATTACTAAGGGAACCGAGACGATATTGGTCGTGGAAGACGAAGAAATGCTGAGGGCATTGGCGTGCAGAATCTTAGAAAGACAAGGTTACAAAGTGCTCGAATCCTCGGATGCAGGGAAAGCCTTTTTGATATGTCATGAATACAATAATGAAATAGATCTTTTGTTGACCGACATGATTATGCCGGCGATGAACGGAAGACAGTTGTATGAAAATCTGAAAATGCTGAGACCCAATATAAAGGTTTTGTATATGTCCGGTTATACGGAAGATGTAATTGTCCACCATGGAATTCTTGAAGAAAAAACCCATTTCATTCAAAAGCCGTTTACCATTGACGACCTCGCCAGAAAAGTGCGCGACGTGCTGGATATGTAAAGCAAGCCATTCGTTTTTTTACACAGTAGATCGAGCATCTTTTCCTTAACAATTCCGGCGCAAAATAAAAAAGCCAATCCTTTTGGGATTGGCTTTTAAAAATAAAATGACGTTATATCGTCAAAATTACTTTTCGACGGTCACTTTCGAGGCAGTAAGTTTGCCGACTAATTCGGTATATTCGACTTTCACTTTATCGCCGACTTTTAAAGTCTCAAGCTTTACAGTCGGTAAGCAAATGAAGGTCATGTCTTTTCCGCCCGAATCGATAACCAGTGTTTTCGTCGCTGCGTCGATCTTTTTAACCGCTCCTTCAGCGGTTTTTGTCAAATCGCCAGTAGCATATGCTGCTGCTGCGAAAATCAAAACGGCAGCCATAAGAATTAGAATAGCTTTTTTCATTAGAATCTCCTCCTTAATGAAATGAATTGTTAATTAAAATTCATCATAGCTAATTCTGGGGGTGAGATTCTAGTTAAAAGTAAATGAATGTCAATAGAGGGGCGAAAGAAATTTATCCCGCGAAAAGCAATTGAATATAATTTTCTATACAAACAAAATATATGATGAAATACTAACGCAAATGCCGCTTTAGTCTAATTTTTAAGACGCTGGAAAAATCAGACCCAGGATATTTAATACGAGATTTACGGTATTTTTTATAGCATAGGGATCGTTTGTCCTATAGATGGACCCGATATCTATGGTGAGCCACCCGGGTAGAATACGAGGCCAACCCAAAGCCTGCAACAGATTATTGAGCAAATCCATTGAGAAAGGATTCGGATTGTTCGGATCCACATCGTTGTCCGTACCGTCCCAGAATGAATTCCTCAATCCCTCGGCTATGCCTAGAACCGCTTGCAGTACGGCCATTTGATCCGCATCAAGTTCGCCAAAGGTCGGGATGACAAACGGCTCTCCGTCATCGTATTTGCCGTTTCCGTTTTTATCCACATAAGCTATTACATCGTCGTTTTGCGGATCGGTTTCCGCCTCGACGGATGCAAAAGTTTTAAGCATTTTATCAAAGCCGTTTCCCATTCTGAATCCGGCAAGCCGCAAGTCTTCGAAGCCGTTTTCATCTATCACGAGGAAATTGGGATAATGCGGATCGTCAACGAGATTTTTCAGGGCAACCACCAAGGCGCTCATCATTTCAGAAGGGTCGGGAATATTAAAGACGTCTTGAAGTGCAAATGCCAGACTCATGTCAAAATTGAGGTCCACTACGAAAAGATGCCTGGTCAGGCCGTCGAACAAATAAGAATAGGATTCCATTGCGTAGACATCGGATTCATCGAACTCGCCGCCCATTGTTCCATAATTGGTCCATGCAATAATGATTGGAATCGCATCAATCAAAAAAGTGGGATTTTCCAACTGATGAACGAGATCGGCGTAATGAAACAGTTCTTCGCATCGATCATTGAGAAAGGCGCTTAATATCGTCGAGATCAGCCAATCGATGACGCCTTCAGATGAGTCTCCGCGATTAACGGGGCCCCCGTTTTCGAAAAAGGAAAGCAGATAATCCCAGACGATGGAAAGCACATCCATGTTATGAACCGTATTGGCCAGCACCATGCCGTAAAGGCCTTCCGGATGATCGGGCACTATTTCAAGCGCCTTTAAAAAAGATAACCGCGCTTTGTCGCCTTCTGCGGCCCGCAGCCATTTCTTGCCGTCTTCGATCCAATAGTTTGCAGCGGAATCATCATCGGCAGCCGAATCGTCATCCGCGGTGTCATCATCTATGGTGGTATCATCATCGGCAATATCGTCATCTCCGGCAGCGTCGTCATCCTCGCCGGCGTCATCGTCAATAGGCGGCATGCCGGTATCATCGTCGCCGCCGCCATTTCCGCCGCATGAAGCCAACATTAAAAAGAGGACCAGAGAAATCAACAGGAAAGCGAGAGATCGAGCTCGCATTTCTATATTCCTTTCTCAGGCGTGAGCCGCCCATGAGAAAAAAAATATTTTCGAACAAAATTGTAATGAATGCAATGTCAAAGCGTCAAGGTAAAAAGAATTTTTATCTATTTCGCCTTTTCATCCGGAGTTTGCGGCCGGCCCAGGCGATGATTTATTTTACCTTCTGCGGCCCTTTTTGTTCTCAAGCGGCTCATAAAGATAAGTCGTGCCTTCCATTCCGGCTTTAAAGAATTCGGACATGGCTTTGGTTTCTTTTTGGGTCAGGTCGCCGTTTTTTGCGCGATTGTTCAACTCCTGTTCGAATCTGGCGATAATCGCATCAGGGTCATAACGCACGGAAGAGATTGCGTCGCGAACCGTGTCTCCCTTGATGATTTTTTGATAATGATAAAGACCTTCGTCATCCAGTAAAATAATGGCCTCGTGGCATCTGCCGTACAGATTATGAAAATCTCCGATGATGTCCTGATATGCTCCCGTCAAAAAAAGCCCCAGATAATAGGGAGTCTTGTTGTCCGTCGGGTGGACCTCTAAAAATTCTTTTTCCCGCTTGATATCCACAAACCGGTCGATGATGCCGTCCGAATCGCAAGTGATGTCCGCAATCAAAGCGCCGGCGACCGGGTTCTCGGTCAGGCGATGGATCGGCATAATGGGAAATAATTGTTCGATCGCCCATGCATCCGGCACGGATTGAAATACCGAGAAATTGCAGATCATGCGGCCCGCCATATTGCTTTCGAGATCCAGGAATTCCTCTTTGACATGGCCTTTGTCGCGATGCGCGAACTTGACCGCAGTCCGGCAGATTTCGAAGAAGAAGGCCTCTCCTTTTGCGCGGTCGTACAAATCCAAGTGGCCGAGATTGAACAAGGTGAACATCTCTTCACGGCGCTCCAGAGCGTCGTGATAAAACTCCCGGTAATTCTTTTGCGTCATATCGCGGAGGATTTCGCCCAATTCGATGACGACCTCCGGATCGTCGTCATGCAACGGCACTTTCTCCATTTCGGGCATCGGTTTGATTCCCCGATGAACGGAAATGGCCAGGATCGAGTGATATGCCGCGAGAGAGCGGCCCGATTCCGAAACGACGATGGGCATGGGAATGTTTTCCTGCACGCAGACTTCTTTGAGCGTGTATATCACGTCGTTGGCGTACTCCTGCACTGTGTAATTGATGGATGAGTCGGAGCTGGTTTTCGAGCCGTCATAATCCACCCCCAATCCACCGCCGACATTCAGATATTTCAGGGACGGCACCATGTTTTTCAGCTTGGAGAAAAGCCGACCCGCTTCCTTAATGGCATTTTTGACGCGCTTGATTTCCGTGATCTGGCTTCCGATATGGAAATGAAGCATTCTCAAAATATCAAGCAGATCCTCATGGCGAAGGATATCAATGACCTCCAGCACTTCGGCGGAGGAAAGCCCGAATTTGCTTTGATCGCCGCCGGATTCCTCCCACCGGCCGGAGCCTTTGGAATAAAGGCGCGCGCGAATGCCGAGGCTCGGCTGTTTTCCTTCTACTCTTTTGATCAGCTTAGCGAACTTGGCCGCTTCTTCAACGCTTTCAAGGATCACCACCACGTTGCGGTCCAATTTTGCGGCATTAATGGCCATGGTCAGATAAGTCGAGTCCTTGAATCCGTTGCAGACCAGAAGCTGGTCTTTTGCAAGCGGCAACCCAAGCGCCACGAAAAGCTCCGGCTTTGATCCGACTTCCAGGCCGAAATTATATTTTCGGCCGGTATCCAGCAAGGTCTCGATCACTTCTCGGCGGTGGTTGACTTTCATCGGAAAAACGCCTTGATACCGGTTTTCATAGCCCCATTCTTCGATGGCCTTCCGGAAGCATTCGTGCAGCATGTCGAGACGATGGGTGATGATCTGTGGAAAACGCAGAATCAGCGGGGGTTGAATTCCTTTTCCCACCAATTCCTGGACCACGTTGAAAATATCCACCGTGGGTCCCAGGCCGCAATTCACGTCCACTTCCACATGGCCGCGCCGATTAACTTTGACATAACCGGCGCCCCAGTTCTCGATCCCGTAAGTTTTGCTCGAAGAGGCCATTCGCTTAGCCATCTTTCGCCTCCATCGGACTAGGAAGTCTGTTTCAGTTGATCGGCGAATTTATATCCGATCATCCGATACGCCAATTTGGCGGCAATAAAATCAGGCCCGCGCATTCCAGGCAACGGCGCCAGCTCCATGATGTCGAACCCGACCACATCCCTGTTCTTGAAAACGAACTCCATTATCTCCAGCGCCTGATGCCACGAAAGGCCGCCGGGCTCTGGAGTGCCTACTGCGGGAAGCACCGACGGATCGAACACATCCAAATCCACGCTTATGTAAACCTGATCCTTCAGCAATTTTAGGAGCTCATTCTTCATATCCAAGCCGCTATGGATTTCTCTTGCAAAAAAGGAGCGAACATTCAATTGAGGCAGATCTTTTGCTTCTTGTTGCGAAAGCGACCGAATGCCCGCTTGAACCACAGGGCAGATTTCTTGGGCGCGCCTTGAAAAACACGCATGAGAATACGGGCTGTTTTGATATGAATTGCGAAGATCGGCATGAGCGTCGAACACCAAAACCGACAGATTTCGATAATGGGTCGCCAGAGATCTCACCGGACCGAGACTGATGGAATGTTCGCCTCCGAGAAGAATCGGAAATTTTCCGGCCTTAATGACTGCCTCCACGGCATTCTCGACTTTGCAGATCATGGCTTCAGGCCCGGAAACATCGGGCTCCAAGAAAGGAAGCGTGCAAATGCCGGCCCTGCAGGGTTCGATGCCGAGTTCTTCGTCGTACCACTCCACTTGCATGCTGGCTAAGATGATGGCTGTCGGACCTTCGCGGCTTCCCCCGCCGAAACTGGTCGTGTGATCGTAAGGCGCCGGCAGAACCGCTGCTTTGGCAGCCGCCGCATCACTGAGTTCCTTGGGAATCCCCATAAAATTAAATGGTATCCCCTCGATATCGGGAAATTTCATTTCGCCTTGCTCCGAGCATAAAATACAAGTGGGATGATCGATACATTTTGTAGTAATTCCTGTCAACTATTTTGATGGCATTCATTCATTTCTCTTGGCTTATATTTGCAGTTTGGTTATTTTAATCGGCCATGAACGGACAAAAGAAGACGAACAAAATTTTGCGGTATCTGGTGATTTTGCTTTGTATTCTTGGCGTTGCGTTTACATTTTACATCCGCTCACAAAAAAAAGCGCGAAAAGCGCCGCCTCCGCCGAAAATCGATTGCGAAGCAATGGTTTACCGCGATCTGCAATATTATGCGGGACCGGGAGCATCTTTACAGAAGCATTCTCTCGATATTTATCGGCCGCCGGCAGGCGAGAATTTACCGGTTGTGGTTTTCGTACACGGCGGCGCCTGGACGTCCGGAGATAAAACCCGCATCGCCAATGTCGGATGCGCTTTTGCAAAAAAAGGTTACGTTGCCGTCCTTCCGAATTACAGGCTGTCGCCGAAAGCCAAACATCCGGATCATATTACGGACATCGCACGCGCCGTGAAATGGACATATCAGAATATAGGCCGTTATGGAGGGCGCGCGGATTCTTTTATTCTTGGCGGGCATTCCGCGGGCGCGCATCTGGTCGCATTGCTTGCGCTGGACGAAAAGTATCTTCGCGCGGGGGATGTACCTCCAGAGAAAATCAAAGCGGTGATTTGCATATCGGGCATGTACAAAATAGGCGAAAAGAAGTTAGGCAACGCCATCTTTTCAAAAGACCCTAAAGTCAGAGCCGAAGCATCTCCAATGACTTACCTGACAAAAAAACCGCCTCCATTTCTGATTCTATATGCGCCAAAAGATTTGCCTACCCTGGACGAGCAGGCCAAGAATTTCGCAAAGGGAATAGAAGCGGTAGGCGGAACAGCGGAACTTCAGCTTATCCCGAACACGCAGCATCCGACCATCATTGGGCAATTCAGCGATGAAAAAGATCAGACATCATCAGCGGTCTTTCGATTTTTGGACCGGATTTCAACTGAGGGATTAAAAGAGCAAAAAGAGATTTCGCCGAATCAAGAGGCCGATTAATATTCCTTCGTTTTCAAATATTTATATATGAGGAATGCGGGATAAAAAGTCCAAGTCAAATGCTTATTACCTCACCAATAATTTTTTCTTCTCTTGGCCATTGATCCGGTTTCGGTTATTTTGTCTCCCTATGCAATATAAATCTTTCAGCTTTGCTCAAGGCTTACCCCGCTTAGCCAGAGCGCTTCGCGGCGGCGAGTCAAAAAATCATAAGACGTTTCATCTTGTCGGATCTTTCTGCATGTTAGGCGCATTGCTGATTTTATCGGGATGCGCCGGTTTCATAACCCCTCCAAAATTGAAAAACGAAGTTCTCGTCGTCAGTAATATTCAATATTATGAAGGTCCCGGCGCCTCTCCTCAGATGCATGCGCTGGACCTTTACATTCCAAAATCGGGACATAAATTTCCTGTGGTTATATTTGTTCATGGCGGAGCTTGGACATTCGGCGACAAAGGCAATCTGGCCAATGTGGGCTATGGTTTGGCGGAAAAAGGATATCTTGCGGTGCTGGTGAATTACAGATTATCCCCGGCTGTTCAACATCCGGCGCATATCACGGATATCGCGCGCGCCGTATCATGGACTTTCCGCAATATCCGAAGATACGGGGGCGATCCGGATCTTATATTTCTTGGAGGCCATTCTGCCGGCGCGCATCTGGTTTCCCTGTTGGCTTTAGATGAAAAATACCTGTACGAACAAAATTTTCCGTTGGCCAAGATCAAAGGGATCATCTGTATTTCGGGTCTGTATAAACTGGATCTAACAAGAAAATATGATTCCATTTTCACTTCCAATCCGAAGGAGAGACAAGACGCTTCGCCTATATCGCATCTGACCAAACGCCCCCCGCCTTTTTTGATTCTTTACGCGGCGCGTGAAATGCCCATGTTGGACGAGCAGGCCGAGGATTTTGCCGCGCGAATTCACGAGCTGGGCGGCGCCGCCGATCTTAAACAAATACCGGAGACCAACCACCAAACCATCATTAGCTGGTTCGGCCACAACAACGATCAGACTTCATTGGCAGTATTCAGGTTTTTGGAAGAGATATTGAGAGAATAAAAAAGTCCAAAGTGAAATTCTCATATACGACTTGATTGAGTGATATCGAAGAGCAAATAAAATCAACCCCCATATGTTTTAAACGCAAATATGGGGGTTGAAAATTGCGAGTTTGTATTTCAGCAACCGCAGTTGCCGCTATTGCTTGATCCTTCTGAAGTGCTTGATCCCTGATTGCCGGAGTCATCATCGCCGCTGTCGTCATCGGTCGAATCATCCGCTGCATCGTCGTCGCCGGCGTCATCATCGGCCTCATCGTCATCTGTGATGTCGTCATCCGCGATGTCGTCATCCGCCGTATCATCATCACCGGAATCATCGTCCGTGGACGGAACTTCCACTGCGAGCGGTCCGAACTGCTGATTGAGGTCAGGGCTTAAGTCGGAAATATATTCGACCTTGTAATAGTAAGTATTGCCCGGAGTCAAGCCGGGATCAGTAACACTGTACAAATCCTGGCCTGGCGGAATCAGGGCGCTGTTGATAGCCGTAAAAGGCCCATCTGCGGATTCGGATTTCAGAAGATTCCATCCTTGGGGTTTCGTTTCAATTAGAGAAGCCCATTCGATGAGCGCATCGAGGCCGTTTAACGTGGCCTGGAATTTCCAGAGGTCTGTGGATAAGACGAGATGAGGATCTCTGGCCAGCGCCAACGGATAGAAAATCGCATTGTAATTTTTTTCGCAAGCAGGCTGGATAATCGACGGAAGAGGATAGAATCCCATTCCTTCCAGTTCGATTGTGAAGGAAAAAATTCCAAGATCGCCATATGCCCAGTCGTCCGTACCGCCGGAAGCGATATATAAAGATGATTCCTGCATCGGCGTATAGCCGTTTTGCGAAGCCATATATTGAGCCATTGCCGCAAAAGACAAATAGTCAGTCTGATCGCTTACGTGTTGATATGAGTATCCCCAAGGATAAAGATCCAGTTCGGCATAAGAGTGCAAAGATACGATCGTATGGATGTTCGCGTGTGCGCTGACAAAATCGCGCACCGCTTGCGTTTCGGGTTCGGAGAACCCGGCGACGCCGTGATAGGTCTCGCCGCAGGGCACATTCGTAGAACCCCCTTCGCCCCAGTGATAGCTGTAATTCCGGTTAAGATCCACGCCCATGCAGGCTGCCGGCCAACCTTCGTTCACTCTTCGGTTTTTGCGCCACAATTTGAAAGAATTGCCCGATTGGTCGAATTCTGCGCCATCGGGATTTATGGTGGTGACGATAAAGATTTCGCGGTTATTGATGAGAGCGGTCATCATTTCGTCGTTGCCGTAGGATTCGAGCAGGGTTTTCGCCGTATAAAGGGCGACTTCGGGCGTAAGGATCTCTCGCGCATGATGCTGCGCCACGATGAAAATTCCGCCTTCATCCGTTTCGTTGTTTTCCGGATTGTCGCTGATCTTCAAGCACCACAGATCGCGGTTTTCAAGGCTTTTCCCTATTGTAAAAAGCGATGTGATGTCCGGGTAGGTCGCATGCAGCGACTGAAGCTCCGCTATTTGTTCCGAATAGCTGTGATAAGCGTCATATCCGGGAGGAAAGCGCATCGGCTCCTCTGTTTTGCTGTAAGGCATGCCAAGCGATTTAATAGTGTTCATGAGGTATGGCGGCACCTCGGCGATCAACCAGCCTTCCTTGACATTCACATAAGTAATGTCGACGCCTGTATTCGCCACAACAGTGCGTTCTTCAGGTGTAGACGCATCGATCCTTAAAAAGATATTCTCATAAGCCATCACAGGCAAAGCAACGACCAATACAATAATCAACGCCAAAAGCCATCGATGCATGTTTGCACCTCTCTTTTATTCGTTTGCAGCCAATCTTTTGTGCTTATGTCTCACGAATAAACGGAAAAATCAAATATGATTTTGTTCAAGGTGACAATATAATACGACTCCGCCACACCAATGGCGAAGTTGTGTCGGCATCATTGCGACGAGCTTACTCCGCCATAGCTGCGTCATAAGCGTGGCGAAGGCTGGAAGTTGTCCTATGCTCCTGGTTGTCCTTTTATGCGGAATATTTTCTTTTGCTTTTCGGGCTACCGGCATTTTGATATGTTGAATCTTGGATGATATAAGGGATTGATAATGAGAATTTTCAATAAATCATATTTCCATATCTGCCTTCTCCTGGCGATGTCATTGCTTTTTGTCGCTTGCGCTAATACTAAAGTCGATCGATGGAGAAAGCCCGCTTCGCATCCAAAGGCCGCCATTATCGGCCTCGATGGCGCTACTTGGGAGATCATCGATGAACTGACCGCACAGAATAAATTGCCGAACCTGAAACACCTGATAGAGACCGGCGTCCGCGCCGATTATATGTCCATCGAGCCGATACTTTCTCCACTGATCTGGACGACCATGGTCACCGGCGTCACGCCGGAGCGGCACGGCATCACGTGGTTCATGGTCCGCGACCCGCAAACCGGAAACCCGCTGCCGATCACGAGCGCCAAGCGTGAGGTCAGGGCGCTTTGGAACATTGCAAGCGATGCAAAAAAGACAGTCGGGTTCATCGGATGGTGGGCGAGCTGGCCCGCCGAGAAAGTCAACGGATTCATCGTCTCCGACCAACTCGGATGGCACGGGTTCGGCATGAGCGCGAAAAAAGGCGAGGAGACCTCGGCGCGCACTTATCCCGAAAACCTTTACGACGATTTGAAAGGCGACATTGTCGAGCCGTTGACTCAGCCGAAGACGGAGATCGATCGGTTCATGAAAATCACCGACGCCGAGTACTCGTCAAGTGCAGGCAAGACTTTTTCTTTTTATAACCCGATTCATTATTTCATGTACACGCTTGCGACTCTTAAAACCTACGAGGCCATAGGATTGAAATTATATTCAAAAAATAAACCGGACCTCCTGGGGATCTACTTCGAATCGATCGACACCGCGAGCCATCTGTTCATGAAGTGCAGGCCGCCGCAGCTTGCTAAAATTTCCGATGAATTGTTCTCGAAATATCAAGGTACGATGGACGCAGTGTATATACGGAACGACGAGATGCTGGGCAGGTTCCTGAAGGTTTTGGATCCGGGAACGACCATTTTCATTTGCTCCGATCACGGCTTTAAAGTGGGCGATGACCGGGAGGCGTTGCTCGAGGACGAATCGGTCGCCAACGCGCACAAATGGCACA
>Ga0315282_10002645_pt1 | contig 32691 bp, 29 predicted proteins | sample YL17G07_20_MG_FD_203693 | JGI IMG/M metagenome (GOLD analysis project Ga0315282, IMG submission 203693) | Sediment microbial communities from Yellowstone Lake, YNP, Wyoming, USA - YL17G07_20 | ecosystem: Environmental > Aquatic > Freshwater > Lake > Sediment | place: USA: Wyoming | collected...
TATCAGGGCTCGGTGACGGCGGGGACGATCTTCCACAAGGCGCGGGTGCCGCTGGCCGATTGGTTCTGGGCGATCTACCGGATGAGTCAAGGGAAGAAGGGGATCTCGGCGCTGCAACTGAGCAAGGAGATCGGAGTGAGTTATGCCACGGCCTGGCTGATGGCGCACAAGATTGGCAAGGCCATGGCGGACCGGGAGCAAGGGCGGCAATTGCGCGGCCTGATCGAAGTCGACGAGGGCTACGTGGGGGGAGCCGAAAAGGGGCGGGAGCACTTCGGCCGAGGCGCGCAAAACAAGTCGCTCGTGGCGCTGGCGGTGGAACACTGGAAGCCCGGAGAGTGGGGGCGGCCACCCGCACGCGGCCATCCCGCTGGGCGATGACCGCAAGCTCACGCGCCGCTTCTTCCCCTGGGTGCATATCACCCTGTCGAACTTGAAGCGCTTCCTGCTGGGAACGCACCATAAGCCGCAGGCCAAACACTTGCAGCGCTACGTGGCGGAGTTCACCTACCGGCGCAATCGCCGCTGGCAGGAGAGGAGCTTGTTCCACCGCCTTACCCGCGCCTGCCTCTCGACCAACACCATCACCTACAAAGACTTAGTGGCAGAACCGGAGCTAGCTTAATATTCACAACGTCGGAACCCTCTTGATGCTGCTCGCGGGCCTGGTAACCACATCCTGGGGGTTCGCGGCAGACCAGGGTGCCGTCATGTTCCGCGGCAACCCTCAGCACACGGGGGCGTATGGCGACAAGGGCAGCTACCCGATCCAGAAGGAGCGGTGGCGGTTCAAGACGGGGAACGTGAACCGCTCGACGCCGGCCGTCGCCGACGGCGTCGTATATGTGGGAAGCCACTCCGGCAACCTGTACGCCATCGACGCCAAGACCGGCGCGGCAAATTGGGTGACGCAGTTGGGCGGGGAAATCTCCTCTTCCCCGGCCGTCGCTGAGGGAACCGTCTTCGCCGGCAACGACACGGGGTTCTACGCCCTGGACGCGAAATCCGGCGAACGGCAATGGACAATAAAGACCGGGGAGTTGATTCCTTTCACCGGACGCTGGGACTATTTCCAATCGTCGCCCACGTATTTCGCGGGGGTCGTGTACTTTGGCAGTGCAGACAGTCATATTTACGCCGCGGAGGCCAAGACGGGCAACGTCGTGTGGAAGTTCAAGACGGAGGGACGCGTGCGGACTTCCCCCGCCATCGCGGGTGGGACTCTCTACTGCGGCAGCATGGACGGCAACCTCTACGCGCTCGATGCCAAGTCCGGCCAGTTGAAATGGAAGTTCAAGACGGTAGGAAATTCCTTCTTCCCGCTCGGCGAAGTGCAATCGACGCCCGCCGTAGCGGACGGCACAGTCTTCTTCGGCAGTCGGGACGGATTCCTCTACGCCGTCGATGCGGCCACCGGCGAGAAGAAGTGGGCGTACTCGCACGAGGGTTCCTGGTGCATTTCCGGCCCCGCCGTCGCGGACGGCCTGGTGTTCGCCGGCAGCTCCGACGGCCAATTTGTAAACGCGGTGGATGCCAAGACCGGCCAGGAAAAATGGCGCTTCAGAACGCCCGCACGGGTATTCACATCGGGCGCCATCGCTGACGGAAGCGTCTACTTTGGCTCATGGGGTGGTGACGTCATCTGGTTGGATGCGCAGACCGGCAAGGTCAAGGGCGGAACCATGGCGGAAGCCGCCGTCCAGGCATCGCCCGTGCTTGCCGACGGGGTCCTCTACTTTGCCAGTGACGACGGCTATGTCTACGCGGTCGAGTTGCAGGCCCCGCGCGACCGCCACGCGATCAAGGTGGATCCCAAGATCCTCGCGGCCTACGTGGGGGAATACGAAATGGTGCCTGGACAGACGCTGGCGATTTCACTGCAAGGCGACAAACTCATGGTCCAGATGGCGGGCCAGGAAAGGCGCGAGCTCATGGCGGAGGCTGAAACCAAGTTTTTCCTTCCTGACTCCCCCACGGATTTCGAGTTCGTTCGCGACGAAAAAGGGAAGTCCGCGCAACTCAAGCTCCGGCAGGGTGAGTTCGAGTACAGCCTGAAAAAAGTGAAATAACAAACCGGTGGCCGCTCGGACTCGCGACTTGGACGGGGCGTGCTATGGTAGCATTCCGACATGCGCTCCATCTTTCTCAGCACCTTATGGGTCTTGTCGGCGGCTTGTCTCACCCAAGCCAGGCCACTCGAAATCCATTTCATTGACGTCGAAGGCGGGCAGGCGACACTGGTGGTTGCCCCCTCCGGCGAGTCCTTGCTGATCGATACGGGCTGGCCGGGCTTCGAAGGGCGCGATGCGACGCGCATTGTGGCCGCGGCCCGAGCGGCGGGGTTGAAGCGGCTGGATTACGTGCTGGTAACTCACTACCACATGGATCACGTGGGTGGGGTGCCACAACTGGCGGAGAAGATCCCTGTCGGGACCTTTATCGATCACGGTCCGAGTGTGGAATCCGACGAGCGGGCGGAGGCGTTGCTCGCGGCCTATCGGCCCATCGCGGCGAAAGCTCGCCACCTGGTGGTCAGGCCGGGCGACCGGATTCCTGTCGCAGGGATCGAAGTGGAGGTGTTGGCGGCAGCGGGACACACCCTCAGTCCGCCTCTGCCCGGCGCCGGCGGGCCCAATCCACTCTGTACAGAAGCGCCGCCGAAAGAGGAGGACAAGAGCGAGAACGCCCAGTCCGTAGGGATCCTGCTCACCTATGGGAAGTTCCGCATGATTGATCTGGGCGACCTCACGTGGAACAAGGAGCTCGAACTGGCCTGCCCCGCGAATCGCCTGGGGCGTGTGGATCTTTACTTGAGCACCCATCACGCGTCTTCACTTTCTGGCCCCGGCGCGATGGTGCGCGCCCTCCACCCGCGCGTCGTGGTCATGAACAATGGCGCGCGCAAGGGCGGTGACGCGTCGGCGTGGCAGATCATCCACAGCTCGCCGGGCCTCGAGGATATCTGGCAGCTTCACTATGCCGTTGAGGCCGGGAAAAAGAACAACGCTTCCGAGCGCTTCGTTGCCAATATGGACGAGCAGTGCCTTGGTTACGCGATCAACTTGGCGGCGGATGCGGATGGCTCATTTGCAGTAACGAACGCGCGAAACGGTTTTTCCCGGAAGTATAATCCTCGCGAGGAGGCCAGCGCCCGGACGAGGTAACTGGTCCGTAGGGGCAGCCGGCCGCTGCTTCCTGATGCGGAGAGGCAGCCTGTGACCTCTTCGCTGTGGTGGTGTGGCGCTCCTCGGAGAGAACGTCCCGATGAAAATCGCCCTCTCGGTTTCGCAGAAAGAAAAAGCCAGGGGTCACGAATCGCACTATTTCCGCGCCCTTATTGCTTCCGGCGCGCGGCTGGAAGAACTCGATCTGGTAACCAAGTCGGACGCGCGGCGCGCGAGGGCAGAAGATTACGACGGCATCCTCTTTGCTGGCGGCGAAGACATTGATCCGGCGCTCTACGAGGAGCAGACCAAATACGATACGGTCCGCGTGGACCGCGCGCGCGACGATTTTGAGTTTGCGCTGCTCGACCAGGCGCTTGACCGGCGGACTCCGATCCTCGGCATCTGCCGTGGCATCCAGATGATCAACGTGAAATTCGGCGGGACGCTCTATCAGGACATTCGCAGCGATACGGCCATCGAGAAAGACCATCGGCAGGCCGGCAGCCGCTCGGACCTCACCCACACGGTGACGGTGACCGATCCCGAGTCCGCGCTTGCAGGTTCGATCAAGGGAAGCTGCCGGGTGAATAGCTTGCATCATCAGGCGATCAAGCGACTGGGACGCGGCCTCAAGGTCACCGCGCACTCGGAAGACGGCCTGGTCGAAGCCGTCGAGGCGGCCGAGGAATACCCGTTTCTGATGGCCGTGCAGTGGCATCCCGAGGAAATTGTCGATCGCGCCGAACAGCGCAAGATTTTCGAGTTGTTCATCGCCAAGTGCCGCGAGCAGGCCGCACAGCGCCCGTAGCGGGAGAGCTCCGCCCTCCCGCGGGCGGAGTACGCAGCCACGCCGCCCGTGAATCAGTCTGGCAAACCGTCGGGCGGAGGGCTATGCTTAACGCGTTGCTGAGACCCCGTGTCTCTCGCCCGGAGGCGTCATGCAGACCAAGCTCTATTTCGTGAAGGGCGACATCACAGATTGGGCGGTGGATGCGATCGTCAACGCCGCCAATACCGACCTCCAGTTGGGGGCGGGAGTCGCCGGAGCGATTCGCCGCAAAGGGGGCGAGAAGATTCAGGAGGCCTGCGACGAGATCGGACCGATCCGTCTCGGCGAAGCGGCCGTCACCGGGGGAGGCAACCTGAAAGCGTTCTACGTGATTCATGCCGCCAGCATGACGCTGGGCGGGCGGACTAACGCCGAATCACTGCGCATGTCGACACGCAACAGCTTGCTGCGCGCCGAAGAGAAGGCGATCAAAAGCCTGGCGTTCCCGGCCATCGGCACCGGTGTCGCCGGATTTCCCATGGAGCAGTGCGCCGAGATCATGCTCAGCGAGGTCTTGCGCCACCTGAAATCGCGCAGCAGCCTGGAGAAGATCTATTTCGTCCTGTTCGACGACGCGGCCCTCCAGATTTTCGAGGAAACCCATGCGAGGCTGACGAGGCAGGCGGCGCAGGGTTCCTGAGTTCTTGCAACGAGCCATGCAACGAGACCTGAGGGAGCAGGAAGCGGTACGTCTGAAGTAGGAACAAGCCGAGGCCAGCACCGAGGCCGGGCACGACCTCGCGAGACGAAGAACTTGCCCCAACGAAAACGGGCCTTTGTTCTTTCCCGACTCCCTGTTTCCTGCTTGCTACTCCCTGCTCCCGTCCCACGCCACCATGCCAGCAACTCCTTTGAAAGCGCTTTTACTCGAGTGGATCCGCCAGTCCGGTCCCATCACGTTCGAGCGCTACATGGAGTGGTGTCTCTACCACCCGGAGCACGGCTACTACATGCAGGAACGGGAGCGGACAGGCGTGGCGGGTGACTATTTCACCAGCCCTGATCTGCACCCCATCTTCGCGCGTCTGGTGGCGCGGCAAGCGGCGGAAATGTGGGAATGGCTCGGTCGACCGGCGCCCTTCACCTGGGTCGAGATGGGGGCGGGGCGCGGCCTGTTTGCGCAGGATTTTCTGAGCTGGGCGGAGAGCCGGCGGCCGGAGTTCTTCCAGGCGCTGGACTACGTTGCCCTGGAGCCGGGCGCGCGCCGGCGCGAGCGGCTGGCCGAGCACCTCCGTGAGACGGCAGGGGGCGCGCGGGTTCGCATCCTCGAGAACCTGGACCAACTCGCGCCTGTCACCGGCTGCTTCTTCTCCAACGAGCTCGTGGACGCATTTCCCGTTCACGTTGCGGCGAGGACCGGCGGGCGGCTGAAGGAAATTTACGTGACCGCGGACGGCGAGACACTGAAGGAGAAGCCGGGACCGCTGAGCGGCACGGAGGTCGCGGCGGCGGCGGCCCGCTACGCGCACGGCATCGAGGAAGGATGCCGCGTGGAGATCAACCTGCGCGCGACACAGTGGATCAAGGCCGTAGCGGAGAAACTGCAGCGAGGATTCGTCATCACCATTGACTACGGAGGTCTCGCGCAGCAGCTCTACACCAGCGAGCGCCCGCGAGGTACGCTAATGGTCTATCGCGGCCACCAGGCGACGGAGGACTTCTACAGCGCGCCCGGCGAACAGGATTTGACGGCGCACGTGAACTTCAGCGCTCTGATCGACGCTGGAAAAGAAGCCGGTCTTGAGCATGCGGGCTTCACCACGCAGGAGCGTTTTCTGCTCGCTCTCGGTGAGGAAGATGGTTTCCGCGATCTCTACGATTCCGGCCAGGGCGAGACCGAGCAATTACAGGCGCGGCTGAAACTCAAACGGCTGATCAATCCGGAAGACATGGGGAGTATCTTCAAGGTGCTTGTCCAGTCGCGCGGGGTGAGCGCAGCGCCGATCACAGGGCTGAAGTTTCAAAGGCGGTGACGAGAGATGAATGAGAGTTCAGGAGTCAGAAGGAAGCGAAATTCTGAGTTCTGAATGCGGGATGATGAACGACCAAGGGCGGGGAGAGCTTCCGACTGGCCGCGCGATATCGAGGCGGTGGAGGGAGCTTCTCTTCTGACTCCTGAATCCTGTCTCCCCCGTCACTTGCCTTGAGTCGTCGGCCCGGTCTCGGCCGAATAGGCTTTCTGCGTGTAGCGGTTCGCTTCGTCGAGCGCTCCCTGGGTGTTGTCGTTGGTCTGGAGGGCGCGCTGGTACTCATTAAGGGCGCGGTCGCGCTGTCCCGTGACGTCGAAGATCTTCCCCAGATTCAAATGGCTCCACACTTCGATCCACTTGGGCTGGAGGTCGCCGTTCAGCGCCGCCCGGAAGGATTCCATCGCGGCGTTGTAGTTCCGCAACTTGAAGTGCACCTCCCCAATGCGATACTGCGCGAGCGAGCTGTTCCGGTTGAGCTCCAGCACGCTCTGGTACTGCCTCAACGCTTCCAGGTACGCCTGTTGCTGGACGAGCTGGTCGGCCTTGGCAAGTTCCACAGAGATCTTAATGTTCTCGTCGTACTTCAGCAGGCGGCTGGCCGGATCCACGACGACCCGCAGCGGCCGGGTGACCGTGTTCACCGTGAAGTCGGCCGTGGTGCCGACCATCTCCACGCGCTCGTTGACCGGCTTGCGCCCCTCCGGGTAAACGCGGATCTCCACCGGCATGCGGAAGATGTCCAGATCCTGCTGCACTTTGCCCACCACCTGATATCCCTTCTCAATGCGGTACACCGCCCATGTCCTCTTGAATTGCGGTACCCCGGTTGAACTGACCCACTGGGCGAAGAAGTAGGTGAGCTGCTGGTGGCTGACCTGTTCCGCCAGCTTCTCGAACTCATCCGAGGAGATGGATTTCCAGGCGTAATCGCGGGCAAGGGCTTGGAGCGTCTTCAGAAATGCTTCATCGCCGAGCACCCAGCGCAGCATATGAAACACCATGGCGCCCTTCTGGAAGACGATGGATTGATATTCGGGCGTGAACTCATGGAGGGTGGCAGCCTGGGCAAGGGGAGCAACCTCCTCGTGAGTGAGCGCGCCGATCTGCGTTTCACGCATCAGGTCTTCAAAGGCGTTGTCGCCGGCGGCGGCCTCGACATACATGGCGGCAGAATACGTTGCCAGGCCCTCGTCCAGATAGGCGTCATTCAACGTCGCCGGACTCACCAGGCAGCGCCACCACTGATGAGAGATTTCGTGGGCCAGCAGGCGGATGTTCACCGGCGAGGCGAAACCCCGCGAGGCCAGCGCCACCAAGCCCGGCGCTGTGTAGGCCCCCACCGTTCCGTCCTCGATTTCGACGAGGGAAAGGTGCCCGCTGGGGAGCGGCCCGAACTTCTCCGTATAGAACAGCAGTATCTTCACCGCCGCGTCGCCGTAACTGGAGGCAAAACCCTCGTGGCCCGGTTTCATGTAAAGCGTAATATCCGCGCCCACCGCGGTCGCTGGCTGGACGGAATACTTCCCGGCCACCACCGTTCCCGGAAAGGAGCGTTCACCATAGTCGTAGGCGAACGTCACCTTGCCGGGCTGTTGCACCGGAGCCTGTGCCTTTCCCGAAGCAACCACGGTCCAATCGGAAGGAACGGTAATCCGCGCGGTGGCGGCAAAACGCTCCGTGCTGTAACCAGTGACCGGAAACCAGCGACCCGGGTAGAGTAAATACGACCCTTCGCTCCCCACATAGGCAAGCTTGAGGCTTTCTACCGGACTACCGTCCGCAGAAGCCAGCGAGCCGCCGTAGCTGACGGTGATCGAGGAAGGCTTGTCCTGTCCAACCGGATTGACAAAATCCACGCTGAAGTTCAAGCCGTCGCGGCGGAAGGCGAGCTGCTTGCCCGCGGCGTCCAGCACCTTTTCGACGCGCAGGTTGCTGTGCAGCTCGAAACTCATCGTCGTCAAGTCGGCTTTGGGAAGGAAATCAATCCGTGCCTGGGCAGTCAGAATATGTGTCGAGGGGAAAAGTTCGGCGGTGATGTCATAGTGGGTGACCTCGAAGCGCGCCTGGGCGCGGGCGGGAGGAGCAGCCAGCGTCAACGTGAGGCAGGGAATCCCCAGGGCCCACAGGAGGCGCAGGAGGCAGCACGCGCGGTATCTCGGCGGGGATTTCAGGTCGCTCATCTATGGCTCCATCCGCACGTGGCGCACAAGTTCCGGCCTGGAGTGCGGTTGTGACTGCGCAGGGTTACCCCTCCATGGTTGGATTGAATCGCGCACGGGAAAGTTGTACTGCCTTCATCCTTCCCCCGGTACGACCCCGGCGCTTCTTCCCCGCGAAGCGGGTGTTCCCCGCTCACGGCAGAGGCTCACCACGGCATCCGCGGCGCGGCCGATCGCGCCGCCCGAGCCCAGGCGTGCCCGCAATTGGCGCAGTTCATCCACCATTGTAGCGCGAGCTTCGGGATGGTCGAGCAAGTATTGTACCTGGGCCGCAACCTGCGGCCCGGTAAAGTTGCTTTGCATCAATTCCGTGACCAGCCGTTTGCCGGCCAGCAGGTTCACGATGCTGTAATGGGGGACGTCGACGAGGAGCTTGCCCACCAGCCACGAGAGCCGCGAGACCCTGTAGACAACCACCATCGGCCGCTCCTGGAGCGCCGCCTCGAGTGTGGCCGTACCACTCGCGACGACCGCCACGTCTGCGTGGCGCAACGCGTCGTGAGCCGCATCGGCGAGGGGGCGGATGGTGGCCCGGCCGGCGGCGCTTTTCTGGATCAGCGCTGCGATCCATGCCGGATCGAGCGAGGGCGCGACCGGCAGCACAAACTGGATCGGCCGCTCGGCCGCCAAGCGTGTGGCGGCGTCGAGAAGGGGCGGCAGGTTGTGCCCAACTTCCTTCTGGCGGCTGCCGGGGAGTAACGCCACCGTCGAAATCGCCGGGTCCAGGCTGGCCTTCGCGAAGAACTCCTGGCGCGTCATCTGCGGACGCACCAAATCAACCAGCGGATGGCCGACGTATTCCACGGGGATTCCGGCCTCGCGATATATCGCCTCTTCGAAATCGAAAATGCAGAGCATCTTGCTGACCGTGGCCTTCATATCTTTCAGCCGGCCCTTGCGCCACGCCCAGACCTGCGGGCTCACAAAGTAGATCACTGGAATGCCGCGCTGCTTCAGTTTCCTGGCGAGGCGCAGATTGAAGTCGGGAAAGTCAATGAGGACCGCAAGCTGCGGGCGGCGGCGATCGACTTCATGGAGCAGCGAGTGGAAAGCACGATAGACGCGCGGCAGGCCCGCCACGACTTCTACGATCCCTGCCATCGATATTGCGTGAGCATCGAGGGTGGTTTCGACCCCGGCCTGGCGCATGGCGTCGCCGCCACAGCCGAAGACCTCAACCGCGCCCAGCCGCGCGCGCAGCGCCCGAGCCAGTTCCGCGCCATACACATCGCCGGAACGCTCCCCCGCCACGATCAAAATGCTGTTATGGGCCATGGATCAGTGGTCCGTGGCACGCAGGGCGTTATCCCCCGTGGCCGGACCGATGGTACTGACGCCGGCAACGGACAACGGACTACGGACAGCGGACGCTTCCTGGTCCTTGTATTGTAGCTCGTAAAGCTTGTAGTAGAGCCCCCGCTGCGAGAGGAGTTCCTGGTGGGTGCCAGTCTCGCGGACGCGGCCCTTGTGCATGACCACGATCTTGGAGGCGTTCTGGATGGTCGAGAGGCGGTGCGCAATAACCAGAGACGTGCGGTTTTCGAGCATGCGGCGCAGCGCGTCACGAATCAGCGCTTCCGTTTCGGGATCGACACTGGAGGTCGCTTCGTCGAGGATCAGCAGGCGGGGATTGTGTGCCAGGGCGCGGGCGAAAGATAGCAACTGCTTTTGACCCACCGAGAGCGTGGCGCCGCGCTCCCTCACCGGCTCGTTGAAGCCGCCGGGCAGGGTTTCGATGAAATCGAGGATGTTCACTTGCCGCGCCGCCTCGCGCAGCTTTAGGTCCGAGATGCCGTCGCTGCCCATCCGGATATTGCCGGCGATGGTTCCCGTGAAGAGAAACGGGTCCTGCAGGACCATGCCGAAGTTCCGGCGGAGGTCGTGCAGCCGCATCTCGCGGATGTCGATGCCGTCGTAAAGAATCTGCCCGCCCTCTACGTCGTAGAAGCGCAGCAGAAGGTTGGTGAGGGTGGTCTTGCCGGCGCCCGTGTGCCCCACGACGGCCACGGTTTCTCCGGGCTCGATGGCGAACGAGACATTCTCGATAACGCGATGGCCGTCGCGGTAGGCGAAACTGACGTTGCGAAACTCCACCCGGCTCTGTGGATTCTCCAGGGGCGTGGGCGCGGCGGGGTCAGCGATTGCCACGGGGGTGTCGAGCAGTTTGAAGATCCGCTCCGCGCTCGCCATCGCCGCCTGCAGGATGTTGTACTTGTCGCTCAGGTCCTGGATGGGCCGGAAAAAGCGCTGCGAGTACTGGATGAAAGCGATTGCCGTGCCGACGGTCACCGCTCCGGTGAGCGCCATGGCGCCGCCGCGATAGAGGATGATGGCTACCGCCAGCACGCCGAGGAATTCCACCGCCGGATAGAACAGCCCGTAGGCCAGGATGGAGTCTTTGTAAGCCTCCATGTGGTCTTGATTGACCTTGTCGAATTCCTTGAAGCTGCGTTCTTCGCGGTTGAAGAGCTGGATCACCATCATGCCCGAGATGTGCTCTTGCAGGTAGGCGTTGATGCGTGCGATGGCCGTGCGAATGCGTCGGTACGATTCACGCACGGCCTTGCGGAAGAGCGCGGTGACCAGCCCGATGAGCGGCACAACCGAAAACGTCAGCAACGCCAGCTTCCAGTTGATGCTCAACATCACCACCATGATGCTGACCAGCGAGAAGATGTCGCCAAAGATGGCCACCAGACCGGAGGCGAAGAGCTCGTTGAGGACGTCGACGTCGGTGGTCACCCGCGTCACGAGGCGCCCTACCGGATTGCGGTCAAAGAAGCTCAGGTGCAACCGCTGCAGGTGCGTGAAGAGTTCCTTGCGCAGGTCGTGCATCACGCGCTGCCCGACGAGCTGCATGGTGAAGGCCTGCGCGAACTCCAGCAGGAAGGTTACGAGCGCCGTGGGCAGAAAGAGCAGCAGGGCGATCTGGAGAATGCCGACGCGCGGGTCGGGGCTGAGGATCCGGCTGAAGATGGCCGGGGCTTTGGCGCCGCTCGCCGGGTCGAGATAGCGGTCGACGAGCAGCTTGATAAAGTAGGGCGGTGCGGCCTGGAAGACGCCATAGAGGACAATCGCAGCGAGCGCCAGGAACACCACCAGCCAGTACGGGCGCAGATACGCGAGCAGCCGCCGCATCAGCCGCGCGTCGTAAGCTTTGCCGAGAACCTCTTCCTCGTGGAAACTGTCTGCCATGAACTAAAGTTAAAAGTCAAAGGTCGAAAGTCAAAAGTTAGAGGCCTTTCGACCTTCGACTGTCGACTTTCGACCGTCCTCTCACGCCTCTTGTTCCAATTCCTCTTCAATCAACTGCTTGTTGTAGAGCTCGGCGTAGTGCCCGTTGAGGGCCAGCAGATCTTCGTGCCTGCCGCGCTCCACGATCTCGCCGTCGTGGAGGACCACAATCTCATCGGCATTGCGGATGGTGGAGACGCGATGTGAAATCAGCAGCGTGGTCCGGCCCGCCATCACTTCGGTAAGGTGCTGGAGGATTCGCTCTTCCGTGTACGTGTCCACACTGGAGAGAGCGTCGTCCAGAATCAGAATGCGCGGGTTGCGGATAACGGCGCGCGAAATCGTGGTGCGCTGCTTCTGTCCGCCGGAGAGCGTCAAGCCGCGCTCGCCCACCATGGTGTCAAAGCCCCGCGGGAAGCCGCGGATATCCCGCAGGATGTTGGAAATCTCCGCCGCCCGGTCCACGTCTTCGTCCGAGGCCGCGGTGGCGCCAAAGCGGACGTTCTCGCGAATCGTCTCGCTGAAAAGAAAAGTTTCCTGCGGCACAAAGCCGATGCTCGCGCGCAGTACCTGAAGGGGAATCTGCCGGATGGGCACGCCGTCGACGAACACGGTCTCCGGGGGCGCGTCGTAGAGGCGCGGAATCAGGCTGACGAGGGTGGATTTTCCCGACCCCGTCGCACCCACAACGGCGACGGTGCGGCCGGCGGGAATATGCAGATTGACGTTCTTCAGGATCGGCCGGCCGTTGTAGCTGAAGCTCAGATTGCGGAACTCGATCTCGCCGCGGATCGAGGTGAGGGGTTGCGGCGGCACGTCGCGGTCATCGATGTCGGGGCGCGCGTCGAAGATTGTGTTGAGCCGCCCCAGCGACGCGAGACCCCGCTGGAAGAGATTCATCACCCAACCGATGGCGATGATCGGCCAGATCAGGTAGAAGAGATAGACGTTGAAGGCCGCGAAAGTTCCCACCGAAATCTGGCCGGCGAGGACGTGCCGGCCGCCCACAATCATGATGAGGAAGAAAGCCAGAGCGAAGAGCAAGCCCATGGCGGGCCACATCGAGCTCGTGATCCAGATGAGCCCCTGGTTCTTGTCCACGAACTCGCGGTTCAGGCGGGCAAACTGCGCTTGCTCCGCCTCCTCCTGCACGAAGGCGCGCACGACGCGCACGCCGGAAAGGTTCTCGCGCACTTTCTCGGTGAGGCGCGAATACAGCTCCTGGATCTTCTCGAAGCGGTCGTGAATCATCCCGCCGAAGACTTTGACGGCGACGGAGACCAGCGGCATGGGGGCGAGCGCCAGCAGGGTCAACCGCCAGTCGAGCTTGAGCATCACGCTGACGGCGGCCACGCCCAGCGTCACCGTGCTCGCCGAATACATGATGCCCGGGCCCACGAGGTTACGGACGGCGTTGAGGTCGTTGGTGAGCTTCGACATCAGGTCGCCGGTCGGTGTCTGGGTGTAGTAGCGCTGCGAAAGGCGCATGAGGTGTGCGAAGAGGTCGTTGCGCAGGTCGTATTCCACGTCGCGCGAAATGCCGATCAGAATCCAGCGCATCCAGAACTGGAAGACGGCCTTGAGGAGCGCCACCCCGAGCAACAATCCGGCGTAGTAGAGGAGCTTGTTCCCCTTGAACGCCTGGGAGAGGGCATCGATGCCGGCCTTGATGATCAGCGGCGGAGTGATCCCCACGGTTTGCGCGATCAGCAGGCACAGGAACCCGGCGGCGTAACGCCGCTTGTAACGCGCGAGATACGGTTTGAGCGGAAGCAGTCGCTTGAGCATGCCGTGGTTCGGGGGGCCTTCGCCGTGAAGCCCTGAGTTCAGTGGCTAAAAGGAAATTATAGCGAACCCTGCGGATTCGCGCTAATTCCTTCGGCGTTGCCGCGCGGTGTGACTCCCATGGAACGCTCCGGCTGCTTGCGTCGGGGGCGGCGAATCGGGTGTAATAGGCGCGGATGGACACGAAGCGGCAAGTGGCGGCGGAGATTGTGCGGCGGTTGCGGACGGAGGGCTTTCAGGCCTATTTCGTGGGCGGCTGTGTGCGCGATCTGGTGATGGGCCGCGGCCCGAAGGACTACGACGTGGCCACGGACGCGACGCCCGACGAGGTCGTGCGCCTCTATCCCGAAAGCCTGACGGTGGGCGCGCAGTTCGGCGTGGTGATCGTGCCGCGTGAGGAAGGCAACGTCGAGGTTGCCACCTTCCGCAGCGACGACCGCTACGACGATGGCCGGCACCCGGTGGGAGTCCGTTACGCTCGGACGCCACAGGAAGACGTCCGCCGCCGCGACTTCACCATCAATGGCCTGCTCTTCGATCCCGCGAGCGAGGAGGTGCTCGACTACGTGGGCGGGCAGGCGGACATTCGCGCCCGGCGCCTTCGCACCATCGGCGACCCCGTGGCCCGCCTGAGCGAGGACCGCCTGCGAATGCTGCGCGCCGTGCGCTTTGCGGCCCGCTTCGGCTTCGCGCTCGATGCGGGGGCCAAGGCGGCGATCCGGAACCTTGCGCCGCAAATTCATCATGTGAGCGCGGAGCGCGTGCGCGACGAAATCCTCAAGATCTTGACCGAGGGCCAGGCGCGGCGCGGCTTCGAGTTGCTGGATGAAACCGGGCTGCTCCGCGAGGTGCTGCCCGAGATCAAGGCGCTGCAGGGCGTCGCGCAACCGCCGGAGTTTCATCCCGAAGGCGACGTCTGGATTCACACCTTGCTGATGCTCGACGGGCTGCGCGACCCGACACCGACGCTGGCGCTTGGCGTGCTCCTCCACGACGTCGGCAAGCCGCCCACCTTCACCGTGCGCGAGCGCATTCGCTTCGACAACCACGTGGAAGTGGGCGCGAAGATGGCGGATGCTATCTGCGCGAGGCTGCACCTGTCAGTGCACGCGACAGAGCGCGTCGTGGAGCTGGTGCGGCATCACCTGCGCTTCAAGGATTTCCCGCGCATGAAGCGCTCGACGCAATTGCGCTTCCTGCGCATGGAAGGATTTGAGGAGCACCTGGAACTGCACCGGCTCGATTGCCTGTCGAGCCACGGGGACTTGGCCAATTATGAGCTGGCGAAGAAGCTGCTCGAGGAAACGCCGGCAGAGGAAATCAAGCCCCAGCCCCTGTTGCGGGGCGAAGATCTGATCGGGCAGGGGTACACCCCCGGCCCCCTGTTCAAGACCATCCTGCAAACCGTGGAGGATGCACAGCTTGAGGGGAAGCTGCGCCGTCGGGACGAGGCCCTGCGGCTGGTGGCAGAACAGTTTCCCTTGAGTCGATCCTAAGTCAGCCCTTGTAGGGTATGAAGGCGAAGAAGTAAATCACCCCACCAAAGGCGGCCAGCGCCAGCAGAAACGCGCCCAACTTGTACCAGAAAAGCTTGCGATCCTCCGGGCTGGGCTTTTCGTCATTGATCATCTGAAACATATCGCCCTCCCTTCCCCACGGGGGCGCGGACGATCAGCGTTTGAGACATAGCCGCACGGGCGGCTGCGGTGGGTTCAGGGGGTGGGGCGCGTTCGCCTGCTTCCAACGGGAAGCTACACCCTCCGGAGTGCCCCCGCAGCGAAACGGCCTTCTCTACCTAAGTAGGAGTCTAGACCCTCGGAGGAAAAAGTCAAGGGGTAGCTGGGGCGGGATACCGCGATGCAAAAGTCGTCGGCTTGCCCCTTCCGCGCCGCGCGGCATCAATGACGCCAAGGGGTTCATGTTCATTTCCTACCTCGGCGACATTCATCCGAGCGGGTTCCTTCCGATCAGCGCCGGCAATGTCCGCCAGGACCTGCGCGCGGACATTTGCCGGAATTCACCGCTATTTGTCGCGCTGCGTGACACTTGCAATCTGAAAGGCAGGTGCGGGGTATGCGAATTTCGTGAAATCTGCGGTGGCTCCCGTGCCCGCGCTTATGCCCTCGCCGGCAGCGCCTTCGCCGAGAAGACTTGCTGCGTTTACCAGCCCAAGGCAGTCGTCTCTTTCGCCGCATAGCAAACAAGCTCCTCGCAGACCTCAAGAATCCAACCTCGCTGAACTGGTGTTCGACGCCAGGGTTTGAAGAATACGGGCGGAATCCGCGTCGGGCCGGTATAATATTCTCAGGGTACGGAGGGATCTTGGGAAGTCCACGGTCCAATTTCGACCTGGCTCGCAGGCAGGCTGAGGAGTATTCCAACGACCGGTCGCGCGTCGGCACCCTGCTCAGCGGTGCGGAACGCAAGGCGGAGCGGGACCGCGACCGGCTGGGTGAGATCTGGGATACGCTGGGGGCGCTGATCCGCCTGCTCAGGGCGTGGGCGCGCGGGCGCTACACGGTGGTTCCCTGGCGGACCCTCGTATTTGCCATTGCCGGCGTCCTGTATTTCGTCGATCCCCTTGACCTCATTCCCGACCCGATTCCCGTCATCGGCTATCTAGACGACGCTACGGTTCTGGCCTTTGTCCTGCGAGCCATCCGCAAGGATGTGGAGCGATTCCTGGCCTGGGAACGCGGCAGCCTGCCCGGATAGGCGACCGGTACGGCGGGAGTCCCTCCCCCCAACCCTTGAAATTCCAAGTTGACAGCAGGCGGATAATGCTCTCAGGCAGCCTTCACTACATTCTTGTCTGAGGGGCAGTAGGACATGGGGAGTTCGAAGCGAATCGGGTTCGCCGTGGTCGGGCTGGGGAACATCTCCCAGGTGGCGATTCTGCCAGCGTTCCGGCACAGCCGGAAGGCCAAGCTGGTCGCGTTGGTCAGCGGCAACGAGCGCAAGGCGAAGCGCCTCGCCGGGAAATTCGGCGCTAGTGACTACTACTCCTACGACGACCTCGTGCTGTGCCTCAACCACCCCCAAGTTGACGCCGTCTTCATCGCCACCACCAATGGGACCCACGCGGACTTGGCGATTCGTGCCGCCAACGCCGGGAAGCACGTCCTCTGTGAGAAGCCGATGGCCAACACGGTCGAAGATTGCCAGCTGATGATCGCGGCCTGCCGCGCGAGGGACGTCCGGCTGATGATCGCCTATCGCAAGTATTTCGACCCTGCGAGCGTTGCCCTGAAGAAGCTGGTCACGAGCGGGAAGCTCGGCCGCCTGAAGCTGCTTCACTCCGCCTTCACAATCTCCCTTCCGCGTGGCGCGGGCACGCCCACCTGGCAGTTGGACCGCCGGCAGGCCGGGGGCGGCTCGCTCTACGATGTCGGAGTCTATTGCGTTAACACCAGCCGCTGGCTGACCGGCAAGGATCCCATTGAGGCTTCCGGCTTCGCCTGGACGTTCGATCCGGCCCGCTTCAGCGAGGTTGAAGAGAACGTTGTCTTCCGGTTGAAATTTCCGGACGGCATCGTGCTGCAGGCCAGTTCCAGTTTTGGGCTGGCGCAAGCCTCCTACCTCTACGTCCACGGAGAGAAGGGATGGGCGGCGCTCAATCCCGCCTATGAGTTCAACCACGTCCGGCGCCTCTATGGGAAGATAGGAAGCAGGTGGTTCGAGAAGAAATTCAAGGTCATGGATGAGTTTGCCCTGGAACTCGACGCCTTCGCGGACGCCATTCGTCGCCGTCGTGACCCTGAACCGAGCGGCCTGCAAGGTCTGAAGGATATTGCGGTGATGCAGGCTATTTACAGGTCCGCGCGTGAGAATCGCGCCGTGCCTGTTCAGATCACCTGAAGAGATCTGCAACCGGGTCGCCTGTGGTCCCCTCTGACCGGGATCGACCAACCGACTGAAGCTACGGAAGCGTGGTCACGACGCAAGCACGGCACCTTCGTGCCATTGTAAGGGGCGGCCGGAAGGAGTAACTTTCGCGCAGAAGCAGTTTCTGCTCATGTTGCGCAGTGGTTTTCCGATCACAAGATGAAGGGGCACGATGGGTGGTGATATCGAGGGACTCGGCGTCAGGATGAAGCGCTCTCGCAGGGGGCACCTAGGGTGGGCGCTACTGTTGCTCCTGTTGGCCGTGGTGGGCTTCCTTTCCCACCGGCCGGTCATGCGGCTCAAGGCGGAACTCCCTCCTGGATTTGTGGAAGTACGGAAGGAATGGAACGCTGAACGGCGCGCCGCTGAGGAGCGGACCGCTCGCGCCTACTGGCAATTAGCCCTGGCTGTTGTGCAGTGGCAGTACGCCTATGGCACCAAGCTACCGGAGAATCCCGTCGCAGAATTCAAGCTCGACGAGAGGGAATTCCCCGCGGGGAGCCCGGAAGCCTCTCCGGCCACCCGGGCCAAGTACTGGAAGCGACTCCGCGAGGCTTGGCCGATCCCTCAGGCCTGGCAACAGCACCACGAGTGGACCCTGGCTTGGTTTCCCGAGATGATGACTCGCTTCGCGATGGCTTCCTCGGAGTTTCTTAGCAGGGTGTGGGCTCGGCTGGCCCGTTAAGGAATACGCGTGGCGGGCCTCGACCGCGCCGTATGCTTTTGACGCCCGGCAGCTCTCTCCCCTCAACGCTCCCATGGACTTCTTCCCCGTCTCGTAAAATCCGTTCATTCAGCTTGGCCGTCAACGTCCCACGTTGCCGCCGTAAGCGACTGATTTCACGCCGTGCAAGAAACGTTCACAGCCAGCCGCGCGTCGCCGGTCGTATGAACGTGAGACCCGGACGCGGCACCACGCCAGAGTCTCCAAGCAAGAAGCGGCATTCATGGTAACCATCGCCGGAACCTCTATGGGAATTGGTGCTTTGGCAGGCGGCGCCAAGGGCCTGGCGATGGGCTCCATTGTCGGCGGTTGCGAAGCTTACGCCGGGCATAGGCTTTGGCACTGGATCAGGTAGAAGGAGTCAGTGCCGGCCCGGGTGCTCCCAGGCGGCTGGGGAGTAATGTTCAATCTGATGGCATAACGGTCTATCGTTGGTACACTGGTTGCTATTCCCTAGGGGGAGATAACGGATTTCGCGCATCGACATATTGTCCGACCATCCTTGGGGGTGAACCATGAGTCCGAACTGGGCGCTCATCACTGGCTGGGTGGTAGTGACACTGGCGCTGGCCGTACTGCTCATTGTCCGCGCCCGCCTGGAAAGCCAGGAGAGTGACTGGATTGACCTTACCGAAGACGACAAGGAAGACCGAGCTATCCAGACGCAGACCGTCATCGAGAAGAAAGCACAGAAACTGGTGTGGCCCATTCGTGTCTTGGGAGCCATCTCGATTCTTTTGCTCCTGGCAATTCTGGGGATATGGGTTTATTCGGGGATCATGACACCGCCTCCCGCGCCGTAGGCAACGGGAGATTGTGTGGTCCAACCTGAAGGGGGACGGCTGCCTCGCCACAGCATGCCGATCTCCGCAAGTGTTCAGCTTAACAGATGTTAGGAACTAGCCGTGTGCGCCGGAAGCGCCCCGCTGTGTGGCTACCCGTGGGTTGACAGCGCGGTGAGGCAATTCCTAGGAGCTTGCCTTCGAGGCTTCAATCCCGCTTGTAAACTACTCAATCACGCGTGCCATCTGTTCCAGAACCTCGAACATGGGGAAGTGACTTCGGGCATTTAGCCTGCAAGTCCTAAACCAGGGGTGTGCGGCAGCGCAGGACTTCTGCGCCACGCGAAACCCCGGCTCGTCGGGCTGGCCGTAGAGGTGCACCATCGGCGGTGGCGCATCGTGCGCCAGCGTGCGCCGATACGCGCTCAAGCGCGTGATCAATTCGTGAAAGACGGTGCGGTTCGCGCACCAGGTGGGGAAGAAGAGAAGGGCCGGATCTCTCGCTCCGACAGTCTCCGCAGTTGGGAGTGGTGTCCATGCGGAGGCAGGGGGTCATTTCCATAGATTTCGCGGCGCCAACCCCTCGCGCACGAGTTGCCCTCCGGGGGGCGTTCTGTGGCATTGGATGCGGCAGCAGGTTGCGGAGTTCGGGGAAGCAGCTCGAAGCCCGGCCATGGGGGTCGACCCGGTCAAACACCGGTGCGTCGTGCCGCGTTGAGCCGCGCCAGGGCTTTTTCGTAGGCTGCCTGGGCGCGCTGGCGGTCGATGGTAGGGTCGGAGACCTTCTTCAGCCGCTCCTCGGCGCGTTCCAGCGCATGCGTGGCGCGCTGGAGATCGATCTCCTCGGCTCGCTCCGCGCTCTTGGCGAGCACGATGACGCGGCCGGGGAGCACTTCCGCGAAACCCCAGCTCACGGCGAGATAGTGCTTCCCCTCGGCGCGCGTGTAGACGATCTCGCCCGGCCGGACTTCGGAGAGCAGCGGGGCGTGCCCGGGCAGGATGCCAAGGTAGCCAGTGGTGCCCGGCAGCGTGACGGACTCAACCGTTTCGTGCACCACCTCGCGGTCCGGGGTCACAATCGAGAGTTCGATCTGGCTGGGAAGAGAATCTGCCATGGAATTTGGTGATTGAGCGATTGAACGATTGAGTGATTTGGAGAACTAGGCCAGTTGCTAGGCCAGTCTGCTTTTCATTCACTCAATCACAAAATCGCTCAATCACTCGATATCACGCCGCCGCCTTCAGTTTCTCCGCCTTCGCGAGGGCCTCTTCGATGGTGCCAACCATGTAGAAAGCCTGCTCGGGGACCTCGTCATGCTTGCCTTCCAGCAGTTCCGTGAAGCCGCGGATGGTGTCCGCAAGCTTCACGTATTTCCCTTCCAGCCCGGTGAATTGCTGCGCCACGAAGAATGGCTGGGAGAGAAACTTCTGGATCTTGCGCGCCCGGCTGACGGTGAGCTTGTCCTCTTCCGAGAGCTCGTCCATGCCCAGGATGGCGATGATGTCCTGCAGGTCCTTGTATTTCTGCAGAATCGCTTTGACCGCGCGCGCCACGTTGTAGTGCTCCTGGCCGACAACCCGCGGATCGAGGACGCGGGAGGTCGAAGCCAGCGGGTCAACCGCCGGATAGATTCCGATTTCCACAAGTTGGCGGGAGAGCACCGTCGTCGCATCGAGGTGCGAGAAGGTCGTCGCCGGCGCGGGATCGGTTAGGTCATCGGCGGGGACGTAAATCGCCTGCACCGAAGTGATCGAGCCCTTCTTTGTCGAGGTGATGCGCTCCTGGAGCTCGCCCAATTCGGTCGAGAGATTGGGCTGGTAGCCGACCGCTGACGGCATTCGTCCGAGCAGCGCCGAAACTTCCGAGCCCGCCTGCGTGAAGCGGAAGATGTTGTCGATGAAGAGCAGCACGTCCTGGCCTTCCACGTCGCGGAAATACTCGGCGACGGTCAGTCCGGTCAGGCCCACCCGCAGGCGCGCCCCCGGCGGTTCGGTCATCTGGCCGTAGATCAGCGCGGCCTTGGACTTCGAGGGATCGCCGGGGACGATAACCTTCGACTCCGCAAACTCCAGCCAGAGATCGTTTCCCTCGCGCGTCCGCTCGCCCACCCCCGAGAAGACGGAAACGCCGCCATGTTTCATGGCGACGTTATTGATGAGCTCCATGATGATGACGGTCTTTCCCACGCCCGCGCCACCAAACAATCCCGTCTTCCCGCCTTTCAAATAGGGCTCGACGAGATCGACGACCTTGAGGCCCGTCTCGAAGAGTTCGAGCGTGGTGTTCTGATCCTCGAGTTCGGGAGGATGGCGATGGATCGGGAAGCGCACGTCGGAGACGATGGGCCCCAGCTTGTCAACCGCCTGGCCGATCACGTTCATCACGCGCCCGAGCGTGGGTTTGCCGACAGGCACCGTAATAGGTTCGCCCTGATCGATGGCCTTCATGCCGCGCACCATGCCGTCCGTGGGCTCCATCGCCACGCACTTGACTCGGCCTTCGCCGATGTGCTGTTCAACTTCCGCGATCACATCGATCGGCTGGGGCGAATCAAACCCTTCGGAAGTGACGCGGATCGCGTTGTAGATCTGTGGGAGGTAGTCTCCTTCAAAGGCCACGACTATCACCGGACCGGTCACTTCCACCACTTTTCCTACGTGCGTTTCTGGCATGATGCTTTCCTTTCAACTGTCCGAGGAAACTAGAAATTGGAAATTGGAAAATGGAAACCAAGAACGAACGCCCGGAGCAATTTCGAGTTTCCAGTTCCTAGTTTCCAATTTCCAGTTTCGATATTCCAATTTCTGCTCCGAACTTTCGACTGTCAACTGTTGACCGTGGACTGCCTTCCTCACACTCCTGCCGCCCCGCTCACAATCTCGATAATCTCCCTGGTGATGGCAGCCTGGCGCACGCGATTCATGTGGAGCGTGAGCGAGTCGATCATTTCTGCCGCGTTGTTGGTGGCGGCGTCCATGGCCGTCATGCGCGCCGCAAACTCCGCCGCCGCCGATTCCAGCAGGGCGCGGTAAACTTCAATCTCCACGTAGCGGGGGAGCAGCCGGGCGAAGACTTCGCTCGCCGGCTCTTCATAGATGTAGTCAATCAGCGCCTCACCCTTCTTGGGCTCCATGGGCTTGATGGGGAGATAGCGTTCCCGCGTCAGGCGCTGAGTGAGGAGGGTCTTGGATTCGTTGTAAATGAAGTCCACCGCATCGATTTCCTGCTTCGAATAGAGATCGATGATCTGCGCGGCGATCTCCTGCGCGTGCGAAAAGTCCAGCCGTGTAAAGATACCCGCGTACTCTGAAACCATCTCGACGGGCCTGCGCCGGAAGAAGTCGCGGCCCTTGCGCCCCACGGCGATCATGGAGACCCGGCGCACGCGGTTTTCCTCCAGGTAGTCCTGGGCGGCGCGAATCAGGTTGGTGTTGAAGGCGCCGCACAACCCCTTGTCCCCCGTGACAAGGACGAGAAGGACTTTCTCGATCGGACGCTCGGCGAGCAGCGGGTGGGCGCGCTGTTCCGTACGCGCCGCGAGACTCGACAGCAATTCGAGCATCTGACGTGCGTAAGGCCGGGCGTTGAAGACCCGTTCCTGGGCGCGGCGCAAGCGGGCGGCCGCCACCATCTTCATCGCCCGGGTGATCTGCTGCGTGTTCTTCACCGAGCGGATGCGGCGTCGGATGTCGAGAAGCGTCGGCATAGACCCGAATCAGCGAATATCAGGCGGTCTTCTTGCGCTCCGCCGCAAACTTGGCCTTGAACTCGTCGAGCATCATGCACACATCGGCGCGCAGTGCGTCGTCGAGCTGTTTCTTCTCGCCAAGCTGCTTGCCCACCGAGGGATACGAGTGGTCCATGAATTCGTAGAGAGCCTTTTCGAAGAGAAGGCACTCTTCGATCTCGAGGTCATCCAGGTAGCCGTTGGTGCCGGCGAAGATGGTGACGATCTGTTTCTCCACCGGGATCGGCACGAACTGATTCTGCTTGAGGATCTCCGTCAAGCGGCGGCCGCGATTGAGCTGGGCCTGGGTGGTTTTGTCGAGGTCGCTGCCGAATTGCGCGAAGGCGGCCAACTCGCGGAACTGCGCAAGCTCCAGCCGCAGGGTTCCCGCCACCTGCTTCATCGCCTTGATCTGGGCGTTGCCCCCCACGCGCGACACCGAAATGCCGACGTTCATCGCCGGGCGGATGCCGGTATTGAACATGTCGGTCTCCAGATAGATCTGGCCGTCGGTAATCGAGATGACGTTAGTCGGGATGTAGGCGGACACATCGCCCGCCTGGGTCTCAATGATCGGCAGCGCGGTGAGCGAGCCGCCACCCAAATCCTTGTTCAGTTTTGCAGCGCGCTCGAGCAACCGTGAGTGCAGATAGAAAACGTCGCCCGGATACGCCTCGCGCCCCGGAGGGCGCCGCAGCAGCAGCGAGATCTCGCGGTACGAAACCGCATGCTTGGAGAGGTCGTCATAAATGCAGAGCGCGTGCTGGCCGCGGTCGCGAAAATATTCGCCCATGGCGCAGCCGGCGTAAGGCGCGATGTATTGCATCGGCGCGGGGTCGGAGGCGCCCGCCTCCACCACGATGCTGTACTTCATGGCGTCGTATTCTTCCAGCGTCTTGACGACTTGGGCGATCGTCGAGCGCTTCTGCCCGATCGCCACGTAGATGCAGATGACGTCGCCCCCGCGCTGGTTGAGAATCGTGTCCAGGGCGATGGCCGTCTTGCCGATCTGGCGGTCGCCGATGATGAGTTCGCGCTGGCCGCGGCCGATGGGGATCATCGAATCGATGCACTTGAGGCCGGTCTGCAGCGGCTCGCGCACCGGCATGCGGTCCACCACGCCGGGCGCCAGGCGCTCGATGGAGTTGAACGTCTCGGTGATGATCGCCCCCTTGTCGTCGGTGGGTCGGCCCAGAGCGTCCACGACGCGGCCGATCAGCGCCTCGCCCACCGGCACCGACATGATGCGCTTGGTGCGCTTGACGGTGTCGCCTTCCTTGATCAAGGTGTAATCGCCCAGCAGCACCGCGCTGACCTGGTCTTCTTCCAGATTGAGCGCCAGGCCCGCGACTTCGTGGGGAAGATCGAGAAGCTCGCCGGCCATGGCGTTCTCCAGGCCATGAATGCGCGCCACTCCGTCGCCGACCGACATGACCGTCCCGACTTCACTGATCGCCACGCTGCGGTCGTAGTTCTCGATCTGCTCGCGGATGATTTTGGTGATTTCGTCAGCTCGAATCTGTGCCATCGTTCCTGCCTTGGCCCGCAGGTTTTCTGCAGGCCCTCAAACCGTTGCCAAGAATTCTTGCTTCGCCAGGTGATGATCCCGGCATAACTGGCGAACTACCGGGACGTCAGCCGTTCCCGGATGCGCTGCAAGTGGCCGCGCACCGAGCCGTCGTAGATCGTGCTGCCCATCTGGGCCATGATCCCCCCCAGCAACTTGGCATCAACATCGAACTCCACTTCCGCGCGCTTGCGGGTGATGGTTTCGAACCGCGCTACCAGCGTCCGCCGTTCGTCCGCGGAGAGTTCCGCCGCCGAAGCAATCCGCACTTGCGCGATCCCCATTCGCTCGTTGGCGATCTTCGTGAACGCCTCAATGATGCCCTCCAGGGCCGGCAAGCGGTAATTCGCGAGCAGCACGCGGAAGAAGTTCGCCACTGTCGCTGAGGGGCCGAGCCGCGCCACAAGGGCTTCGAGGATGCGCCTCTTGTCCGCCAGGGCAACGGCGGGAGTTCGCAGCACGTCGCGAAGCTCGGCGCTCTGGCGATAGACCGCGGCAAACGCTTGGAGGTCGTCCAGCGCCCGGCGGTATTCTCCCGTGCGACTCACTACGTCGGCGAGAGCGCGGGCGTATCGGCTGGCGATGGCTGTAGCCATGTTCGTTCGGGCAGAATCTTAAGCGTGCTGTCGCGACTGCTTTGCTTCCCGGTCAGACCTTCAATCGCTCGGCAAACTGGCTTACGAGCCGCGCTTGCGTCGGAGGGTCCATGCGCCGGGCAATCATTTGCTCGGCCATCTCGACGGCCAGGCGCGCCGCGTGAAGCCGCAGTTCAAGCCGAGCCTGCTTCCCGGCAACGTCCATCTGCACGCGGACGGCGTCGAGTATCTTCCCCGCCTCCTGTGCGGCCGTCTCGCGCAGGTGGGCGTGCTCCTCTTCCATCTCCTTGAGGGCTGAAGCGCGGAAGGCGGCCATCTCTGCCTCAAGGTTCTGCAGCTTCAGCTCCACGGCATGGAGCTGCGCCTCCGCAGCTTCCAGCGCTTTACGGCCTTCCGACAGACTCTTCTCAATCGCGGCAGAACGGTCCGAGAAGAACTGGGCAAGAGGCTTGCGCAAAACATAACCCAGGCCGGCCACCAGGATGGCGAAGTTAATCCACTTGAAGACTGCGCTGCGGCCCTCGTGGCTTTCTCCGCCCTTTGCTTCGCCTGCCGCGGGCCGTTCCTCGCTTTGGGCCCGGAGAATCGACGCCTGCAGGCACCCCAGAAGGAAGAGTCCGAGCAGAAGCGTCAGGAGCGAGCGGTGGCCGAGACGCTTCAATTGGCCCTCCTCGATCCCTCGCTGGGCGCGGCGCCAAGCAGTGAGTTGGAAATTTCCGCCGCCAGCGCCTGGCAGGTCACCTGGAGCTCCACCTTGGCCTTTTCGACGTCCGCCGCCAGTGCGGTTCGAGCCTGAGCCAGCCGCACCTCGGTCTCCTGGCGGGCCTGGTTCAGAGCGGCTTCGCGCTCCGCGAGCACCTTCCTGCGCTCCGCTTCGCGCTGACGGTAGAACTCCTGCCGGACGGCTTGGAACGCCGCCTCGTATTCGCGCGCCCGGGTTTCCGCCAGCGCTGCCTGATCCCGCGCTTTCTCCAATGCGCCGCTTGTCCGGGCCTCACGCTCGCTGAGGACTTCCGCCAGCCGCCGGAAAAGCAGTCGCTCAAGTAGGATCAGCAGGAGGAATACGAAAATGATGGTGGGAACACTCTGGAGGAACAGATTCCCCAGGCGAGTCGCGATCTCTGCCATTGCGAGCCGTCAGCCTTATCGTCAGTAATTCTTTGAATTACAAAGAGAAAGAAGTTAGCACGCTCCCTCGTGGAGTGTCAAGAATCCACGCAGAACGGTAGTGACCCATTCTGATTTCATCGCCAGAAGAATCAAAATGACCCACTACCAAGCGGGAGCAATCCACAGCGAGGTGTTCCTCGGCAGCCTGCGGCTCACGGGTTGGAGGCTGGCTGCGCGGTCGCCGCCAACGGAGCGGGGGCCGGCTTGGCTTCCGGCGCGTTGGGCACGACGATCCAGGCGATCAAGTACGCGATGAACCCCCAGCCCGCAAACAGCGCCAGCATCACCCAGACCAGCCGCACCAGGGTGGGGTCCAATTCGAGGTATTCAGCGAACCCGCCGCACACGCCGGCGATCTTCTTGTCCGTTCGCGAGAGGGTGAGCGTCTTGCGCTCGATTCGAGTGGGCGTAAACATTGCCGTCCCACAGTGGCAGCAGAAGTTGACCTTCTGTCCATATTCCTTTCCACATTGCGGGCAAAACATACTCCCTCCTTCCCGAACTCCTGGGTCTCTGGCCTTAGTATACGCCCAGTTGCCTCCGGAAGTTCCATTGGGGCTGTCTGCGTCGCCTTCCTAATTCAGTGGGGCAGATTTCCTCACTTTTGCCCCTTCCCGGATCCAAAGCACCGGTGCGAGTCTCATCCGTCTCGCGCCGCCGACCGCCCCTCGCGCTCGACGCAGGGGCGCATCGTGATGCGTCCGTCGGCTGACGGATTCACGCACCGCCCCTACACCCCCTCGCGCCGCCTGAGGCGCGTCGCAATGGAAAAGCCGCGGACCTCAACGACCCGAGGTCTGCGCTACCCGCTTACTCCATCTTGTCCGGGTTTTGAAGGAGCCTGGGGATGGGAACGCCGATGTCCCACGTCGCGCCGAGGGCTTGGATTATAGGAACGGCGGCCTTGTGCAGGTACAAGAAATCGCCGACCAAGTCGCGCACGACGGTGTAGGCGTACAGGTTCTTGTGGACGTGCCGGTTAATGTCGTGTAGCTGGTTTTCTGGAACGGAGTCGTACTCAAGCTTGATGGCTACGTCGATGATCTGGCAGGCCAGCGTATCAGTTGAAGCGAGTACCTTCTCGTATGTTGGCATCAGGTCTTGGTGCCCGACGGCATAGCAGATCCGCTTAACCATACCAACCCCGGCAACGAGCGTAAGCCATATGATCGCCTTATCGGTCTTGTCGGCGAGGGCGGCGTCGGTCAGGTCGGTCCTCTCGGCGATGATTGTGCCGATGAACTGACGCAGGCCGTCCAGGTTCCCCTCTGCCATTCTCAGCAGGGCATTTAGGGTCCGCATGCCCAAGGCGTAGCATCCTGACGTAATCTCTACCTTAAGGCTCCCCTGGAGCGATAACGGAAAATTGCGCATTATCTGCCCCAGGATCCCTAGGGTCTTCAACGCGATGTTAATCTTAATCACGTCCTGCAACCGTCGGTCGTACTTATACGCCTCCTGTTCCTCTTCAGCGTCCGGGGCGTGCTCCGGTTCCGACTCGGCGGCCTCATCCTCCCGCCTATTGCGCTCGTCACGATGGGATCGTACGTCAAGGGATGTGAGCACCAGCGGAGGTGGCGTTTGCTTGTAGAGATCGTTAACAAATCGGACGTGCCCCTCCATATCGCACGGTTCATGCTCTTCGTAAATGCGCTTCGCACTGTCCGCAACGTGCCGGATCAGATCGGCATCTTTCGTGAGGTACACGTAATAGATGAGAATGTTCGCATTGGTGTCATTGTAGATATGATCGGCAATTTCCCTGAGCTCGTCGCGGAGAGAAGGGGCGTTTAGCTGGTAGTATTTTGCCACAAAATAGTACATGATGTATTTATACTTGAATCGATAACTCCCCTGGCCTACGAGCATCACCCCCGCACGGCTAAAGTCAGCGATCATTTTCGAAAAGTCCCGCCTCATGTCGAAGCGGCGACAGTACTGGTCGTGCGCTTGGCGAAACTCAGCTTCTGAGATTGCCGCATGCTTTCCTTTGAACATCGAGTAGGCGACCTCAGAAAGATATGTGCACTGCATGTCAACTTCAGTTGGGCTGCTGCCAGAGGCCGCTAGTGCCATCTTTATTAGAGCTTCAACCATGTATCCATACGAACCATTTGCGATGCTCGGGGTCTCCGACGTCTCAAGTAGCTGCAACAGCATCAGGATGGTAAAGGGATAATGAGGGAGCACGTTCTTGCCCATCAATGTCGCGACGACCCTCTCGGCTCTGTTGACCTCGTCCTCGAGGTCACCCAGTTCTGCCGTTTCTTCGCGGCCAAGGTAGATCCACTTCTCGATTAGGTGCCTGCGGTGATACTTGCCGAACTGTTTGATGTCGCAACCCTGAAAATCAGCAAGCGCGTGGTGTTCGCTGTAATTAGCCAGCTCCTCGATCGCGAAAAGGTCAGACGCGAAGAGGACGACAATCCCGCCCACTGCATTACACAGTTGTACTAGCTGTCGTTGCCGGCCTCGCGTCAGGCCGCACTTGTGGTAATCGTCAATCAAGATGGCCTTCTGGAGCGCAGGAAGCTGTAAGAACGCTTCAGCAGCACCAGGGGAGTACTGGGCCTTTACGCAGGTCGCTATAATCTGGAGCAGACCGGTCTCGTCGCTCCACCTCTTCAGCTGTTCCCCTCTTATCAGCAAGGGGACAAGCCCCCGTTGAAGAAGATCCTCATAAAGAACCTTGGATAGAGCGGTTTTCCCCGCGTCGTCGGCTCCATAAATCAGTACACGCTTGTACGTCTGGACGAAAGCTACGATTTCCTCCCCCTTTACGCTCAGGTTGGCCGCCGACTTCCCCATCAGCAACTTGTCGATCGCACGGTGCCGGAGATCCGGATAGACGTAGATGTCCCGGAGCCTAAGCTCGCGATGAGGTGGGGTGCAACGCGGATGCTTGAACCCAGTTCCTACGGCACAGAGCTCGTCGCGAAAGTCGCTCGACAGGGTGAACGGGTTGGCGGGCCGGGCCCTGTTGCGGCTCAGTGTGAAGGCGCGACAATCAGTTTCTGCGTAGCGCTGGCCGTTCCACATAAACCGCCGTACCGTCTGATCTGACTGGCTGGGGTCGCGGGAGAACAGCTGAAACCCACTGTCCGAGTCATTGGCTACGCCTAGTGCGGGGGCCTCGCTGTAGTCCATGCGCTCCCCCTCAAGGGACTCGCGGCGTGACAGATCGGCCTCGTGCTCGTGCCCAGTCAAAATCAGGTCAGCCTCCTTCTCGACGAATCCCTTGAGTGCGCGGTAATTCGCTGGGTTGATCCAATTGTATGGATGGTGGAAGACGGCGACGCTTAGCGCCGTGTCAGGCGGGGTCGAGCCGACAAGGCATTCACTCGGGACGTAGAGGTCCGACTGCCCCTCGTTCTTGCGAGAGAGCCATGCCGTGTTGAAGCAGTGAAACACGACGGTTTCGCCCGAGACATTGAAAGTCAGGCGGTAATAAAGCCTTTCGGACATGGGGATTGGGTCGCCCCCCCGCGTCGCCGCCTCGAAGCGAAAGAAATCAGATTGGACATCGATTATCGATTCGAAATTGAAGCCGTCGAAGTCTACGGGCTTGCTCAGATATGAGTTCACCGACTCCAGAATGAATACTCTCGTATCGATCTCACCCCTGAAATTGCAGTCGTGGTTGCCCGGGACGAATACCAGCTCAACCTCCGGAATGCCCGAGGTCAACAGCGCCGCCCTTAGATCCCCAAAGAACCTCCCTGCTACCGCGTACTCCTTAGGGTCGCCGGTGTTCGCGATATCTCCGGACACCGCGACGAAGCACGCATCGGCGGTAGGACACGCGCCCACAACGGCTTCCTTGATCCTCATCGCCCGGTGCGCAACCGGATCGTCAGCCGAGCTCAGGTGAATGTCACTGAGATGAAGGAGCAGTATTTTCATGGGTTAGATTCCCACGATCCTCTCGCAGGCACCGCACGAGTCGCTCATTTGCGATGTCCGGGGCCCACTGAATTCCAGCGCGCGGCGGGCGGCGCACCAGTACTCCCGAGATAACGGCCGCTGGGCTTTATCGCCACGCTAGCAATCCCATATACATCTACTTGGCGGGTGATGCAAGGGGATTGAGAACAGGGGCTAGGTGCTAGGGACTGGGTGCTGGGGAGAAGAAAAACGGGAGTAGCGCGTAGGGAGTAGGGGAAAGACAGGTATCAGGTTTCAGGTTCCGGGTGTCAGGGAAGGACCGTATCCCGATCCCCGCAGTGCAGGTGCGGGCGGGAATAGAAGGTGTGAGGTTTCGGGTGCCAGGGGTCAGGGGGAAAGGGCAGGTACCAGGTGCCGTGTGTCAGGGAAGTCCCGAACCCCGAGCCACGAATCTCGCTGTGCAGGGGCTGGGGCGATTGAGCCGGTGAGTCACTGATCCACTGAGTCAGTGATTCACTAATCTACTAAGTTCGTCATCAGGGGGAAGGCCCACGGTCAGAATCCGTCAGCCGACGGACCAACTGTGCCGACACGCTAATGACGCCGGCCGAAGAAGAAGTTGATTTCCACGGACTGACCCGACTCCAGGCTCACCTTCTTGGGCTCGGAGATGACGCCGCCCACCTCCGCCGTAACCGTCCACTCGCCGGGCGCGACCAGCAGCACGTACGATGACTCGTTTTTGACAGTGGTGTCGGTAATGTGGCCCGTGGTCTGGGCGATGATGCGCACGTCGGGCGCGAAGCTTCTTCCCGTCATCCCCGTGACGATGATCTGGCCCACGATGAAAGCGGTGGGTGTGAAGATCTCATGACTCTGCGACATGGCTCACCTCCGTGCTCGAGCGGGAGCCTCATGATGTCCGCTCGTCGCTCGCCAGGCAAGTGGGCCGCACCGGTTCCCGCCACGTGTTAACCACTCTAACATGGACGGCCATCGATAACCACCCTTCGTTCGGCCGCGGACTCGACCCGCCGTCGTTCCTGCAAAAGACTGTCACCCCCGCGTAGGGGGGGCGGGAATCCATCGCGGAACCAGTGGACCCCCACCCGCGCCATCCCGCCGTAATTCCCGCGCGGCTCGCTCCTCAGCACGCTGGAGAGCATGGCTACCCCTTGCTCCGTAAAGGCGTAAGGTGTAGCCCGCCTTAGCCCACCCCAACTTGAAGTCACAAATTGTGATCTCAAGTTGGCAAACTCTTTTCTCGTAAGCTGGAACATGAAGTCGGCGGGAAATCTGCTGAAGTTGCGTTTGACCGCCTGAATAAGAACGCGCGGCTCGACCCCATACAGCTCCGCCAGGTGCGGACTAAGCAAGACCCTCTGTCCGCGAATCAGCAGGATGCGGCGCTCGATGCGCTCCGCGGGAATGGCCACGATCGACGTCGCATTTTGCGACTTCAAAGCAGTCATGCTTCACCCCAGCTTACCTGTAGCTTGCGTGGCTCGCTGCATCTCGCCTTCGCGATCGTTTGAGCTTCCAATTTGTCACCTCAAGATTCGCGGATTATATGTCAAGTCGAGAGTCAGAAGTCGGCAGTTGGCAGTCCGCAGTCGGCAGGACGGCACGGAAACCGCGGACTGGGCGTTCTGCTCCCCAACTGCCAACTGTTAACTGTTGACTGTCAACTGTTCCACTTGACTCTCGCGTTACGCGGCGTTCTAATCCGACTTACCCCGAAGCCCCGGCGCGTCTTAGATCGCCTTTGGCAGTGAGGAAACATGGCCTACTTTCTCGACCTCTTCAGCCCGGAGACCTACAGTGCCTTCGCGAATTCGGATCAATCAGTTTCTGGATTTCGTAGCCGCCACAGGAATGCCGCCCAGCGTATCAAGCCTAAGGACAAGCTGCTTTGTTACATGACGAAGCTATCCAGATGGTTTGGAATTCTCGAAGTGCTCGAAGGTCCATTCGAGGACTCCAAGCCAATTTTCTACTCTGACAACGACCCGTTCGTGGTTCGTTTTCGCGTGCGGGCCGTCGTTTGGTTGCCAGTAGAAAAGGCCGTTCCCATCTATGAGAGTGCTGTGTGGGACCGTCTCTCCTTCACACGCGGCCAGACGCGGGGCACACCTACCTGGACAGGCCGAGTGCGGACCAGCCTAGTTGAGATGAACGGTGACGATGGTCATCTCATCGAGTCTCTCCTCCTGGAACAGAATCGAGGCGGTAAGGTCTACCCGGTCGACCAGGACGAGTTTCGGAAATTAGCAACCCATCGGGTTCGGCGTGCGGACAAAGACGTGGCAGTGACGGTACCGGAAGATCGAGAGCACGAAGCAGATAGCGAGCGGCCAGCCCCATCCGAGATTCGTGAGTCCATCCAAATTCAGGCGCTGATCGCAGAGATCGGTACAAGGATGGGGATGCAGATCTGGATTCCGAGAGCCGACAGAGCGGCGGTGGTCAGCGAATGGAAAGGCGATCACTCCCCTCCATTGGAGCGCCTACCTCTCAACTACGATGAGACGACCCTGAAAACTATCGAGCAGATCGACGTGCTGTGGTTGAAGGGGAGATCGATCCGGCGGGCTTTTGAAGTGGAGCACACGACCTCTGTGTACTCTGGCATCCTTCGTATGGCCGACCTTTGTGCCCTCCAGCCAAACATGGAAATCAGGCTCCATATCGTCGCCCCCTATTCGCGACGTGAAAAGGTTCTTCAGGAGTTGCGACGCCCCGTGTTCTCACTTCTGGAACGCGGACCTCTACACGAGTACTGTACTTATCTTTCATATGACAGCGTGCGGGAGTTGGGAGAGCAACCCCACTTGGCACACCTTAATGAAACGGTCCTCGACGAGTATGAGGAAGAGGCTGAAGCATAGAGTAGCCGTTCCCGGGGTAGCGCAGAGTTGGTTTGTAACTCTTCGGGTCTATACAGAAAATCAGATTCAACCCCGCGATAGCCCGCGGACTTTCAAGACCAAGTCGGCGCTAACCGCGACCGAGGCGGTTTTCAGGAACGAAGTTCCCAAAAATCGTTCGCGGGTGGCGCATCTATGAAGGGGGCGGCGGAGTCAAGTGTTTTTGTCCGTTCTTTGTTTTGTGTCGCGAGCGAGCAGCCCCCCTCAGTTGAAAACGGGGGGA
>Ga0315282_10002646_pt1 | contig 32687 bp, 27 predicted proteins | sample YL17G07_20_MG_FD_203693 | JGI IMG/M metagenome (GOLD analysis project Ga0315282, IMG submission 203693) | Sediment microbial communities from Yellowstone Lake, YNP, Wyoming, USA - YL17G07_20 | ecosystem: Environmental > Aquatic > Freshwater > Lake > Sediment | place: USA: Wyoming | collected...
TCTCCGAAGCGGGATAACCGTAAGTTCATGGAAGAATTTTATAAGCGGGTAGAATTGGAGAAAAGAAAGTTCCTAGAAGAATGTCGTGCACGAGAAGCCAGCCCAGTCTTGTAGGGCAGATGAATAGGCGAAAAGGCTTAAATGTTAGCGTGATATACTGTTTTGTGGGAAAGTTATGCCTGAACGTTTTGAACATGAGGGCAAGCTTCCAGCAAAACCGGTTTTAATAAGGGTGCTCGTGTTGTTGAAAGATTCTCCCTCCGAAGTGACAATGAATAATTTTATGCATGACATTTACCCTCTTTTTTGGAGTGAGGAAGAGGGCTGGAAAACCTTTCCAGTTGACAGGGATGGAGACTATATGACCATCCAGAAATATGAAGATTACACGGTGAGAATTGTCTTTCAAGTTGAGAACGGAGAAGTTAAAATTAAGGAAGCAACGTTAACCAACAAAAACCTTAAACAGATTGCTCTCGACGGCGAGGCCATCTCTTGCCTTTTTAAAACGAAAACCGTTGAAAGGGAACAGAAGGTTACCTGCAAAATTTTCGTCAATCTTCTTTGGCGGCAAAATCAAAAGACGTGGTTGGCACGCATAGAAAAGGGCAAATACTTTTTTCTTGAACATATTGACTTTACTCCAATATGCAAGATAGGGGAGTGGACGTATGAGGGTTACCGTGAATATGTGCTTTATGAAGAGGGGGAGTATGTGGCTCGTCAGGCGTTTGGCACCCAAGGCTCTCTGCGTGTGCGCTTCAAAGTTGAGAAAGGCCAAGTTGTAATAATCGACGCGGGAGGCATCGAACCTGAAAATGCAAAGAAGCAGTTGCGTCTCGAATATTGTCGGAGCTAGCCACGATGCAACAGTTAAAATGCGGCTGCTAGGCGTTGACTCTTTCTTTTTAAATGTGGTAACATTTTAAATAGGCATAAACGCTATACTTTATTGGTGTTTTAAATGGAGAAGCCCAAAAACGTGTCAATTTTCATCGTTCTGCGTAAATCAGATGCCGGTAAATGCAGCTTCTGCCGTTTTGGAGGTTGTAGGTTATGAAAGAAATCACGTTTGATTATTGGCTGGACGCAACTGGCATGGAGCCGAAACGTTTAAAAAAAATGATAGACGGGCTGGTCAAAAGGGGATGGTGGGTTAAAACGGAGAAGGGGTACCTCATAACCGCGGAAGGATTGCGTGAGGCTTTGGATGGGGATTTGTATGGCTACCCAGGGATAATTCTCGTGAACGAAGTTTTAAAAGTTAGGAACCTCATACGGGAATTGTCCAAGACGAGCCCAGGCACCGAAATAACTGTTCAAACCGTGTTTAACCGTTTTCCGGAGCTGCATTTAACAGATAAGAAAATAGGTCGGCTTCTTAAAACTTTAGGATGCAAAGCCCGCACCTCAAAAAGCATAGTTTACTACAAGATTCCAAAGAAGCCAACCGAATGCCAGCTTACGGATTTAACAGGCCCAAAATACTGCAAATTTAAAAAGTTCAAGTGCAGCGAGACCGCCCCAAGCCTGTGCAAACCCGTAAATCAAAAAATGCAAAGCCACGGCTCCCTTGAAGACGTCACCGACATATTAAAGAAAGTGTTCAACATAAACTTTTTTGACCACGTCGAGTTTGTTGATGAAGGCAAGTGCAAGCCCGAATTGAAAGAAGAATATGAGAAAGGCTACGTGTGGAATGTTGAAATTTTGGAGAAACAACGCGAGCTACTTCCACTGTTAGAAGAGGTTGCTGGAAAATACAGGAAAACAGTGCTTGCATACAGAAAAGCCCTGAAAAGCAAAGGGCTGAAGCTCCTTGTTTTCGAAGACTTCTTCTCCGAGTTCATAGAGGACATGCCAATTTACGAGTTGAACGAGCAGGAAGCTTGGATAAAAAGGTGGATTAAAGACCTGAAAAACGGCTTCTTCATCGGCTACTTGTTCTAGTAAAAAAGGTTAAGGCGTGCAAAATGTGAAGATTATAAATGCGGCTGCTGCTGACATGTACGCCCAGTTGATAGGTCCATTGTATTTGAATTTGGCGATGCGTACCCTCTTTTTTCTGAAGAACACGCCGCTCTCAGTTGTCATGTCTGTGAAGAGGTGCACTGCCGAGTTCACGAGGCTACACCACACAGTGTTGAACAGGAAAGTTTGGATGGTGGCAGTTCCGACGCTGATGTGAAGCGCATTGGCGATTGGAGCCAGCGAATTGTAGCTGTCAGCGGGTAGAAGAGCCGTTCCCGAAGCCACTGCAACGCATAAGAAACAGGTGCTGACAACGGTGGTTAGCAGGATTCCTGTCAGCGAGTGAGTTCGGGAGGTTCGCACGGCAATTTTCCCAACTTTTTTGTGGCCGAAACGATCTATGAAATAATTGGTGAACACGGCTGTGACATAACATATTCCAATAGTTAACAGACTCATGAAATGAAACAGCTTTGCTATTAAAACAACTACTCCAAATGAAAAGAACTGATGAGTCACAAGTTTAACCAGCTTTACTCACCCAACCCATCGCCCATAACGGTTGAGACTTCTTTCTACGATTTCGTGGATGTCGGCTTGCGTGTTTGGTCCGTAGCTCTCATCTATGGTACAAAGGGGAACTGCTTCCGTCTGGCCCCAAGCCATTCCTAAACGTGATTTGGGAGCCAATATAAATTCGTGCTCGGATAACTTCATTACGCTCTTACGGTATAGTCCATCGAAAAAGTCGCCGAGTTTTCTCACACTTGTCTCGTCCGTATAAAAAGCGGCGAACGTGTTGCAGAGCGTTAAAATTTCCTGTTTAGCTTCTAAAGGGTATTCTTCGAGGGAGTGGGTGGCCATGACCACGCGAAAGTTTTGGCGTTTAAGCTTGAGTAAATGCAGAATTTGTAGGAAAGATATATTCTCCGCATCGTCTACATAAACAAAAAAGGGGTCGTTGAACGTTTTCAAAGCTGCGAAGCGAGCTTGGTTCAAAAGAGTTGCTGCAATGAACTTTCTAGCACTTTCAGGGATTGCGGCCAACTTAGCGAGGACTATCAATCTCTTGCGTGGGACTTCCTCGAAGTTTACGCTTGAGGAGGTGCAATCGCAAAACTTCATAAGCGATCGGTCGTAAACTAAGTTCCCAATTGCGGAGATTGCTGAGGGTTTGGCTCTTTTATTAGTCAAAAGCTTGTGTAAACGCGATATTGACTGGCTTTTCGTTTCCATCAACTCGTAAACTGCGTCAGTAATAGGCATCTCAGCCGCATTTCGCCATATTCCGTAGCTCGAAGCTAAGGATTCGATGAACGCCTCAACAACCATTTTTTTGTTTAGTACTGCAAGCTCAAGCGGGTTTATCTGAACCATTCGTTGTAACTTGGGAAACTTCCACGGTTCAATGCAAACTAGGTAATCAGCTAGTTTTTTGGAAATGTGCGACAACACTTTATCAACAAGGTCCCCATCTGGTGCCGCGTCAATTACGACCACCCCATGCTGGTTCTTAATGTTTTGCAGGATCAAATGAAGCAACAGCGTAGTCTTTCCCGTCTTTTTACCGCCGACTATTAAGCAGTTTTCGAACCTCGGCCAGTCGACAAAGTATTCTTCTATAGAGTGGCGACGAAGCCCAAAGCTTACGCCCGACTGATCCGCACCTACGTTTCTGAGCAAAGTGCATCCTCCTGCGAAACTTTGTTTTCCCCAAAGAAATATTTACAATCGAACTATATAAGCTTACTGAATTTGCTGAACAATCTACCATTTTTCAACCACATTTTCAAACAAGACGACCTCTTTCATCGAGTCCGAGTTTTGCTTTCCCCAAAGATCGCTAGCAGACGAACCAAAGATATAGATTTGTCCTAACAAAACAACGCATTTTTTTTCAGTGAATTGAACTATTTTTTCTTGCGCATGTGTGACCCTTTAACCGTTCTAATTCCCCTTTTTGTGGGAATCTTCTGAGAGAATTTGGGTTGAGCTTTCGGCATTGGAATCCAACCTCCTCCTCCCGGGTACCCTGACTTGTGCGTTTTTGTTCTATGTTTTTGCCACAACTTGCTTTGAGGCATTCAAGCCCTCCACTAACCTTTATCTTGCAACCACATTTAAACTTTTGTCGGTAAAGCGGGATCCGTATTAAAAATAGAGGGGGATGTGGGTTTACAGAGAGTATAGGGTAATCAAGCATACCGAATAGTTTAAAACAAGTTTTGAAGCGGGGTTTGCAGAAGGTTATTACCCTTGGCACGTGGACAAATAGTCGCCTAAACCGAATGGCTTAAAAGCCTTTCTTGACAAACGTTGAAGTTTTTATAGGGTTATGCTCTATAACTCTATGAAGGAAGTAAACTAATTTGAAACAAAACCACGCTTCTCGCGGCAAACCAGTTAAATCCGCAAAAGGAGGCTTGACCGCCACGAAAAAGAAACTCTTGAAAAAAACGCACTGTTCAAAAAACAAGCGACAAGGTGGCCAAAAAAAGGATGCGATCACCACGGAAGACAAGTGGCAAATTCGCGTTCATGTTGAAAAGGCAATGCTTGACGAAGGAATAACGTCAGTTCAGGTTCCAGAACGAATGCGGTTTCTCAAAGACTTTTTGCAGTTCAAACCCCTGAAAAACAGAGGTATAGTTCAGAAAATGCTAAGTGAAGAGCAACTGGCTGAAAAAGGGATACAAGGGCTATATCCAGAACAATTATTCATGCGTGCCGTGGCAATGTTATACGCTGAAATGACACATGTTCCTCAGGTCTGACGTCGTTTGCATCTTTCAAATAATGTATTTCGAAGTGCATCTCTGAAGTTGTTTTAAGGCATTGGCTTCGCCTTCATCAACGCCTTTGGCTCTGGCGAAAAGGCGGAAAACCCCCGCTCGGAATAGAGTTTACGCTTCTGACACGGGATTCTTCATAATGTAGTCGGGTTTTGTTTGGTTCACTTCTGGCCATTTTATGAATTTAGCCGCTTTTAAAAGTTCACTCAAATTTTCTATGACTATTTTTGCGTATTCCTTTGTTTTCTTTTGAAGGGTGATAAATGTATTTTGGTCTACAGGGTTTAGACCGTGGGCGAGGATTGAAGCGTTCCGTTTTGATAGCAAATCCTTGAGTTTTTTATCTCGGAGGTATTTTTCGCCGAGGGGGTGTTTTTTTGCTTTTAAAAGTTCGTAATCCTTTTCGAGGGGTAGCTTTAGTGTGCCGGTTGTTGGTCGTGGCCATTTTTTGAGAAGTTCTTCCGGCACTTGGTCTAAATTCACATTTGAGGTTTGAAGGTTGTATTCTTTCTTGAGAGTGTACTGAGCTATGAGTTCTATTGTGCGGTATAGTCGAGCTACGGCATCATCATATTTTTTCTCATCTCCCGTTCTTTCAGCATTGTTTATCATGTCTGCGATGTAATAGGGTTCTGGCCTTTTCAGTTTCGGTGGTCTGACTACCCCTTTTTTGGGGCTACTCTCCTCATTTGCCTCCTTTTTTGCTTCTAGTAGGCGCCCAAGAAATGACTTGTTGTCCGCCAATTGTTTCATTTTCATTCCACGAATAATCTGAAAAGCCTTGTCGTGTTCAAATTTATTCCATAAACTATATGCTTTGGCAAGTGAAAGAAGAGGATCTACACGTTTTGTCAAATCTTGGCTTCTAATTGACTCTTTGATTTCTTCCAAGATCGCAATTGCCACCTCGAATTGGTTATGGTTGAAAAACTCAATAGCCGTTTTCATCTTTTGTTCTGCAACCACAAGGCGGGGCTGAACTGTTATGAGTTTTTCCGTTCCCGCTTGAACTAATCCTCCAGACCGCTCGCCGGATATGTAGCTCAGTGAGTTCACATCGCAGATTGTGCCGAGAATTGCCATGGCACTTGTCATGGTTTTTGTTCCTGAAGTGCAATCCACTGCCACGTTGTCATACTGGCGCCTTATTTTCTTAAATTTTGGCAGCAACACACCATATATGTAATTGATATCATCAGGATTCTCTATCTTGATGATGTGGTTTTTAATTTTCGTCTGTTGCAAGATTTTGGGAAGAACCGTCCTTCGACTTTTTAAACTCGCAACAAAGAAGATTTCATCGGGGTTTTGCTGTTTTATGCTAAAAACCAGTGCATTAGCCAACGATTCCGTCGCGATTTTTTCGTTTATGCCTATGCCTGCTCCAACCGACATTATTAATGCTTTAGGCATTTTGCCCTCCAACCTAAGAATAGGCGGTTTTACCTTGTGACTTCCTCCCCGCCGTGAACGGTGGGGCTTCCCATTTCCTCAACCAGACTCGATCCCCGAAGGGCTACGGAGGTCTCGGCTTCCATGAGCGTTTTTAACGAGTTCGACACAGTCCGTGCCTACATCTCATAATATTATAACGCGCCTTTCCTTATAAGCTTTTTCGTCTATAGCTTAAACAATACTGCTTCATAATAGGACGAGCGTCGTCACTAAACGGTTGTCGTGGAAGGTATTTGAACTTTGCTGTTCATCCCAAGCTTGAAGTTGGAAGTCTTCTGGCCGATTTTAGATAAAGTTTATATGGGATTTGAAACAACAAATTGTGGGGAGCGCCAGCCAAAAGATGGGTAATTTACCTGCTGAAAAATTTCAAATAAACAAAGAGATTATTAATGTTGCTAAGAGGTTAGCTGAGGGAACTGGAACAGGTGAAGAACAGGTAGAAAAGTTGAGGAAAGCTTTTGAAAAGTGTATCCTCTCTGATGGGGGCTACCGCGGAGAAAGCTTGAGCAATTATCTTTTTTGTTTTTTAACCGCCGATGCAACAGGAATTTCCAAATATCTCAGCACGTCGCGAAGGTTACCTGACATCAGCGCACGAAGCCAAATTATTATTAAAGCCACCGAAGAAGCAACTCAAATAATAAAAAGCAAAGTTGGTTCTGAACAGTTAATGTTCGAGTGTAGCGGAAGCTTTTTGTGCCTCCTCCCTGAGAGGGGCAGTCAACAACTTGCTGAGGACGTAAAGACGGCTTTCGAAAAGAAAACTCACGGACAAGTGAGGTTGGATGTAGCACTTACGCTTGCAAGCGGAGACGAAATCGTAAGCTCATTCAGGGATGTTTGGCAACGTTGCCGGCGAAACTTGAAGAAGGCAAAGCTTGAAAGCTCTCTCAAACTGCCAACTTCCATTCCAGTTGACAGGGAAATATGTGACGTGTGCGGTCTAGCACCAAAAGCATGCGACGACCCCAATAAAACAGTGTTAGTTAACGGCGTAGAGCGAAATGAGAGATTGTGCAAGACGTGTTTTGAGCTCAGAAATTCCGGTCGGAAAATTGAACTTGACGACCTCAGTAGGGATTCTGGCTACATTTCAGCAGTGAAGGTTGACGGTGACAACTTTGGTAAACTGTTAAGCGGCGAAACAAGGGAGAAGTTTACGTTGGGCAAACTAATCAGCTTAAGCGAACAGATCGCGGATATAATGAAAAAGCTGGCCGAAAAACAGCTAAAACCCGGTAAAGCTGAATATTTGTATGCGGGGGGCGACGACATCATGTTTTTTGCCCCTGCTGAAGATGGGTTAAAACTTGCAAGTGAACTAAACAAGGCGTTTCAGCAAGAGGCAAAAAAGTTTGACACAAAATTAACGCTCTCAGCAGGAGCAGTTTTCTTCAAGCCAAAAAGTCCTGTTTCAAATGTTATAAATTCGGTGTTAAGCCTTCTTAAACAGGCTAAAGGCAGCGGGCGCAACTGCATTGCGTACAAATACAATCAAACACATGTTGAGACTTGGAGCGAATTGGACAAGACTTTAAAACTCTTGGAATACTTGCAGTCCAGCGGGATTCAAAAGGTGCAGCTGTTTGCCATTGCCAGAGCCGCCGATAGAAGTCCCCGCTTTGCTGAGATCATAGTTAAAAACAGAGTTGGAAGGGGAATACTCAAAGACGAAACACTCCTAAACCATTTAAACAACTTTTTAAAAGCCTACGAGTTATATATAATGTTAGGAGGCAAAGGGCCTGAATAAAGAAACCGAAGAGTACTGTTGCCAAGAAGGCGAAAAACTGGCGGAACGTTTAGTTAAGACAGGTTTAAAATACAGCCAGCTAAGAAATGTAACCACACTGTTTGAAAGAAGTAAGCTCATCTGCGAGATAAAAGCATTTGTTGAGAGGCAGTTTGGCCGCAGCCTCATAAGGTCAGAAGCGTTTGAATTGATTCGCGAACGGCTTGACCAAAATGAAGGCTACGACATTAAAAAGGAGATTTTTACCGTTGCCCAAACGGTTTACCCTTACTATCAAAAAAAATATGACCTCGAAAAGCAACAGCGCCATTTTCAAAGAACGCGTGAAGGAAAATACGAAGCAGTCTGTGCCGATTGCGGAAGACCGTGTGTGGTTCCATTTCCGCCCACTTCAAACAGGCCAGTTTACTGTCAAGATTGCTTTTCTAAAAGGAGAGGGAGGTGAGAAAAGTGGAAAAACTGGAAAAACGAATTCTAATTCGGGGAACAATCACTGCAGAAACCCCCCTTCACATAGGTAGCATGGACGTGGAGGAGTTGGCAAAAGTGGACATGCCAATCCTCAAAGACCACAATGGAAAACCCTACATTCCCGGTTCCTCGCTTAAAGGCAAAGTGCGAAGCGAAGCCGAGCGGATTGCCCGTGCCAGCGGCATAAAGGTTTGCTTCCCACCCCGAGTCGACAGCATGTGTGAGGGCACGCTATGCATCTGCTGCCAGATCTTCGGCTCACCAAAGAAGGCAGGCAAAATCAAATTTAGAGACGCTTTCTGCACAAACCCGCCTGAACGGACGATCACACGTCCGGGAATTGGCATAGACCGAAAAACAGGCACATCGGCAAGAGGAGCACTATTCGAAATTGAAGGAGTTCCCGCAGGCACAACTTTCAATTTCGAAATAATCTTAGAAAACCTTACTGATGAAGAGCTGAAACTTTTCAAGGCAGCGTTGAAGTCAGTGCAGGATTCCGCGTTGGGCGGCCAAAGTTCGCGAGGCTTCGGCAAAATAAACGTTAAAGTAACAACTTTGGTTACACGCACTGCAGGATACTACCTTGGAAAGGAAAATGAAGAAGTCAAAAGCGGCGAAGAAGCAGCCAAGTGGCTCGGTGATTGCTAATGATACACACGAAAATTAGTGCGGTTCTAGAGGCGGTTACTCCAATTCACATTGGAGCACTTAAACAGGCAGGGTACCCTAAACCTACGCTTGAATTTATTCCTGGCTCTGCAATTCGCGGGGCATTTAAAAACGCTCTAACAAGAACCGTTTGCAAGCTTGATCAGCCATTAGTTGACCACTCTAAATGTCCACACTTCAGCACCTGCGAGTATTCACAGCTGTTCGGCAACCCAAACAAAAGTGCACCCTTAATATTTCGGTTCAGCTATCCAAAACACTTCCAATGCGATGGGACATTATTGCCCGCGCCTAGAACTCTCTGGCAATGTACGAGACAAGCTAAGCACACGTTTCGCAGCTTTGATTCCCCAGAAAGCTGTTGTGAATGCGGCGAAAAAATGAAGCCGTTCGTCGGTTTCCAATGTAGTCGTTGTCCTTTCACTGTACCACACATCAACAAGGTAACGCTTACTGGTTGCCCACTTGACCGGCAAAGCCAATCTGCCGCCAAGGGGCTTCTACACACAATTGAAGCGATAGCAGCAGGCACACAGTTCGCCCTCGAAATAATCGCTTCACTGGGAAACATTGAATTTTTAACCGCTGAATCTTTAACCACGTTTCTTGGGCGGATGCTTCCAGATGAGGGAATTGGCCGGGGAAAAACCCGCGGTCTAGGTAAAGTAAACGTTAAAGAAATACAGATGACACACATCACGGCGGATTGCCTGAAACAACAAGCCGAAAAGGTAGATTCTTCAAGCTTCACGGTGCGGTTAATCTCGCCATTAATCATACCCACTGGAGAAAACGAGTCCGTAATTATCAAAGCGGAAACTCTGCAATCAATTGTCCGTGAGGCCGCAAGAAGCGCTCACGCAAAGTTTTTCAACGCGGGGAAGCCGAAGCTGCCTGAAATAATACTTGAAACAATAAGAGGAGAAGTTGAGATGGTTGGGGGCTGGAACCTCGAACAGAACAGGAGGACAATCATTTACCCAGCGCTCTGTGCAGGCTCAGTTTTGAAATTTCACAGCGAAAACAGCAAAGTTTTAACCGAATCTTTAACGGCACTTCAATACACAGCGGTTGGAAACTTCAAAACACTTGGTTACGGTCAAATACTCTTAGAAAAGGAGGGATCTCAAAAGAGCACAGATTAGTTTAATTTAAAAATGAGTTAGTTAAGACGTTTGACAGAGCTTAACTAATGATGTAGGCAAAACAACGACCGATTAACCTTATAAACCACAATACAGACAAACAACAATCGATGCATACCGCCCTAAAAATGGAAAATCAACCATCAAACAATATAACCAAAATAACGGTTGCAATGACTCACTAGAGGAAGAGCAGACTGTTACGGGTTTTGACACACTTTATTCATTTGTATCACATAAAGTTGCAATGACTCACTAGAGGAAGAGCAGACTGTTACACGCGTCTAACTCGTTAAGCCACTTGTCCCGGCTCTTGCGTTGCAATGACTCACTAGAGGAAGAGCAGACTGTTACTCATAGACTTTCGCAGTGCCATTAACCGTAACGACAGGTTGTAATGACTCCTTAAAAGAAGAGCAGACTGCTACCGCATTTGTTCCTTTGTCGTGTCTTCAACCTCGCAAGATGCAATGATTCACCACACAAGAGCCAAATCCGTATTGAGTGTAAAAGAAATCTATGACATTAAGTGAAAAAGCCATTTTGACTCTTCCAATAGAACCTGTCGAAGCCAACCTGCAGAAAAGTATTGATGGAAAACTACTCATTCGTTCAAGAGTCGCCCTTGCCTTTACCTCTTCATTAGGTAGGAGTCAAACTATTTTTCCTTTCGATGCGACCATTTGACCAAGTCTGCCACGCCTTCGAAATTATTTTGGAAGATTATTTTTAAGTGAAAGGCATCCAGATCTCGAATAGTTTAAATAGTGTCCTTATATAAGTTAATTGGCGAGATACTTGAGCACCTTTAGGTCGCCATCAGTCAACTGGAGACAACAGGTCAAAAATTTGCTGGACAGTTATGACCTAGTATACGAGTTGCAAGGCATAAACAAGGACTCCGCCATCGCTCATGCCGTGCAAAAAGATGCCGTGCAAAACAGCATGGACGCATACGACCCGAACAACTCAGACCAGTGGACAGTAACGTTCGAGCTGGCCACTACCAAACCGTGCTACTTAGCAATAACCGATACCGGTACATTTGGTCTCACGGGCCAGTCGAACCTTGACGAAAACACTTTGTCAAGTTTGTCGTATGCTCAATACAAAAACGAGCGTTTAAGCCGTTTTGAAGCCTTAGGGTATGCAAACCCCGATCCAAGGGCAAGAGGTGCTCGCGGGCAGGGAAAATTTGTATTTATAGGTACTTCAAAAAACTACGAGATGCTCTACGAAACGCTCCGTGCGGATGGGGTCTATCTGGTGGGGCACTGGATTACACAAAAACCTCAGCCACTAATGGTCACACTTAGAGGCGCATCTGCACAGTGTTACCTCCAGCAACAGATTCCACAAATAAAACCGCTTGCAAAAATTGGAACACGGATAATTATCAAAGATCCATGTAAAGAACTGTTTAAAGCATTCGATGACTTTTTACGTCCATGTGACCTCGCGCGCTACATATCTGAAACTTGGTGGGAAAAACTGCTTGAAGGTTGGAAAATTAACATTAGACTTGTCACGCAAGATAAAACACTAAAAATATCGCCTCCCAAACAGTACAAAATGTTGTCAGCGGATCCAGACATGTACAAATTGTTATGCATAAAAAATGAGAAAATAGTTTTTAATAATTACCAAAACTTGAAAATAAAGCAGCTGATAATCGCCTACTGGCCTGAAGAACTCCCAGAGGAATTGCGAGGCATTGCAATTCAACGAGGTGGAATGAAGGTTATGACATACGATGTCCGTGAGGATAACGAGTTTATCACGGCGGAACACGCGAAACACATTTTCGGCTGGCTTATCCTAAATGAGGCTGCTGAAGATCAAGCCAAGCCATACGAAAATCCAACACACTATAGTTTCAAAAAAACAAAGGGTTCGTTGATGCAATACCTTCTGGGAAGTGGCGGGTGGCTGAGCCGCCAGACAAGACGGTTCGCGGAAGAACAACTCGGTCTAGTGCCCGAAACTGAAAAAAAAGTTCGCCAAGAAAAGCTTCTTACGAGAATTGTTGATTACATAAATACTTTGTCCCTTAAATTAGGCTACACGGGAGGAACCAAAATCGCAAAATCTCCGCAGGATCGAGAGTTTCCAGCGGAACATGAACCACCAGCATTGGTACGAATACACATGCCGCCATTCGTGTTGCCAGGTCAGACTAGAAAAGTAAAATATGGTGAGACAATCACAAATATTCGTGCTCGGATAATAAACGATTCGGATGTACCAATAATTCTCAAGTTCGAGCTCGATGTGAAAAGCCCTGCGAGGGCAAAAACCCTAGTAGGTACCGGCAAGAAACAAATAGACTACGTGGATCGCATACTCCTAGAACCACACACAACATCGAAGTGGTATGGTGCCTACACATTAACTTTTGATAAGGCGGACCCCCCCGGCAAACACACTTTTGAAGCACAGATCACAGCGTTGGACGGAGTTCAGAAAGGGGAAATACTACACCGCATAACACGTGCGATATACCTCGAAGTGGACCCTGAAGCTATTGGAAGATTTCAGGGCTTTGACTTCAGCGATTTTCCAGAACCAATCAAAAAACTAAAATATTACACTGACGAAGAAGAAAAAGGGCTGAAGATACACATTAACGCGGGGCACCCCACATACAAAAGAGCAAGTGAACAGAGCGAACAAGTAAAGTCGGGCACTCCAGATCCTATGGAAGACTACTTAATGACTATTGTTATGGCTGTGTTCGTGGACGATGATTTATTAGGCGAAGCCAAACTCCAGGAAGAAAAACTAAGAAGCTTGCTTTCAAAAGATGATATGGGAATAGCTGAAACTGTTCTGAAACACTCAAGTCGAAAACAACAGGAAATGTTATATGACGCATTGAATCAGGCAGCCAAGTGTAAGACCGGGGAGGAAAATCAGTAATGGCTATTGCAATAGAGACAAAAAAGGGATTCAAAACATACATAACAATAGACGGGCACCCACCAACACGGCAGGATATAAAAAGGGCGGACCGATACGAAAGGCAGTTAAAACAGAAAATGATGCAAGTTACTACAAAACTGGAAATGCGAGGATTCTTTAGGGAAGCAAATGACCTCAAAAAATGGTATGATTTGGGGAGGCAACTACAGTTCCTCAAAGAAATGCCCATGCGAAAACGCTGTGATCCAACGTTTACGTATACCTGGCAGATATTGTATAACATAGCACCACAACTGACACCAACCGGGAGAGGGCCAAAAACACAAGAATACGTAACTGGCAGAAAAAATCACTTTTACCTGTGTTACTTGCTAGCTCAAACACCGTGGAAGCAGGTGTACCAACTGAACTGGTCAACTTGGACTGAGATATATCTTGCTCTGACCCCAGAAGTCAGGCAAGACAGACGAGTTGTAGAGTGGATAATCCAAAAAATCATTGTCGACGGGAAACCAAACCGCCAGAGACTGCGAAGAACGCTGAAAGCGGTGCGAAAAATCGCGGGGCAAAAATCAAAACCTCTCAAAGACACAACCGTGTTTACGGACAAGGAACTAATAATACTGCTCGAAACAACACTAGAACACACCGCCTAAAAATAACATTTATGAAAAAAATGAAAGTATCAAGTACAGTAAAATTGCGCACTAAGACGTGGCTTGTTGTTGTTATTGATGTTTTTCTCGTTTCGAGTTTATTTTACATTCAACACATGCGTATTTAGCCTCGATTGGTAACTTTATATACTCTTGAGATATTTAATGTATTGAAGGGATATTCGATGACCGAACCAATTCCGAGATGGCTAATGCGATGCTACGCTGTTCTATGGGTTCGCTTTGAAGATGTAGAATTTAACCGGGTTCAAGCAATTGAACTCCTACCTCATGCCGAAAAGAGGATAAATCTAGTTCTATCACGTTTAAGACGGGCGGGGTGGCTTTCAGTGAAGCTGGACACAACCGACGCTCGAAAAAGAAGGTACCAACTAAAATTTCCTGAAACCATAATGCGAGAAATTGTGAGGGACGGAAAAGATGTGTGAAAAATTTCTTTTGCAAGAGGGAAAACAATACGCCTTGTACCGCTTCCGAAACGAGAAAGCATTTGAGCGATGCGTCCTAAAACATACAAAAGACGTATTCGGCGACGCATCCGAATACTTCAATTTAAAGCCGAAGCTGGAAGCAGTATATGGAAAGGGCACTGTTCCAGACGGGTATCTTATTAGCTTCATCAAACCGTACAACTGGTACTTGGTCGAGTTTGAGTTGTTGAGGGCAGTACCAATTAGCAAAGCCAAACACGATCACATAGCAGGACAACTGCAAAACTTCAAAAACATCGAACAGTGGAATGACGTTCGCAAAGCTATCTATTCCACGATAAAGAAGCATCGAAACCTTGACAAAAAAATTCAAAAGCTAATTGGTGAACAAGACCTACCTCTTTTTCTCGAGACAACGATCTTCTCAAAAGAGCCCACAATAATTGTTGTGATAGAACAAACTGATGTCACAAACGAGGTGGCCAAAATGTGCGAACCTTTTGGCGGGCAAGTCATAGAATTCGAGACGTTCGCTCACGAAAACTGCTTGACAGATCACATTCATCGTTTTAACTTTTTGAGCGTAGCCCGTCAGCCCGTAAGCAAAGGAGGCAGAAAATTCGAGGCCGAACCACAAGAGGGGGGCAAAGGTACGTCACCACTAGGCTTACTTGATTATACGAAAACAAAACCAAAAAGCTTCATGTTTAACGGGAAACGTTACGAGGCCTTCTCTTGGAAGAGCCTTCTCATATTGCTTTGCGAGGAAGTTGCAAACCTGCAAAAAGACAAGTTTGACAAAGTACTAAAACTTAAAGGAACTAAACGATCGTATTTTTCAGTAGATAAAACCAAGATAAAAACCCCCACAAAAATAGGTACCACTGATCTTTTCGTTGAAACGAACCTGAATGCAAATTTGGTTGTGAAGTTATGCAATCGGGTTTTATCTTTATTCGAGTACGACACTCCGTTACTACTAGAACTTTCATCGCAAAAAACAAGGGAGACACGCGAGAAGAAAGAAAAACCAATAAAACTTAGTGCCACTAAACGCGCAAAACGGGGGGACAACACACCACGAGAGGCATATGTTCATCCAATACTTGAAGCGTTGATTGAACTAGGCGGAAGCGGAAAAGTTAAAACAATCTTGAACAAACTATTTGAAAAAATGAAGGATAAAATGACTGAGAAAGATTTAGAAAAGCAACCTAGCGGAAACGCGATACGGTGGAAAAACATTGCTCAGTGGGCAAGACAAGATCTAGTGAATAAAGGCTACCTTAAAAAAGATTCGCAGAGGGGAACATGGGAAATAACAGAGCCAGGTCGAACATTTTATGAAAGTAAAAAAGAGAAGCAAGTGTCAGTAACTTGAATTAACACCAATTGATTTGTAACTTTTTAGTCTCTTTTACTTCCGTAATGTTTGTAGTCTACAGCAGAAACTTGTTGTGTTTTCAGCTCTTTGCCAACTTCGTTCACTCAAGAATTTCCTTTGTTTTTTCATCGTTGCCAGTTAGGTACCTGATCATTTCTTCATTCAGATGTAGCCATTTGGCCAAGCCGGCGGCCATTTCCACGTTGTTTTGGAAGATTATTTTGAGATATGGAATGAATTCTTTTGTGGCCCTAACGACGGAAATGTGGTTTTTGGCCTTGATCTTGACGCCTATTTCGCGTTGGATGGCTCTTTCCGCCCGTGATCGCGAGAGCATTTGGATGCGTTCTGGAAACCGGAAAGGAACAAAACCTGATACGTGCGTATTCTTTCTCGCCATCGCCACGCCCGCCGTCATAAAGTCTATCACGTAGCGTAGGAGGCCCCACTCTTGGGTTCTGCGGATTCGGCCACGGTAGATGTCGGCAACCGCCAGCGCATCCATCGCCTTGGCAAGGTCGTGCGGGTCCGTGAAGTGTGAGGGAACGTTTTCGTATATCCACTCGAAAAGAAAGTCGATATCCACGTCCGCCAAGTCGACGGCCTGCTTGGCGCCGGAACATGTCTTCGCATACATTATCATTCGCAGCACGTTGAAGATGGTGTCTTGCCTGTCGCGGTGGCCAAGCCAGGAAACGTCCTCGTACGTAAGCCTTTCCTTGCCCTGCCCCAGCGCCTGAAGGTCGTTTACCGCCGAGCGCACATCACCTTCAGACCGCTGCGCAATAAACTTTAAAGCCGCCTCGTCAGCCGGAAGTTTTTCGCCCTCGCATATGCGTTTCAGGTGTTTGACCACGTCGCCGGCGGAGGGCTTCTTGAATTCCAGCATCAGGCAGTAGGCGCGGAGGGCTGCGAAGCGGGGCTCGTAAGCGTTGTTTGCGGTTAAGACAACAGGACCCCGCGCGTTCTTCACGACTTCAGTGATCGCCTTGACTCCGCCCCTGTCCGACGTGCCGGTCAACCCGTCAATCTCATCTAATAAAACAAGCCTTCTTCCTCCAAACAGGGAACCAAACTGCGAAGCCAAACCCGCAAACCGGTTCACAGCGTCTTCGGTGCGATAATCGCTCGCGTTCGTCTCGACAAACTCCATCGACAGGACACTGGAAAAAACCTCGACCGTAACCGTCTTTCCAATGCCCGGCGAACCGTACAGGAAGACCGCCCGCTTCTTAGGCACGCCTTTTTCCCATGACTTTATCCACTCGACAAATTTTGCTATTGCTTCGGAGTTGCCCACGATCTCGGCTGAAGACTTTGGTTTATATTTAACAGTCCAAGCGGCATACAACGGGCAACGCCCCCTCGCAAACGATCAAACGTTGTTGCAACACATAGACACCCAATCAAACAATGCTCTTCAAGCCCTAAAAACCTTTTGCCCTCACAGCGAGCATCATTGAAACGAGAAGAAGTTACCTCCAAAAAACCATGGGGAAGACAAAGAAGTTAGTGGAGCAGAGCTTTGAATACGTCGCCGATATGAGCTGAGTTAAACTGTTTAGAAAGAGAGTATAAACAAGTGTTACGTGGCGATAACCCTTGAAGTTGTTGTCAAAGCGAAAACCTGTTGTCTTTAGGTTAATGTCGCTCTGCAGTTTACACATTTAGGCCAGTTTGCCTTATTTCTAGTGCTGCAGTACTTAAAACGAGCTTCCGCAGGTGCTGGACACAATCCAAGCATATCATCGCTTCGGCTATGCGTGAACCTGAGATCCCACCAGATAAAACTCTCGAAAACTACATTATAACCTCATCAATAAACCGCTCAAACCCTGCGGTATTCAGGAAATAATCGTTTGTATTGGATTTTAACGCGTCTATTCTATCGCTCTTCAACTTCTTCTCCTTCTCGCTTCCATCGTTTGGAATTAGTTTAGTCCAGTAGGGTCCGTCAAGGTAAGTGACATATGAAACCTCTTTTTCGGTTTACGGTTTTGTCCTCTTATAACTGTTTTTGTGCAGGAGTTTGAACAGCACATCAGTTAAAAACAGAACGGTCGTTGGAGAAGAAGTTGAGCGTGATTAAATTTATCCTCAAATTTTGACCTAGCTGACAACTCTTCTTGGCTTTTCTCTCCTCTAATTGAAAAATAAAAAATTAAGTCTTTTCCCAGTAAGTTTGTGTAAGGTCGCGTTGATCTTTCCATAAATAAGCAAGATATAAAGGATAAGCCGCGATAGAAGGGACTGCAATTCCCCAAAAACCGAAAACCGCCATCCAAAAAATAACCAAGGGAAATAAAAGAAACGATAGAAAGAAAGATTGGGTAAAGGTTTTTGCAACCGCAGTTTCATTCAAGCTCTCAGACTCATCTTCTTTGGCATCACGTAGTAGCTGCGTTTCAATAAACTCGCTTACTGTCTCAATGTGTTTCTCAACCTCATCAAAACTGCCGCGCCACACATCTGCCGGAAAAAGTTGGGGATCGGATAGTAGAGTCTTGATATAGTCTTCTTTTTCACTCTTCGTTTCTCTAAATGCACTTAAGACGATCTTTCTCTGGAACCGTTCGAAAAACCAGTATGACAACCCCTCTAACAAAGATCCGATAATGAGACCAACAACAACGACTAGCAAGAGGAAGAGAGCAATCTTTGTTTGGTTGTACATCAGCACATCAGTTATATTAAATACTGGTCCCGGAAAGGTGGGCAATACATGCACTAGCCCGCCGTATAAAAAGAGAATCTCAACTAATACGAAACATCCTGGGAGCAGGTATATCCACCAATCTTTAAGCTCCGTGGGTACATCCAACTTTCAAATTTCTCCTTAGCATCGTATTCGGTGGGGACCACATTTGGCAAACGCCTTTTTCAGTTGCTCCATGTCTACAGACGGGGTAAATATTTCATTCTCCGTTCTAATCTTTATTAAATTAGACACGAATGCATGGATGTCATCCTTCAGATATAGTGCTAGAAAGTCAAGTTCCTCTAGTTGTTCTTCTCGTAAAACCTCTTTGATCTGTTCCTTATAAAGATTTTGGGCTGCAAGGTCTAGCGCAAGACCTTGGCTTTTCAATTGCTCTTCGAGAATAGATAAGGCACAGCTAGGAAAGTCTTTTCCTTTCCCCGCGCCCATTGAGGACGCAGGAATTTCCACTGAGCGGGAGTAGTTTAACGACTTTATATATTCCTCCATGAAAGTCCAGTCGGGCCCCCCATCTTTAAACGGCAAACGTATCCGAGTGTTTCTTATTCTATCTTGGTTGAATTTTCTACCGTATGAATATCGGTACTGCTCCAAATTTATTACTGTGGCCAAAAATAACGCAATATAAACGTTTAACTGAAGTGGCGGAATTGGCGTCAGAACTTCCACATGGTCGCTTGCGGCAAAGTCTTGTGCTTGATAAGAACAAAAGCCTTTGACGGCAGAATCTATTACCAAAACGTTTCCGGAATTTTTGTGCGTGCCGTAAAACCCATCCACGCCATTGTTCTCCGTCTGAGTTGTGACGTAGGGATACTTTTTAACTTCTAAATCCAGCTCCTCTTTCGGCGTTCTTTTCGCGCCTTTGACTGTAAAAAGTTTTCGAATTTCTATCTCTTTCCAATTCAATGTGTCTAAAGTGATTTGCTTGGTCAAATATGGTGCCGCGGTCACTTGATCTGTGAGCTTGTTGCGGAACCGGTATGTGGCGTACTCTCTTAAAGCGTCTTCAAACCGCTCCACGGACAGATTAGCATAATTGGTTTTTAGATAAGGCTCAACCAACCACTCATCTTGATAACCAACTGCGTGCAGAGCGGAAACGCCGTCTATTACTCTTCTATTAAAATACATATCCAACCACTCTTTTTTGATTGTCGTTTCATACAGCTTCTTATTATCAATTCGGCCCAAATTTCGCATTTTTTTGAAGCCGTCTTTTTTCCAATAGCCGAACCATGTTTCTTTCTCTGGGTCGTGCCGTCGATGGGCCTCAAAAACAACAATGCACGTCACGGCGTTCGCTTGATCTCCAAATAGAGTGTCAGGCATACTCATGACCGCTTTTAGGGTATGTTCTCGTAATATTTGATCTTTAAGTGCATTGTTTTCTTTGTTTGAGGTGACGCATGATAGTGGAATAATTGCGATACCAATCCCTCCGACGGTTAAGACATCAAGTAACCTTTTGACAAAAACGAGCTCGGACTCCTCCTCCTTCTTTTGGGCGTAAGGTGGATTTATTAGGCCAATATTGCACTGGTATTTTTGGAGCGTAGAAAGTGGAAGTCTAAAACAATTGTCTTGTTCCAAATTAGTCTTCCCATCTCCTCTCAAAATCATGTTTGCACACGCCAAAGTAAACATATTCGCTAGAGTTTCTATGCCCACAAGATTATGATTGTGAATATCGTTAATTTCAGGAACCGTTGGATCATCTTTTAACATGTAATGCATGGCGGAAATTAAGAAACCCCCCGTTCCACAACATATATCAATAACTTTGGAGTGTTTGTTTACTTCTGCCAGTTCGCAGAACAGTTCGGTAATATGGGTAGGAGTTAAGATTATTCCTAAACTTCCGTCCCCTCCAGCGTATCTCAAAAACTCGGAATAAAATCTTCCCATTATGTCAATGTTGCCCTCTTTCTTGATGAAGGGGGAAACTTTTGTATGCAAATCTACTAAAAATTTATGGAGGGGGTTATTTTCGTGGGATGGATTTTCGGCATCTATCCTTCCCCCAGTTAAATAGGGATTTGCAGTTATAAATCCGAATTCGTTTTTAAGCGTATCTATTTTCTTCTGTGGAAACTGCACATTTTTGAGTGCTTCTTCTATTGACTCAATTATTCTACGCGCTAGTCTTTTGGGATCTGTAATTACAGGATATTCTTTTAAGAAATCCCCATTTTCAAGAGCCAAAAGCAGAGCCGCAACAAAAATTGGTTTTTCTGACTCTTGCAATTTTGCCTCATCTCTTAGTTCGTTGTGCAAAGTTTGGGCATATTTTAGCAGTTCCTCCTCAGTTAATGGATTTTCATCGGTTGCGTGAAATAAGGAGTAATAGTCAGCATAAGTCATCAAATCATCATACTTCTTGGCCAAATAGGTATTTCCAGTTTTATTCCATTGATAAATTGAAAGCAGGCAATCATTTGAATTTTCTCCACTAAATGCTATTGCGATCACATTGAACTCCGCCTTCAAAAAAGAGGCGTAATGAAGGACGCCATCAACGGCATAGTTAACGGGATCGTCTTTGTTTGGGCTCTCGTGTTGTTTCTTTTCAGGCTTGCACTCTATAACGATCAAAACATCAGAATTTTCTTTTCTTATTATAAATTCAGGATGTCCCGGCTTTCCGCTGCCTGATTTGCTTGCAGTATTCAACAACGTTCGGATACGATCGCTACTACTATTCTGTTCTTCTACCTCTATTCCCTTCTCTTTATAATAACCCAAGTCCCGGAGTTTATCAGTTATTATTTTTTCAGCTCTTCGTTCGTTCCGTCTTCTCCTCATAGCACACACCTCTTCCTCAACAGCATGATATTTTGGCGCGCATCTTCTTTAGGCGCGTTTCGGCGGGATTTTTTTGGGGATACGGCCTGAAACATAGTGCCAAGAAATTGTTGTAACGTGCATAGACGAAGCGTTGGCCTCCCTTGTTCGGGGGGATTTGTTTTCTCTATTGTGTGCGTCATGTTACTTTTTCCTCCTGCCCGTTGGTTTTGGACCAAGATTTTAACCATCTCCATTGGGTGAACTAGAGTGTATTTTCTTTTTCGTGCATCCGTTTCATCAAGCCTTGTTTCTAGCCACCCCGCCTTTCGTATTTGGGATAGAATTACTCCAATGGCCGTTTTGTCTTCGGATAACGTTTGGTCTGCCTGTGCACGCGTGAATTCTTTATCACCGAACGCCGACCACAGTTTGCAGTAACGTAGCATGAGCCATTTGGGTAAAGGTTTCGTCGTTTTGCATCACCTAAACTTATAGCATATATAATAACTTAAGGGCTTATAAAGTTTTTGGCACTTCTCGAAAAGACCTTAAAAAAGTTTCATATGCCAAAAAGATTAAATAAGTGATGGTACATTAGGATTGGTGACAATTATGGCAAATTTCAAGAAGATCTTAATTGAAATTGGAGCATGGCTTATCACGATGTTTTATGTCTGGTTCATTGTTCTACCGCAATTTGCTCTGCCTTTGTGGGGTGAAGCAATTTGCTTGGTTGGAGTGAGCATCGTTTTAGGATTAATTTTTGTTCGGGGAAAACAAATAGGGAGTTGGCTGAGAAAAATTGCGGTTTTCTTCGCTCCTGCTTTGGTGGTTTTGGCAATCCTCGCGTCAGTTTTTTGGCCATTCACTGTTCCCTTTGCTTTTGCAGAACTTTTGTTGTTGTTTTACCCCCTCTTTGCTCGAATCGAAAAGAGGTTTAAACCGTTGATAATTTTCTGGTTTGGTTTGGTTGGCTTCTTGGCTTTAATATTTATGATAACTATATGGAATAAGTCGCTCTTCTTATTTTTCTCTAGCTCGTGGAGCACGCCTTGGGGAGTCTTCACGGGCATATTTCTTCACGGTTCACAGGGGCACCTTGCAAGTAATCTTCTGGGCTTGTGTTTTTTCTTTTACCTTTACGTGACGCTCGCCCACACTTTTTCCCCTGAACTCCTTATTGCAAAAACTCGTTTTATCATTGTCGCCCCTTTCGTTGTCGCCGTTTTGGCCAACATTCTTTCTTTATCGCAGGCAGGCACATCCGCAGGTGCGTCAGGATTTGTTTTCGCATTAGCAGGCATACTATTCGCAGAAGCGGGAAAAAACCTCGTTTCCGTTCGTCGTGGACTCGGTCTAAGCGTTGATAAAAAAAATCAGCGCGTCTTTTTAGCAGCTAACCTACTAATCCTCACCTATTTCGTCGTAAACCTCTTCTTCTTCAACACTGTCTTCAATGTTTCAAACACGGTTAATTATTTCGCACATGAGTGGGCGTTTGGATTAGGTATAATTACACCATTTATTTTTACGCTGCAGCAACGAGTAAAAACCAACAAATCACTTCACCAGCAAACACACTCCAAAGGTTTCAATTTTCAAATGAGGGATCGGGAGGGGTCTAACCTTGTCTGATCTGTTTGAAGAGAGTTGGGATGCAATTGTTGAAGGAATTGGGGCGGGCATAATGTTGTTTGTTAACGATGTGGTTCAAGTTGCTTTTGCGGACGCTATCTCAAAATTGCCGATGGGAAGTTTCGGGGTTCTACTCTTTTTTGTTGCAACTTTCTCGTTTCCAGTTTGGTGGCCGTTACTTAAACTTATCCTAAAAAGCGATTTGAATGAGAAAGATGCGGTAAGAGGTGTCTTTTGGATTGTTGCTCTTATGGTTTACCTCACGCTTTCGCAAAAATAGAACTTTTTGAACCCTCAAATTCAGTTTTGACCAGCCTTTGCAAGGGTTTTCACGACAACTAAAGCTTGGTCTTTGTGAAACCACTGGGGAAGAACGGTTAAAAACACAAGCGGAGATGCAAAAAAGATCGTGCAAACCCAAATAGAAATGCACTCAGGTTATATGCATGTACCCAAACAAATGAGGATAAAAATTCGGTTTTGGCAGACCTTCGCACTGGATCCTGAATTAACCAACCTGCAAGTTAACCTATGAACTTGCAAATCTCAGGTTATGCTTTAGGCGAGGAATAATTTCTAGGACAGCCCCTTTTTCGTCTTTTATTGTGAGTTTAGTCGTTTGTCGAAAATAACTGAGAACCTTTTTAAAGGAGAACGTTAATTAGCATGTGATGGTTAATGTCGAGCACAAACGTTAATGAGGATAACGAAATCCCGCAGGAAATATTTGATTTGTCAAAGGATCCGTTGTTATACCGTCGCATAGTTGGATCTATTGCTCCGTCGATTTACGGATGTGAGCGGGTTAAGGAGGGCATAATGTACTGGTTGTTTGGCGGAGTAGAAAGAGTCGTTGGTGACGTAAAGAAAAGAGGGGCGATAAATGTTTTGCTTGTTGGAGAGCCAAGTACGGCGAAAACGTCTCTTTTGGCTAGTGCGGCAACTATTGCTGGTGCAGTTCTGCTTGATGGTCGAGTAACATATTCAAGGCTGGTCCGAGAGGAAGGAAAAAACACCTATTTTTGTATTGATGGGCTTGAAAGATCCGCTTATATGAAAGCTCTGAACGATTTTTTACACTCGTTAAATTACACTAACCAAAAGTTTTTAGTGTCGACGTGTCCAAAGTTTGGAAAGTGGAATCCGGATCTCATTCCAAGTGAGAATCTTGATGTGTTTCCATCGCTCTTAGCCTATTTTGATCTAATTTTTGTAATGAGAGATGTGGCTAACAAACAAAGCGATGACCTCTTGTCCGAATTCGTTTTGCAAGCACATAGCAGGTCAGAAACAAAAGAAAATATAATACCAATCAACATTTTGCGTAGCTATATTGCTTACGCCAGAAAGATTAACCCCATTTTAACTTCAGCTGCACGTAAAAAGCTCGGAGAGTATTTTGTTGCGGTGAGAGCGGCGGACTACGGTATACCAATAACACCAAGACACCTTGAAGGGTTAATTTATTTGGCGGAAGCCCATGCACGCATAGCATTGAGAAAAGAGGTGACTGAAGAAGACGCGCAAGCCGCAGTAAAAATATTCAACGAATCAATGCAGCAAGTGTGCTTTGACACCGCAACAGGCAAAATGGACCGAGACATCCTTGACACCGGCGCGGCCAAATCCACACCCGAAAAGCTTAAAATTGCCTACGCCGTCGTCCTTGAATTGGTGAAAGAAACCGGCTACATTAAAACCGAAGTAGTTTACCAAGAGCTTGAAAAGAAAGGGATAAGCCGTGACGAGGCAGAAGCCTTGATCGGAATGCTATACCGGGACAACAAAATATACGAACCTAGACCCAAATACTTAAAGAGGGTTTGAATTGTCTCAAATGCTTAAACACGAAGATTATAATTCCCTTGTGAATTGGACTCTTGTTCAACTTGGTATGACAGGCAAAACTTTCGAACTTTTGTGGCTTAATGACGACGCGTTTAATTGTTGTCTTAATTTTATGTACGATGCCTCATCAAAAAAAACGAGACAAAAGAATTTGCGATGTAAAAACAAAGAGCATGGGGTAAACCTTCCCGCACACGCAACAGGGGCATTTTTCAGTAAAAGTGAAGATAAAGAAAGGTTGCAACAAAATTATGCTTTTTTAGTTAACACCAAAGTAGTTAAAGCTTCTAGAGAAAAGGGAATTGAACACATTCGTTCTTTGCTTACACAGGTCTTCAAAGCGTTAATCTCGAACGATTTTATCATAATAATTAACGGATCTCTCCTAAATCAATTTATCCAAGATGAAACTCGCGTTACCTTTATTATACATGAATCTTTGCATATTTTAGATTCACCGAAAACGGTAAGACCTGTCGAAGAGATAAACCGTCAAGCAAAAGAGTTAGCCCGAAAATATTTTGAACAATGTTTTCCGAATCACCCGTTCTTTGATTACGAAATAAGCGCTCTTATCTGAAATTCAATAGACACGTTTTTTTGCCTCAATTATGGTGGATACTAACCAGATTAAGTTGAATGGGCGCTTGAATTTGGTATAATTGCGACTCTTATTTTTATGCTGTAGCAACGAATGAAAGCTAACCCGCCAACCCCTTTTAAAAAAACAAGCCTCAAAAATTAACGTTAAGAGGACACCCGCGTCGCTAGAGGTTTAGGTAGGTCAGACATCTAGCGAATCGCTCGTCTTTTTTTGGTTGGACGTAAACGTGTCTGTCACCTTCTGCGAGCAACCTCACAGTAAGAGATGACTTGTTCCATTCTACGTCGACAACTGGCTCTTCAACTTTTTCAACAACTGGCCTAATTCCAAGATTTAGGAAACTGTCGTTTAGATGGATTTTGCCGTCCCAGGAGGGTTGCTTGAGCTGAAATTCGTTCATAGCTGCCTCAAATAGTAAAATCTTTGTATACGTAGCCGCATCTTCTTTTCCCCTTAGTTGTCCAACCCGTCTATTCGGTTAGTCATCCATTGACCAAGTTCAAGACCAGACAACTGGAAAAGAAGTTTGTATTTTTTGTCGATGATATTTGGGTTACCCCCTGTGAACGTAATGCACGGTCTTTCCCTTTGAATATTCATCGTCTATGTTTCCAACCGTTAAGTTGTGCCGCCGGTGATATTCAAAGAGGGGTAAATTTGTTTTTCATTTATTGTTCAGTATTGGAAACGTGTTTTCACACAGTGGCAATGTTATTGGGTAGTTTATTTAAAATTTCTTTGGTTTTCTAGTTAGCCTTTTTCAACAAATTACTTGGGAATTGAAAGCAATAATTTAACCTAAGGTGCGATTTCATTTTTTCAATGTGAACTTTGAACTTTCTCAAAGCAGTAAACATATTATGGAGGGTAAAGCGTTGGGGCATTGACTACAAGTCCATAAACCTCTTTTAGATTAACTTTGCCGTACTTCTCATCTAAACTAATAATGGGAACTGTGCATATTTCAGTCGGCGGAAGTAATTTTTTTACTGTGCCCAACGACCAGCCCGTTCCGCTAACGCAATACAACTTGCATATTGGAACGGTACTGTTATTTTTAACGGTTACATTGAAATATGCCCTTATGTCACTGCGGTTAGAATAGTGCTCGGCAAAACTTACCTCGGAGGTATAGTCAGTGTAATCTTGAATTTGAAGGCGGTAGGTATATTGTGGAATATTTAAAGTTTGACCATTGATTATATCTCCAATTTGTTTTTCAGTGAGCCATACTGTTAATACATGTGATTCCGCGAAGCTAAAAACACAGATTTGGGCCATTTCACTTTGTCCAGGTTCAATACTTAGATCAAGATTATCTTCGAGTGTTCGATTTCCTTCCTTCACCCGTAGGTGTAGATCGTAATAACAGTTCGTTGGGTTTGTAATGTTCAAATTTAAACACCTTGAAAAATCGGCCATCATCCAACCTGCAATATAAGATCTATCTGTCGGGAAGTTTTCCGGGCGGTTGTATGATTGATAAAAAAGATAAAGAAAAGCACAGCTAAGACTTGCAACAACAACCAATAGCAGGATAACTTTGCGTCCCAACTGGCACCACCGCTAATTTATAGTACTACTCTTTATAAACTTGCCCCAATATCTCTCTTTCAGTAATACCTAGTTGGCATGTTTTTGTTGGAAAATTTGTAGGGGGTTCGATCGGTGCATTGTTTTCAGGTTTTATTGGTACTCTACTCTTTCGTTTCTAACTAGCAGAAACTTTGCGAATTGGGGTTGGTTTATTAATGATGACGAAACTTTATTTACAGAGGTTAAGCAATATAGGTTGACCTTTTGGGATCACCAGCAAGCTCTTCCAGTATCAACATATTATAGATGAATACGTTACAAAACAGCTTGTATCAGATGTTGTCAACGTTTGGCGGGGGTTTTCCTTTCTTGGAAATTTAACGCTAGTAACTCTCAAATGATGTTTATCAACACAATAAATTTGAGGGCAAACAGCAATTAGATGCGTTGCGTACTTCTTTTTTTAAAGAACGAGTAACCCTTTAAATAACTGTGTAGTAATATGTTACGGTGACTATGATGCGAGTGAAGAAGGTGAGCGGGATTAGTCGATTGGTGATGATTATCATTTTAATAATCGCGGTCTTGGGGGGTTTGACTGCTTTTGTGATTGTGAACTGGTTATCAACAGTTAGGCATTACACCGTAACTTTTGCTCAAACCGGATTGGATGCGACTGCGACAGGAGTTGTTGTTACTATAAATGGAACGGCCAAAAATTATTCTGAACTGCCGTACTCGATCGAGGTAAGCAAGGGAGATACTCTATTTTACGTATTCAGTAATTTCGTCTCGAGTTCGGCTGTGGACAAACGATTCGATCTGTTGAACGTAACTGGATCAGTTTCTTCGATAACCATTACTAACACACAGACAATTACTGGTAACTATCTTCTCAAATCAGCGGTTTGGCTTGTTGGTTTGAGTACCTCCGGTTTAAAAATGATGGCTAGCAACGATCTGACTTTTATGACATCTGAGTTTCTTGAAGAAATTCCCGTCGCATACAAATATTCTTTTGTTGTGGACGGAAACAACCTCTATGTGGGATTAACCTATAATGGGTCTCAGATATATCGCGTTGACCTGAAAACGGGCACTGTTGATACGTTAACTGTTTCTAGCACAGGTGATCTTCGCGACTTGAAGGTTACTGGACGCAGTTTATACGCTTTAGTGATGGATTATTCTTCGGGCACTTCGCTTCTGGTACAGATAAGTCTAGACACGTTCACAGTTCTCCAAAGATTCCACCTTGAAGCGTTTGTTAAAGGAACCCCATACAAACTTCAATTGGTTTCCAACGCTGCTTATGTGGTTGCATATAATTCCACATCATCAACCAGTTGGATTGCTTATATCTCATTGCCCAACATGACCAATTATTTTTCAGTACAGCTCCCCTGGTTTGTTGCCACAAGGTTAGACATGGATGGAAACAAACTTTATGTGCGTGGCAGTGACGAAGTCGCGGTCTTTTCATGCAATCCGCAGTTAACCTTTATAAAAAAAATCAGTAACCTCTTTGGATATGGTGACTTGTTGTACACGAACGGTAAACTCTATGTTGCAGGGAGCACTTTAAGTTGGAGACCTGCAGTTTACGTTATAACGACGGAAACAATGACCGTCGAACAAACGTTCTTGCTTTCAACCAGTTCAGGAGCTGCACTAAATTTGGCAGTGAAAGATTCAACAATATACGCGCTTTTCTTCTCTTCAGGAGAGGGTTGTTCTTTAGGTACGATCGAATCAGGTTCAGCCAAATTTTTGATTCCCAACACGGAGAACGAGTTTCCAACAAGCTTGTTTTATGTAGAATGGTAAATCCAAAATTAATAGCTGACGCTAGCTTGTGGTTGGATCCTTTCTCCCGAAGCAAACAGGCAAGATTATATCTAAATTGATGTCGAAACGAAGGAGTTGATTAAACCTCCGAGTTAAAAATTGTTTTTCCTTCCATTGGTTTTAACCATTCTGGTTACATTGAAGATTGCTTTTTGGTCAACTATAACTGCGCCTTCTCTTGTGCGTGCTAACTGGAAACTTTGTTATTAATCGCCTAACAAGGCGTTAAATCTGTTTGTAGTCAACGAGTGAGTTATAAAGACTAAAAACTTGAGAGGGTATCATCATTGATATTAACGGGTACAAACAGCAAAAGTTTAAATTCCTTTGCGTTTCTAGATTGTGTTGATCTTGAAATGAACAAAAAGTTAAGCGTGGTGCTTACAATAATTATCGCTAGTGCAGTTCTCTCAGTTGCTTTTGTTTGTTTTTGGAACCGTGTGCCTTCGATTTGTGGCACGTATTATTACCAGCCCGCCAGAAAATTTTTTATCACTATTTTCGAAAATAACACTTTTACTGCTCTAACCTCAACAAATATGAGCAACCCTAGTTTTAGCGGATATTGGAGAGTTAACAACGACAATATAACCTTGTTCGAACCTGAAAAAACGCCAACAACCTTTGAAGTTGGAAGTGGCTTTCTCGTGGACTCGGAAGACACGCTGTGGGTAAAAGATTTTCAGGCTGCAAAAGACGACCCTAACTGTTCATCAGTGCCAAGCCAGCTGTTTCTTATCAAAGACAAGATTCAAATCGACTCGGTGGATCTAGTTGTACCAACCACAGGCACCCCCGCTTTTGCTATTACTGTGAAAAACGTGGGCAACAAACCCGCAACAGCTATTTCAGTCAAACTGGATAACGAAACTGAAACATATACTCTCATCTCGTCAACAGATCCCCTGCAACCAGGTCAATCAGTTTCTGTTATTGAAAATCCACGTGGAAAGTATATCATTGGAAATTCATATGTGGTAACTGTGACTGCGCAGTACAGTGACGGTAGCACGTCGAGTCTTGTGCAGTTGGTGATTTGTAGGGGCGCAAATTTACTTCCTAACGGTCAAGTTCAAATTGACACAATGGACTTGTTGAAGTCGACGGAGGGTGACGTAATCTTCACTTGCACAATCAAGAACACAGGCAATAAATCAGCAACGTCAGTTAATATTACGCTGAATGGGGGAGACACCGACGTGGTTGCCCTGCCAGATTACCTTCTTCAGCCGGGTCAAACAGCAATGTACGTTGCGGCACCAACTGAAGACTACGTTCTCGGCAATGCCTACCTCGTGATAATTGAGGTTAGCTATAGTGACGGAAGCTCTTCAAGTTGTGTGCAATTGGTAGTTTGTAGGACAGCGGCGGATGTAACCTCGGTCAAAGCCCAGGTTCAGATCGACACGATGGACTTGGTGAAGCCGACGGAGGGTGATGTAGTTTTCACCATGACCATTAAGAACGGTGGCAACAAGCCAGCAGTATGGATTAGTGTAACGCTGGCTAGTGAAGATGCGGTTATGGTACTGGGGGGAGAAACCGTTCTTCAGCCAGGGCAAACCGTAAGCTACAGCGCGTCATTTGATTACGCGGACTACGTGATCGGCAACGCCTACCTCGTCACGGTTGAGGCAGGATATACAGACGGCAGCACATCAAGCATTGTGGCGTCAGTTAGCTGCAGAAGTTAGTTCTTGATTCATTGGAGTTAAGTGATTTTGAAGTAGTCCGTAACTTCTAGTAAACTCACCCATCTGATTTTTGGATCGTTATGCTTCATCGTTTAATCTTTTTAAATACATGAGAGTTGTTCTTAATGTGATTGAGTTGAGCCAAAGACACACTTCATTTATTATGTTCTTTGTTCTTGGAGCAATTCTCCTAATTGGTGGCATGTGGCTATTTTCAATCACGGACAAAGTTCCACATTACGAGACCATTTATGGCTTTCAAGTGCCAACGGGGTGGGACACGATTCATCCATATTTAGTTCCTGCGGGGTTGCTTATTGTTTCGGGTTTATGTATAATTCTCGTTGCATTAAAAAATATCATTACCATAGAAAAGAGGATGAGCGGGGAAGAACTGATGCGTCAAATTGAAGGAAAAAAAGAAAAGAAAGAAAGCCCGCCACAACGTGTTGAATCACCTCCGTTATCAATTGAAGAAAAAGCATTGAAATTTTGCTCGAACTGTGGCACCGCATTGTCAACACCAAATCCCAACTTTTGTCCGGACTGTGGACTAGAATTCAAAGAAGTTGTTGATGACAAAGGTAGAACACCCTCCTTTCAAACTATCCCTGAAAAAAGTCCAATCCAAATTGAAAAGATCAAGTTGACTAAAACTGATGGTCGCGCCTTTTTTGTGCTGGAGATCCGCAATGCAAGTAATAAGACTGCAACAAAAGTTGAAGTTACACCTCCTTTCGGATCTCCTACAATAATTGACTTGCCAGATGGCGTTCTAAAACCCGACCAAACTGCAAAATACACAACAACGCTAGTCGGCGATTATTATGTTGGTAGCACTTACGTTATAATAGTCAAAGCGTCCTACTCTGATGACACTACTTCAAGTGTTGTAGTCTCCGTTCGATGCACATGGTAACTTAGTGCTATTTTTAGGATTGCAGGCCTGATCAAAACCACCTGCGGGGGGCTTCTCTTTGCTTGCTGTTATAAAAAAAGGGTTAGGTTATCATTACAAAACTGCAAAATATGACTAGCTCGTAACATCATTTTCTGCTCTAGTTAGTGAGAACAGTTTTTGCATAGCCTTTTTTTGAATATTAACCCTGAAGTAGTTGTGCAGGCGCTGCAGAGGCTTTTTTTACAATTGTTGCACGTTACAGTGTGGTTTTTACCATAAGCCTTTCCGCAGTCAGGACAGGTTACGCTTTCAATCGTTGCGGATCACCTTCATTTGACACAAACTGAAAAAAGTTTAGCTTGTTTCTCCAAGTCATAAAATTCTTTGAATGGGACTTCAAAACTATTAGAGAGGCAAGTTAATTTACATTCCTTATTTAGTTTGGTTATTTTCGCTTGGTCTACTTCCGTCTTTTCTTTGTCGCAGATTCCGCATAAGACTTGCAAGTTGTCTTCATCAAATTCGTCACCACCTAAAGCTATTGGAATTTTATGATCCACAACGTAATCAAAGTAATCAAGTCTTGAATGGTCGTTTGTCCATTTTAGCATTCCGTTTTCTTCTCTTGGTGGTGTTGCCCCACATTTTTGACAAGTGTATTTTTGAATTTTTAAAATATAGTCGCGCATTCCAACCCAGTAATGTTTACGAAACCATTGATGAGAACAATCTTCAGAACAATATTTTCTCCGTCTCTTGTCCTCAATAATTTTGCCACAATTCAAACAGAGTCTTTGACCTTTCTCATTATGTTTTGGCTTAAAGTTTGAAAGAGCGGTATAAGTTACTCTGGATTTAGTGACTTTTCTTTTTCCTCTTTGACTATTAAAGACTTCTATTTCTTCGCTCCGTAGATGCCTTTTCATCCGTGAAACTGTAACCTTTTCATTCAACTCTTTTTCACCTCTCAGTTTTGTAGCCTCTCTCACGAAAAATTTCTTCAACAACCATTTCAAGTTTGTTTCCCAACTCGTTGTAATCAATTTCTACCTCTTCTTGCGGTTCAGTCAGCGGTTCTTCAGCTACCTCTGGTTTAAAAACGTCTTTTAACGAAAAACCACACTCAGAACAAAATTTCCTTTGGGCAACAAGCTTTACTCCACAGTTGGGACAAAATTTAGGCTTCGTTTTAGTTTCTCTTTGCAAACTATTCACTGATTTTATTACGTTTGAGCCTTTATAAACGTTAAATATGCGGACCACGCTCGGAAACTTGATCAGTCCGAAAGTCAAAATTTCCCTTTTTTCCACTTGGATTGGACATATCGCTCTCAAGTTAATAAATAATAACCAACAATGAAAAGTTATCGTCATCGTAGGGTATAATTCTTAACTTACTACTCCTTAAAACTTTAAATATTCATGCGCTTCTATAATTT
>Ga0315282_10002647_pt1 | contig 32681 bp, 33 predicted proteins | sample YL17G07_20_MG_FD_203693 | JGI IMG/M metagenome (GOLD analysis project Ga0315282, IMG submission 203693) | Sediment microbial communities from Yellowstone Lake, YNP, Wyoming, USA - YL17G07_20 | ecosystem: Environmental > Aquatic > Freshwater > Lake > Sediment | place: USA: Wyoming | collected...
CCGAGCGGCCTCGGTAGACCTGGCCCGGACCACCGGCACGACTCCAGAGTCTGGAAGGAAGGGGAATTTGTTCGTTAAGAAGCATTTTTCATCAGCCTGTTAGACGAACAGAAGCCTGCACCGTGAGCCGGCACAATCACCCAGGGTTCGATCACCAGTCGAAAATCCGCTTCCCCGCATTTCTGTTATGACAATCTCCTTCGCTGGGAATAAAATTGCATGTTCATATCGTGTGGCCGGGTGGCGTTATCGTTTGCACGCAGGCGTATGAATCCGCGCCAAGCAACGCAAAGGATGCCCATGATTGTTCCCTATGCCGATTTGAAAGCTCAATACGCTGCGCTGCGCGAGGAGGTTCTGGCGGTGCTCGACCGCGTGGGCAGCAAAGCCGCTTTTATCCTGGGCGAAGAAGTTCAGCAGTTCGAGCGGGAATTTGCCGCCTACTGCGGCGTGAAGCACTGCGTGGCGGTGAATTCCGGGACCAGCGCCTTGCATCTGGCGCTACTCGGGGTGGGCGTGCAGGCCGGCGACGAGGTCATTACCACGCCGAACACTTTTATCGCCACGGCGGAAGCGATTTCCTATACCGGCGCCAAGCCCGTCTTCGTCGACATCGACCCGCGCACGGCCAACATCGACGTCAACCAAATCGCGGCGGCCGTAACCCCGCGCACGCGGGCCATACTCCCCGTGCACCTCTACGGCCTGGCGGCGGAGATGGACCCGATCCTGGAGATTGCGGCGCAGCACCACCTGGCCGTCATCGAGGACGCTTGCCAGGCGCATGGCGCGCGCTACCACGGCAAGCGGGTGGGAAGCATGGGCAACGCGGCGGCGTTCAGCTTCTATCCCTCGAAAAACCTGGGCGCCTACGGAGAAGGGGGCGCCATGACGACCAACGACGATGCGCTGGCGGCGCGGGCGCGCACCCTGCGCTCCCACGGTGAGTCGCGCCGCTACTTTCACGACGCCATCGGTTACAACTATCGCATGGAAGGGTTTCAGGGCGCGATCCTGCGCCTCAAGCTGCCACGGCTGGAGCAATGGAACGCGCGGCGAAAAGAGCTGGCGGAAATTTACCGTCGCACCCTGGCTGGCGCGCGCGTGGAACTTCAGGACGGGGGCGCCGCCCGTGAGCGCGTCGATCACCTCTTGGTGGTTTACGTCGCTGACCGCGATGCCGTCCGCGCCCGGCTGGAAGAACGCGGCGTGCAGACCGGCGTCTATTATCCGCTCCCCATTCATCTCCAAAAGGCTTATCAATATCTGGGCTATCAGCGAGGTGATTTGCCGCAGGCGGAAAGGGCCTGCGAGCGCGTCATCAGCATGCCGCTTTACCCCGAGATGACCCAGGAGCAGGCGGCATACGCGGCCCAGACGCTGCGGGAAATTGTGGGCGAGACATGATTCAGCGGCGCAGTTTCGCGTGGATGGACCTTCTGTGGCTGGCGTTTCTGGCCGGGTTGGCCGCGCTCGAGCCCCGCCTGGAAATCCACAAACAGCTCACCCTGATCGCCATTGGGTTGTTCCAAATCTTCGAGCACCGCTTATTGGAATGGGTCCCCGAGCGGGGGCACAGCTACAGCGTTATCCTGAAAATCCTGTTGGGGTCGCTGCTGGTGGATACCACCGGCGGGATTTTTAGCAGCTATTATCTGATTTATTTCGTGCCCGTAGTCACGGCAGCGATGTACTTTGACCTCTGGGCGACCCTGGCGTGGACTGGGCTAACCTCGGCGGTTTACTGCTCCTTCGTAGTTTGGGCGCTCAGCGAATACGAGGTAACGGCGGAGACCATAACGGAGCTGGCCATCCGGAATTTGTTTTTCTTACTCGCGGCCGTGGTGGTGAACCGTTTCGTGACGGAAAATCGCCAGCAAGTGAGGCGCTATCGGGAACTCGCCGAGACCCTGGCGGAGACCAACCGGCGGCTGGAGGAAGCGCAGGAGGAAGCGCCCCGGTCGGAGCGGCTGGCAGCGCTGGGGCAGCTTTCCGCAGGGCTGGCTCACGAATTAAGGAATCCGCTGGCGGTCATCAAGGGCTCGGCAGAAACCCTGACGCGCAAACTCGCGAGCTCCGACCCTATTACCACCGAGATGGCGGAATACATATCCAGCGAAGTAAACCGCATGAACGCGGTGGTGACGCGCTTTCTCGATTTCGCCCGTCCGCACAAACTCGAGCGGCGCAAGGAGCAGATTCCCCCTTTGATCGAGCGGGCGCTGAAGGCGGCGCGCGACCGCTGGCCCGATGCCAAGGTGGAAGTGGAACGGCAATTCGCCCCGGACCTGCCGGAAGTCGCCCTTGACGCTGACCTGATTGAGCGAGTGTTCACCAACTTAGCGCTCAATGCTTATGAGGCCATGGGGGCCGGCGGGGGCAAGCTGAGCGTGGCGGCGGTCCCGAGCCCCGACGGCAAGCGCGGCGTGGAGATCACTTTCCAAGACACCGGCCCCGGCATTCCCGCCGAACTGCACGAGCAGATTTTCAATCCCTTCTTCACCACCAAGGAAACCGGCGTGGGGCTGGGGCTCTCCATCGTCTCGAAGATAGTTGACGACCACCGCGGATGGATCCGTGTGACCAGCGAGCCGGGAAAGGGCGCGTGCTTCCAGGTGGTCCTGCCCGCAGGGGGATCCGCAGATTACACAGATTACGCAGATGGGAAAAAGGCAGACTCGAGGTGAGTCCCGGCAGTTGACCTCATCGGTGAAACCTGCTCAATCTGCCGAGGATATTCTATCTTGGGTGAAACGACTCTCCACCGTGAGGCGAGAATTGCGTTAGAGCGGTATCCAGCGGCTGGGCCGCGGCCGGCACTGGCACAACGCCTTTGAAGAGTATGTCCTCCGGGGCGAGTTTGCGACCGTAGAGCTTTTCGTTCGATTCCCCATCCTGCTTGAACATCTGCCCGTCCAGTGAGATACCCGCAAAGGCGCCGCGCGAGCGCGAGTAGGTGAGGATCTCCGCGAGGAGTTGCAGGTCCGTGGCGCCTTCCGCGCTGCGGCCCACCGGCCCACCGGCAGCCGACGCGTCCGCGCCGATCTTGGTCTTGTCATGCAGAAGTTTTTCCGCCCCCCGGCCGTTCATCACCAGCAGGACGAAATCCGTGGCCTGGCCGCCAATCTGGAAGCCAACGTTGGCGCCCCCCACCGTGAACATCGAAGGCGCGCCCCAGGCACCGTTACCGCCTCGCCGGCAAACCAGCGCCCCCCGTCCGTAGCTGCCGCCGATGCCAAAGGCGACTTTCTTCTCGGAGGGAATAACGCCCACGCAAACCGCCTTGTTCAGCAGGTCGCGTGGGATGCCCTTTTCCGGAGTTTTCATAATGTCGGTGATGACTTCGGCCGCCTTCTCCAGCCGCTCTGTGTCCTTGTCGGCCGCCCAGCCAACACGCGCAGTTCCCCACAATACAAGTAAGCGACCTATCGCTAAGGTGTATCGCATTTCTAAATCCTCCATGGAGATTTGGGGTTGCGATAAATCGCAACCGTGGGTTTATGTTTTCAGCCCTGGAACAATGCCGAAGCTCTTATTTGGCCCCAGTCTGGACGTGCGCGGAGAGGAACCTCCCCACCGGCCAGCAATGCCCTGCCTGGCAGTTCATCCTCCTCAGCAGCTACTCGAACTCGCTCAGGTCAATTCCCTCCAGCTCGGGATCGTACGTCTGATTGGAAGCCAACAGCTCATCCCAGGTTGTTTCCCTTCGGCTGTACGCAGCCTGACGCCCCAGGATGGTGCTAAGCGTTGTTTCGGCCCCTACCCCCGCTTGGTTGTGAAACTTGCCGCTGGTAATGCTCTCAATGAAAGCCTTTTCCTTTTCCGGATCGGCGCGTTCGAGGGCGTCATGAAAAATGCCGGCGGCTTTCTCCGCGGGCGATTCATCTCCGGCCGCGTAAATATTGGCGTGCCCGGGCCGCGGCGAAGCAGGGCCGATGCTGCCCTCCCATTCCCAGGGTTCCTCGCCGTAAATCCCCACCACACCCTTGTAGTGCAACTCCGCTACGCCTTGCGCGCCGAACAGGCGAATGCTGACGTCGCTCAGCGCTTTGCCTGCCTGAAAGGAATTGAGATTCAGATGCACGTCATTGGGATAGGTAAGGGTAACGTCGAAGTGGTCCCAGCAATCGCCAGAATCCTCCTTTACCCTGCGCCCGCCCGTGCCAATGGCCTTCAGCGGATGCGCCTCCAGCATCCAGTTGCACAGGTCCACCAAATGAATACTTTGGTCCACAATGATGTCGCCGGAAATGACGCGATCCCAGAAGAAAGTTCGAATGCGGCGTTCGAGAGTCGAGGCGTTGGGAAAAGGCGGGTAGAACGCGCCCGTCGATTGGTAATAGGCCGCGCCACAAGCGATCTTACCCAACGCTCCCCCCTGGACCCGGCGCGCCAACTCCGCATAGGGAGGGGCGTGGCGGCATTGGAAGCCGATGTCGAGGCTGAAGCGATTCTGCACCCTTTCCCCAATCTGCATCACACGTTTGCATCCGGTCACGTCCACCGCCGCGGGTTTCTCGCAGTAGACGTGCTTTCCGGCGTCAACGACAGCCTCCAGATGCCCGGGATGGAAAATGTCGGGCGTGGAGATTTGCACCATGTCGATGTCCGAACAGTTTGCCAGAGCCTGATAAGCCCGCGGCCCGCGAAACATCAGCTTGGGGTCGATCCCAGCATGGCCATGCTTTGCGGCAACGGCGCCAAAGTGCCGTTTGCCCTTGTCCAACTGGTCCTGAAAGAGGTCGGCCAGAGCGACCACGCGCGCAGAGGTGTTGTTGGCAAACGATGTGGCGACGTGCGTGCCGCGGCGCCCGCAGCCGAGCAATCCCAATCGAATCGCCGAGTTCGCCGCCGTGCCGCGCACTAGTTGCGGCTTGATGATCATAATCCCTGCGGCGCCGGCGGCGCCTAGGAACTGCCGCCTGCCCATCTTCTCGTCGGGTCCTGTCATGGTTCTTCCTCCTATGTTTGCGGAATGGTTTGGATCGAGCGGGAACGTTTACTGCCTGGGTGGAAATCTGCTTCGTCCCGCCGCTGCGAAGGGTCTGCGGATCCACTTGGCCGGTGAAGCGGCCGGACTACGCCCGAAGGTTCGCGCCGCACTTCCGGCATTGGGACCGCCGGCGGGCGTTGAGTGTGTGGCACTGAGAACATGTCAGGTACATCGCGCGGGCAAAAAGCTGAGTCACGACGGCGCTGAAACCCAAAATGCCCACCACCAGGGCGATGTCCAGCAGCGTCTGGCGCATGCTCTTTTACTTTCCCAGGGAAGCCCGCGCCACGCGGACAGCTTCCACATAGAGGCGCGCATTGGCGGAAATCACCTCCAGCTTGCCTTCGCGCAGGGCCTTGAGGTCCACCAATTCGCCGCCCACCGCCACAGCGGCTGCTCCGGCCTTGATAAAATCCGGAGTGGTCTCCAGGTTCACCCCGCCCGTCGGCACGAACTCAATTTGCGGAAAGGGCCCCTTGAGCGCCTTGATGTACTTGGCCCCGCCGACCGGCCCGCACGGGAAGATTTTCACCAGGTCCGCGCCCGCTTGCCACGCCGTAACGATTTCCGTCGGTGTCAGCGCCCCGGGCATGCACGGCTTGCTATATCGGCGCGCCAACTCAATTACCTGCAGATTGAGCGAGGGGGCGACGATGAATTGTGCTCCCGCCAGCAAAGCCGCGCGGCTGGTTTCTGGATCAAGAATAGTGCCGGCGCCCAGCAGTACCTTGTCACCGAACTTATCCGCCACCTTTTCCATCACTTGGATAGCGTTGGGAACGGTCATGGTAATTTCGAGGATGCCGATATTCCCCGCAATAATCGCTTCCGCGGCGAGCAGGGCGTCTTCCGCCGAAGGGGCACGCACAATCGGCACCAAGCCGACTTCGCGAATCAGTCCAAGCGATTTTTCCTTTGTCCAAGACATGAGATCTCCTTTTTGAGGTGCTAGGTGTCAGGTGCCAGGGGTGCGATATCATGATCAACAGGCGAAAGTCGTTCTCTGTCATACGAGTTTCGAATTTCGATTTTCGAGTTTCGTCTTTTCCCTGACACCTGGCACCTAACACCTGATACTTCGCGCTTCACCGTGCTACCCGCAGGCTGGAACCTTTGAGTAGGCTTTCCACCTCCGCCAGGGTCGCCCAGTTAAAGTCACTGGGCATCGAATGTTTCAGCGCGCTGAAGGCGTTGCCGTAACGGACGGCTGCTTGGTAAGAATCCTTCCTCAACCGGCCATAGATGAAGCCGGCGCTGAAAGAATCGCCGCCTCCCAGACGGTCCACAATCTCCAGTTCGTACTTCACATCGTCGTAGAATTTGCCGCCGGCATAGGCGATGGCGGTCCAGGTGTTGCGCCACACCAGGGGGTTCTCACGTAAAGTAATCGCCACGGCCTGGAAGCGGAATTTCTCCTGCAAGCGCTGCGCAACTTCTTTGTACGGCTCGGCGGAAACTTGTGCGAACGTTTTCTGGCCGGTCTTGTCTTCCGCATTGATTTTGAACACCACGTTCGTGTCTTCTTCCGTGGTGATCAGAACGTCCACGTATTCCATCAGGGGTTCCTGCACGGCCTGCGCCTTATCCGGCGCCCACAGTTTTCCACGATAATTCAGATCGTAACTGACCGTCAGTCCCGACTGCTTTGCTGCCTGCAAGGCTTCTCGCGTAACGGCCGCCGCGGAATCACTGAGCGCCGGCGTGATGCCGCTGGTGTGGAACCAACGCGCGCCTTCCATGACTCGCTTCCAATCCACCTCTCCGGGCCGGATGGCGCTGATGGCGGAATTCCGGCGGTCGTAGAGCACGGCGCTGGCGCGCGGCGCCGCGCCGAATTCCAGGAAGTAGAGACCCATCCGGCTCTCGGCGTCCGATGTCCAGACCAAGTGCGACGTGTCGACACCGGCCTGGCGCGCGCGATCTTCCGCGAGGCGCCCCAGGGAATTCTGCGGGAGGCGGGAAACCCAGGCGCTCGTCAAACCCAGGCGGGCGACCCCCACCGCAACGTTCAACTCCCCGCCACCCACCTGAACGTCCAACGTCGCGGTCTGCTCCAGGCGCTGGAAATGCGGCGGCGACAGACGGATCATCGCTTCACCAAAGGTTACGACTTCCGGCATGGCCTCCTCCACGTTCGGGTCGAGTTCGACAAGCAATCGACTACTATAGGACGTTTGAAGGCAATTGTAGACCATTTTTGCTCCATCTCGGTCGGGTCTTTGCCCAGCAACGGCGCGTGTCTCGCGCGGTGGCAAGAAACGGCCCAAACGCAACTTCACGTTCTTGACTTTGCACTTAACAGCAGCATACATTGACAGATTGCCTTTCTGAAGAACGTCCACGTTGAGATTAGGAGTGTGACCTCCATGCCGGACGAGCCGGGGAGGACCATCCTGGACAGTATTGTTTCCACGCGCCGGCGCACGCTGGAGGAAACGCGTTTGGCTGTCCCGCTGAAGCGCGTGCAGCAGATGGCGGAGGCACGGCAGGAGCGCCGCGATTTTGCTGCGGCCCTCGCTTCGACCGCTAACCCGAGCGCCCCGCAGGGGTTGCGCGTGATCGCCGAGCTCAAGCGCGCGTCGCCCTCGCGGGGGTTGCTGCGACAGTATTATCGCCGCCGCGAAATTGCTTTGGGATTTGCAGGCGGTGGCGCTGCGGCGCTTTCGGTGCTGACGGAAGAGCAATATTTTCTGGGTTCCACCCAAGACCTGATGGAGGTGCGCCAAGCCGTAGAGATTCCGGTGCTGCGCAAAGATTTTATCCTGGAAAGTTATCAGGTTTATGAATCGGTGGCAGCGGGTGCCGACGCCCTGCTGCTGATCGTCGCCGTATTACCGGAGCATGACCTGCGTAGCCTGCTCGAATTGTGCAAACAGTTGCGGATCGCCGCATTGGTGGAGGTTCACACCGAGGGGGAGTTGGGCCGCGCTGTAGCTGCGGGCGCCCAGATCATCGGCGTGAACAACCGCAATCTGAAGACCCTGGAAGTGAACTTGGAGACGTCATTTCAATTGCGAGCGAAGATACCCTGTGGCTGCCTCGCCGTCAGCGAGAGCGGGATCAAAACGGCCGTGGACCTCCGCCGCATCCGAGAAACAGGTTATAACGCCGTACTCATCGGGGAACATCTGATGACGCAACCCGACCCCGGCCAGGCCTTGCAAAACCTGCTGGCAGAATTTGCCGGGCAACCCGCTCCATTCGAAATTGGAAACTCGAAAATCGAAACTCGCTGAGAATTGAGCCATCGATTTCATATTAAGCCCTTCGCTGTCATCGAGTTTCGAATTTCGATTTTCGAGTTTCGAAAAGATGCCAACACGCGTAAAGATTTGCGGCATCACGCGGTGGGAAGACGCGCAGCTCGCCGTCGAATTGGGCGCCGCGGCGTTGGGCTTTAATTTCTATCCGCCTTCGCCGCGATACGTCGATCCGGCGGCCGCGCGCGCCATCATTATGAAGCTGCCGCCCCTGATTACGGCAGTGGGCGTTTTCGCGAATGAATCGAACGACGAGCACCTGGCGCGTGTGGCGAGGGAGGCGTGGGTCCGCGTGGTGCAGTTGCATGGCCCCCGGTATCCGCCGCTGGATGGAGCTTTGGCGGATTTCACGTGGATTCGCGCCGTCGCGGTCACGGACGGATTCCGGGCCGAGATGCTGCGCGAACTCGGCGGTGGCACGTTTCTGCTGGATGCCTTCGACGCCAAACTCCCGGGCGGAACGGGCAAACCGTTCAATTGGACTTTGGCCCGTGAGGCAAACCGCTTCGGAACGATTATACTGGCGGGAGGGTTGACGCCCGAGAACGTGGGACGAGCCATCCGGGAAGTGCGGCCCTTCGCCGTGGATGTGGCCAGCGGTGTGGAAGCCGCGCCTGGCATGAAAGACGCCAGCAAATTGCGGGCTTTTTTCCAAGAGGTCGAGCGAGCCGATCGAGGAATCGACGATGGGATGTGACACTTCTACAGGTCCGGACGCGCGCGGGTGGTTCGGCGAATTTGGCGGCCGCTTCGCGCCGGAAACACTGATGGCTCCCATCGAGGAGTTGGAGGCGGCTTACCGCGCGGCGAGCAGCGATCCGTCGTTTCAGGCGGAGCTGGCGCGATTGCTCAAAGACTTCGCCGGCCGGCCGACGCCACTCTTCCACGCCCAGCGGCTCACGGCGCGCCTGGGTGGCGCGCAGATTTATCTGAAGCGCGAAGACCTGCTGCACACCGGCGCGCACAAAATCAACAACTGCCTGGGACAGGGATTGCTTGCGCAGCGGATGGGCAAGACGCGCTTGGTGGCGGAGACCGGGGCGGGGCAGCACGGTGTGGCAACCGCCACGGTGGCGGCGCTGCTGGGGATGGAATGCGTCGTGTACATGGGCGAGGAAGACATGGCGCGGCAGGCTCCCAACGTCTTCCGCATGAGGCTGCTCGGTACGCAGGTGGTTTCCGTTTCCTCCGGGACGAAGACGCTGAAGGATGCGATCAACGAAGGAATGCGGGACTGGGTGACGAACGTCCATAACACGCATTACCTGATGGGATCGGTGCTGGGACCGCACCCTTACCCGATGATGGTGCGCGATTTTCAGCGGATCATCGGCCAGGAAGCGCGCCGGCAGGTTCTGGAGAACGTGGGGAGACTGCCGGATCTGCTTTGTGCCTGCGTGGGCGGAGGGAGTAATTCCATCGGCCTGTTTTACGATTTCATTCCCGACGCCGGCGTGAAGATGGTGGGCGTGGAGGCAGGCGGCCGTGGACTGAACCTGGGCGAGCACGCGGCGCGCTTTGCCGGCGGCAAACCCGGCGTGCTGCACGGCTCGTACACTTATGTGCTGCAAACGGAAGACGGCCTGATCTCAAACACACACTCGGTTTCCGCGGGGCTCGATTACCCCGCCGTGGGGCCCGAACATGCCGAACTGTATCGCCGGGGGCGCGTGGAATACACTCACGTGAGCGACCAGGAGGCGCTGGATGCGGCCAGCCTGCTGGCGCGGGTGGAAGGAATTATTCCCGCACTCGAATCGGCCCATGCGCTCGCGGAGGTCATCAAGCGCGGGCCGTCGATGCCGCGCGACAGCGTTATCGTGGTGAACCTCTCGGGCCGCGGCGATAAGGATTTGGGGATTTTTCAATCGGCCGGATGCCTATGATTTTGGATAGATTTTGACTGATGCGCCCGAGTAGGACAAGCTGTGATGTTGGCTTTCCCTCTTGCGAATCCAAAATCGGAAATCAAAATTATTGAAGATGCCATCACAACCTGCAACTCGCATTGCGGCCCGGTTTCGTGACCTGCGTGCGAAGCACGCAAAGGGCCTGATCGTCTATCTGACCGCGGGCGATCCCAACTTGGACGCCATGGGAGAGTTGCTCTTGGCGCTCGACCGGGCAGGCGTGGATGTGATCGAGTTGGGTGTCCCTTTTTCCGATCCGCTGGCGGACGGGCCGGTGATCCAGCGCGCCTCGGAGCGGGCGCTACGCTCGGGCACGACGCTGCGCAAGATCCTCGAGCGATTTCCAAGCTGGCGCCAAGCCGTGCGCGCGCCCATCATTCTGTTCAGCTATTTCAATCCCATCCTGCAATACGGCCTGGAAAAATTTGCGGCCAGCGCGGCGCAAGCGGGGGTGGATGGCGCGTTGGTGGTGGACTTGACCCCGGAAGAGGCGGAGAATTACGTTCAGGGTATGCGGGCGCAGAATCTGGACACAGTGTTTTTGGCTTCGCCCACTTCCACGGACGCGCGCCTGGAGCGTGCGGCGCAACTTTCTACGGGCTTTTTGTATCTCATCTCGCGTACCGGTGTCACCGGTGAACGAAGCGAGATGGCTTCCAGCGGGCGGGCGCTGGCGGAGCGCGTGCGCCGGCTCACCTCCCTGCCGCTGGCCATAGGATTTGGAATCTCCACGGCGGCGCAGGTCCGGGAAGTCCAGTCGCACGCAGATGCTGCCGTGGTGGGCAGCGCGGTGGTGCACGCCATTGAAAAACACTATTCCCAAGAAGGACCGGCGGCGATTGAACAATTCGTGCGCGGGCTCAAAGCCGGGACCGGGGGTGAACCCGCATGAGCGATCTGGCGGGCTGGCGTAAGCGAATCGACGAGATTGACCAGCAACTGGTGAAGCTTCTGAACGAGCGGTCGCAATGCGCGGTGGAGATCGGGCACTTGAAGAAAGCCATGAACCTCCCCGCGTGGCAACCCCAGCGCGAGGCCGAAATCCTGCGCAATATCGTGAAGGCGAACGAAGGACCTCTGGATGACGCTGCCATCCGCCGCCTCTTTGAACGCATCATTGATGAGGCGCGCTCGCTCGAGCGGCATTCCATGGATGGTGGTAGTTCCTTCGGAAAGGAGTGATGCCTTATGGTCGTGGTGATGCAGGAAGGCGCGTCGGAAGAAGAAATACAGCATGTCATTAATAAATTGATGGATATGGGGTTTGATATACACCGCTCGACAGGCGCGCGCCAGACGGTGCTGGGGGCGGTGGGCGCAAAGGTAGACTTCGACACTCGCGACATCGAGTTGCTGGATGGGGTGGAAGAGGTTTTAAGAATTACCGCGCCGTATAAGCTGGCCAGCCGGCATTTCCGGCCGGAGGGATCCCTTGTGCCCTTAGGCCGGGGCGTCGCCATCGGAGGCGAAGAAGTGGTGGTGATGGCCGGGCCGTGCAGCGTAGAAAGCGCCGGGCAGATTGACAGCATCGCCGCATCCGTGGCGGCGAATGGCGCGCGCGTCCTGCGCGGCGGGGCTTTCAAACCCCGCACTTCACCCTATAGTTTCCAGGGGATCGGCCCGCAAGGGTTGGAATTCATGCGCCAGGCTGCGGACAAGCACGACCTTTGTGTGGTTTCCGAGGTTATGGACCAGACCCAAATTCCGATGATGCTCGATTACGTGGACATGCTCCAGGTCGGAGCGCGCAACATGCAGAATTACAACCTACTGAGAGAGCTCGGCAAGGTGGCCAAGCCCATTTTGCTAAAGCGCGGAATCTCCGCCACTATTGAGGAGTTGCTCCTCTCCGCCGAATACATCATGGCCGGCGGGAACTACAACGTCGTGTTGTGCGAGCGTGGCATCCGGACTTTCGAAAGTTATACGCGGAACACCCTCGATATCTCCGCCATCCCGGTCATCAAAAAGCTTTCGCATCTGCCCATTGTGGTGGATCCCTCGCATGGGACGGGCCGGCGCGATAAAGTTGCTCCTATGGCCCGCGCCTCTCTGGCCGCGGGAGCTGATGGCTTGCTGATCGAGGTCCACAACGACCCGGAAAAAGCGTTGAGCGACGGCGCGCAATCCCTCTTTCCCGAGCAGTTCGAGCAACTGATGAAAGAACTACGAATGATTGCGCCGGCGGTGGGCAGGAAAGTGTGAGATACGCAGCGCACAGCTTCCAGTCAGAGCTTTAGCTGGCTGCTGAAAGCTGAACGCTGAGAGCTTATTTCCCGCGAGTTCATTCCTTGGAAAACGTAATTTCAGAACCTCTATTTCGGCGCGTGGCGATTGTCGGCTTGGGCCTGCTGGGCGGTTCGTGGGGGCTGGCTCTAAAAAAGACGGGCTTCACGGGCCGGCGCGTCGGGTGCGATCGCCGCGAGATCATCGATCGCGCTCTCGGCCGGGAAATGGTGGATGAAGGCAACGCCAACATTTCCGAGGCCGTGCGTGAAGCCGGCCTGGTTATCCTGGCGACACCGGTGGGCGCCATTTGCGATTTGCTTCCCAAAGTGAAGGAAGCTTGCGCGCCCACCGCGCTGGTAACCGATGTGGGCAGCACGAAGCTGCTGATCTGCCAGCGCGCACACGAGGTGTTGGGAGAGTCGCCTCTGTTTCTGGGAGGACATCCGCTGGCCGGCAAAGAACGCTCGGGACTTGAAAACGCTGACGCCGCGCTTTTTGAGCGGACGCGTTACGTGCTGACTCCTTTGGCCGCCGCACATCAGTCCGACGCACGCGTGCAGCGTTTTGCGGCTCTGCTGGTATCTCTCGGCGCTCAACCCTATTGGACTGACGCACGGCGTCACGACCGCGCCGTGGCTTTGCTGAGTCACCTGCCGCAACTCCTGTCCTCCGGCCTCGCCAGCCTTATGGAGGACCAAATGGGAGCGGGGCAGCTTGCGCTGGAATTTGCTGCCGCGGGATTCCGCGATCTGACGCGCCTGGCCGACAGCCCCTACTCAATCTGGCGCGACATTTGCCTGACGAACACCGAGAATATCCAAATGGCGTTAGAGGAGCTGATTCAGAAATTGGAGTCCATCAAGGTGCACCTGCGTGACCGCGAATTGGAGCGCGAGTTTCTTGCTGCCCACCGCCTTCGCGACAAGTTGCGCGAGATGAACTGACCCGGCAAGCGATTTGACGGAGCCCGCGTTGAGGATTGATCCGAACCTTCGCCGGTTCCTCCTCTGAGGTGAAATCCCAACCAAGACAGGAAGGATTCTGACGCCATGGTGATTTCGAGAGCGCTGGTTGCCGTCCTTGCTTTAGCGATCTTGCCCGTTGACCACGCGAGCTATCGCGCGCAGATGGAGAAATGGCGGCAGCAGCGGGAAGAGAACCTGAAAGCGGAAAATTGAAGAGGACTCCGCCCCAGCCGGGCGCGTCGCCCGCAGTCTCGCTTGAAGCTGCCAGGCTCGCCCGCGACAATATTGCTTCACGCGGTGGCGGGCGCTAAGCTGCGTGCAGAACGCGTAGCGAGTTCTTCCGTAAGAGGGGGCGCGGGGCCGCCAGGCGCAACCGCGTTGGGCAGGAGGCACGCGTGGATATCAACAACATCGTCATTGTCAGCCTCATCTCACCTAAGGAAAAAATGTGGGGGCAGCTTCTGTTGCTGGAGTCGAAGGGCGTCACCGTGCGGGGAATCGAACTCGATGCCTTTGACGACTTTATCCGCCAAGTCATTCAGCGGGAGGAAACCGCCGTCGGCTTAAACACCGTTTTCTTCCCCATGCATCGCGTGGAGCGCATCATTGTCGACGAGCCCAGCGGTTCAATCCCGTCGCTCTCCCAGCGATTCCACGCCAAGGTCGGGCTGACCATTCAGGAGTATCTCGGGATCGACGTTCCGCGGATTTGAGCTGAAGGCGCGGAACTAATCGCCGCCTACCTCCGGCAATGGATTTGGAATCCGGCTCTATCGGAGCGCATATTGCCGCTTCCGATCTGCGCCCATCCGTGAAAGTTCTCGCCGGGCGAGCCCAGCCTCCAAGTAAAATGAACCGGTTTCGATCCTGCGGAGGTGAAGTGGAGCGTTTGTTGCCCTATGCCTTTCGCACCGTCGGACCGGTCAATGCCATAGATGACGGTATTGGGTCCATCAACTCGGATGAAACCATGGAAGCTGATTGTTGCCGGGCAAGCCCCATGCCAATCATTCGGTGATGCCTCCAAGCGCATCTCCGTGATTCGCCCATATGGAGCGGAATCACCAGCCTGAGGGGCCATGAACACCAGACACGCGCTTAGGACAAGCAACGTTATGAAAACCCTTCTAGTGCGTAATGACATAGCGGAATCCCTCCGAGATTGAAATTGATATTTGATTCTTATTACCTCCAGCCCAGCCCGACTACCCTCGGACGGCCAGATGGTCTGATGGAATAAGCAAATGTGCTTCCGCCTGTCCTCTTGTGTGGACGTCTTCGAGCACAGGCGCCATCCAGTTTAAGGTATGCCTTAAAGGACGGGCAGCGGGTTGGATGATACTCCGCACGTGGCTGCTTTTCAAGCGGTGTTCATGCGATGTTAATGGGGTCATTACTTCCACCTAAAGGATCGTCTTTGTCCCTTCGCCTGCCATCTCATCCTGCGCCCGCGCGCCTAAATGCGTAAGACTTGGAAAACATCTCCAGCATTCCTGCGCGGCTTCTTGGTTGTGATAGTATTGGAAGCCGCCAGGGGAAGGATGCAGCGACCTCCCTCACCGCAAACCGTGAGTCTTAAGACTTCTCTCGATGTTCAGCCGGACCGCTCTCCCATCGGCGAGAAAACCTCGGCGGATCGAACAGCGGCAGGCACCACTTGCGTGAGTGCGCCATGAATTGTGCGGAGATTCTGCAAATGCTTGCCTCTCGCCCTGACCCTCACGCGGTGGAGGGAATGGCGCGCTTCGGGATTGTGGCGAAGAAAGTTTACGGTGGATGGTCGACTCCGGCGCTGAAGAAGCTGGCGCGCCAAATCGGCCGCCACCATGCATTGGCGCAGGAACTGTGGGCTTCGGAGATTCACGAGGCGCGCGCTCTGGCCACGCTGATTGATGAGCCCGAAAAGGTCACCGCCCGTCAAATGAACCAATGGGCGAAAGGCTTTGACAACTGGGCGGTGTGTGACGGTGCCTGCATCAACGTTTTTCGCTACACCCGGTTTGCTCATCAGAAATGCGTGGAGTGGAGTGCGCGGCCAAAAGAGTTCGTCAAAAGGGCGGCATTTGCACTGATGGCGGGCTTGGCCGGGGCTGACAAAGCCGCGAGCGACGGTGCCTTTCTGCGGTTCCTGCCCCTGATCAAACGCGCGGCGATGGACGAGAGAAGCATGGTGAAGAAAGGGGTGAACTGGGCGCTGCGACAGATCGGAAAACGGAACGCGCGGTTGAACCGGGCCGCCCTCGCTGCGTGCCGCGAGATTCACCGCTTGGATTCACGCGCCGCCCGCTGGATTGCCTCCGACGCTCGGCGCGAGCTCCAAAGCCCTGCCGTGCAGCGAAGGCTGGAGATGCGCAGGGCGGCCGGCAAACGTGGCCGCTCTTAGCCGGGGTTCCTCATCACGGGTTTGGAAGGGCGGGGCATCACAGGCCGTGGAAAAACCCCTCACACTGTCCTCCTGAGCGAAGCGCCCCGAGGGCGTAGCGAAGGATCGGCATTGGCATTTTCTCACCTACCCGCTTCATATCCTTCGCCCCGATGAAGTACGTCAGGGCTCAGGATGACAGAAAGGGAGCGCTTCTCCGCAGCCTGTTTAGGCGGGCAGAAGGAGGATGTGTCAGTTTGAGGTAGCGGCGGCTTTACGCCGCCATGTGGCGAGGTAAACTCGCCGCTACAACATCAAATACATCCTGTCCGCTGATGGGTGCTGTCCTAGTTTGAGGTGTAGCGCCGGCTTCCAGCCGGCACAGAAGCCGCCAAGATGGCGGCGTTACGTTGAAATTAGGACAGCACCCGCTGATGGCCCGCTGATGGCCCGCATTGACAGTTTTCAGCCCGAACCGTTAAATTAACCGAATGGTCATGGCCACCCGAATCTTGACGCCCTCGAATCAGATCACGCTTCTGCGGTTAGTGTTTGTGCCAGTGTTCGCGATCCTGGTCCTGGACGGGCACTATCGCGCCGCGCTCGCGGTGCTGACGGTGGCGGCCCTCTCGGATGTTCTGGATGGCACGCTCGCGCGCCTGTTGAAGCAGGAGAGCCCCCTGGGTGTGGCGCTCGATCCGATTGCCGACAAGATCCTCATGACGACCGGATATATCACCCTGGCGTTTCGCGGGGCGCTGCCCTGGTGGCTGACCATCATCGTGTTGAGCCGGGACGTGGCCATCATCATGGCCGCGCTCGTGATCTCCCTGGTGGCCGGCTACCGGCCCTTCCATCCCTCCCTCTTGGGAAAGGCTTCCACCGTCGCGCAGGTGGCCACCATCTTCGCGGCCGTGTGCCGCCGCGCTTGCGTCCCTTACATTACGGGTGAGGTAGTCACCTTGTTCATTTACCTTGCCGCCGCTCTGACCCTGGCCTCGGGAATCCATTACGTGTTTGTGCTGCGCCAGAGGTACGGCCGCCGCGAGGGCGAAGATCCCGTTGAATCCCAACCCTGAAGAGCAGTCGAAGAGTCGAAAGTTGAAGGTCGAAAGCTACCACCCGAAACCTGCCCTTCGACCCTAGACTTCGGAACCCGGACTCGCTCTTCCCGCCCTAGCCCCAAGCCCCAATAGAGCAGTGGCGAGTGACAAGTGGCGAGTGACAAGAAACAGACAAAGGCCGAAGGCGGAAACGTGGGCAGGGCTGAGTTCGCAAATCGCAAATCGAAAATCACTCAATCACCCAATGGCCCGATGGTTCGATGGCCCGATTCCCTTCGCCCCCGTCAACCCATTCCGCGATCAAAAATACCTGCTAACTCCTTTAATATCATAAAGTCATAAGAAAAATCGCGTAACTCGCTTATTTTCACCAACTCATTAGGAGCACTTTTCTTGCCCCTTTGTTTTCAATAAACTCTGGGGAGCACTCTTCATTTTTAACATCTTTTTGTATACGGGCTTCCGGCTCGATTTTCATGGACAAATTGGCGATCCACCACACTTGTCGCAGGCTCGACTCTTCCCCCCTGAGTTATCAACCCAGCGCCCCACGCTGCGCTGCCCGCCTTTCCGCCTTCAGGCTTTGTCTGTCTCGCGTCACTGGTCACTCGTCACTGCTCGTGTTGGCCGGCCGACGTTTCACGTGCCCCTGTAGTGCGCGGGTTCACCCAGGCACCATTCCGCACTCCTATAGCCTAGCACGATGGCGTCCATTTTCAAGGTCAATATTTCCAGATTTCCTACCCGTAGGAGGAAAAATGCGGCACAGAGGACAGTATGCCTGAGAACCAGTCCGCCTCGCCCCGTCGACATGAGAATTCCCCTTCCCTCTCCGCTGGGGAGAGGGTGCCCGAGGAACGAGGGCGGGTGAGGGGTCACTTGCTTTTACCCTTTAACCCTTGCCATTTGGTTTTCTCTTGCGTCCCCGCCGCAAGGCACACGCGGCTTTGACTTTTGCCTTTTGCACTTTGCGTTTTGACTTTCTTTTAGGGCTGCGCGACGCCGCGCTGTCAGGTGAGTTGGTCTTTTGAGTGTCCCCTCTGGGAGTGTTCGTTGATGTGGTCGGCGATTTCCTTTGGCCGGTCGATATTGCAAATTGTCTCCCGGCTCGCCTCGCCCGCGGTCTCAATTGAAACATCGCCCACCCCGAAAATTCTTTGGCCGATGCGCTGATGCACCGTCACATCCTGCACTCGCGAGATCAGGATAGTGCGCGTGGTCCGGCTCAGAAGGCCCGTTTCGTACCGCAGCCGGTCATCGAGGATCGTCATCTTGGTCAGGCGGTTGCGCAGATGGCGCTTCAAGGGCCACAGCAGAAGGAGCACAGGCAGCCAAGGAATCCAAGTCTGCACTGCCGCCGGAACGTCGGGCGGCCACGCCATGCGCATCATCGCCACGATCAACGCCACCACAATCACAACCACCACCACGTATCCCATGTATATGAATTTCATCGTCGGACGAATGATCATTTCAGCCATGCGCACCTCCTCTAACCCGTGCGCACTATTGTACTCCGACGCGGGTTTGGTGGCGCGGCAAGTCCCGCGCCGTTGAAGAAATGTAGCGCAAGGCTCGCACTCCAGCCTTGCGGCTTTTCCACCGCGCCGCGCAGTGGGCGGCGCGGATGCGTGAGGGTTTTTGGATCGCCTGAGCCAGCCAGAAATTCGGATTATCCTGTTGGCGGCGTGGCAACAACCCACGCCCCTGGAAAAGCCGCAGGGCCGGACCACGGGCCCTGCGCTACAAGCGGGCGTCGTCCTCGGCGGGCAGTTCGAACCGATCGATTTCCAAGGGAATTTCCCCACTGCCGCCGAAACACCGGAAACTCGACCACGGCCAGTCTTCCGGCCTTGACACCAGTCCTCTTTCCACCGGATTGAAGTGCATGTAACGTAAGGTGTCGTTGTCCTGCTTCACTGTCCAAATAGTCTCATCGTAATAGCGGGGCTGCCAAAGGGCTCCCCGCGTGCCGCGCCTCGAGTTGACGCGCCGCATCGCAGCCACCTTCACCGCGTCCATCAACTGAGGAAGAGTGTCTTTGTCGGCGGGAGCAATCAGCGCGTGCCAGTGGTCCGGCATGAAAACGTACCCGGTGAGGAGGAACTTCCTGCGCTCGCGTACGCCCCTAATCGCATTCGCCAGGCAGACAAAGTCCGCGTCAACAAAGGGCAATCGGGTTGGAAGGAGGTTGCAGGTTACGAAGAAAATCTTTCCGGAGATGAGCAACCGGCGCAAGCGCGACATGGGATGAATTGTAGCACCCCGATTTGTCGGGGCGGCATTTCAGTGGCTTTGACGGCGCGGCAAAGTCCCGCGCCGTTGGAGAAATGTAGCGCAAGGCTCGCTCTCCAGCCTTGCGGCTCTTCCACCGCGCCGTGGTTTTGACGGCGCGGCCTGGATGTTCTCGGAAACCGTATCCGGTGTGGGGCCAAACCTATAGCAGATTGTCTTGCGGCGCGGCCAGAACCCGCGCTGCTGGAAAAGCCGCAGGGCCGGAGTGCGGGCCCTGCGCTACCTCGGCCGCGCTGCCAACCGCATAGACGCTTTACTCAAGGCGCTCCGCGCTACAGTATCGGGTTGGAATTCGTCCTTCCCCCTCTCCCCAGCCGGGGGGAGGGGGGGCAACGGTGTGGCGGTTAAGGGGTGAGGGGCAGTCTGAGCCTTTGCTGCTTTGCACCGCAGAGCTCCCGCTCTGCGCCAGCCCGCGGACCCCGCTTTCCGGGCGCACTAACCTTGTGGGGGCCCTAGCCAGCTGGCGCTTGGGGTCATCGAACATCCCACACGCCAGAGCGGCAAAATACGGATAAATATCCGCACCAAACACCCCCGCCGCGTAACCCGTCAGCAGCATGTTTACCTCGCCAAATGGCGGCGTCCCGATAAGATCGGGACAGGCTCCGCCGCCGCTACTTGTATCCCCGCGCCGAACCCTGTAGCATTTCCCTGTCTCCGGCCCTCCCCGCAGGGGAGGAATATCATTAGCCGTAGGCCTCCTTTGGTCCCGCCCTGTGGGATGAAACCTACGGACCGGGACGGCGACAAAAAAATTTCTTTCGACGCTGACGGGGTCGAACGGTTCGGCCCCTTCAGGGCCGGAACCTAATTTTACGGGTTTCGTTTCCGTAGGTTTCACCTACGGCTAATGAAATTGTTCCCCTTCGGGGAACATGGTGAAGGCCTGTCCGGGTTTCCTCACCGTAGGTTTCATCCCGCAGGGCGGGACCAAAAGAGGCCTATGGCTAATGATATTGTTTCCCTTCGGTTGTTCCCCTTCGGGGAACATAGTGAAGGCCTATCCGGGTTTCCTCACCGTAGGTTTCATCCCGCAGGGCGGGACCAAAGGAGGCCTACGGCTAATGATATCGTTCCCCTTCGGGGAACACGGCTGCGGCCTGCACAGGTTGCGGAAGAACCCGTCGGCACTGTCATTCTGAGGAGCCGCAGGCGGTCCTGAGCAAAGCGAAGGAAGAATCTCGCATTGCCATGAACATACGCAGAGCGAGATCCTCCGCGCAGTTTATCCTGAGCGGGCAGAGCGAGATTTTTCGCTCCGCTCAGAATGACAGCGAAGGACTCAGGATGACAGCAGTGGAGGGTTCTTCCGCAGCCTGTGCAGGGGAAAGGCGGGGACGTTACGATGGCTGAAGACAATCTTGCGCATGCGCCGCTCACGGCATTGACGGAAGAAGAACGGATGTTCCAGGCGATGGCGCGCGAATTCGCCGCCAACGAAATCCTTCCCCATGTCGAAGAGATGGATCGTGAGGGCGCCTTCGATCCTGCGCTGCTGGAAAAACTCTTCGCACAGGGTTTTATGGGGATTGAAGTTCCGGAGGCTTACGGGGGCAGTCAAGGCTCGTTTTTCCTGGCGATTCTTGCCATCGAGGAATTCTCGCGCGTCGACGCGTCAGCGGGCGTGGTGATTGACGTTCAGAACACACTGGTGAACAACGCCGTCAAGAAATGGGGAAGTGAGGGACAGAAGCAGAAATTCCTCCCCCTTCTGGTGCGCGACACGCTGGGCGCCTATGCCCTCTCCGAGGCGAACTCCGGCAGCGACGCCTTCGCGCTGGCGACGCGCGCTCGCGAGGACGGCGACCACTTCATTCTGAACGGCCGCAAGCTTTGGATCACCAATGCCAAAGAAGCGGGCCTGTTCATCGTCTTTGCCAACGTGAATCCTGAAGCGGGCTATCGCGGCATCACGGCATTCCTCGTTGAACGCGGCACGCCCGGCTTCGCCGTCGGCAAGAAAGAGGACAAGCTCGGCATCCGCGCTTCCTCCACCTGCGAGCTCATACTCGAAGACTGCCGCGTGCCCAAAGAGAACGTGCTGGGCGAAGCCGGCAAGGGCTACAAGGTGGCGATTGAGACGCTGAACGAAGGCCGCATTGGCATCGCCGCGCAGATGGTGGGGGTGGCGCGCGGGGCGCTGGAAAACACCCTCCGCTACGCGCAGGAGCGCAAACAGTTCGGCAAGCCCATCGCTGAGTTCCAGGCGATCCAGTTCCAATTGGCAGGGCTGGCGACGGACGTGGAGGCAGCGCGCCTGATGGCCTATAACGCCGCGCGACTGAAGGACGCGCGGCTGCCCTTCCTGAAAGAAGCCGCCATGGCCAAGTATTTTTGCGCGCAGGTGGCGGAGCGGGTGGCGTCCGAGTGCGTGGAAGTTTACGGCGGCTACGGCTTCACGCGCGATTACCCCGCGGAGAAATTCCTGCGCGACTCGAAGATCGGGAAAATCTACGAGGGCACGTCGTTTATGCAGCTTCAGACCATTGCCAAGATTGTCCTGGGAAAGTGAGGGGTTCTCAGGGCGCCTGCGATCATTCACACGCCGTGTTCTGCGAGTTATGCGAGGACGCCTGTCCGCTGGACGCGCTGGACTTGACGCAGGAGTCCGAGATCGCCACCGATTCGCGCGAAATGTGGAGACTCTTCCCCCTCGTCGGCTTCGTCGTGTGACTGCCGTCGCAGGGGAGGCGTCGCGGGTCGCGTGTGCGGCCCGCGACCGAAACACTATTTCTTCTTGGGAGGCACAACAGCGTCCTTGAACGCTTTGGCCAGACGGAACTTTACGACGGTCTTGGCCGGGATCTTGATCGGCTCGCCGGTCTGTGGGTTGCGGCCCACGCGCGCTTTCCGGTTCGCCTTTACGGCTTTGCCTAGTCCCGGGACTACAAATTGGCCCGAGCTCTTGGCTTCCTTGGTTGCGAGTGCGACGAGCTCCTCGAGAACCCCCGCCACCGCCTTCTTCTGAATCCCCGCCTTCTCTGCCAGGTGAGATACAACTTGGGATTTGGTCATGACCTTCGCCATTTGCTGCTCCTCTCCTCACTGCGTGTTTTTTTGGAATGAGACCGTGCCATGAATACCGGCCTCAATGTAGACAATTACTGTCTAGCTGTCAAGACATTTTAGCGGAGACGTACCCGAAAAAGCCACAAAAAATGCACCTGCGGTGGAGCCCCCCTACAGAAGGCCAGCCAAATTCGCGGGTGGGCGATTGCAAACCGGCGGGGGTTTGGCTATATTCCCATCAGGAGGATCGAATGCCGCTGTTTGAATTTAAGTGCCGGGAATGCGGGACGACCTTTGAAAAGATCGTGCCCTCTTCCACCACGCAGGTGGCTTGCAAGAAGTGCGAAAGCCCCCGGGTGGAAAAGTTGTTGTCAGTGTTTGCCGTGGGGGCATCGTCGCGCTCTGCGGCCTCATTTGAACCCGGGCCCTGCGGCTCTTGTGGCGCTGCTCAACGCGGAATGTGCGGGGTGGAATAGGTGTCAGGTGTAAGTTGACAGTTGCCAGGTTTTCCTGGCACCTAGCACTTGTCACCTGACACCTGTCACCTATGATTCATCCGAACATTCCCAACCTGCGTCTGGGAACTTCGAGCTGGTCCAGTGAGGACTGGGTGGGAACGTTTTACCCGCCCGGCACGGCGCCGGCCGACTTCCTCGGCGCGTACGCCCAGCATTTTGACACCGTCGAAGTGGATTCCACGTACTATCGGATTCCTTCCGAGTCCATGGTGCGGAATTGGCGCACCCGCACGCCCCCGGGATTCACCTTTGCCGCCAAGTTCCCGCAAGTGATCACGCACGAGAAGGTGTTGCAGGATTGCCGCGAGGACGTGGCGAATTTCCTGCGCACCATGAGCTTGCTGGAAGACCGCCTGGGCCCGCTGCTCTTACAGTTCCCGTACTTCAACAAAAAGGCATTTGCGCGCCCGGAGGATTTCTTGGCGCGCCTCACTCCCTTCCTGGAGGAATTGCCCGGCGGATTCCATTACGCCCTGGAGGTCCGCAACAAGTACTGGGTGAATGCGCGGCTGCTCGACATTCTGCGCAAGAAGCGTGTGGCTCTGGCGTTGATCGATCACCCTTGGATGACTCCCATTGCGCGACTGGTGAGCAAGCTGGAGGTGGTCACCACCGACTTTGCTTACGTCCGCTGGCTGGGCGACCGCAAAGGCATTGAGGAAAAAACCCAGCACTGGGATCGCATTATCATCGATCGGGAAGATGAAATGCGAATCTGGATTCCGATAATTCGCCAGCTTCTCAAGCGGGGCATTCAAGTGATGGGGTATTTCAATAATCATTACTTGTTATGCCGATGTCGGCATAACTGGGATAATGCCGCCTTCCAGATTATGCCGAATTGAGTTGCTCCGCCAACCCATTTCCTTTTGTCCCCGGCCTTCGTAACCGCAGCAATGCTTGATTAATTCGGCATAATCCCATTCACTTCTCCGGACGGTCCTTCAGACCGAAAGGAGAAAATCTACATGCAAAGTCATTTAGAAACCAACTCTGCTGTCCCACCGGGACAGCCAAGCGGTCCATTGTCCGCCTACATCCCCAGGTTTACAGCCGCGCTTGACAGTCGAGGGTTTGCGAGAACTTCCATGGTCCACAGGGTGCGAGTGGTACGGGCTCTCGACCAGTGGATGCGAAAGCACCTGATGAGAATAGAAGACCTCACGGAGGAGCGGATCGAGCGATTCTTTCGTGACCGAGGAAGGTCGTATAGCAAGCAGATTGGAGAATGCGCTACTTTGCGGTCTCTGCTGGTGTATCTGCGTAAGGCCCAGGTCATCCCACTTTGTGTTTCCCACGACGAGACGAGTCCCATCGACCAACTGCAGGCCAGCTTTGCGCAATACCTGAGGGAGCAGCGGGGTCTCAGGCCGGCAACGCTGGAGCAGTACCTGTTTCACACGCGACGGTTTCTTGCTGAGCGCTTTGGGAAGGGCGCGCTCTCACTCGGCGAGTTGAATGCCCAAGATATTTCCCGATGCGTACTTCGTCAGGCGAAAACCATTAGCCCACACGCCGCTCGGTGTATGGCCAAAGCCCTCCGCAGCCTGCTCCGCTTTCTGCAACAGCGGGGGGACATCGCCACTAATTTGGCGGAGTCCGTCCCATCCGTAGCGTACTGGAGCCTTGCGGGGCTACCCAAGTACCTGACCCCCCAGCAGATCGCGGTCGTGTTGAAAAGCTGTCAACAGGATGGCGTCGCCGCGCAACGGGATCGGACAATTCTGCTCCTCCTAGCACGACTCGGCTTACGCGCCTCTGAAGTGGTGCGCATGATGTTGGAAGATATCGATTGGGAAGCGGGTGAGCTGACCATCCGCGGCAAGGGAGGGCGCATCGACAAGTTACCCTTGCCGAGAGACGTGGGCCAGTCCCTGGCGAAATACCTACAGCGGGTAAGGCCCCAGTGCGCTTGCCGGAGAGTTTTCATTCGAGCCAAGGCTCCGCACCAGGGATTCTCAGACTCCGCTGCCGTGGACATCGTGGTACAACGGGCTCTGCGACGTGCCGGCCTTAATCCGCCTACCAGAGGAGCGCACCTGTTCCGCCATGGGCTGGCCACCGGGATGCTCCGCAACGGAGCTTCCTTGGCGGAGATTGGCAAAATATTACGTCACCACTCGCCAAGCGCCACGGCGATCTACGCGAAGGTCGACCTGACTACGCTGCGCACTTTGGCCCAACCTTGGCCGGGAGGTGGGGCATGAGCGAATTGCGAAAAGCTCTCCACGAGTACCTCACCTTACGGCGGGCGCTCGGTTTCAAGCTCAAGACGCAGGGTCAGATCTTGCACAAGTTCGTCGATTTCGCAGACAGGGAAGGAGCATCGTTTATCACCCGCCATCTGGCTCTCCGCTGGGCGATGGCCTCGCCCCACGGACAGCCGGCTTACTGTGGGAGGCGATTTCAGGTAGTCCGTCGCTTTGCCGAATATCGGGCGGGTGCAGACCCTCGGACGGAAATTCCACCGCGAGGACTGCTGTCTGATAGCTATAGAAGAAGGTCGCCTTATGTGTACAGCGACGACGACATTCGAAAGCTGATCAAAGCGTTCCAGTCACTCCCTTCACGCCGGGGCCTGCGCGGCACGACTTTCGCTACGCTGTTTGGACTGCTGGCCGTCACCGGCCTGCGCATCAGCGAATGCCTGGCTCTGAATCGTCAAGATGTGGATCTCACCAACGGTATCCTCCATGTTTATCAGTCCAAGTTCGGAAAGTCCCGCTTGGTCCCGCTGCATCCGTCGACTTGCGACGCCTTGAAGCACTATGCCACAGTACGGGATCGAATCTTCCCCCAGGCCAAGGACACGCGTTTCTTCGTTTCCGAACTCGCCGCGGGCCTGAGCTGCTCCGAGGCCCAACACACCTTCGCTGACCTGCGTCTCGCCATCGGGCTGCGAAGCCCGGCGGGGCAGCGCCGTCCGCGAATCCACGACTTTCGCCATGCGTTTGCCATTCGAGCCCTGGAGCGCCTCTACCGTGCGGGTGCGAATGTCGAGCGTTATCTGCCCGTGCTTGCTACCTATCTCGGCCATGTCGATGTGGTCAGCACTTACTGGTACCTCACGGCGACCCCCAAACTCTTGCTCCTCGCTTCGCACCGTTTAGATCGAAAGAGAAAGGAGATTGGGCGATGAACACCTGCCTCCAGTTCTCAGACCTCCTGCAAGCCTTTTTCACCGATCGCTTGAGGCATCAGCGAGAAGCAAGCCCTCACACCATTGCCAGCTATCGGGACACGTTTCGCCTGCTCGTGCAGTTTGCACAACAACAAACTGGCCAGCCACCCACAAAGTTGGCGATGGAGGTTCTGGACCCGGCCTTCCTCGGAGCATTCCTGCACCATCTGGAGAAGGACCGGGGCATCTGCGCCCGTAGCCGGAACGTTCGGTTGGCCGCGATTCACTCCTTCTTCCGATACGTGGCTCTCACCGAGCCGTCCTACAGTGCCTTGGCCCAACGGGTCCTGGCTATACCCAGCAAACGGTTCGCTCGAAGGCCCATCGAGTACCTAACCCAGCCCGAGGTAAAGGCCCTCCTCTCTGCTCCGAATCAAAGTACCTGGGGAGGCCGCCGGGATTACACCTTGCTCCTTGTCGCCGTTCAGACCGGGCTGCGCATCTCGGAACTCATTGGTCTACGTTGCGAAGATATTGTTCTGGGAGTTGGAGGCGCGGTACGCTGTCGGGGCAAAGGGCGCAAGGATCGTTCTACGCCACTGCGGAAAGATGTGAGGGCAGCTTTACGCGGTTGGTTGCGGGACCGTGCCGGCGGTCCTGCGGACTCTCTGTTTCCCAGCGCGCGGGGCGGACCGCTCAGCCGCGATGGAGTCGAGTGTCTCCTGGCCAAGCACGTCGCTACGGCTCGCAAGCAGTGCCCTTCGCTCACGAAGAAGCGGATTTCGATGCATGTCCTCCGGCACTCCCTGGCCATGGACCTTCATCACCAAGGCGTGGACCGTGCGGTGATCGCTCTTTGGCTTGGCCACGAGTCCGTCGAGACCACCCAAATGTACCTCCATGCCGATATGGCGTTGAAAGAGGAGGCACTTGCCAAGACGGACTGCCACCAGAGGCCAAACGGTCGTTACCGCCCCGATGACCGCTTGCTCGCTTTTCTGAAGAGCCTTTGATCCCACGAATAATGCCGAACTGGGGGCGCGCCGAGCCCACGGATTATGCCACAATGAAACATCGGGATCGGCATAATCCGGGACGCGGCATTATACGCTTTATGCCGATGTCGGCATAAGGCGTAATCATTGTCAACGTAGCGATCGAGGGAGGCGTTGAGTTGAATTCACAACCCTCGCCCCCAAGGGGGCGAGGGAAAAGACTCAAATTACCTCACCCACTGCCACATCCCCCCGCTGTTTTGGACGAGGCTGAAACCTTGTGCTAGACTGCTGGCGTTTCGCCTCCTTTCTGCCGCCAGCTTGGATGTTTGAGGGTCTTTGCGCCTTGGCCTCGCAGGAAAGAAACGACGGAAAACAGCGCCATTTCCCCGGGTGGGTCAGGTTCCACCGCCGGAGGTTTGAGTGCGAAAGGATTCCCCCTGCTATGAGTTGGAGAGACTGGATTGTCCCCCGTCCAACCCTCCCGGCAATTCGGGCCTAAAGGTAGCACTACCCGCCTGTTTGGCCGGCCTGATCGCCGTGATCTGCTTCCTCTGGTCTTCCGGACCCTTCCAATTCCCTTATGACGATTCTTTCATCACTCTGGAGTTTGCCCGCAACATGGCGGCAACCGGCCGCCTGAGCTATGACGGAATACATGCGACAGTCGGCACAACAACCTTGCTTCATGTCCTCCTGCTGTCGGTGCCCGCACGGCTGGGGCTTTCCCTGGAGCTCGCCAGTGTAACTTTGGGTGTATTGTTTTTTGTCCTTCTTATCCAGCGCACCGCGGCACTGGCAATGTACTTAACCCAAAGCTGGGAAGCATCGTTATACGCCGCGATGGCGACCGCATTAACCGGATACCTGGTCTTCGATGCACTCAACGGAATGGAAACGACTCTGTTTATGTTTCTGACCGTCGCCTGTGTGGGGTCGCTGATCAAGGCCTGTGACCAGGGCAGGGGCTACTTGTGGCCGGCGTTCTGGCTCTATCTCACCGCGTTGGCGCGCCCCGAGGGCTTTTGGTTGGCCATCAGCCTGATGCTCTATGTGGCGGTGTTCGCCGCCCGCCAACGACAGGGGAGATGGCGCCTGGCGAGTTTAGCCGGGCATCTTGCCGGGGCGGTGCTGCTGGTTTTGTTAACGCAGTGGCTGATCATAGGCACCGTCAGGCCACACTCAGCCCTGACTAAGGTTTACCTTTACAACCAATTTCGCCTACCCCTTCACCTTCGCTCGATCATGTACGGCCAAAAAATGCGAGAGATCTGGGAGCCTCTCATTCTGCCGCTGCTCCCCGTGCTCTGGACAAGAAAGGCGCGGCCCCTCGTGGTGGGGGTTTTACCCTGGATCCTCATCACTCAGGTCATGTTCTGGTTGCTTCTTCCCAACGAGGTTGGTACGTACGAGGGGCGCTACCTGCATCCACTCATGCCTTTTCTATTCATCCTCGCGGGCGACGGCTTCAGTGTCCTCCTGCACCAGATGGGTGAGTACCGAATCCCACGCTGGGCCATAGCCGTCTTCCTGGCCATCCTGGCTGGCATCTTGTACTTCAACCTCGTCAGCATGCAGGGCGCCTACGTTGATGACAAAGCGGGCATTCGGAACAACAATATTTGGGCAGTTCAATGGCTTAAGGCCCATGCGCCGCCGGGTATCCTGGTGGCAACACACGACATTGGTGCCCTGCGCTATTTAGGACGTTACGAATTGGTGGACGTCTCGGGACTCACCGACGAGGAAGCCATGGCCAAGAATCGGGCCGAACGCGGCCAGGTGGAGTACCTTTTCGCAAGACGGCCTGACTATCTGGTGGGTGACGCAGGCTGGCTGAGGCATTTGCTACATTATTTCCCCGCCATCCGCTGCTGTGCCACGGAACTAGCCGCGGCGCACCCCAACGCGCTCACCGGCATACGACTCCGCATCTATCGGCTTCATTGGGATCAGATGGGCAAGAGACCGCCCCAAGCTGAAGGTGCGTCTTCCCTTCGATAGATTTTGAAGAGAAGTGTAGCGCGGACCTGTTTTGTAGGTCCGCGGCGTTTCCTTGCCCATCGGGAACGAGCCGCGGATCTAGAAAACAGGTCCGCGCTACACCTGCTTAAAGTGTCTCCGATATAAGTGAAATGCCCTCGCTGATTCAGCAGGAAGATACCAGTAGACCCTTTCCGAATCTTCGGCAAGATCCTGAATGAGTTTCAAGTTCAACTCATAGCCCATATACTCATTGCGCATGTCGCGAACCAAGTCATGTTCGTTCCGTTCCTGGTAGACAGAGGGTTTCCCATACACCGGACGCATTCCCTTTGCCTGAACGTAGTAGCTTGCCCATATATCATCCATGCGACCAACATGAGGATAAACAAAGTAGTCCTTGAGGACATCCCGAAGTAAGAAAGTGTTCTGAGAGTCGAAGGGCGACATCTTGTTGCTCGCCATCGGAAAGCAATTTGGTTCAAAGGTACAGTCCGGGGCGTGCTCCATTCTACAAATAGCATCGACATCCGGGTCGCCGTTCCAAAAGTCGGCTTGAATATGAGGGCAGATTAGCTTCTTAGACGGGTGATGGTAAGTTCGCTTGGGGAGAAGTTGCAGCGGGAAACCCCGATGCCAGAGCCGGCTCATGTTCGTCGCGCCCACCGGATCGAACGCTGGTAGTGCCGTTTCATAATAGTTAACCTCAACTTGGCGGCCGACCATCAAATCTTGGCCCCACTCGTCGTAAGGAATGTTGTCGTCATCGACTAACGCCACAACGTCGGCCCCCATGTCGTAAGCCCAAAGCACCCCGAAGTTGCGCCTTTGGATGCAATTCCATCCGATGGCATCGGACAGCGCTTGGTCATAGCGCTCTTGGTCCTTTGGGGAGACATAGGTTCCCCTGTTCAAGCGGTAGTCTGGGGGAGTCTTTTTATCGCCGACGACAACGAGATGCCAATCCTTCATCTCATCAAAGAGTTTGATCGCCTTTGTTGGAGGGTTAATCGTGGTGGTGGCAATGACCTTCATTTTGTTCCGCCTCCGTGTTCGAGCAGCTTAACGTTACCCAAAAGGCACAACTCCGCGCAATGTGTGGCAGACCAATCCGATTCCAGCAAATGTCCGCGCAAGCCTTCCTTGCGTCGTAGCTCGTCCAGACGGGCTCTGGTAAATGGTGGTGAATACAATGGGGCAAGCCTTTTTCAGGCGCTCACTCCGGAAGTGGGTTTTGCGTTACGGACCGGCGTCAGGAAAGTCTTGAGCCCCATCTTCACGTAGCGGAAGTTTTTAAAAAACGTGTTGACGCTGCGGCCTTCTTTTCGGCCTACCCAAACGGTGGGGACCTGTTCCAGGTAATAGCCCTTCTTGAGGGGCTTTACGGTGGTCTCGACGCAGATTTCATGCATCGTCCCCTCCCACTCCACGGCCTCGGCGACTTCTTTGCTGAGAAGCTTCAATCCGAACGTGAAGTCACCGATGCGGGTCCAAAACAACACTCGGAAGGCCTTTTGAAAAATCCAGTTGAGGACAAGTTTCAAGGGGTCGTAGTTTGTGAATCCGCCCCCCGGCAGCCAGCGGTTGGCGATGACTTCATCGCAGCCCGTTTCCACGACTTTCTGCACCATGCGGTCCACGCCGGCAGGTTCTGTTTCCAGATCACCTGCCATCAGCGCTACGTAGTTTCCCTTCGCCGCCTGCATTCCTTCGCGATAGGCCCAGCCTATGCCGGGGTTGTTCTTTTGGACCACCATCCTCACCCGGGGTTCCCGCGCCTCCCACTGCCCGCAAATGGAGAAGGTCTCCTCGGAAGCTCGGGGAGACACGAGGAGGAGAATTTCCTGGATATATCCGCGATCACGGCCCAGCAAAATCTTCAGGGTCTCGTCGATCGAAAAGGTCTCTGAATACACCGTGACCACGATGGAAAGCTTGATGGTGTTGAGCGGCACGCTTTTCCGCGTCATGGAGGGTCCGGTTCTACTTGGCTCCTTACACCCGGCTTAAACCCGCGCCGAGGTCGTCACGCCCGGGGGGCGGCTTGCCCACGTCCGCCAGATGGCGGGGACGTTCATCAGCAAGTTCAATGCGCCACCCGCCACAACTCCCGCCGCCGCCGCGCGCAGAATTCTTCCGCCCAGCGCCATCCACAAGAGCGTGACCAGGAAGTTGAGGACCGCGCCGGGGAAGCAAATCCATTCGTACCGAGTCAATCTGCCCGTTACCCCTGGGCCAAACGGGGGCGATTCGGCTGAGCGAAAGGTGAAGGCTTCACTGCAAACGAAGTTGCTCAGCAAGGCGGCCTCAATGGCCACCGGTAACGCAATAGCGGGCGGCCAGGCCCCTTTCTTCACCAGCATGGCGAACAGAGCGATGTCGATCAAGGCGCCGACGAGCGCCACCAAGCTGTAGCGGATCCAGCCCAGGAATTGGCCCGTCCCCACGGCCAGCCGCACTAGGTGCTGGAGATATTCCACATATTGGCGCGTACCCAGCTTGGAAGCGCCGTGTTCACGTTCCTGAAAAACGTAGGGTACTTCCACCAACTTCTTATAATGCGCCTTGGCAATAACCTCCAAAAGAATCTTGTAACCCAGCGGGTTCAGTTGAGCGCCTTGCAGGGCCGAAGCTCGAAGCATGAACATACCAGACATGGGGTCACCGACCACCGCGAGCTTGAGCGGCAGCACGGTGGCCGCCATGTGCGTCGCCGTGCGCGAAATAACGCGGCGTACCCACGTCCAATCAGAACTGCCGCCGCCAGGCACGTAGCGGCTTCCGATCGCCAAATCTGCTCCCTCGCGAATCGCGGCCGCCAGCGCCGTGAGCGTCTCGGGAGGGTGCTGTAAATCCGCGTCCATCACCCCCCAAACATCGCCACGCGCCGTCGCCCATCCGTCCAGGACCGCCGTCGCCAGTCCCAGGCGCCCCGGGCGCCTCAGCACACGCGCGGGGAGTTCGGGGGCGAGCGATTCCACCCGTTCCGCCGTCCCATCCCCGCTGGCGTCATCAACCACGACGAGCTCGAAATCCTCCCCCGCGCTCCGCAGTGCGGCCGCCGCACGCCGAAGAGTTTCCTCGATGACCGCCGCCTCGTTGTACGTGGGAATGATGACCGAAATCATAAGGAGGTGCTAGGGGCTAGCACATGGCACCTGGAGAGGAGCGCCGCTGCTAGACTTATTCGCAGCCTCTGAGATTCTCTGGTCGCGCCACTACCCCTTTCGTTCCTCAAAGTACCATAAAAGGTGCTAGGTGTCAGGTGCCACGTGATAGGTGCTGGGGGCTGGGGGCTGGGTGTTGGAAACCATGATTGGAGAGTTATATAAGGGTAAAGGCTAAAGGGTAAAGGATAAGGGATAAAGTGTGAAGCCATCTACCCTTGGCACTTTACCCTTTACACTTCACCGTTACCCAGCACCTGACACCTGGCACCTACCGCCTAGCGCGCGGGCGTGATCCGGTAAAGCCCCGCGTCGTGCGGCTCGATCTTGGGGGCGAATGCGGCGTCAACAATCCCCAAATCTTTATTCTCCCAAAGGTCGCGCACCGCGCACTTCTTGCCCAGGCCCAACTCACTCCAGCGCACGGTGACCTCCGCGGGCGTCCGATCGTCCAGATTGAAAATCGCTAGGTACTTGTCGCGCGACCCGGGAACATCCGCGGCCCAGGCCACCTGGTTTCCGCGCGTGAACAACTCGCGATTGTGGGTGCTGTGTTGATCCACGGCCAGCATTGCACGGTTGGTCAGCAGGTCCAACGTCGCCGCATCCAGGGTGGGCAGGTCGCCGCCCATCATCAGCGGCGAGCGAAAAATCGCCCAAAGGGTAAGGTGGGTTCGCTGTTCCGCCGGAGTGAAACGCGACTGGCGCGGCTGGTCCTGGTACCCGCGTATGCGGATGCGGCCCAAGGGCAGCATATCCGCGTCCGGCCAGTGATTCGGGCCGACGTACGGCGCCCAGACGCGGCAGAGG
>Ga0315282_10002648_pt1 | contig 32679 bp, 34 predicted proteins | sample YL17G07_20_MG_FD_203693 | JGI IMG/M metagenome (GOLD analysis project Ga0315282, IMG submission 203693) | Sediment microbial communities from Yellowstone Lake, YNP, Wyoming, USA - YL17G07_20 | ecosystem: Environmental > Aquatic > Freshwater > Lake > Sediment | place: USA: Wyoming | collected...
GAATAGACAATGGCCAGTTCGTCGCCTTCTTTTGTAAGCAAGTACATTTCTATCACTATAATGGGAATATTTTTGGTCGAAGCTCTTCTTTCATAGTCAACCCATGTAAAACTATCGCCGCAGACTGGAGTTCAACGATCTCTATAGAGCTAAGAACACATGTCATATGCGCCAACTTCAACTCCTCCGGATAACCGTAGTCCCCTGCCAATCCAGCTAGCCTTGCGAATATTTCTGCGTGGGAGACAGGCGTGTTGTCCGGTATATCTATCCTGTAAGGTTCTCCTCGGGGCGTGAGCTTAGCCACATAAATGTGGCCTAGATACAGTTCTTTCTTTTGGGTTATGTGGTCCTTGACGCTTCCAACGTAGCAGGGGCCATAGACGCCGTCTAGTAATGAAAGGATGCTTCTCTGGGTTTGCTGTAGCGTTAGCGCCGTGGACTTGGATATTGCAACAACAGAGTTTTCACTAGACGCCGAGTCAGCCATGATCTTTCTTATGGCAAAAACAGGATCTGAGACTGTTCCTCCTAGTAAGCTCCCATCTACGAGGATTAGACTGTTTCCATAATGCTTTATCGCTTCCAGCTGGATGTGCCTTTCAAAGAGGTTTCTGATAAGGTCAAGGGTCTTCGCGCAGTCCGGAGCATGATCGCCAGTTTCTTTCCCATAGACTGCTTTGGACATCGTTCTGTAGATCAGATCTTTGTTTTGATTTGTAATCGGCACCAGATAGGGGCCGTAATGTTCAAGGCTATGAATCGTCCCCATAGCAGGTTTAATTATTACTGATACTCGAACCGCCCCAATGAGACCATCTAACAACTGGCCCAGAATAACGCTTGTGCCGTCGATCGCTATCACTTGAACATCAATAGGATATTCTGGACTAATTGTATGCGTCTTCTTCCACTTTTCCTGTTCCTCTAAACTCACAAAGTTGATTTCTTCTTCCTCTCCCTTGGCTATAGAAACAAAACGGTCGGTCAAGTTTGTGTCCGATGGCTCAAAACTCAGCCCTTCTGGAATCTTGCCGCAAATCGTCGATACGACTTTGTCAACTTCAAGCATTTTACCAACTCCTAGACTTTATCTCCGTGTAGCCGTGCTCGTTCCTTGCCAGTACTAGGTGGTTGTCCACAAAGTTTGATATGTCTTCATGCGCTATCACGAAGATCTGTGAAAACGTCTTCTTCATCGCGTCTAACACTTCAAATATTCCTTGCTTCCTCACGTCGTCGCTGCTGGATATACATTCATCCATCAGCAAGGAGTATCTGTCAGCCATAACCCTTGAGTCAAGTATGCTCTGCGTGAACGCGAGCCTCAACGCGATCAGGAACTGATCCTGTGTTCCACCGCTGAAGATCTCTCGCTCCTTGTATCCTCCCGCCTCATTTGAGTGGACCTTGAATTTCAGGTCCTCGGTGATCTCGAAGTCGGAGTATCTACCGTCGGTGATGGTCGGAAGAATCTGATTGATGATGAATCTGGCATGGGGGATGACCTTGCTTCTCAACTCCTTGCTGGTCTCAGATAACTCAAGAAGTGTGCGCTTCAAAAGCTCGATCCTACTGTTACATGTCTGAACTTCTCGTTCAAGCTTGGGATAGAGGTCGTAATCCGACTTAAACGTCTCCAAATCTTTCTTCAGTTGCTGTACTGTTCCCAGGCTACCTTGAATGTCTCTGTCTAAGCTGTTATATTCGTTTTGGAGTTCCTGAACTCTGTTTTTGGCTACTTCATGTTGCGTCTTATCATATTGGAGATCTTCGAGAGAGGCCGGTTTGGTTCGCTGCAAGTTTGCGACTTCGATTTCCTTGTTGGCGATTTGTTTCTCCAGCTCTTCCTTTCTCTTTAAGGGGTCCGCGTTCTTCAACTCTTGAAGAGCGCGTTCTTTTTCCTCCATAACTGCCTTAACCCCCTGTATAGAGTCTTGCCCAGTTGACATCTTGATCTCTTCAAGTACAGTAGAGAGGTTTTCACCAACATCTTCATAGGAGTCAAAGGAAGTTTCAGTCTTTAGCCTCTTCACTTCCCCTTTCAATCCGGAGACTTTGGCCATTTGCTCCTCAAGGCGTCTTATCAAAGAGTTTACTTCTGAGTTGGCAGTGAGCAACCTATCTATTTTCAAGTATTGATGGAATAGATAGGCTGACATCACAAAGAGGAATAAAGCAAACGGAATCAGGATAAGACTCATCACTACTCCTACAGTCAGTAAGACGAGTCCGGCTATGAGGCTGGCGGCGAAAAGAGTGAGTTGTCGGCGTTTCTTGGCTGGAAGATCTTGCGACAATAATTCAATTTCCTTGCTTGTAAGTCCCGTCTTCGATAGGATCGCTTCTCTTCTTGTCTCAATTGATTCCGCTGAGGCTTCTTCCTCCTCCAACCGTCTCTCCAGATTGGCAAACGATGCCTGCAATGTCTCGAGTTTTTCAACTTGAGGTCTGTATTTGGTTAGGGTTGTTCTGTATCCTTGAATCTCCTCCTCCAAGGCAACGGTTTTTTCAACATCCTTCTTTGCCTCATCCAGTTGACCTATTAGTGAATGCATGAGTTCATTGGTCGAATTGAAAGCGTACAACCATTCGTATTTTTCCAGAAGTTTTTTCGCTTCATCCAGCTGGTTTTGCTTCTGCTCCAGTTTTTGCTGTAAAGCGGCGGTTAGCGCCTCTAATTCTGCTTTTTGTTGCAGTTTGGTTTCGTATTGCTCTTTGTTCTTTTGAACCGAGTCGAGTTGAAGATCCATCTTCTCGAACTCGATTTCAAGGTTTGAAACGTCAGTTTTGACTTTGGCTGAAGCATCATCGAATACTTCTATGCCCATTACCTTGTTTACGAGCTGTTCCCTCTTTGATTTTGCCAGTTCCCTTAAAGCGTCCAAGTCTTTTTGTCGGATGTAAATGAGCTTGGTGAAAGAGTCCCTGTCCATTCCCGTGATCTGTTCGATCTTGCTTTCAATGTCGGTTAGGCTTGTTATCGAAGTTGTCCTGTCTTTAACGCCTTCAACAACCGGGGTTAAGCTGGCTCTGTGGCCCGACCTAATTCCGAAGACTCTTCGCAGAACGTATGTGTCCTGACCTGAGGTGAACTCAATTTCTAGTTTTGCTTCGTTTTTGCCCCACGTTATGAGATTTTCTCTTTCTCCTTCTATTCCGGCCCCTTTTCGCAGTCCGTAGAGAGCGTACTCGATGGCTTGTAGAAAGGTCGTCTTCCCACTCTCGTTCTGTCCCAGTATGCCTATTCTGCCTTCCTCGGGGAAGTGGATATCTATGGGCTCTCCGATGATTCTGAAACCTGACGCCTTCAAAGAGCGGACGATCATTTGGCGGCCTCCAAATACTTTATTCCAAGCTGCTTCACCTGCTCCAACAGCAGTCTCTTCTCTTCATCCAAACCGGCGTCAGCAATCAAGGAGTCTAAACGCTTGGAGAAGGCGTCAACGGGGTTTTCAACGCGTTCAAGGAACACCCGCCCATAGCCCTCTACTTCAAGCTCCCTTCTGTCCAAGATCAAGTGAAAGAACATGTCCCTGCAAGCGCTCAGTATTTCGTTTACCTTGAGCTGGCTGTACTGTTCCTGCGACATCAATCCCCGCAGATTGAGCTTAAGCATCGTCTCTTTTTCGCTCAGTTTAGAGACAAACTCGATCACGCGATCTTTGATAGATATTTCCTTCTCATCCTTGGATAGGCTGAGTTCCTGTATCTCCATCGGCCTTGTACCAAGTTTAACAAACTCAATCGACGTTTCAGACCCATTCAGCTCGGCCCACACAAACCCCTTCTCATCGTTTATCTCGGCCCAAGACAGCTTCTCCAAAGAGCCTGGATTCACAATCGTGCATCCCCTATGTTGCCGGTCAAAGTAGTTGTGAAAGTGTCCCAGCGCAAGATAGTTGAGGCCTTTCTTAATGTCGTTAGCCAAGAAGGGATTCTGACGCGCCATCTCAGGACTGGAGGAACTTACGTTCAGCCCTTGAAGTGAGCCGTGAATCATTAGAATATTGTATTCTCCGTCAAGTGGAACGTCAACGCCTCTCAGAGGATTCGCTCCTTCAAACTGCGCATAGTACGATCTACCCGCTACGCAAACTGCTCTTCCGTCAACGTGCAACAATTGTCTCTCGATGCGGTCAGAACGGGAGAAGACTGTTGCAAGCCCGGCCGAACCAAGTACGTCTATGGCTAGCGAGGGGGATGCGCCGAACTTTGGAACGTCGTGGTTTCCCCCAATCATGAATACGGAAATATGCGCGTCCTTAAGTTGCCTAACCTTTTCCGTCAAGAAGATTCTCGATGCATTGGTTGGAGAGATCTTGTCGAAAATGTCGCCGCTGATCAGAAACACATCGGGCTTATTCCTTAAAGCATACTCCACCACTGCTGAAAAATTCCTATTCAGATCCTCCTTCCTTTGAAACGCTCTGGTGAAGTCGGATATGTTGAAGTTCTTATCCAAGTGCATGTCGCTGCAATGAAGAATCTGAATAGACAGTTACCTCATCCTCCTCGCTCGCATGTGCTTCCTATGTTGGTGTCAGCTGAAAAAGGAGGCTCCAACTGTCTCACTTTGCCATCTGTAGAAGAAGAATTGTCTGCTTGATAATAATCCTTTGTTAGACACCTGTTTTGGGCGACCGCGATCGATCACAGATGAGCCGGTGCCTATTATTCTATCTTTTTTCCACAGTTGGGGCAGAATGCTGCCTCAGAGGTTATGTCGTGTCCGCATGTTGGACAAGAACCGATGACCTTTGGCTTCGGCCTAGGTTTCACGGTTAACACTAGTAACGTAGAGACTACGCCAGAGACTACGATGATAACCAGCACTAATATGAAGAAGAGTACACCTATCGAGGAAACGTATGCCGTCACCGTGTACGAGACTACGCTCGACCAAGCCGCGTTTCCTGCATTGTCTTGACTTAAGACTTTGAACTGGACCACGGTTCCTGACGAAAGTTTTGGAATGACCGCGGAATACGTTGAACCGCTCGTGTTGTTCATTGAGACAATGTGCCATGCTCCTGCGTTGGCCGAGTAGAACAGGGCGACGAAGCTGACGCCGGACTCGGTGTCAACGACGGACGCTGTAACGGTCACTAGGTCTTCTGCGGTGGGGATTCGAGGCGAGTAGTCAACGTTGCTTATCGTCGGAGCAGTGGTGTCCGCAAAGACGCCTCGAAGCATTGGAAAGGTGAATAGAGAGAATATCACGAGAAGGATTAGGATCCTGCTTTTCATCTTAGCCAATCCTCCAACCTATTTCAATCTCTTTGAAGTCATCTGGAAGAGTTCGACGTTCGCGCCCTCACATGTCTTCTGAACGTTCTTATCGTAACCTATGCAGACGATCAGTCTTCTTATATCTTTCAAAGGGCTTTTCACTTTTTCGGCGTAGCTGGCTGCCAGTCGGCAGACTTGCCCCACGGCGAAGTCATCTGCAATCGTTTCAGCCTCGACAACTGCGTAGTGTCCTTCACCGTCCTGCAGTACGAGGTCGATTTCACCTGCTCCAGTGCCTACGTTCGCGTCCATAAATTTCATTCCCAGTTCCAGAATCGTCGGGTGATTTGAGACTATCTTCACGACCGGGTTTTCCAGCAATCCTTTCGATCCAAGGTAGTCTTTTGGACCGAACTTCAGAATGCTTTGAAGGGCTTCTTCGATGCCGAAGTATGTGGTTCCTAGGAGATGAGGAAAGACATTAACCGACTCATTATTCTCGTAGAGAATGAGAACAGGCGTGTTTTCGAGGTTCGGGTTTTTGCTCCCAGACAGGGGAAGCACGAATCCCTTTGAACTTACGATTCTGCCTCGGGCTTGAGGCATAATGCTGTGTATCTCACTCCCAAACTTCTTGACATCTGAAGCCTTCATTTCGTCGGCTTCGATGAGAGAGTAGGCTATTTGCCACTTTCTCTGAGCCTCCTTCAACAGGCCAAGGATTCCATCGACTTTTGCTGAGTACGCCGCTTCCTTTCTTAGATACAAGACAAATGAGTATTCCGCTTGTTTCAACATCAATTCTCCTCTCTTTCTTACACGGAGATGATCTGATCGTAACTTAGCGAACTTAGAACCTAGCTATCTACTCTCTTCCTAGTTGCTCGATAAAAAAGGAGGGGTTATTGGAGCCTCCTGCCACAACTGGTACAATAAGCTAAGCCTGGCGATATAGGTGCTCCGCAATTTGGACAGTACCCTGTTGGCGTTGCAACAGGCGCGGGTGGCGGCGGCTGTGGAGGTGCGTACACTGGTGGCGGTAGTGTAGGCGCGTACGCTGGCGGTCGCGCGCGTCTCATTGTTACCATTGCGCCGAGTAGGCCGCCAACGGCAATAATTCCTATAGCTACGAGTAGGTCTGGCAACAAGGCTAGGAGGTTGCTTGCTCCAAGATAAGTGAGCACATCGGTGATGCTAATGCCATAGCCAGCTAGGATAACAGATGCAAGTCCCAGCAACAATGCAACGGTCAACGCGACACTGAGTACGGCCATGACAACGGCTCTTTTGTAGTCTGCGCAGACTAAGCCACCGATGAAGCCTCCTGCGATCCACGCAACGAGTGCGTACCAGTATCCATAAGAAAGTTCCGTCAAGGGTAACAAGAGAAGCATCATCGCGACTAGTGTTCCAATTTCTGTTCCGAGCGTTCCTACGAGCGCCGTTCCTACCCCTGTTATGAAGATGATTACCATCGCGACGACCATGCAGGCCAACGTTCCAAGTATAGTCTTAGCAGCTGACATTTTTCTACCCCCGCATAAGTTTCGCATTTCATACATTAAAAGACTTTCGACCACACGTTTGCGTGCGATCGAACGCCTAAAGTGTCATCTTCTTATGATGAGTCGTTCTCTGAAGATCGTTCTCATCGCCATCTCAAATTCGTCTAACTTCTTGTTTATGTCAACATTGAACTTCTATGTCTCACCCGTGGTTCTGTTGATTGTTATCGATCCGAATGTGTGGGTCATCTACTGTTTCGCTTCAAAGCTGTTTATTTCGTTGTTTGGAACAGCATCCTTTCTTGTCTATCAGCCAATTTTGTGGCTGTATACACGAAGGGAAAGAATTATCAAGATCAAAGAAATCCTCTCTGATGGAAAGGCGGATTTGTCATGATGCCTGAAACTCCTCAGTGGCAGAGCAAAAGACCAAGGGATTTGCACAGGAAGCTATTGTAGTGAACTCAAGAGCGGCTGGATGGGCGTCTAAGAGCTCAGACAGCGTTCTCAAAGAATTAGGTACCGACCCAAGTAGTGGAATTTCTACTAGAGAAGCGGAAGAAAGAGTTGAGAAGTTTGGTGAAAACAGGCTTGTTGAAGAAAAAGAGGAAGGGTTCATAGACGTTCTTAAAGAAGAAATAACCGAACCCATGATTCTGCTTCTCCTATGCGTGGGCGTTCTCTACAGCATCTGGGGCGGTGTCTTAGACGCTGGTACAATCTTCACAATAATCGTTGTTCTTGTCTCAGTTGAAGTCTACAACGAGTTCAAAGCCAAGCGTTCTATTGAAGCCTTAAAAAAGTTGGCTTCGCCCTCGGTTCTCGTTTTAAGGGACGGCAACTCGAAAGAAGTGTCAACAACGCATCTCGTGCCGGGAGATATCTTGCCTCTAAGAGTTGGGCAGAGAATTCCGGCAGATGCTAGGCTCATTAGGTCCTATGGGCTTCAAGTGGATGAATCCACACTTACCGGTGAATCCTTTCCTGTTTTCAAAGACGCTGAGGTTGTGCTGCCGGAAGATGCCGAGGTCGCCGAACTGGTTAACATGATTCTTACTGGCACATTGATCGTTCAAGGTGAGGGAATAGCGGTTGTTGTTGAGACTGGACGAAACACGGAGCTTGGAAGAGTAGCTGAACTTGCCAAGACAACCAAAGCGCCCAGGACACCATTGCAGTTGGCGATGCGTGAGCTTTCAGAGACTCTTGTTTGGATTGCCCTCTCCTTCAGCATTCTCATCCCTATCCTTGGCTTTCTCCGAGGACAACCGCTTGAGACGATGATTCTGACAGGCCTTTCTCTCGCCTTTGCCACGATTCCTGAAGAGTTGCCCATCGTCATCACCATGGTCTTGGCAGTCGGGGCCTACGCGCTTTCGCGTAAACATGCGTTAGTAAAACGTCTCAAGGCGGCTGAAACATTGGGAAGCGTCACTGTGATAGCCACCGACAAGACTGGCACTATTACAGAGAACAGTATGAGCTTGGGGCACGTCTACCTTGATGAAAAAATGGTTCAATCTGTTGAGAAAAGCGAAGAACGACTTTTAGAAGTGGGCATCTTAGCGACAAACGCTCTAGCTGGGGCGGGGTATGGAGAGATGCGATACTTGAACCCCATGGCGGTGGTCGTTCTTGAAACTGCACAGAAAGTTGGGATCGATGTCGAAGAGTTGCAGAATAGCTACTTACTTCGAAATGAATTCAGCTTCGACAACAAGCTGAGAATAGCCTCTTACGTCTACCAACATGATAAGAATCTTTATCTGTTCACCAGCGGAGCGCCCGAAACAATCATTGAGAAATCAGCAATGATTCTGAAGAATGGGAATGAGGAGGCTTTCACCAAACAAGAGAAGGAGAAAGCGATGAAAGCCGTTGCCGAAATTGCCAACGTGGGTGAGCGGGCTCTCGGCTTGGCCTATCGCGGGCTGACAAAAGGCGAGGAATCGCGTGAAGAGTCAGAGAAAGAACTTGTCTTTGTTGGTGTGGTTGGCTTCATCGATCCGCCGAGACCAGAGGTTCGCGACGTCATTCGTTCGTGTCATGAGGCAGGTATAAGGGTCGTAATGTTGACCGGAGACCACCCGAACACAGCAAAAGCAGTCGCGGCTGACGTAGGGATTGATAGCAGTCAAAAGCTGCTCACAGGCCCGGATATTTCATCGATGGCGGACGAACAACTGAAAGAAGCGTTGAGAGCCACATCCGTTTTCGCTAGGATAACTCCCGAACACAAGTTGAAAATCGTGAAGCTTCTCAAAGAAATGGGCGAGGTCGTTGCTGTTACAGGAGACGGCGTCAACGATGCGCCTGCACTTCAAGAAGCAGAAATCGGCATCGCCATGGGTTTGCGAGGCACCGATGCAGCTAAGGAGGCTGCGGACATGATTCTGACCGATGACAATTTTGTCACAATTGGACACGCCGTTAGAGAAGGACGAAAGATCTTCGACAACCTCAAGAAAGGAATCCGTTACTACCTTGCCGTCAAAGTCGCCTTAGTAGCCATCTTCCTTCTTCCAATAATTCTAGGCGTTCCCCTTCCCTTTCCTCCAATCCAGATAATTCTCTTGGAACTCTTCATGGACCTCGCTGCTTCCAGCGGTTTCGTGGCTGAACGGGAGGAGGCCGATGTGATGAAGCGGCCTCCCCGCAACCCAAAGGAGAGATTTATGACAAGGGCTATGTTTGTAAGCATCTTCGTTAGCGCTTTAGGCCTGTTCGTGGCGGTATCAATGTGCTATCTCTTAACTTACTATTGGACTGGGAATCTTGTCCATGCACAGACGGTCGCCTTCGCAACGTGGATTCTCACGCACATTTTCTTGGCCTTCAACCTAAGATCCGAAAGGCAGCCCTTGTTCAGATTGGGTGTCTTATCAAACAGAGTCATGGTTACTTGGGCGATTGCGGCTTTAGTAACACTTTTGTTGGGCGTGACTGTTCCTGTTCTTCAGACGCTACTGAAAGCGTCTACCCTCACGATGTTTGATTGGGCACTAGTGTTAAGCGTGTCTTTCGCGTCAACGTTTTGGCTTGAAGTTGTAAAATGGGTACGACCAAGAAAGCCAGGGTAAAAAGCTTCCCTATAGCCTTGTTAAGCCACGCCTCGCTTGTCCAAGCCAGCGTCTCAGCATTTGTGATTAGGAGCGATAGGGAGGCTGTAAAAAGCAGGAGAAAGGACGTTCTCGGACAAAACCTACCATCGTACGCGATATGGGGCAATATTCTAAAATCGCCGTATGAAGAACTGGCCCAATGCATAGAGCAGTTGAGAAAAGAAGCATCCACTAGTCAACTGCCATTCACGAAAGCGCTTTGACTAATAGGAGCGTGTATCAGCCTTCAGCTTCGCCTCTAAGATCTACACATTATCGTTGCGATTCTACGAGACCCTTGCTCCACAATTTGGACAGTAAACTGCCTCTGGAGGCACATCGGCCCCGCATAAAGGACAGCGCTTCACAATGGGAGGTCTCTGCGCCCTTCTCCTTCTAACGAAGAATACGGAAACAACAGCAACAGCGACGGCGGCGCCCACTCCAACCGCAATAAGCGTTCCGTACTTTTCAAGAAAAGGCCTCTCCGGGACTTGCATCGTCATCGTCTTCTCGTTGTTGCCATAACTCGTCTCAGTCACTGAACGGTTCTCGTTGACAACCCACCTTACCTCGTATGAGCCGGTCTCAGCCTTGAATGGGCCTAAGTACCAGTAGGTCTCACCGTCCACTTCGAGGTTGCCTGGTCCACCAATGTCCCGACTGTTGTTAAAGTAGACGGTCACGTAGTAGTCTTCGGCTGTGGTTTGACCAATGTTGTCCACCGTGGCCCAAAGATAGAATTCGCTTCCAGGTTTGATCTTAGCTATGGGAACACCTTGGCTGTCTCCAACCCAAGCGTCTTTTATCGCTAGGTCAGGATACTTGGAAATTGCCACCTCTACTTGGAAGTCTCTATGCCATACGCCTACATCGCGAAGCCATTGACCGCTCCTCATGTAGAAGACGACTGCGCTTAGGCTCCAAACCGTCTGAGTTGAAGGAGCCAACAGACTGAAAGAATGGGTCTTGGAACCAGTTCCAGTCAGGTTCTCAGTTTTCACAGAAATGTATTCGCCTTTACCGTAGTCCCATATGGCCAGGTAAACCTGGGTAGTTGAAACAAAGGAGTAGTCGATTGTCACGTTTACCGCAAACGTCTTTCCTGGATCAACCTGGGAAGGAGATTCGACCGTGCTGACTTGGACGCTGTGCTCGACTACGCCTGAGACTGAAACGTCGAAGTCCCAAAGCCAGCCGCTGGGGTCATAATTCCAGTCGCTTCCGTTCCAGTACAGGACTACGCCGGCGAGACTCCACAGTGTCTCTGTCTCGGGTGCCTTCAGCGTCAACATGTATGTTGCAATGCCGGTTTTTGAGAGAGTGTCGGTACCGCCTGTTACGATCGTCTCATTCTCGTAGTCCCAGATGCCGACGAAAATGTTGGTGTCAAACGCGAAGCTGTAGCCTACGGTGATGTCTACGGTGAAGTCCTGTCCCTTGGCGACTTTTGACGGGGAACTCAGGTGGTTTATTTTGAGGTTGTACGGCCTTTCGCCCATGACCGTAAGTGCAACCGTGCAGTAGTGAATCGATGGGTCGCTGGTCCCTGTGACCGTTAGAGTATAGGTTCCAGGGGTCGCGGTGGCGTCTACGAGAATAGACAGAGTCGATTCCGCCACACCGTCTTTGGGAGGGGTAACGCTTGAAGGAGTGAGCCCTACAACTACGCCCGACGGTGCGCTGCTGACGTTGAGCGTGACGGGCGCGTTGAATCCGTTGATCGATGAGACGGTCATGTTCGTGGCACCTTGACCGTTGAGCTGGACGGTCATCAGCGTAGGACTTGCCGTCATGTTGAAGTCAGGCCCCGCGACGTTCACGACGAGCAAAGCCTGAGCCGACCGTGTTAGTATGCCGCTTCTGCAGAAGACAGTCAAGGTATAGTATCCAGCGGGTGTAGACGCTGATGTTATGATCGTGAGGTTTGACTGTACCGAACCGCCAGGCGAAGGCGTGACGGACTGAGGGATAAATTGGTAGGTTGCGCCTTTAATTGGATTTGATAGACTCAGACTCACAGGGGACTCAAAGGTGCCTGAAGACGTGACTGTGACCGTGAAGGTGGCTTGATCGCCCTGCGTGACGCTCTGGGAGACCGGCGATGCCGAGATGCTGAAGTCGCTGACGGTTTCGGTTGCCTTCACACTCATTTCGGGGTCGCCTAGCAGCAGATAGACAAAGAGGTTGTGACGGTTTGTGTCGTCCGTCATGTCATAGTTGTTCGAGTACCACAGTTTTGAGGCATACAGGGCAACCCCAGGTCTCGATTCTGTAGCCGTGTCGGTGAACATCTTCTGCCAGAACCTGTAGTCCAACTCTTGGTTTCCTCCCCAGCCTAGATGCCAACCGACGCTGTAGTAGCTGACCCTAGTCGCGCCGACGTAGCCTATTGCACCGTTGGGACTCTTCATCATCGTTTCAGCCAGCGTATCGCTGGAGTAATCGATTCTAGTCGTGAGACATGAGTCCGCGTACACGAAGGATAGTAGGTCCTTATTCGTCAGGGAGGTTGAAGCACTGATCATTGTTGGCCAGGACATCTCGTTCTCTTCCGGGATATTGTTCTTGTCTGGATCGGATGCCCAGACCTTCCTCCCCATACCTTCGGGGGCGCCGTGTCCACCCAGCATCACGTAGATGTAACCGATGTCGAGTTCTTGTTGCAGGTTGCTAAGACTAAGCATCTTCTCGCAGCTGTAATCGGACGGCTTAAGACCCTCCTTCTCGTACAGACGCGTGAACGTGAACGCCGACGGCATGAGACTTGTTCTAACCAGTTCTTGGACCGTGGCCGTGTCGGTTTCAGGATAACCCTTGCCGTCTTCGTCCGCGTAGTTGAGGAACGCACCGGCGAAGAGCGTGCGCCTAGACCAGGCGCCCGACGGCGGGTTCTTCTCATAGTTTATGATCTTGGTGACCATCGTGGTTAACTCGGACGGCGTCTGCGCGGGAAGCCTTCCAACATAGACCTCCGGATACCAGTCTACGCTGTCTCCAACCTCACCATACTTCCCGTTTCCGTTTGAGTCCCAGTTGCCTGTGAGGTCAGCGTAGTAGTAGTCGCTTGGCGCATAAGGGTCGTAGCCTTCGCCCACGGGGCTGTAGACCATCCTTATCGGCACTTCATCGACATCGCCACAGAGTAGAACCCATTCTATTCCCCACTTGTCATACGCGTCTTTCAAGAAATTCCTAATCTTCTCAACAAGGTCCTTCCCCGTGTATTGAGCGTCGATCTCCTCTGTGGTGAACACTTTTGCGGGGACGCCCTTCTCGGACTTCCAGTCGGCCAGAGGCTTAGCGGCGCTGGCGAAGCTCGAAGGCGTGATGATCACGTATTTGTATGCTTCCTCGCTAGGCGGGCTTGCGAAGTTGTAGCTGTTTGATTCCATCTGATTCACTACAAGATCCTCGCAAAGTCCTTCAAACATCACTGAATACTTGTATGCGGCAAGCTCCGATTCACCCGCCTTGCGGAAAGTCACCGAGAATCTGATTTTCGAATACAAGACTACTTTCCTGGAACTGGGAACATACTTGACCGGGAAAACCTTCAACACCAAGATCCTGTACTCCCTCATCTGCCCAACCTTCACCACCTCAACAGACCGTGAAGGCCACTCGGAAGAGAGAGCGTAGATTACGGCATCGGGCTTCGTCAAAACCCTTGAATCACTGCTTTCAGAATCGATAGCAGGTTCTTGGGCAGGAAAGATCAGATAATCGCCCAGCAGCGTCTCCGACTTGACTTCTAAGACATTCACGGAAGCGTTCGAGGATGCAGGAGGCAGAAGGACGCAGACGGTCTTAACAGGTAAGGTTGGCTCACCCGGAACGCTGACGAAGGCGTCGCAACCCTCCAGACTCATGACATCGTAGCCAAGTAGTTTCGAAAAGCTTGGTTTGGAAGAAGTATACGTTAGCTCCATCGTAATATGAGTCGAGTTTTCGGACCTAGCGATGCCGAGGCCCTTCAAAATAGTCTTCGGAGACGGTGCCTTGACTTCGTTCAAGCCGCTCGGAGAAGCTTTAGCAGGAAAGCCTCCAACCTCTGAAGAATAGACTAGTTGAGATGCCAGAAGGATCGAAACAAAGAGTAAGGCGACCAGTCTCAGTCTGAACTTCATGCCTTTATTCCCCAAACGGAAACCATTGTTCCATCCATCAATTTTTAACTATGAAGATCAAGATTACGATATAAATATGTAGTCGCTTTCAGCAAATGTTTCCATTCTTATCTACTCAATTCTTAGGCCGCTTGTAAACCATGAAGGTCATTGGGCTGTCTGACGAATTATGAATTTGTAGACGTACAGAATGGCTCCAATTATGAAGGAGGCTGTGCAGAACCCGTAGATTGTGCCGAATCCTAGGACTTCGAAAAAAGGGTTGCCAGTTAAGGGATAGAGGGGTTCCATCTCCGCGTAGAGGAATGAGTCCAGGAAGACGTGGAAGTAGACGCCCAAGGTGGATGTGTAGAGCATCTTCTTGAAGGAGGGCTCCTGCTGAACCTTGAACCACGCCAAAATCCTGCTAAGCCAACTTCTCAGAAAGTAGACGCCGACAGCTGTCAAAACGCCTAAGAATGTTGCGCCTAAGTAACTGTGAAAAAACCCGTGTAAAGGCATCCAGGGACAAAATAAGGCTATGCATAGGGGCTCCACATCCAATATGACGCTGGAAATCATGAAGGAGACGAAGTCTAGACGGGAGAAAAGTAAGAGACCGATGAGTATAGCAGGACCGATATGGAAAATCGTGAACGGCATACGCTCTTACCGCTCGATCTCTTTTCTCGTATTGCTTCTCTCAGTTATTGCATCAGTCTTATGATCTTTGTTGCCTTCCGCTTGAATCTTCCTACTCGTGCGCACGATTGGCGTTAACTCCGTCGAGTTACAGAAATTATTTATTTTCATGTCTATTTTAGCTAATTGACGCCTAGCGGAGAACATCGTCGGGAAGCTGCAGAAAATCGACCTCACAGAGTATGAAGCCAAGGTGTATCCTGGTTTACTAAGCGACCATCTGAACAGTGCAACAAAGCAACACAAACCTCTTAGCTACATTCAATAGAAGAGGCCAAGCTCCATGGAATCAAACAAAACATCTACAGAGTTAGTGTAGCCTCATGCTTTCGGGATTCCTTTGAGGAAGACAGGATTTTTCGGCCAATCTTCTGTAATTAGAATCTGAGAGAAGCTGTATCAAACTAGCCTACCTCGCTAGAACAGCCACTTGAGCGTGGCGGGCCTCATCTTGTTAAGCCTTGGATTCCGAAGCTTTGAGTCATCCCTTAACGGTATCCTCGGAGCGTACGTCTGCCATTTACCCTCTTTAGTTACTACATATATAAATCGCGATAAGTGATCTTGGATAGGTGCTGTGATGCCACTTTTCGGAAGGCCTGACATCAGAAAGCTGGAGCAAGACCGGGACATAAAGGGACTCATCAAAGCCCTTGAGCATAGGGACGAGAGCTTACGCAAAGAGGCAATGGAAGCATTAAAGAGAATGGGCGGAGAAACCGTCGAGCCCCTGATAAATGAGTTCAGAAAACTCTCACCGACCGACCCCACCGTGAAATTGAGCTGGACAGTAGCGGAAGTCCTAGGGAAGATAGGAGAGCCAGCCATTGAACCTCTCATCGCGGCAATCAGAGAGAAGCACTTGGGTCTCCGCGTAAATGCCGCTTTGACGTTGGGTCTCATAGGCGAACCAGCTGTCAATCCGCTTATCAGAATGCTTTCGGACCCGGATCGAAACGTCGGTGGCCTCGCCAGCGTGGCCCTTGGCAGAATCGGAGGTCCGGCCATCGAGCCCCTTATTAGAGCACTCACAGACGCCAACGACAATATGCGTGTATGCGCTGCTGTGGCGCTAGGCGACGCGGCAAAGCAAGCGAACGACAGGAGGGCCGTCGAGCCGCTCAGAAGAGCCCTCAAGGATGCTGACAGGTGGGTGCGTCTGCATTCAGCCGGAGCGTTGACGAAGATAGACCCATCTGAGACACAAGCCATCCAACTGTTGAAGGAAGCCGCCCAAGACTATAGTCTAGACAGCAGCGACGACTACCGCGGGATTGCAGCCTCATACCTCAAGACGATCCCGTCCGCCTAATCGCGCGGATATGCGTACGTCTCTAAAACCGCGCGCGGTCCAATTTAGCCATCCAATCTGTTCGCCAGAAAAAGCATTATATTGATCGAAATGTATTCTTCCCCATGAGAGGATTTTGGGTCTAGACAAGAAATTCTATGAAGAGTTGGCAAAGGTAAAAGGGAACTTTGAGGAGGAAGCCAGCAAGATCGCTGGCCAAAGAATTGAACTGAAGCTAATCCCAGGAACCCAATTCATCTATACCGCAGACTTGCCCCTCTGGAACCGCTTTTTTGCGGGCTGCTTCTCGATCGAAGTCTACCACAACCCTTATGGTGGCTTTCTAGGGGGTAAAGACGAGCCTCTTCCAGGAACAGTTTCTTTGGGGACTATTGTTGAGGGAACTTTACCGACCTCGATAATAACTAAAACGGTTTCAGTTGGGTTCATGAAGAAGAAACGTGTTTTTCTACCATTTCCATCGGAGGAGTTCGTTGACCGAAGCAAAGGAACCTTCCGAATCGAGACCGAGAAGATCTTCAAGGATCAGGTCGGCTTCGACATTAACCCTGTTGTTCTGCAGATGAACAATGACATAGAACTTATGGATCTTGTCCAGAAGATACCTGTTTCTGCGGCACGCTTTCTAGATTGGACCGGGAAACATTCGATCTCAACCAAGATAGACGACAGTAAAAACGACCTTGTCACGGCCTGTCAGATTGTACCGCATAATAGGCAGACTCTAGTAGCGTTCCAATTCCTGCCAGATTGGGATAAGAAGAAGCTTGAGAAACTTGACCTAATGGTCAACGTTTCGCATAGGGTTGCCGAGTACATTAAGCGTCTCGGTTACACCGCTGAGGTCAAGGGAACGGTTGCCCACCCTTGGGTGAACGAATTCTTGAAGGTCTTGTTGATTCATCTACAGACGAACAGAGCGGATCTTCCGAAGGCGAAAGAAATAGTTCAAAACTTCACTACCTGATTCGCGTGCAATCGCGCGCGACAAAGAAAGTTCTGAAAACAGCTATTCGCCTGTTACACTTATCTTCCATTTGCCTGCCTGTTCGATTAATCGGTCGTCTTGCCTCAGGGCTATGACTCGCTCAAAGTCGCTTATAGCCTTGGTCTTGCTAAGCTCTTTGGCGCTGCGACTGGGACCGAATAGTCCGCCCTCACGACTTTGAAGGGCAAGTGCTATGCCCCGGAAGAGATAGGACCTAGCGTCTCCGGGTTTCATCTCAATTGCCTTGTCAAGATGCCGGCTCGCCTCCTCATGCTTTCCTTGGAGGAGACAGGCCACGCCCATACGATAAGTGGCCTCTTGGGGTTTCTCCTTCAGCATCTTACTTGCCTCCTTAAACTTGCGTCCCCAATCATAGAGCCTTTTGTTGGAGTAGCCGATGTCGAAGTCGTAGGTGCTGAGAACCCTTTCAAAGGTCTGTTCGGTGAGGCGGAATTGCGCCGTTCCACGCTGCCAGCCGATCTTAGCTGATCCGAAGGCTCCTGACAAGGATGAAGCCTGCCCATAGCCCCGGTCATCGGCCGAGAGAAAGACTCTGAAGTCATTCGCGGCCTTTTCCATCTCCTTCATCTTCTCGTAGGCGCATGCTCTCTTATAGTGCAGCATGTAATCAGGCTTGTCTTTGTGAATCCTCATCTCGATAGCCTTGGTGTAGCCCTCTATCGCGCCTTTAAGGTCTCCTGAAGCCTCGCACTTCTCTCCCTCCTTCACATAGGCTCCATGTTGCTTCCTCTCATCGAACTTCCTAAAGAATCCCATCTTCCGATTCCCTCTCCATATGGTTTGACCCCAATTTTCGTTTCTACTGCTCACTTATTCTTTTGCCTATCGGTTTCTTCGAATTGCGTACGCGAGCCCACAAGATTACTGTGCTGAACCGCATTTTGGACAGTACTGAGCCTCGAAAGGTAATTCTGCTCCACATTTAATACAGTATTTTTTCTTAGGTGTTGTGGCCTGTGGGGAGGTTATGGGCCCTTTCTTCATGTCTTTAAGGATCTCCCTTGCTTCTTCGCGTATACGCTCATTCTCACTCGTAAGAGCTTTGATCAATGGTTCAACGGCTGGTTCTCCAATCATTTCAAGTGTTCTTCTCGCGTACACCCTCATTCTCCCGAGTTTGCTTCCCAAAGCCTCGATGACGGGATCTATGGCACGCTCGCCGATCGAATTGAGGGCATGGGCAGCAGCCAAGGCCACTGGTACTTCAGTAACTCCAATCGGGCTGGTTCTCCCTCTAACGTTGTCGGAAAGGCATCTCACCAGCGCCTCTATCGCCCTATCGTTGCCGATTTTTCCCAAGGCTTGGACGGCAGCCACACAAACATTACCGTCGGTTTCAATCCGTTCAAGAAGCCTGATCAAAGGGTCAGTCGCCCTTTCATCACCGATATCCCCCAAAGCATATGCCGCGACCGCCTGCTCCCTAGGCTTTCCAGTTTCAAGCTTTCTTACTAAACCTTCAACGTCTTTCTTCTCTCTTAGTTTCTCTACCTCTGAAGGCCCAAACAATCTATCGAATACGCCCATTTCCTTCCCCTCCATGTGAAGTATGGATTACAAACATTAAAAACATTCCCGTGCGATGATACGTTTCACGCACACCTAATTGGGGTTACACGGACAGAACTGAATGATCGATTAGAGTTAGACAGAGTGAATCTCTTTCTTTTTTTGACTAATCTCCTCTGATAATAACCAAAAATCGCATAGAATTTAGCCAAAACCGTTATGATATTAGCCTAGAATGCGCGCGCGGAAACGACTAAGGCTACTTCTTCGGTTCAAAGACGTTCTTCAATTCTTTGATGCTCTTGTTCACGGATATTATGTCACCGACAGCTTTGACAAATTCAACTGGTAGCAATACTTCAACTGAACCAAGGAAGGGTTTCCTATACCCGAGTTCTCTGGTCACTTCGTCGGTCAGCTTGACCTGTATATGAGTTATAAGCCATCGTGGCAGATCTATCTGGGCTCCCGTCGATTCCCCTATGGCGCGCGCATCCTCGCCAACCACATTTTTCCCAAATAGCACATTCACGCTTACCATTATCTTTCCCTCACTACATCTCATAGCAACTTCAAGGATATAGCGGTAACGTAGAATCGAACCCAGATAAAGCGAGATCGGGCGCAACATATGTTTATTAGTTCGCAAAATCCTGCGCGCGCGATCGATTGGGTTGATCCTGTCCGATCGGTCTTCTGCAGTTGGAGTCTGAGAGAAGCCAAGTCAAACTAACCTACCTTCCTAATACAGCCACCTGAACGAGGTGGTCTTCACGTATTCTCCTGTAATCGGTATCTCCAACCCGCATCTTGGGCACCTTTTGTTAGATTTCATCTTGTATTCCGTCACCGTAAACCCGAAGCGGCCTATTAGCAGTTCACCGCAGGCTGGGCAGTATGTGTTCTCCAGCCTATGGCCTGAAACGTTTCCTGCGTAGACGTATTGAACGCCTTCTTTGACGGCTATGCCGTGGGCTTTCTCAAGGGTTTCAACAGACGTACCAGGTCTGTCTGTCATCTTATATGTTGGGTAGAATCGAGTGAAGTGCAGAGGGGTCTCAGGTCCAGCCTCCTTCAAGTGCCTCCCTGCTATCTCTTTCAAGCAGTCTTCGTCGTCGTTTACGCCGGGGATGACGAGTGTAACAACCTCAACGTGCATCCCCAACCTCTTTGCTTCACCCACGTTCCTCCAGACGACGTTCACATCTGCGCCGCAGTATTTTTGAACGGCCTTCGCGTCTCCCTTCAAGTCAAATTTTATGGCATCCATTCCGACATCTTTGAGCATACGCAACGCCTCGATTGTCATGTAGCCGTTGGAGACAAAGGTGCTGTAAAGCCCCTTCTCATGCGCCAGCGGGAAAACGTCGAGGCTGTACTCAAAAAGCATCGTTGGCTCGTTGAACGAGATGGAGGAACCTTGACATTTCTCGTAGGTTATCATACTCACGAACCTTTCGGGGCTCACGTAGTTTGCCTTCAGGGGTCGTGGGCTGGCTTTGCTGATGTCGTAGTTTTGGCACCATGGACACGTGAAGTTGCAGCTCCATGTGCCTATCGTCAGAGCATAGCTTCCAGGCCAAAAGTGGAAGAACGGCTTCTTTTCTATGGGGTTGGCCGAGATCGAAGATATATCGCCGTATACTAGCGTGTACAGCCTGTCCCCGATGTTCATTCGGGTCTTGCAGAAACCGACTTGCCTTGGCTGAATGATGCACCTTCTCTCGCAAACTCCGCATTGGAGTGTGTCTCTGCCAACCGCCTTGTAGAGGCGAGATTCCCGTACGTTTGGGCAGACTAACAGTCTCTCGTCTACGAAATTTTTAGAGGCCATGTACCTGCCTCATGTGTATAATGCCAGAGTTTTCCTAGCTCTTCTGCGAATGGAAGAGTATCATAGATCCATAAATATTGTATACGAAATCTCTGAAACCCGTTCGTAGGAGGTGACTTTCTAGCTCCTCCACACTAAAAATATGGCTTCCATGATCTTTCTCCACATGTTCGTAGATTCTCCTATACTTGAGGAAACGTCGCTTCACGAACGTCATCACCGCCAACCGAGCGCCCTTCCTCATCACTCTAGCCATCTCATTGAGCGCCTCTTCTGTATCTGGAAACAGATGTAGAGCTCCACAGCAGACGACCCCGTCAAATAAATCGTCTGGGAATGGGAGGCTCTCCGCCCTTGCCCGGGCAAAACGGACGTTATCTATCTCATCCCTTTCCGCATATGTGGCCGCTTTCTCTAACATGCCCCTAGATATATCGATGCCGTAGACAAACCGCATCTTCTTCGCCATAGAGCGTGTGAACAGTCCTGTTCCACAGGCTACGTCCAAGCCTAAGCCCTTCTCCGCGTCTACCATTTCTGTAATCATCTTCACCTCCTCCTCAACCGATGGTATGAACAATCCACCATAGAGATGGTAAACGATCGGATACCACAACCAAGTCTCATAGATCTTCGCCAATTTGTCGACGCGAGAGACCGACCTCAAGACAGGATGCGTACTCTTCAAAAGATCCTCTACAACAAAGTCTGGGATATCGTTCTTAATGGGATATCCGGCTCCGCACCGCTGGCAGAATAGCCCGTCCTTCTTCGAGGTCAAAGGTAACCTGCAATCCGGACAGACATAATCATGCTCCACGTGGGTCAGCTCTCACTAATCTATAAGTTCGACAGCGCTTTCTTCAACTTAGAGGTGAAGCCTTCTTCGTCCTCTGCTATTCTCTTCTTCACTTCTCTCCAAGCATCTGGACAATTCTTATACTCTATGCCCACAATTCTGTGAATGACCCGGTCAATGTCGCGCTTCTTCTCACTTGTAACCTCTATCCCAGCTTTCTCGAAAACCTGTTGAAGATGTCTGAAATAGCAAGTCACAACAGACCACCTTGAAGACAAATGAATTTGAATTATGATCTTGCGTACCATATTCTATTACATGCTGTAAAAGATAATTATTCCTAGTCGATCGATCCGCTTGCGTTTTCTGAAAACTTTACCATCCGTTTCGTTGACATTTTCATAGAGATATAGGAAGAATGTAGGCGAAGAAATTGTTCATGGCATGCATAACTATTCCAGAGTCTAGACTTTTTCTCTCTATGAAAAGAATCGTCGGTAATCATGCCCATAACAAGCCTATTTATATGAGGCCTCTCATTCCATGTGCTGGAATGTTCAGAGCCCGAAGAGAAGACACTGACGCTTAAATCGAAATCAAAAGGCGGAACCGTCCTCAGCCCCAACTCCAAAGCGACACACACCATCCCTCTTCAACGTTTCAACCGTCGACTCCAATCTCAAACAACATCCCACAACGAAAACGTATGGTCAGAAGACAGCCAAACAGCGCCACAGACCCAAAAATCAACCCATTCAGCCTACACCCCCACCCCCCCACCCCACCACGCAAAAATTTTTTCCCACCAAAATCCCAAAAAATAAAACGCTGAAAAACGTGAAACAAAATGCCCGTCAAATACATTACATACAAGGCCAAAAAGATCATCAACGTCCACAAACACGTCGACGCATGGTTCTGGGACAAGTACTCCGCACACCCCTACATCGGCTGCCAACACGGATGCGAATACTGCTACTGGCGAGACGAAAAATACAACATGCTAGCCAGAGACGCGACTGCCCAAGACCTCGACGACCCCTTCTCCCAATGCATCAAAGTCAAAGAAAACGCGCCCGAACTCCTAGAAAAAGAACTGAGCAAACTCCCAAAGACGTAATTGCCACCGGAGACTACCAGCCAGCCGAAACAAACTTCAGACTCTCCAGAAAGATGCTTGAGGTCTGTCTCAAACTCGGCTTCCCCGTGCTCATCAACGAGAAGTCGCCTCTACTCTTGAAGGACCTCGACCTCATAAAAGCGATAAACGAGAAGACAGGGGCCTGCGTAATCTGGAGCATTACATACCACGCCTCTGAAGGATACCTTGACAAATTCGAACCAAGCCTATTCACAATCGAAAGTAGATTCACCGCCATGAAGAAGGTCGCCGACGCGGGCATCATGACGGGCACCGCCTTCATGCCAATCCTACCCTTCATATGCGACAGCGACGAAAACCTAGAAGCAGTAGTAAAGAAGACGGCTGAAAACGGAGGAACCTTCGTCCTAGCCGCAAGCCTAACCATGAGCGGCGCACAAGCCACACGCTACATACAAACCCTAGCCAAACATTATCCGAATCTCGTCGAAAGACATAAACAGCTTTACGATGAAGGATACAGTCCAAAACGCGAATATTCAGGCCGCGTAGGCAGAAAGGTCAAGGAACTTTGCGAAAGATACGGCATACTCGATCGCATGCCTCGACACATCCAACCCGGCATCACTTCCGTAAACAAGAGGGTCGCTGAAAAGCTGTTCAACGAGACCTATTGTATGGAAATCAAGTGCGAAAACCCGTACAAAATATGGGCATACAGAAAAGCCGCGTGGAGCATAGACGAGTTCAAAGACAGCATCGAAAGTCTTTACAACAATCTTGGGCGAAACGGTCTCAAGACCATTCCTGGAGTAGGAGAAACCCTCTCCTTAGAAATCGAGAAAGAAATACAGGGGCTACAGCAGGGCGCGATGAAAGTGCGCCACTCTCCAGAGACAATCCCTAACTAATTTGCGACCAGTAGAGGAAGAATCGCCCTGAGATCCTTCTGTTCTATCACTGAGTCGGCGGCTTCTCTCACCAGTTCATCTTTCGAGTTGAACGATATACCGAAGCCAGCCTCCTTGAACATGGCCACGTCAAATCTGCTGTCTCCGACAACAGCGCACTCTGAAGTCTTTAAGCCTTCGGATGCGGCTAGCCGCCTCAGAACATCATCCTTATTCAACAGGGTCACCAGTGCCTCGGCCTCACCTGTAAGCCTTCCCTCATCATCGAAAAGTATCCTGTTAGCGTAGGAGCGTCCTATCCCTAGCTGGTCTTTCACGCGGTCTGCAAGCAGAGAGATCCCGCTACTAATTATCGCCGTCTTGTATCCTGCTCTGCTAAGCTTTTCTACAGTTTCTTTGGCTCCCTTCATCAATTGAACTCGATCCAATATCTTAACGATCTCTTCCCGTGAAGCGTTGCCCCAAAGCCGGATATCGGACCTCATAAACTCCCTGTAATCGATTTCTCCTCGAAGGTATCGCTGAAAGTTCTCCTCGTTGTCAACACTAAAGGCGTCGTGTAAAGCCTGCCAGCTGCTCTCTGATTCTACGAGGACCCCATCTAGGTCAAAGACGACCAACTTGATATTCTTCAAGATCTTATGCACAGAAATCTCGCCGCCACTTACTCAAAAACCACGAAGACGCAACGGTGATCTTCCAACAAAGGAACAAGTAGCGTAATACATCATACTGGCCGCTCTTTCCTCGCATAGTAGAAGTTGACAACAGACTTAGCGGCGCTGACCGCCATAATCACTGCGCCCAAAAGAGTTACGAATCTCAAATCCAATGCTGCTGTCGCTCCTCCACCGTAATTGATGGGAATCTTTGCCAAGCCCATAGACAGGGGGTTTCCTAACCCCAGCAGAAAGAGAGACATGTAAAAACCAATGGCTTCTGAGAGCAGTGCGGCGATCAAGTTCATGATAGACCATTCGTGTGTCATGTTCTTCGCGAATGAGAGCGCCGCAAGCATCAGCCCTACAATCAGCGCAACGGTGATCATGAACTGAACATCTATGCCCGTATAGTCTTTGATCAATAGCACATAGCTCTTGATCTCTGGAGGTAGAAGCCAGAGGCTGAGACTCGGAAGAATAGATAAGAAGATTATGTAAAACGACGCAGACAATACGGCTTTCACATATCTCCTCATGTTCTACCTCACACCTAAGGCGACGGATACCCCTCCGTAGGCGTCTCAACCCTCATAGAGAAGCTTAAACCAACTAGGTCGAAAAACGCCCGACATTCAAAGGCTAGGTCTGCACCATCAACAGTTCCTCGAAGAAACGTAGCGACTACTAGTAGTTCCTTAGTCTCGCCCGGTCCGATACGCTTCGAGTCGAAGCCTTCAGCTACAACGGTTCCATCAGCCGAAATCAGTTTGACCGCCACTTTTACATTAACTTCTACGATGCCTCGATTTCTGATCGGAACATGAACCGCTAAGTTTACTACCCCAGTCAACGGGTTCGTGGTGGAATCAAATCTTACATCTTCAGCTCTCTCCAAGCTACCCACAAGGGTTGAAGATATACTGAAGAGAGAGGTTGACGAGACGATTAAGAGGCTCGCGTATAGAATTATGATAGTGACACTGAGGATCTTTGAGGCCTTCCGCTTCATTTCGTCTCTGCACAAAAATCACCAGAATCTCTATATAATAATATGGTTTAGTTTCGCGTGAGCTCTTTCTACAAGGCCGCAACATCACAGTCGAAGGGTAACATACCTCTCATCATTCATTAACCCCGTACGTGAGATAGATCCACTCTCGAGCAAATCGTTTGCTGAAATTCAGAAAGACTTTTGAAGGCAAAGCGTATCAAAGAAGTAGGCATTATGTCAGGAAGAAGGTTCGCATTATGTGTGTTCTTGGAAAAGACAAACTGGTCGAACTGATCAAGAAATACAAGGTGATACACCCCTATGACCCACGGCTCTTAGACGGCGATGGCTACGTCCTAACCGTGAAAGAAGACACAACGCTGCAATACCTTGAACACAAGAACCTCGTTTCAAACGAGATCGTCTACACTCCAACGAACTATGTAGCCCATCTCACCGCCAAAAGCAGATTTGGCAGACTGGGCCTCTCTTTTCTGAACGCTGCTAAAATTCACAGCGGTTGGGTAGGAAGACTTGCCTTGGAACTCGTTAACCTAAGTAATGAACGTGCTCCAATCACCATAAGACGAGGCGAACCGTTCATACACGCGGAATTCATAACGCGAGAAGGTGATCCAGCGCCCTACATTGGAGAGTACCAGTTCCAGTTCATGACGCCAGAAGAAGTGGAAATGTACATACCCATCTTAAAGGAGACGATCGCAAACTACGAAGACTATGCGAAAATCTGGCTGAAAAAGTAGTTTAATCCTTCTTCTCCTTTGTCTTAGAAACCCAATATGCTACGAGCCCAACTATAATTGCTGGGAAGAAAACAACCGAGACTTGACCAAACAGTAAAGGCAACAAGACATAGGCTCTTTCACCAATATATTCTGGGCCCTTGTAGTCCACGAAGAGCCCTTCTCGATTGTAAGAGAGTAGTGAAGGCTCAAAAACCTTCGGAACCAACATGACCACAGCTATTGCTAAGACAAACGCAACGGCAGGGTACAGTATACCTCTCTTCATCCTACGCTTCTCCAAATACTCTTGCACGCACCTGTTTTATAATGCTAAACTTTAGAACGCCACTGCTGAGCATCAGAAAGGCCTCCTCCTCCACAACCGAATAGACTCGTACAGAAAAGCAACAGAGGCGGTTGCTCCAAAGACTACGGCGAATAAGCTGTGAATAAACATAATCCCGTATTGGAGCATATAGGTGGCGGTGGCGGTTGCGAAGAATACAGCGTAGAAGAGGAACCTCGGCAAAGAGAACCTGCCTATGTTAACAAACTGTTGGAGAATACCGACCTTGACCTCCTCTGACATAATATACTCTCCAGACCTGTCCTTGACTAACAAGCCAAGCTCGCGGAGCTTTTCAAGATGATATAAGGCTACGCTAGGGCTGGAAAGCCCCATCGTCCTCTGCAACTCCCTAATTCCAACAGGTCCTCTTCCGGCTTTCAGAAGGTGCCAATAGACCCGTAAAGTTGTTCCCTTGAGTTCAGCCTCAATTTTTTCCTCATTTCGAGAAGATTTAGCCAAACAACTCCTCCCCAGACACAGGCTACTTCTATCTCCATAGGAAACTAGACGAGATGCATATTGTTTCAAAGCCTTTAAAAAGTTAAAAGGAGACTCAAGAATTGTTGCATGGTGGTCAAATGAAACTGGTAACGGTGAAGCTCCCCGAAGCCTTAATTGAGGGTTTGGATGAACTAGTGAGGGCCGGGATGTATGCGAGTAGAAGCTCAGCCATCCGATCCGCCGTGAGAGATATGCTCAAGAAGGAGCTCTGGAGGACAGAGTCTGCCTAGAAACACCTCATATGAGCGTACAACCGGAATTAGGCAGATACCCTTTCGTGATTTAGCGATAACTTGACTACCTGTCACGTTTTTCTTCTATGAAGTCTTCAACCCATCGTTTGGCAACCTCGTAAGGTGCTTGAATAGGCGGATGCTTGAAAGCGTAAGCAGATATACTTGTGAGGGGGCCGGCTATACTACGATCCAAGCCGATTTTGGTTGCCCTCACCGCGTCGATGACGCTGCCTGCGCTGTTCGGAGAATCAAAGACGCTCAATTTGACGTCTATGGTCACGGGTGTGTCCCCAAAGTACCTTCCCTTAGCCCAGACGTAGCAAATCTTTCTATTACCCAGAAAGTCAACATAGTCGCTCGGACCTATTCGCAAAGGAATGTCGTAGGGTACCATGGCCTGCACAGCGCTGGTCTTACTTACTCGCTTCGATTTCAAACGATCCTCATCCAGCATGTTCAAGAAGTCCGTGTCCCCCCCGATGTTTAACTGGTAACTTTCTTCAATTAAAACCCCGCGATCGACGAGGAGCTTAGCTATGGTCTTGTGGAGGACCGTTGCCCCTATCTGGCTCATCACATCGTCGCCTGCAACTGGTAGTCCAGCTTTCTCGAAACTCTTCTGCCAGCTTGGAACCGAAGCAACAAAGGAAGGTATGCAGTTCACGAAGGCGCAACCCGCTTCGAGGGCTTGCTGAGCGTACCATTTGGTTGCCTTGTCGCTTCCAACAGGTAGGTAATTCAGAACCATCTCCGCCTTAGCTTCACGCAAAACTTTCGCGACATCCACAGCCTCATCATTCGGGTCGATCTTAACTATAGGCTTAGTATACCTGCCTACTCCATCCAGAAGATTGCCTTTCTTGACTTTAACTCCAAGGCTTGGAACTTTAGAGAAACAGACGGCGTTGTTTGGTTCGGTGAAGATTGCTTGTCCCAAGTCCTTTCCAACCTTCCCGGCATCCACGTCGAAGGCCGCTACGAATCGAATGTCCTTGGCGTGGTAACCGCCAAAATTCACATGCAGCAACCCTGGCACAAAATCGCTAGGTTCGGCCTCGGCATAGTAGTGGACACCCTGTACGAGAGCAGATGCGCTGTTTCCGACGCCCACGATGGCAACTCTGATTTCTTTCAACTTTTGACACCATATATTTTATGGCTATAAAATACTGCAGAATAAGACATAGATCAAATATAAAAGATTTTCAGTCTCGTCTAAACTATTCAGAAGCACTCTTTCGATGAGTTTTGACGGCTTCATGAAAGAGTCTGGCTGAACGAACCGGGTTCTCGTTTGAGACTATCGATCTGCCTATGATTAGGTAATCGGCTCCCGCTTTTAGGGCACGCTCTATGTCGCCACCTTGAACCCCAACGCCAGGAGTGTATATGGGAACTTTACCTTTCAGAATCGAGCTTATCTCGCGAATCTTTTCAGGGTAAGTGGCTCCGACAATAACGCCGTCAGCACCCCACATTAGTGCCTTTTCAGCAAATACCAGATATTGGAAACGCTCCAGCCCAGAACTGTTCAAGACTTTTTGACCGTACCCTTCAGGAACTCCCTTATGGCTCATGTATGTTAGAAGGATCACTCCCTTACCCCTCATTCCGGCAATCTTGAAGACAGGCGCCAAGCCTTCGTCCCAGCCTACGAATGGGTTGGCGATCACAGCATCGAAACCCGCGTCAAAGTAATGACTAGCTATAACCTCATTTGTGTGCCCTATGTCGTTGATCTTGCAATCCATGATGGCTGGAAGTTCTAAGGCATGAGCGGCCGCTATGACTTTCTTGACTCCGTCGTAAAGCCCTAGAGGAAGAACCAGGTGATGATTGACCTTTACCGCGCAGATATATGGCGAAACGTCTTCTAAAATTTCCAAACTCTTTGAGAGTAAAACATTGCTGTCGGCGTACTCAAGATCCAGAGCTAAGACGATGTTTGACCCATGTTTTCTGCTTGATGCTTCGATTCTTTCTCTGAATGTCCGCCGAGGCATATGTATTCCTACCTAGATGCCATAATATACCTTTTAGCTTAAAGATCAATTATAAACAATAAAGATGCTACAGAATATGAAAGGTGCCAGTGGCTAGACGCATGTCGATTTCCGAACCCATTAAGGAGGTTCTTTCAAGGAGGGTCGCTGGAGAAATCATACTCTCAGACAACCCTGGCGCTACTATGAGAAAATGGCGTGAGATCTTCAGGGTTGCCCAGATCAGTCTAGCGAACGAACTTAGAATCTCCTCGTCGGTCATCAGCGACTATGAAAGCGGACGGAGAAAGTCTCCTGGAACCCAGTTCGTCAAAAAATTCGTGAACGCCCTAGTTTCGATAGACGAAGAAAAGGGCGGTCATCTTCTACGCGAACTATCACGATTGACTACGACAACATCAGACGCCATAATAGACATTCACGAGTTTTCCGTTCCAATAAAGGCTGAAGCGCTCTGCCGAATAGTTGAAGGCGTGCCGATTGCTTGTAAGGAATTGTTGAACCGGGACATCTATGGATATACAATCGTCGATAGCATTAAGGCGATTCTGACATTCTCGGGTGCTGACTTCTACCAGATATTTGGCTCGACAACCGAAAGGGCCCTCATATTCACTAACGTCTCTCACGGACGTTCGCCCATGGTCGCCGTCAGAGTGCATCCCTTAAAGCCAAGGATGATCGTCATACACGGACTCGAAAAGGCGGACAATCTCGCCGTTCATCTGGCCGAGGTTGAACGGATTCCATTAGTCTTGTCAAGAAAAAAATCGGTGGACGAGTTGGTTAGATCTCTCAGCAAGTCTAAGAAATAGATAAGAACAGTCAGTCTTTAAGCTCAATCACTCCAAATCATGAGTGAAATTCGTATCAATTTCAATTGTTCATGGGGTTCTTTGGCGGGTCATTAATAATCCTACTTCTCACCGTTCTGGGCGTAATAGCAGACGCCTTAAATAATGATGTCTAGAGAACCATTACTACGTAATGAAAACAGTCAGTCCAGATGATAGAGACCAATGGCCATAAACATGATTGAGACTATATCTGGCTTGGTGTCCGTCCTCGTCCTTGGCATAATTTCCCTTAAACTAAGGGTCGTAGATCTAACAGGGTTTTTAGCAGGACTGATCGTAGGGTGGGCTGTCTTCATATTCGGCGGGTGGAGATGGTTTATAGTCGTCTTGACATTTCATGTAGCTGCTGGCATGTTTACAAAGTACAAGTATAAAGTGAAAAGGAAGATGGGTGTAGCCGAGGAAAAAGGCGGGGCGAGGGCATGGCAGAATGTGCTGGCCAACGGCGCAGTAGCAGCGTTGCTCTCTGTAGCCGAGAGTTACATCGCACTTGAAGTCTTATTCGCAGGTTTTCTAGGGGCTGTAAGTACATCCATGGCCGATACGCTAGGAACGGAGATCGGATTATTATCCATTCAACAACCACGGTTGATAACTGACCTTAGAAGGGAGGTTCCCACGGGGACATCAGGCGGTGTCTCTCTGCTAGGCGAAATTACTACGGTCTTGAGCGCTGGCTTCATCGGATTAATAGCTTGGACAATTGGAGCTCAAAAGTGGAATATCACAGCAATCCTCATAATTTCAGTGCTTTCAGGTTTTCTTGGCAGCACCTTTGATAGCCTGCTCGGCGCCACGGTCCAAGCCTTATACAAGTGTTCAGTTTGCGGAAAAGTCACTGAAAAAAGTACCCATTGTAAAAAACACGCTATTTATCTCAAGGGTCATAAGTGGATAGACAACAACACGGTAAATCTCCTTTCAACATCCTTCGGAGCACTCATCGGAATATTGGCATTCCGATTGATCTGAAAAGGCGCAATTGTTCGTGAACGGTAATGCTTCATCACGCTGGAAACGGGTAGGCTATGACGAGATTAGGGTCACAGTTCTTATCACGCTGGAGATTCTACGCAGCTTGGTAACAGACTCGTCCAAGGATTTTAGATCCGTGCCTTCGATTCTAGTTATGATGTCAAACTCTCCGTAAACTGCCTTGGCTTCGGTGACACCTTTGATTTTTTTCAGTTCTTGGATGATTTCGTATTCTTTTCCTACTTCAGTCACGAGCAGCACATAAGCTATGACTTGGGATGACATCGTCATTCTACCTACAAAAGTGATTTTTCTGGATATTTAACCACTTTCATCCTCTCTCGGCTAGTTTTTGAGAAACGCGCCTCTCAAAAGGCATGTCTAGTACGGAAGTCGGCAGGCTCCCTTTCATTTAACAAATTTTAAGTATTACTAATATAAAAGATAAAAGGAGGTCTGTTGAATGGTACCCTTCGCCGAATGGGCTTACGTTATGATGGCTCTCTCTTTCATTCCGCAAACATTCTACTCAATTCTATTCGAGAAGATGGAGGTCAAGAGGGGGGCGGCAGTAATCTACGGATTATCGTGTCTGGGCTTCGCCTTCGGAATATGGATATTGGAGCTAGATGTAACATATCCGTTACTTGAATGGATAAAGTGGGGTCTCGTTGTGTGGTCAATCGTGACCATAGTGTTCGCCTTCAACTTTGGTTCTAGCGTATCCGCGGTATTCAGCTACAGAAATCCAGCGGCCTTCGAGTTTGCCCTATTGGTTTACGTGTTTCTCTTGTCCAGCAATCCATTCATGCAGAATATCTATTGGCTGATAATCTTCACAGTAGCTTTTCTAACGGTCTTCAACGCCATCGCGTACGCTTTGTCCAGATAGCTTTCTGGTTTTCGCTCAAGCTTTTTTTATCCAGTTCAGTTTTGTCCAGCCTTTGACGTATGGCAAATGCTGACGCTGATAGGAATCCTAGGGTCAAGCGGCGTAAACGATGTGGCCGACATGGTCAACGTCAAATGTGAAGCTTTAGCATTGATAGCAGTCTTTCTTGCTTCGAACCTTAGTCTGACAACAATTCATCGACTCTCTTGTGTTGAGGCCTCAACGGAGAACTGCTTTTCCTATGCGTCCAAGATGGTTTTTATCAACAGGGGCAATTGTTCTTGGACTCCTAGCGAATATGAACGGACCTACAGCATTTTCATGAACAATAGTTGGCAAACGGTGTGCTTGATGAGCTGTAACTGGCCTTACCGCAGGACACAAGATTTGGAAGGCAATCCGGTCATAGTTCTAGATACCCCCGTGATTCCTCCTAATGGAAGTTTGACTATGGCCATAAATTTGCGTATCATCGAAAGGGAGCGTAAAGCTCCAGTGATCGGTTTTAACGCCTCTGGAACCTTCGACGACATTCCAAGCACGCTAAAGGAGGAATACTGTAGGTCTCAGGGTACATGGCTGTTCGACGAGGCTTTACGGAATCTATCCTATCGGATTTGGAGTTCTGAAAACTTTACTGTAAACGTCTTGAGGATTGTGAGGGGCTTGGCCGACTGGATAGGGGAAAATACTGAGTACGCCTCGTTCGAGACGCCGTTATATCCGAACGAAACTTACAGCCTCAGGAAGGGAGACTGCGACGACCAATCCAATCTGCTGATCACGTTGTGCAGAATTCTGGGGATTCCAGCCTTCCTACAGGTGGGATGTCTGCAGAACCTTGAGGTTCCGGAGAACGAGACGTATTGGGGTGGCCATTTCGTAACGTATTTGAAGCTCATTGGCTTTCACGCTTGGGCCATGGTTTTTGTTCCACCTTGGGGTTGGCTTCCGTTCGACATGACTTGGGGATGGTCCCGGTCAGACGCTTTGAGAGGAATCAGGTCCGCTGCCGTCTACGGTAAGTTCACCGCTCTGATGATGAATGTGACTGAGAGTGATTGGGCCGGCGATGCGCGGACTATGAAGGAGCGGATTGTGGCCAATCAGATATACCTCTTCGACGAGGAGGAATTTGTTCTTCAGTCGCCTTTGACTTCAGAAGAGAGGTTCTGGCAGGAGCTGGCGTCTTGGCTGATAACTGGTATTTCCGTATTTGGCTTGGTGTTTCTTATCGTTAAGAGATGGTTCCGTCGTAAGAGAGAAGTCTTTAATGAAGCTAGGGGATCTCCATTTCCGCGTTAGCTGACAAAAAAGTTGGGGCGCTTTTTTGAGCCTACTT
>Ga0315282_10002649_pt1 | contig 32679 bp, 31 predicted proteins | sample YL17G07_20_MG_FD_203693 | JGI IMG/M metagenome (GOLD analysis project Ga0315282, IMG submission 203693) | Sediment microbial communities from Yellowstone Lake, YNP, Wyoming, USA - YL17G07_20 | ecosystem: Environmental > Aquatic > Freshwater > Lake > Sediment | place: USA: Wyoming | collected...
AGTAAGATTTTATTTGAGGCAATGCGGCTCACAATGACAGGCGAGGGATTGCGTTATAATGGTTTAAAAACCTATCCGAAAATTATTGGAGCCGCTTTTTTGAGAGCCTTCGACAGCGAAGCTACTGAAGGCATAAAAAAAACCACCCCCCAAAAATTCTCGGATAGATGCTGAGAGAATAACTCATGCTGAGTTTTATCCGCGGTCTCATGGATGGTCAAGTTATGGTGCGGCGAGGGACCGTGCTGCTGTTGGTAATTCTCGTCATATACCTTTTGGTAGCATGCAGCCCGGAAAGGGTTTCTCCAACGCCGGAATCGACTGCTACAGTCGCCGATACCTTGACGATTACCATAACGATCACTTCTACGCCTACCCCGTTGGTGGTTGGCAGCGCCTCTTCAGCACGGCGCCCAACGCGTACTTTTACCCCAACCCCGCTCCGGGCTACGGCGCTGGCATTGACGATCACCCGCCAGGCAGCCCTCACCCAGACGCGCCCGGTTCCCACGGCTACGCCGCGGCGAACCAACACCTTCCCGCCAACGATTTCTCCAACCTGGTTTGAAAAGATTTATCCCTCGGCCACGTTGAGGTATTGGCCAACCTATACCCGCACTCCCATCCCGACCCGCACGCCGACCCGCACGCCTACCTTTCCAAGCAACAAAACAGCAAAATATCAAATGAGGCAGACCCAGACAGCCGTGGCGATCACCCAGACTGCGGTGGCGGCCAACCAACTGATACTGGCAAATGCCGATGGGACGAATCCAACCGTCTTGTTTACGGCTTCTGGTGATAATCCCTTGTTGGATGGGGCGGAATGGTTCTCAGATAAAAACGGGGACGGAGTGATATTCGCAGGGGGCTACAAGCCCGACCGCCAATTGTACATTATCCAGCCGCTGGATACCGCTCCATATGCCATAGTTCCACAGCCCACCAGCGATAACTCCCAGCCGGCCTGGTCGCCGGATAACGGAGGGTGGCTGGCGTTCATTTCAAAGGTTGGGGACCAACGTAAATTGTTTGTGATGAAGATTGATGGTTCAGAAATTTATCAGTTGACAGACGGCGCCACGTATGAATCCTACCCGTCCTGGCAGCCGGGAGGGAAAACGATCATATTCGTTTCAGAAGGGGCCGCTGCCGCATTGTACAGCCTGGATGTAAGTTGGCTGGGAAGGCAGCCTCCCGATACATTGCCCCTCCCGGTAAAATTAGAAAACCAGGCAGGGATAATTGAAAAGCGCTCACCGCAATATTCACCAGATGTAGGGAATGTAGTGTGGATTGTTTACAGCACCGTGGTGGCTGGCCACCACCGGATTTTTGTAATGAGCGCAGATGGAAAAACCACCTTGGCAGATGGATCTATCCATATACAGTTGGGAGGAGATTCAAATTCAAATGAGAGCGATCCCGCCTGGTCACCAGATGGTCAAAACCTCGTCTTTATTTCGGATAGTCCGGGCAACCCGGCGGATATCTATACCCTGGATATGAGTTGGTTGTATGATGGAGTGCTGCCTGGTCCACAACAGGTGCCAAAACATGTGGGTGGGTCTACAACTGCGTTCGAGTATTCACCACAATATTTCTCGGCGGATGGGTCACAGATTGTATTTATCCGGAAGATTTGACGATGATTAATCATTAATCTGATCAAGGTTCCAAATCTTTTCCAAAAACGGCGGTTGTGCACCGGCAAGATTGGTTACGGCTGTTCAGGAGGTTAAAATGAATATCACCCTCATGCATTTTTCTGCTCCCCCGGTGGTGGGCGGGGTAGAGACGGTATTTGAGCGCCAGGCGCTGCAACTGGTGCGTGCCGGGCATCAGGTGCGCATCCTGGCAGGTAGCGGTGAAACCTGGGACGCGCGAATCCCGGTGGATGTGCTGACCCGCTTGAACAACCGCTACCCGCAGAACCTGAAAATGAAGGCCAGCCTGGATGCAGGTAAAATTCCGGAAGAATTCTCAGGATACGTGCAGCAAATCCAGACCGACCTGGTGCGTGCCCTGGGCGGGACGAAAGTGGTGATCGCCCACAATATTGCCTCGCTCAACAAGAACCTGGCGCTGACCGTGGCACTCTATAACCTATGGCAGAGCGGGCAGATTTCACGCCTGGTGCTCTGGCACCATGACCTGGCCTGGACTACCCAGCGTTACCAGGAAGAACTTCATCCTGGTTGGCCCTGGGACCTGCTGCGCACTGCCTGGCCCGGAGCCAAGCAGGTGACCGTGTCTGAAGCGCGCCGCCTGGAACTGGCCAACCTGTTCCACATCTCGCCCCAGGAGATCGTGGTCATCCCGGCCGGGTTGGATATGGCCGATTTTCTGGGTTTGCAGGTACGCACGGTTAACCTGATCGACTCGCTGCAGTTGACCCAGGCCGCGCCCATCTTGCTGGCCCCGGTGCGGGTGACTCGCCGCAAGAACCTGGAACTGGCATTTTCGACTCTGGCAGCGTTGCGCAAGGACCTGCCGCGGGCGGTGCTGGTGGTGACCGGCCCGGTCGGACTGCAGAACCCGGCCAACCTGGAATACCTGGAACATCTGCATAAACTGCGCTCAGACCTGTTGCTGGAAGATGCGATTCACCTGTTGGCTGAGATTGCACCCGAGGGGCTGCCTGAAGCGGTGCTATCCGATTTCTACCGCATCGCCGATGCGCTATTCCTGCCAAGCAAGGAGGAAGGGTTTGGCAACCCGATCCTGGAGGCCGGGCTATCACGTTTGCCGATCTTCTGCAGCGACCTGCCGCCCCTGCGCGACCTGGCCGGGCACTATGCCACCTATTTTGCGGTGGATGATTCACCCAAGTACATTGCCAAGGAGATCGTCAAGCAGTTAAAGGCTGACCCGGTTTACCGCCTGCGGGTACGGCTGCGCCAGGAATATACTTGGCAGTCCATCTATCACCGGCTGATTGCGCCGCTGCTGGAGGGGTAAAGTAAGAACCTATCCTAAAATTATGAGAACCGCTTTTTTGAATAAGTGCAGCTTTGCTGCACATATTTAAGAAAGCGGACCCCCCAAATTTTCGGGTAGAGACTAAGCACGGTCTAAGGTAAGAACAGCATTAGCAACGGCCGGCAGGGAAAAGAAACATGGCTGATTCTTTGGTAAGGCGTGGTAGAATCAGGACGAGTTTGGTTATATTATAAGGAGGCTTAATGATGGAACAGGAAGTTGCCACCTTTGCTGTTAAGAAGGGCCTGGCCCAGATGCTGAAGGGTGGCGTAATTATGGATGTTGTCACCCCTGAGCATGCCAGGATTGCCGAAGATGCGGGTGCAGTTGCAGTAATGGCGCTCGAACGAGTCCCGGCGGATATCCGCGCCCAGGGCGGTGTGGCGCGCATGAGCGACCCGGATTTGATCCTCAAAATCATGGATACGGTCACCATCCCGGTGATGGCGAAATGCCGCATCGGCCATTTTGTCGAAGCGCAAATCCTGGAAGCAATCGGCATTGATTACATTGACGAGTCGGAGGTGCTGACGCCGGCCGATGAAGAGCATCACATCTACAAGCATAATTTTAAGGTGCCGTTTGTGTGCGGGTGCCGTAACCTGGGTGAAGCCATGCGCCGTATTGGTGAAGGGGCGGCCATGATCCGCACCAAAGGTGAAGCCGGCACAGGGGATGTGGTCGAAGCCGTGCGGCATGCCCGCGCCGTGTTGGGCGAAATCCGCCGCTTGCAGAACCTGCCCGAGGAAGAAGTGATGGCGTTTTGTAAAGAGATTGGTGCGCCTTACGAGGTAGTTTTGGAAACCCGCCGGCTGGGCCGTCTGCCAGTGGTCAACTTTGCTGCCGGCGGCATTGCTACTCCGGCAGATGCGGCGTTGATGATGCAATTGGGAGTGGATGGTGTGTTTGTGGGTTCGGGTATCTTTAAATCTGGAGATCCGGCCAGGCGCGCCGCGGCTATCGTCAAAGCCACCACTCACTACATGGATGCAAAAATCCTGGCGGAAGTCAGTCGCAACCTGGGCGAACCCATGGTTGGGCGCCAGATTTCAGCTATTCCAGAGGGTGAGTTAATCGCCGGAAGGGGTTGGTAGTTGGTTATTGGAGTCCTGGCTTTACAAGGCGACTTCGCAGAACACCAGGTGATGTTGCAAGGAATAGGTGCCGAGGTTGTTCAGGTTCGCCTGGCAGAGCACCTGGAAGGGTTGAACGGTTTGATCATACCGGGCGGCGAGTCGACCACAATTGGCAAACTGGCTGAAGATTTTAAGTTGATCGAACCGCTGCGCCAGTTTGGCCACATGCACGCCATCTGGGGCACTTGCGCCGGGGCGATTTTCCTTTCGAAAGATACCCATCGCAAACAGCCCTTGCTGCAATTGATGGATATTGTGGTGGAACGGAATGCCTTCGGGCGGCAGGTGGACAGTTTCGAAACCGATCTGGACGTGCCCTGCCTTATTCAGGCAGGCGCCGGCCATGGTCAGAAGCCCTTCCATGCTGTTTTCATCCGGGCGCCGTTGATTGAGTCCGTCCAGGCAGACACACAGGTTTTGGCGCGGCTGCCGGATGGGCGAATCGTGGCTGCCCAACAAGGTCGCTGGCTGGCAACTGCATTTCACCCGGAATTAACCGGTGATGACCGTTTCCACCGGTATTTTATGGAGATGGCAAAATAAGCGTTCGTCCGTTCAACTGGTCTGATCTTTTAACACTTTACCGCTACCGCAGCGAGGTTTTGTGCTTGGATAGCGCCCTGGCCTTAACGCGCGGCAATCCTGCCGGACCGCTGGCAATGCTGGCACAAATGCGCCCGGAGTGCGGCAGCTTTACTGGGGTGGTTCCTCCAGCGAATGGTGAACCGCCGCTGATTGGACAGATGATTTATGTGTCAGGTGAAAGGTCGGCGCGCCTGTCTTTCATGGCGCCAGATAACGCCAGCCAGGCAGCCGGGCTGCCGGCCTTGTTTGAAGGGTTAGCTAACCAGGCCGGGGAGTGGGGCGCCTTTAACTTGCTGGCTGAAGTGGAAGAACTGGCTCCGATTTTCGAAAACCTGCGCCGGTCGGGATTTTGCGTGTATGCCTGGCAGCGCATCTGGCAGCTACCCCCGTTGGGAAGCGGTGAAGGACGTCCGCCGAACCACTGGAAACCGGCCTCGCCGGCGGATGAGTTTGCCATTCGCTCACTGTACCAATCATTGGTGCCCCCGCTGGTGCAAAGTGCAGAACCTCTCTCGCCTCGCACACCGCAAGGGTTGGTTTACCACCAGGAGGGTGAGGTGCTGGCTTACGCTGAAGGGGTGGGCGGGCCGCGCGGGATTTACCTTCAGCCGGTCATCCATCCGGCGGCCGAATGTGTGCCCAATCTATTGGACGACCTGCCCTATGCTTTACCCATCCATTTTTTTGGGCGCCCGGTTTATTTTGCCATCCGTTCTTACCAGGCCTGGTTAGAAAGCGCGATGGAGGAAATGCATGCCAGGGTAACCCCCCGCCAGGCATTGTTTGTTAAACATTTGATGTCTGCCCAGCGAGTACCCGTGACCAACAAACGGTTGGGGGTGTTGGAACAGCACCAGGTCGAGCCAACTGCTCCGATGATCAATAATTTTTCAGAGAGCAAGAAATAAGACTGCAGTGTCCGGATTTGGGTGGGTAAGCGTGAATGCGCACACTTAACCACCTGTATCCGAGGACTTACCGATTTTTAAATGTATAGGATATTTAAGTAACTTATATGACGCAACGCCGAATTACTGATGATCTGCACGCCCTGTTGGGTGTATTACCCTCGCTCATCGCCGAGGCCGTGGTGAAGGCCAATAACAGTGATAATCTATTGGAAATTATCCTGGACCTGGGCCGCCGGCCAGTGGCGCGTTTTGTGGACGACGAGCTCGAGCTGCGTCCTGAGGAAGTGGCTCATTCTGACATCGATTATGTCGTCACACGGATTGGGGAATTCGATGCTGATAACCGCGCTGGACTGGAGCGCACCCTGCACCGCATTTCGGCCATCCGCAACCGCCGCGGCCACATTGTCGGACTGACCTGCCGGGTGGGGCGGGCAGTGTATGGCACGATCGATATCATTCAAGACCTGGTGGAATCGGGCAAGAGCCTGCTGATCTTGGGCAAACCTGGGATTGGTAAGACCACCATGCTGCGCGAAGCGGCTCGCATCCTGGCCGAGGGTATGCGCGTCATCATTGTGGATACCTCCAACGAGATCGGCGGCGATGGGGATGTGCCACACCCGGCAGTTGGCCGAGCGCGTCGCATGCAGGTGGCAACTCCTTCTCTGCAGCACGAAGTAATGATCGAGGCTGTGGAAAACCACAACCCGGAAGTGATCGTGATCGATGAGATTGGACGTGAACTGGAAGCGCTGGCCGCCCGCACCATTGCTGAACGCGGTGTGCAGTTGATCGGTACGGCCCATGGGCGAACGCTGGAAAACCTGCTGTTGAACCCAACCCTGGCTGACCTGGTAGGTGGGATCGAGTCGGTCACGCTTTCAGATGAAGAAGCGCGCCGGCGTGGTACACAGAAGACCGTGCTCGAACGCCGCGCCCCACCCACTTTTGATGTGTTGATTGAAATCCAGGAACGTGACCGGCTGACCATCCATCCGGATGTGGCGGCGGCAGTGGATGCCCTGGTGCGCGGCGTACAATCGGCGCCTGAAGTACGCTACCGTGATGAAAAGGGTGAGATCCATATTGAAAAACCGACTGCCCCGGTGGCAGTCCGCCCGGTAAGCCAGGGGCTGCGGCGGATGGGCGGGATAAACGCTGGGAGTGAAGCCGGGAATTATCGCCAGCGGCCGAACGTAAATTTTCCCAGCTGGCAGGAAAGTGGCGAAACTGAGAACGCTCTGGTGACCAACCGGTCGAGCGAAACCGGCCAGCGGCAGGTGCGTATTTATCCTTATGGAGTGGCGCGTAACCGGTTGGTGCAGGCGGCCAAGCGTTTGGGGGTGCCGGCGTTAGTGGCACGCGAGGTGGGCGAAGCGGATGTGCTGATGACCCTGCGTTCTTATTACCGCAACCGCATGCAAACAATCATGGACGCCGAACAGCACGGCATGCCAATTTATGTGCTGCGGGCTAATACCGTCAACCAGATGGAACAATCGCTGGCCGAAATGTTTAACCTGGCCTATGATGAAAGCCAGCCGAATGGCGGTGAATGGTCAGAGGTCGCCACGCAGACCCAGCAGGCGATTGAGGCTGTGTTGACCGGCCAGCGCTGGGTTGACCTACCGCCGGCTTCGTCTGCGATCCGCCGGCTGCAGCATGATATGGCGCGCCAGGCGCAGCTGGTTTCGCATTCTTACGGCAAAGAACCCCACCGGCGGGTGCGAATTTTCCGAGAATAATAGTTTTCCCATTTGAGATTTTAGATGAAAAACCATAATAGCATGTTCATCACCCTGGAAGGCCCGGATGGCAGTGGTAAATCCACCCAGCTTGGACCGCTGGTAGAATACTTACGCCAGCAGGGTTATCCAGTGTTGACCACGCGTGAGCCAGGCGGCACCTTGATCAGCGACCAAGTGCGGGCCGTGCTGCTCAACCGCATGGAAAACACTGCCATGCACCCCCGCACAGAGATCCTGCTGTTCCTGGCAGCGCGGGCGCAGCTGGTAGAAGAAGTCATCCGGCCGCGATTGTCAGCCGGTGATATCGTCCTCAGCGATCGCTACGCCGATTCCACCCTGGCTTACCAGGGCTACGGGCACGGCGTTGACTGCGATCTGCTGCGCCAGCTTTTGAACTTTGCCACCGGCAACCTGTGGCCTGACCTGACGATCCTTCTGGATGTGGATGTTGAAATGGGGCTCCGCCGCCGGCAGGTGAGCGGCAGCGAGTGGAACCGCCTGGATGCTTACACACTTTTGTTTCACCAACGGGTGCGCCAGGGGTACCATGAACTGGCGCAGCGCGACCCAGCCCGTTGGGTGATTGTCGATGCCAGCCAGCCGGCTGACCAAGTGCAGGCTGATCTGCGGGCAGTTATCCTGGAGAGATTAAGAAAAGTTTAGGAGAAATTAATGAAAAAAAGATGGCTTATGGTCGGTCTTTTACTGGGGGCAGCGCTGGCTGCCTGCGGAGGGTTAGCCGCCGTTACACCGGTTGTGCCGCTTCCAGGTACCTCGACCGCGGTCGCAGTGAACACCCAGAATGTGGCGAAGACGTCCCTACCGACCGCTGAACCGGCGACCTGCACGGTAAGCAGCCTGCAACCCACGCGTACCCCCGACCCCTATTTCCCGGCGCCAGACCCAAAAACAGATTGGATTCAGGGCCCGGAGGGAGCAAAAGTAACCTTCCTCGAATACAGCGATTTTCAGTGACCATACTGCGCCCAGCTTGCCCCCGTGTTGAGGCAACTCTTGAAAGATTTTCCGCAGGACGTGCGGGTTGTTTATCGGCATTTCCCGCTGCCCGGTCACGATAAATCCCTTTTAGCCACGCAAGCCGCCGAAGCGGCTGGTTTGCAGGGCAAGTTCTGGGAGATGCACGATGCCATCTTTGCCGGGCAGGGCACCTGGACCGGTATGACTCTCGACCAGTTCGAAACCTGGCTGAAAGATCAGGCCAAGACCCTCGCATTGGACGAAGCAAAATTTACTACCGACCTGAAGAGCGACGCATCGGTGCAAAAAGCCACGCAGGCGACTGAAAACGGCAAGAAACTCGGAATACCTGGCACACCGTTAATCCTGATCAATAGCGAAGTTTACCAGGGGCCGCGTGATTATGAAAACATGGCGTCCATTGTTAGTTTGTATAAGTTACAAGAGCGTCAGTTTAAAAGCTGCCCACCCATGACGATTGATCAAAAAAAACAATATACCGCCACGTTAAAGACAGATGTTGGCGATATTGTAATTCAATTATTCGCAGATAAAACACCGATGGCTGTGAATACCTTTATCTTCCTTGCAAATCAAGGTTGGTACAACAACAATCTCTGGTATCGTGTGATTCCAGGATCTTTCGCTCAAAGTGGCGATCCGAGTGGATCCGGTAATGGTGGCCCAGGTTATGCTTATAGTAATGAGATCGCAGCAGATTCCAACTTCGACAAGCCTGGGGTAGTCGGTATGTTTAATTCGGGACCTAATTTGAACGGAAGTCGGTTTTTTATCATCTATACACCAGCACCTGAACTGAACGGGAAGTACACCGTCTTTGGACAGGTAATTGCTGGCATGGATGTGCTTGCAAAACTGACGCCGCGCGATGCTAGCGATCCTAATGCGCCCAGTCCTTTGCCTGCAGGCAGCAAGATTATTTCGGTTACGATCACAGAAAAGTAATGGTTTCTCCATTTAAAATTTTAGGTGAAAAACTATAATGCAGCGTTCTAGCAGCCTCCAACTACCTGCCGTAGGCCTTTTTGTGATCAGCAGCCTCAGCTTCCTGTTTTTTTTGTGCATGGCGGCGCTAATGCTGCTGCTGGCGGTCAGCGGTTTGTTCAGGCTAGGCATACACGCCGGCGGGCAGGTAACCTCCGCAGGTCAGGGGGTGATGCCGCTCTTCGTACTGGCCTGGATAGCCGGGTTGGTGTGCGTACTGCTGGCGCCAGCATTGGTGTTATCTTTTATGCAGCTGCTGGGCTGGCCGCTGCCGGCCGGTCCGCGGCACGACAATTTGCAGATTTCGAGCTACCTGATGCTGCTCTGGCTGGCTGTCCTGGTTGGCGGGGCAGTTTTGTCCAGGTACAATCAGGTGAGCTGGCTGCTGCTGCCTCCACTGCAGCTTCTGGCGATTGGCCTGCCAATATGGTGGTTAATCGAGCTGGGACGGCGCGGCCTGGCAGGCGGTGGTCCGCTGCGGAACTGGGGGTTGTTAAGCCTTGGCCTGGCGGTCGGTCCGACCGCCAGCTTTGTGGCCGAAGTTATCCTGCTCGGGGTGATATTTATCCTTTTTGTGATCTGGATGGCAGCGCAGCCAGGTATGGAGTCGCAACTTACCCGCATCAGCGAACGGGTGATGAATGCCGGGGGTGATCTTGAAGTGATCGGACGCATTATGCGGCCGGTTCTGGAACGACCGGCTGCGATTGTGTCGGTCCTGCTGGTGGGATGCGGGTTGATCCCGTTATTGGAAGAGCTGATTAAACCACTCCCGCTGTGGGGATTGGCCGGGCGTAAGATTACTCCGGCCGCAGGTTTCACCGCCGGGCTAATCTGCGGCGGCGGCTTTGCGTTGCTCGAGGGCCTGGGCAATCTGGCCAACCCGGTCGGGGACCAATGGTTAACATTGGTCATCGGGCGGGCTGGCACCAGCACGCTGCACATTGTTACGACCGGATTGGTGGGTTGGAGAATAGCTTCCGCCTGGCAAAATGGGGGAAACCCCCGCAGGTCAGGGGGTTACCTGACCTTGGGTGTAACTTATTTGCTGGCAGCGGGGTTACATGGAATATGGAATGCTTTTGGACTGTTGAACGCGCTGCCGGGGCTGCTCGGTCCGGCTCAAGTGACTGGCAGCCTGGCGGTCTTTTCGCGCCTCGGAAACCTGGCCCCATACATGTTGTCGGTATTGGTGGTTGTATTATTCTTGATCTTGCTGGGTATGAACCGCAGGTTACAATCAGAAAGTGTAGATGATCAAACGTCAAAAATAGAACTAGGACCAATCGGATGATACGGATAAAACGGATTTTGTTTTTATTTTGAACACTTTGACAGGTTTTTTAAACGTCAAATCCGGGGTCCTTTTTTTTGTGATGAGGAAATTCTAGAAGGATAGCTCAATGAACTATATTAGACTTGGTATCGACTTTATTCTGCACATGGATAAATATCTCGATCTGATCATCCGCAGTGCAGGCATCTGGACTTATCTCATTTTATTTGGGGTGATCTTCATTGAAACCGGGTTGGTAGTGACGCCCTTCCTACCGGGCGATTCACTGCTGTTTGCCGCCGGGGCTTTCGCCGCGCTGGGTTCGTTGAATGTATGGGTTTTGTTTATTCCCCTGGCGCTGGCAGCGGTTCTGGGGGATACGGCCAATTATTGGACTGGGCATTATATCGGGCCAAAGGTTTTTACCATGAATTCGCGCTGGTTCAAGCGCGAATACCTGGAACGCACCCAGGCTTTTTACGATAAATACGGCGGCAAAACCATCTTCCTGGCGCGCTTTATCCCTATCATCCGCACGTTTGCGCCTTTCGTAGCCGGGGTTGGGAAGATGCGCTACGGTTATTTTATTTCATATAATATTCTCGGCGGGATCACCTGGACGGCCTTGTTCATCTTTGGCGGTTATTTCTTCGGGAATATGGAAGTTGTGCGCAACCACTTCTCATTGGTGGTGCTTGTCATTATCTTAATCTCGGTCATGCCGGCGGTGGTCGAGGTCCTGCGCAGCCGCACGAAGCCGGCCGTAGAGACGAAGGTAGAAGGCAATTAACCTGGCATCACAGATAGGATTTATGACCCTATGAGCACGATCCAAAAAGTATCCTCTACAGAAACAAAAAGAACATCGAAAATGAAACGCGAAACGTTAAATTCTATTTTTGCCTTTCTTATGGGTGCATTGACTCATTATGAGCACATTGGGGCAGATAATATACCTAAGGAAGGCGGAGTGATTGTAGCGACCAATCACATGAGCCGCGTCGATATTTTTGTGCTGGCCTTGAACCCAACCCGCCCGCATATCACGGCGCTGGTGGCGGATACTTACCAGAAGAACCCCCTTTTCAAAGTTATCCTGAATGCAGCCGAGATCATCTGGCTGGATCGCACCAAGGCTGATTTTGGTGCTTTCCGGGTGGCGCTGGAGGCTTTGAAGCAGGGGCACTGTCTGGGTATCGCCGTCGAAGGCACGCGCAGCCAGACCGGGCAGTTACTGGAAGGCAAACCGGGTACGGTTTTGCTGGCTACCAAGGCGGGAGTGCCGATCGTGCCGGTCGGTTTAGCCGGAACGGAGACAACATTTTCTGACCTGCTGCATTTCAGACGTACTAAAATTGTGGCGCGCTTTGGCCCGGCTTTCAGGTTGCCGCCTCTGCAACGTGACAGCCGTGATGAAGACATGAAGCAATACACCGATGAAATTATGTGCCGCATTGCAGCCACTCTACCGGAGAAATACCATGGTTTTTACGCCAAACACCCGCGGCTGAAGGAGCTTCTGGCAGAACAAGCAGGATAAGCTCCCCATTGTGTCCCCGCAGCGGGGAAAACCTGCCAGACGCAAACCAAAGCAGTTTACTCCATGCATTAATCACATGCTTAAGGCGATTTTCATCATATTGACGCGGGAGTGTTTCTCCTGTACGCTTGAGTCAGGCAATTGCGAGTGGAGGACAAGGTGGTAAACCAGTCTCCTGGGAAAAACAGGTGAACTTAAAGCGGGTACCAGACCGGGGTGCCCGCTTATTATTCCTGCTATGATCGCTCCGGTGCTCTTACCCCCAAAGCGGGTACTTTACCCAAAAAGCGGGTACTTTTCATGAAGGGAAAAAAGGAGAATAAGAATGGCAGTTACAACCAATGCGTTTGAGATGGCCCAGCGCCAGTTCGACCATGTGGCCGAACTGCTCAGCCTTGACCCGCAGGTCAGTGAGATTTTACGTTGGCCCTTGCGCGAGTTCCATTTCCGCATCCCGGTGCGGATGGATGATGGTACCATGCGGATTTTCCAGGGTTTTCGAGTGCAGCATAACGATGCCCGCGGCCCTAACAAGGGCGGCATCCGTTTCCACCCCAATGAGACGATCGATACCGTGCGCGCCCTGGCGATGTGGATGACCTGGAAGTGCGCCGTGGCGGATATCCCGCTGGGCGGTAGCAAGGGAGGCGTGGTAGTGGACCCGGCGACGCTGTCTATTGGTGAAAAAGAACGCCTGTGCCGGGGTTGGGTGGGGATAGTGGCCCCCAACATTGGCCCACGACAGGATGTTCCGGCGCCGGATGTAGGCACGACCCAGCAGATGATGGGCTGGATGATGGATGAATACTCAAAGCTGGCCGGGGAGTATACGCCGGGTGTGATTACTGGCAAGCCGGTGGGCGGGGGCGGTTCGCTGGGACGCACCGAGGCCACCGGGTACGGTGTAATTTATGCCGTGCGCGAGGCATTGAAGCACCTGAAGATGGATTCCAGCCAGTGTGTGGCAGCCCTTCAGGGTTTTGGTAACGTTTCACAATATGCCGCCATCGGCTTCACCGAGCTGCTTAAAGGCAAGGTAGCCTGCGTTTCCTGCTGGGATCGCGATGACAAGATCAGCTATACCTTCAGCCATGCAGATGGGGTTGACCCGCGTTTCCTGATGTCGATCACCGACCAGTATGGCTCGATCGATAAGAGTAAGGCGCGCGCTGCCGGTTACGTGATTGAAGACGGCAGCGCCTGGATCAGCAAAGAGGCAGATATCCTGATCCCGGCCGCGCTGGAGGAGCAGATCAACGCCGACACGGTGCAGAACGTGCACCCCCGCGTGCGCCTGGTGGCTGAGGGCGCTAACGGCCCTACCACGCCCGAGGCGGACCAGGTTTTCAAAGCGAATAATGTGTTCGTCATCCCTGATTTCCTGTGCAATTCAGGCGGGGTGACGGTATCATACTTCGAGGGCGTGCAGAATGACATGAATTACTACTGGACTCACCAGGAAGTGATTGACCGGCTGGACACCAAGATGACCAGCGCCTTCAACAGTGTGCTGGATATGTCTGAAAAAGAGAAGATCGACATGCGCGATGCGGCCTACATGGTGGCAATTGCACGGGTGGTCAAGGCCATGGAGCTGCGCGGCTGGATTTAATCGTTAATGGCGAACACCCACGCCCTTAGCTCACCCAAAAGGGTAAAAAACGGGTGCGAGAAGGTTTTGTGGAAAGAAGCCCGGCTTTTCGAAAAGCCGGGCTTCTGTTTGTCCATGGAAATATACTTGCAATTTTGTTCTATTTTCTTTACAATCAAGTTATATTTGGGAAAAGTCTTCCATTAAGAATTTTTACAGGAGAGCGACTTATGTCTGATACTGAAGTCATTCGTCTGGTGCTGTTAGCTGACATCCTGGTGATGGCCTTTCTGGCGGTGTTTTACCTGCGGCAGCGAAAGTTAAGCTGGCTGGCACTTTTCACGTGGGGGTTGGTGGCGCTGGTGGTGCCGGTGTTGGGGCCGTTCCTGGTGATCGCGGCCCGACCGGGCAGGTGGAACAAAGGGCAGAAACCATCATGAAAAAAGACCGGTTTCTTATGGGTATTTTGGTTGGGATTGGGGTGCTGGCGGTGGTGGCGGTGGGGCTGTTCTTCCTGCGCCAAAAGCAGGTGGATTATGTGCCGGATGATACCCCGCAGGGCGTGGTGCAGGACTATGCGCTGGCGTTATATAAGCTGGATTACCAGCGTGCCTACAGTTACCTGTCGGAAGGCGAAGGCAAACCTGACCTGGCGCGCTTCCAACAGGTATTTATCACCAGTCAGAAAACCGAGCTTGACCGGGTTGGTCTGAAAATCGGTGAGGTGAATGTGACGGGCGATAACGCCGGGGTATCGCTCACGCTCATCCATGCCAGCGGCGACCCTTTCCAGGGATCTTACCGTGATATTCAGTCGGCGACGCTCAAGAAACAGGCGACTGGCTGGAAGCTCACCAACATACCTTATCCTTTTTGGGATTATAGCTGGTATCAGCCGGCAATTAAGCAATAAGAAAACGCTTTTGAAGGGCAGCGTGCTGCGAAGCAGCACGCTGCCCTTCAAAGCGTATCTTAAGGAGAGACTTATGCGCACGGTGCGGCGGTTGTATTTCTATTTTGTGGCGTTTATCAGCCTGGAGGTGATCATCTGGGGAGTGGTCTCGCTGGCGCGCACGTTGTTCGAGATCCTGCCCGGCGGCGGGGCGACCAACTTGCTGGCATCCGGGCTATCGCTGGTATTGGTAGGGGTGCCAATCTTCCTGCTGCACTGGGTGGTGGTGCAGCGCGACTCCCAGAAAGATGAGGAAGAACGCACCAGCCGTCTGCGTGGAGTATTCCTGTATGCCGTACGGCTGTCTGTACTCATCCCGGTGGTGGAGAATGTGCTGGCGATTATCAGCCGTTTAATGTTTGTCCTGCTTGGAAAATCGATTTCGCTGGCCTATATCGGCGCCAGCCAGAGCATCTGGGATAGCCTGGTAGCAATCGCGGCCAACCTGGTGGCGTGGTGGTATTTCGAACGGGTGTTGAAGGGAGATTGGGCTGCCAACCTGCCCGGCAGCTCGTTGCCGGACGTGCGCCGGCTGCAGCGCTACATCTGGGTGCTGTACAGCCTGGGGCTGGCGGTGGTGGGCGTGCAGCAGATGCTTTACTATATTTTCTTCACGCCGGGTGGGCTGAACGACATGGAGTTGGGCTGGCTGGGCAACGGGTTGTCCTGGGTGGTGGTGGGGGCGCCGCTGTGGGTGTACACCTGGCAGACGGTGCAGCGTTCGCTGGAGCAGCCTGGAGAACGCCTGTCGACGCTGCGGCTGGTGGTGCTATATCTGCTGGCGCTGGCCGGGGTGGTGGTGACATTGAGCGCGGCGGGAGTGGTTTTTGGTTATACTATCCGCTGGGTGTTGGGCGAAGGCCACAGCCTGGCCGATTTTCTCAGCGAGCACAGCACCGCCCTCTCAATTGGCATCACGTTTGGGGCAATCTGGGCGTATTATGGCAGGCAGTTCCACCTTGAAATCACTTTTGAGCCTGATATCTTACGCCAGGCAGGACTGCGACGCCTGTACGGTTATATCCTGGCGCTGCTGGGCAATGGGACGGCCTTCTTTGGCCTGTGGTGGCTGGTGGGTACGCTGGTCGATCTGGCATTTGGGCACCTGACCGGGCCCAGTTATTTGCGCGACCAGATCAGCATTGCGCTGGCGGCATTGGTGGTTGGCCTGCCGGTGTGGCTGCGCAACTGGCCGGCCATGCAGGCCGAGGCGGCGCTCTCCAGCGATCAGGGCGACCATGCCCGGCGCTCCATCGTGCGCAAGGGGTACCTGTACCTGGTGCTTTTCCTGACTGTGGCGGGAGTGATGGTCAGCGCCGGCATGCTGTTCTTCCTGGTGTTGAACACGGTTCTGGGCACCCCTCTGTCTGATTTCTGGCTGAATTTCACCCAGCGGCTGCAGTCCTTGTTGCTGGTGCTGCTGTGGCTGGGCTACCATTTCTCGGCGCTGCGCCAGGATGGCAGGCGGGTGCAGCATGCCCTGACCGAACGGCAGGCCAGCTTCGGGGTGGTAGTCTTCGATGACCAAACCGGTAGCTTCGCGGCCGAACTGCTGCCAGCTTTAGAGCGCCAGGCGCCGCGCCTGCCGGTGGCGGTTGTCCGTATGGGTAGCGACCCATTGGAAGCCAGTTTGGACGTGGCCAGGGCAGTGGTGATCCCTGCCAGGCTGTTGGCCGCGCCGCCCGAAGCGCTGCGCCTGTGGTTGAGCCAGAACCGGGCCCAGCGGGTAGTCGTGCCGCTGCCCGAGCCGGGTTGGGTCTGGCTGGGCGCGGCGCAGCGCAGCCCGCGCGAGCTGGCCCAAGAGACGGCTCAAGTAGTGCGCCAACTGGCTGAGGGGCAGCCAGTCAAGCCGCCCGCCCCAACCAGTGCCTGGGTGATCACCGGCTACGTGCTGGCGACGCTGTTTGCGCTGGAGGTTGGGCTGGTTTTATTCTCGTTCGTGATGTCGATGATTGGGCGATAATAGAAACTCACCACTTTGCGTGGTGTTCTTCGGCGAAGCCGACCAGGTTTTCGATCTGCAGGGTTTCGCCTTCGTCGGTGACAGAGGTGCCGGAGTAGCGTCCAAAAAGCTGGTGCACCTCGCTCGAGAGCAGCTTGAAATCGGTCTTTGCCACCCGCTCGACAAAGGGGGTAAAGGTCAAGTCCAGCCGCCCATCGGGAGAGTGCATCGTCCAGGGCCTCTTGAAATTGCCTGGGTCGTAGGTGAAATCCACCTGCGCCAGCTTGTGGATGCGCCCATCCAGCACCAGAGCGTTTTCGGTAGCCGCCGAAGTGTCGCCGAAGCCGAAGCCCAGGTTCAGGCCCACGCTGCGCCCATCAGTCAAGAAGCCGGAGGCGCTGGCCCACACCCAGAAGGATTTGAATTCCCACACCCCGCGCCCCCAATCTAAATTGCCCAGACAGGTTTGCGGGTCGAAATGATGGATTTCTTCCTTGTAATCCGCCCAACCGGAGACGGGCATACAATTAACTTTGCGATTGTAGTAGAAACGCTTGCCTTTGATCGGGATGACGACCACCATTGATTCGTGCTCGGGGAGCGGGCGCAGCACCGCTTCTGCCTCGAGATAATCGCCGCCAAAATTCGGCCAGCGCACTGAAATATGGCGCTCGCCATTTTCTATCTCAAAGTGCAGCCTGATCCGGCCATTATCGTACAGGCTCTCGCCCTCGGTGCTGTTGCGCGCCAGCGAAATGCCGCGCGCCAGCGGGATGGTCAGGGTTTCTTCCTTGTATTCGCCGCTGGCGAACTCGATGACATAGGCGAAGACCGAACCGAGGTAGCCGATATCGCCCAGGGTGAACGAGAAGAAGTGGGTAGGGGTACTGATGCCGTAGTAATCCCAGGTCTTGATGCGCCATTTTGGGAAGCGGGCGTTTTCCAGGTTACAGTCGAGCAGCGGCTGGCGCGCCCACCCGCCATCGGACAGGTTACCCTGAGAGTCGAGCAGCGGGCCTGAGCCGTTGAGGAGGCGTTGAGAAGAAGTAATCATGGACCTATAATAGTGTATGTCAGAGATTGCGGCAAGAGGTTATTTCAGGGCTGTAAGGGCTATTGTGATCATAAATATTGCCTATAGGAACCCGATTTTTTCAGAAAAAGCGGCTTATTGGGATTTACTGTGGAAGGCTCCGGATTTGGGGGCACACCCCCAAACCCGGGAGTTCCCACACTCTTCAGTGCATACTCTTCAATACACCCGAAGGGGAGCCTGAAGGGGTGCAGGAATTCACAAAGAACCGAAAAATCCGGTTTCTTAAAAAGGATGTATAATTCAAAAAGAAACGCGTAATCGTTACTCCGATTCGTTCAAGAGGGTTGTAATCTATGAAGGCATCTGTATCCCAACAATATCTGGCGCATGGTTTGAGTGTGGTCTCGCGGGCTGTTTCGCCGCGCAATACCCTGCCGGTGCTGGCAAACGTGCTGGTGGCAACCGATGAAGGCCGGCTACGGCTTTCAGCGACCAATCTGGAGCTGGGTATTTCCTGCTGGATTGGCGCACAGGTGGCTGAAGATGGCGCAGTAACGGTGCCGGCGCGCACCTTTACCGACCTGATCAGCACTCTGCCCACCGACACGGTCATCCTGTCGCTGAATACCAAGACCCAAACCCTGACCGTACGCTGCGGCGCCTCGGTTACGGATATCAAGGGGATCGACGCCCAGGAGTTCCCGCCCGTACCGGTGCCAGACCTGGCCAGCGGGATCGACATCAATGTGTCAGATTTCAAAGAGATGATCCAGCAGGTAGCTTTCGCCGCCTCAACTGATGAAGCGAGGCCGGTGCTGCAGGGTGTGTCGATGATCGTGTCAAACGATGAAGCCACCCTGGCGGCGACAGATGGCTTCCGCATCTCGGTGCGTAAAGCAACTCTCTCCAACCCGATCAAGAGCAATATGTCAGCCATCATCCCGGCGCGGGCGCTGACTGAGCTGGCGCGTATTGCTACCGATGGCGAGCAAACCGTCAGCATGGTGCTGCCGCCCGGGCGCGGCCAGGTGATCTTTCATTTGAAGGAAGCCGAGCTGGTCTCACAGTTGATCGATGGCAATTTCCCTGATTACAAGGTGATCGTGCCGCGCAGCCTCAAGACGCATACCATTCTGACCACCGCCAGCCTGCTCAAGGCCTGTAAACAGGCTGAGATCATCGCCCGCGAGGGCAATAACGTGATCCGCCTGAATATCCAACCGGGTGATGATAAACCCGGCGAGGTGGAAATCTCGGCCATTTCCGAGGAAACCGGTTCAAGTGAAATTAAGGTGGATGCCAGCGTGGATGGACCAGGGTTGGTGATTGCCTTCAATGTGCGTTTCTTGCGGGAAGTGCTGGATGTTATCAAAACGCCCAATGTGGCGCTGGAGACCAACGCCAATAATACGCCGGCCATGATCCGCCCGGTGGGCAACGATGACTTCACGCATGTCATTATGCCCATGCACCTGGGATAATGGTTTTTCATCTAGAATCTTACAAAGGAAAAACCATAGACGCTTTATTGATAGTCTGGCGCATCTAAGCTGCGCCGGCATACTGATCTGGCATGTTTAATAAGTTATGAGTCTAATCCCCGCCCCGTCTGATGAGCTGCTCGGGATTTACTTGGCATTGGGCCAGTACCCGATTCTGAACACGCGCATCCGGGCGCGCATGCGCAAGGAGTTAATCGATCGCGGCATCGTCTCCTTGCAGCAGTTCGAAGCCCAGGTGCGCCAGGTAGCCATCCGCTCACAGACCCAGGAAGGCCTGCGCAACCCCTACGGGGAGGAACCGCCTGAAACCTGGGACTTGCGCCAGAGCCGGGTGCGCGACCAGCTCACTGACCTGATATTCAGCCAGCACCTGTCGTTTGAGTTATTCCAGAAACTGGTGAACGAGGTGGTTGGCGACCGCGGCATCATTTTGCAGGAGCTGATGCTCTCGATCAACCCCGAGCTGGCTCCCCAGGAGATGGTGCTGGAACAGGCGATGACCATCGAGCGCATGCCCCAGGCCGGGCGGGCTAAATATGACGCACGCCTGCAGGAGACGAAGGTGGTGCTGATCCGTTCGATGATCAGCGACCAGTTGCGTTATATCAACATTGCTAAAGAGTGGTTCACCATCGCTGACCTGGTGGAGATCAAGCGGCGCAAGATCGGCGTGGGCCGCATCGGGGGTAAAGCGGCCGGGATGTTGCTGGCTTACCGCATTTTGCAGGGGGTGGCCAGCGAAGCGCTGCGCGACCTGATCCGGGTGCCGGAATCGTATTACATCGGCTCAGACGAGATGTACACTTACATGGCAATCAACAACCTGGTGCATTGGAATGACCAGAAGTACAAGACCGAAGAGCAGATGCGCGCCGATTACCCGCTCATCCAGAAAGATTTCGAAGCCGGCGAATTCCCACCGGATATCCTCGAAAAACTACAACTGCTGCTGGTCTCGGTCGGCGTTCAGCCATTGATCGTGCGCTCATCCAGCCTGCTGGAAGATAACTTTGGCACTTCGTTTGCCGGGAAGTATGAAAGTATCTTCCTACCCAACCAGGGCAGCTTGAAGCAGAACCTGAAGGCGTTATCGAGGGCTATTGCCCGCATTTATAGCACCACCCTCAACCCAACTGCCCTGCTTTACCGGCGCAGTAAGGGGCTGCAAGATTACGATGAGCGCATGGCAATCCTGATCCAGGTGGTAGTGGGCGGGCAATTCGAGCATTATTACCTGCCGCATGCCGCCGGGGTGGCCTTCAGCCGCAACCTGTACCGCTGGACGCCGCAGATCCGGCGCGAGGATGGTTTTGTGCGCCTGGTGTGGGGGCTGGGCACGCGCGCCGTGGACCGGGTGGGTAACGATTACCCGCGCCTGGTAGCGCTCAGCCACCCGCTGCTGCGCCCATCCACCGATCCTACCGCCATCCGGCGCTATTCTCAACAATTCGTCGACCTGATCGACCTGGAAGACAACCAGCTCAAAACCCTGCCCATCCACGATGTGCTCAATTCACAATATCCACCTTTGCGCTACCTGGCCCAAATGGATGAGGACGGCGATTTCGTTTCCCTGCGCAGCAAAGTGCTGGGTGGCAGCCCCAATTTGCTGGTGCTGACCTTCGATGACCTGCTGCGCCGCACGCCCTTTGCCGAGCGCATGAGCGAAATGTTGAGCAAGCTGGAGCGCAGTTACAATTCACCGGTCGACGTAGAATTTGCGTTGAAATTGGAGCGCATTGAGACCGATAAACCTCAATTGCAAATTGCGATCCTGCAGTGCCGCCCGCAGAGCCACCTGGTTACCACGGAACAGGTGCCATTGCCTGCCGACTTGAATAAAGCGGATATCGTGTTTTCCACCCGTTTTGTGGTCCCCCAGGGGCATATCGACTGCGTCAAGTACGTGGTCTTCGTGCCGCACGAGGGTTACTTCGCCCTGCAAACTGTGGCTGAACGGCGCGAGCTGGCGCGCACCATTGGTAAGTTAAATGTAGTGCTCAAGGACGAGGCTTTCATCTGTGTTGGACCAGGACGTTGGGGCAGCACCAATGCTGACCTGGGGGTACCGATTGATTTTGCCGATATTTACCACACCCGCGCCCTGGTAGAGCTTTCCGGACAGGGCATTGGTCCTGCACCGGAGCCTTCTTTGGGCACACATTTCTTCCAGGATCTACTCGAATCGCAGATCTTCCCACTGGCGGTCACTGTGGATGACCCGCAGTCGGTGTTCAGCAATAATTTCTTCTATAATCTGCCCAATCGCCTGCTGGAATGGATGCTGGTAAATGAAACGATGCAATCTTGCCTGTGGCTGATCCGCGTGGCAGATTACCGCCCGGGTTGTCATTTGCGGCTGGTGATGAATGACGAAAAGAGCCTAGCGGTGGCGTTTGTAGAGAAAGACTAGTATAAATCCAGCAGGATATTGATCTCGGGCAGCGGTGAAGCCGGGATCTCCGCGCCCAGGTGGGAGGCCTGCACTGCCAGCTTTTCCATCCGGGTGCAAAGCTGGCGCAGGGCGGCAGCCTGGTCGAGACGCGACATCGCCAGGGAAATGCCCGGGCTGTATTTTCCATCCCAGGCGTCACCTGCCAACAGCCGTTGCACTTCATCCTGGGTCTCTTTGAGCACATCCAGGAACCATTGGACTTTGACATCTTCAGCGCGGTTGATATATTTGCAAGTGACGGCGGCCATCATCCAGAAGAAAGCAATGCGTTCAGCGGCTTGCCCGGCGCGCGCCAGGGGGCTTTCGAGAGCTTCGGTAGACAGGACTGGGATGCCTACCTTGTCGAACAGGAGTCTGGTTTGGACCGGGCGGTGCGCTGTTGAGCGGGGCGTCAGGATCCAATCGACCATCAGGCCAGAGCCGGCGTAGAGGGCAAAACTGAAAGAACCTCCGGCCGGGGCATTGGCATGGTTCTCGTGGATTACAGCAGGTTGGCCTAAAGTGGTGATCAGGGCCATCTGCTCCGAGATTGTCCCGGCGTTGGCCTATCCCAGGTGGAAGCACATCCGGTCGCTGAAGTCATCTTCGATGGCCAGGTGCAGATCGAAGTCGCTGATTTCGTCGGCCTAGCCCCTGCCAAAGCTGCCTTCCAGCCAGGCGGCGGCGATGCGCGCATCGGCAGATAAGGTTTCGATGATTTGAGTTAAAAGGGAGTCAAGCGCCGCTTTGTAAGCCTTTAATGAGGTGGGCATGGCCGGTTTTTATCCGTGGGTTATGATCCGGTGGACGGGCATCTTGTTCTGACGCAGGCTGCGCTCGATGCGGACAACCTGCAAATTGCCAATCTTGGGCTGGGTAGTGAGCGTGGCCTGCAGGTAGGGGCCGAGCGGGGCGCTGAAGAGCACCACCAGGGTGACGACGGAAATGATCACCGGAAGGCGGTCCAGTTTGCGGCGGAAACCGCTGCCGGTACCCAGCATGCTCAACCAGGCGGCAATGCCGGCCAGGAAACCGGTGGTGACGTAGTTGGTGCCGCAATTGGGGTGGATGGCCAGCCCGGCCTCGCCGGCGCGCAGGCGCGCCTGGGCCTCTTCAACCGCGGCGGCCAGCCCATCGGTTGAGATATCACCTACCAGCCAGAACCCGTTCATATCCGAATAACCGGCCATCCTGGCAAAGGGGTTCGATCTCGCTAGGATTTGCAAAGTGGCATGTTCAAGCGCATGGTTGCGCCGGATGCGGTTGATGGGCTTCCATGAAAGTAGCTCGGATGTGCTGGACATGATACCTCCTAAGTCATTTGTTACCAATCAAGGCAAAGCCCAATGCCTCGCGCAGGGAGCGGGCTTCGATGATCTCGATACCGGGTGGCCAGGGCTCGCCGGTCTGACGCACCCGGCGGGGGACAATGGCGGCTTTGAAGCCCAGCTTGGCGGCCTCGCGCAGGCGGGTGTTGATCTGCCCGACCCAGCGCAGCTCACCTGAGAGACCTACCTCGCCGATCAAGACTGCATCGGCGCGCACCGGCAGGTCACGCATGGAAGAGGTGATCGCCGCAGCTATGGCCAGGTCAGCCGCCGGCTCAGTAACGCGCATGCCACCGACCACGTTGACAAACACGTCCTGTTCGGCCAGGTGCATGCCCAGGCGGCGGGTCAGCACGGCCGTAATCAACAGCAAGCGGTTGAAATCCAGCCCGTTGGGAGTGCGGCGCGGGTTGGCCAGATTGCTGGGCGAGGTCAGCCCCTGCACTTCGACCAGCAGCGGCCGGGTGCCTTCCATGGTCACGGCGATGGACGAGCCAGGCGTGTTGACCATGCGTTCGGCCAGGAACGCCTCGGAGGGATTGAGGATTTCGACCATGCCGCGCTCGCGCATTTCGAACACGCCGACTTCGGATGTAGGGCCGAAGCGGTTCTTGACCGAGCGCAGCAGGCGGAAAGTCTGGAAGCGGTCACCCTCCAGGTAGAGGACGGTATCAACGATGTGTTCCAGGACACGCGGCCCGGCAATGACGCCCTCCTTGGTGACATGTCCAATGACGAAAACCGCCATGCCAGAGGACTTGGCCAGCTCGCGCAGGCGGCCCGAACATTCGCGCACCTGAGTGACCGAGCCGGCAGTGGAGCTGATCTCGGGGATGTAAACCGTCTGGATCGAATCGACGATCACCACCTCAGGCTTGACGGCGGTGATATGCTCCATGATGCGCTCCAGGTTGGTTTCGGTGACCAGGTAGAGCAGGTCGGGCATGGGTAAGGCGGGGGCGTCCTCATCGCCAGGTGAGTCTTCGCTGCTCTCCAGGCGCATCAGACGCATGGCGCGCATCTTGATCTGGCGTTCCGACTCTTCACCGGAGACATACAGCACCCGGCAGCGCTGCGCCATTTCCATGGCCATCTGCAGCAATAGGGTAGATTTACCAATGCCAGGGTCGCCGCCGACCAGCACGATCGAACCAGGCACCACGCCGCCGCCCAGCACGCGCGCAAACTCGCCGATGGGCAAGAGCATCCGTTCTTCGACATCACCTTCTATCTCAACCAGGCGTTGGGGCTGCGAGCCGCCGCCCAGGCCGCGCCCGGCCGGGCGGTTGGCCTCAGGGATGGTGGACACAACTTCTTCGACCATGCTGCCGTAGGCGCCGCACGATGGGCAGCGCCCCATGCTGCGGGGCGAAGTGCGCCCGCACTGCTGGCAAACGAAGCGGGTTTGAATTCTTGGCATAGGATAATTTTACACCAGAACCTCACCCCCTTGCTCCTTCTCCTGGCACTAGAACCTTGTTCCAGGAGATGGGCAGGAAATGACGAATTTGTGGTGGGGGTGACCGTTTAAAAAACCTTGCGAAGGTTTCTTCACCTTCGCAAGGTTGTAATAAGGCGGTTATGCGCTTATATCGAGCAATGGCTCGGGTTCGGCGGGGGTCTTCAGTTCACGCCGCAGGTAGATAGCGCCATCTTCGTTGACATCCACCAGCACGGTGTCGTTGTTGACGAACTCGTGGGCCAGTAAGGCATCTGACAGGCGGTCTTCAACTATCTGCTGGATGACACGCCGCAGTGGGCGAGCGCCCATATCGGGGTCGTAACCTTGTTCGGCCAGCAGGTTTAGGGCAGGCTCGGTGGCGCGCAGACCGATGTTGTGGTCCTTCAGGCGTTCAGCTACCTTGTCCAGCTCCAGGTTGACGATCTTGCGGATGTCTTCCTTGGTGAGGGCGCGGAAGACGACCACGCCATCCAGACGGTTGATAAACTCGGGGCGGAAGATGCGTTTGAGCGAGTCAAGCAACTTCTTGCGCATCTCCTCGTAGGCTTGTTGTTCTTCAAGCCCTTCATCACGACCCAGGGTAAAGCCAAACGAGGTCTGGCGTTTGATCACATCAGCACCGATGTTGGAGGTCATCACGATGATCGTGTTGCGGAAGTCGACCTTGTGGCCGCGGGCATCTGAAAGGTGCCCTTCTTCCATGATCTGCAGCAGCATGTTCAGGGCCTCGGGGTGGGCCTTTTCGATCTCGTCGAAGACGACGATCGAGTATGGGCGGCGGCGGATAGCCTCGGTGAGCTGCCCGGCTTCTTCGTAGCCCACGTAACCCGGAGGGGCACCGACCAGGCGGCTGACGGCATGGCGTTCCATGAACTCGGACATATCCAGCTGGATGAGAGCCTCTTCACTGCCAAACAAGAAGCGCGCCAGGGCCTTGGTCAGCTCGGTCTTGCCCACACCGGTTGGGCCGAGGAAAATGAACGAGCCAATCGGGCGGCGCGGGTCCTTGAGGCCGGAGCGCGAGCGCCGCACGGCCTTGGAGATAACCTCAATCGCCTCTTCCTGGCCAATGATGTGCTGGCGCAGCTCATCTTCCATGCGCAGCAGGCGTTCGGATTCCTCCTGGGCCATTTGCATAACCGGCACGCCGGTCCACATCGAGACGACTTCGGCGATATCATCTACGCCAACTACCGGGCTGTTGGAACGTTCCCAACCGGTGCGCAGGCGGTCGAGTTGGCGCTGCAAGTCTTCCTCACGCTCGCCGAGCTCTTCGATGTCATCGTAGCGGTTGTCTTCGGTTGCCAGACTGCGGTCCTGGCGAACCTTACGCAGTTGTGTCACGATATCCTTGGCGGTGGTGGCGGCAGAGCTTTTGTACATGCGCACCCGCGAGGATGCCTCGTCGATCAAATCAATGGCCTTATCGGGCAGGAAGCGTTCGGTGACGTAGCGGGCAGAAAGGTGGGCAGCGGCTTCGAGGGCATCGTCTGAAATGGTCAGGCGGTGGTGTTCCTCATAGGCGCTGCGGATACCCCGCAGGATCTGGATAGTTTCTTCGACGGTCGGTTCGTTAACGACGATGGGTTGGAAGCGGCGCTCGAGGGCAGCATCGCTTTCGATATGCTTGCGGTATTCGTCGAGGGTGGTGGCGCCGATCACCTGTAGCTCGCCGCGTGACAGGGCGGGTTTGAGGATATTGGCAGCATCCACCGAAGAGCCGGCTGCGCCGGCGCCGACCAGCATGTGAACTTCATCGATGAATAGAATAGCGCCGGTGGCCTTCAGCTCGTCGATGACGCGCTTGAGACGCTCTTCGAACTGGCCGCGGTACATGGTACCGGCTACCAGCGAACCAACGTCAAGCTGCAAGACCCGCTTGTCGAGCAGGGGAGCGGGCACATCACCTTCGATAATGCGCTGGGCCAGCCCTTCGACGATGGCGGTTTTGCCGACGCCGGGTTCGCCGATCAAGGCCGGGTTATTCTTGTTGCGGCGAGCCAGGATCTGGATAACGCGTTCGATCTCCATCTGGCGGCCGATGACCGGGTCGAGCTTACCTTCTTCAGCCTTGGCTGTCAGGTCAACGGCCAGCTGGTCTACCAGCGGCGTTTTGGGATTCTCTTTTTCGGCGCGCGCCGGGGCAGGCTTGCTGGGACCGGTAGCGGCCGGAGAAGCGCTGCTTTCCTGCAGTACACGCCGTGTCTGGCGGCGGATTTGTTCGGGGGTTACGCCCAGCTTGCGTAAAACTTCGTTGGCAATACTTTCATTCGAGCGCACCAATCCCAGCAGTAAATGCTCGGTGCCGATATAGTGATGGCTTAACTGGCGTGCTTCGTCTACTGCAAATTCTAAAACTTCCTGTACACCGGGTGAGAGATCAATCCGGTCGCCGCGCGCCTGGCCGAATCCGCTCAAGCGTTCGACCATTTCTCGGACACGGTCCGGTTCCAGCCCTAAGTCACGCAATACCCGCCCGGCGACACCGCCATCTTCCTGGATCAAGCCCAGGAGCAGGTGCTCGGTGCCTATCGCACTCTGATGCAGCCGTTCTGCTTCCTGGTGAGCCAGGCTCAGCACACGGCGTGCCCGTTGGGTAAATCGTTCCATTCCAGCCAAAGCAAACTCCTTTTCTTAACCACTCCTGCCGCCTGTTTGCAAAAGTAAAAAGCGGCCAACCGGGAAGCCTTTTCGAAAACCAGGGAAGAAGGACGCTGACCGGACGCCCGCCGTTTTTTCCCTATACCACCATTAAAAATTGGTCACTATGGATTCTACCAGACTTTAAGAGAAAGTCGAGTCGCTGTTGAAAATGCTAATACAACTCTTATGTTGAGTACGATGAGATGAGATGGGCGATTCTTACGGTGATATAAGTATTTATCCGAAAATTTTGGAAGGCACTCAAAAAAGCAGATCCAATCAGTTTCGGATAGGATCTAAACCCAATGTCTATTGGCTGCGCCGCGCCTTGAAGATCAAGAAACCCAACGATAATGAGGAGATTCCCGCCCCCACCACTCACGCTAGGATATAAGGCGAGTCGGGGTGGTTGGCCACTACCCACAGCTCAGGGGTAAGCGCAGGAGCAACTGGGAAGAGGGTATCTAACTGGGTCACTTTCCACAGCTCCATGTGCTGCAGCAGGTCATTGGATAACACCAGCAGAAGACCCAGCAATAAAACCAGCAGGCTAACGCCTTGCGGAAGAAATCGATTACTCGTTGTAAAAGCTGCTCCCGTTTGTTCACAGTATTATTATGACACAGGTTGGTTTTTAACATGCCTTCGCTGAGGTTACTTCATGCTCTTTGCGATAGCAATCATGTCTTCTTTGGTAATCTCCATACCCATATAAAAGAATTCATAAGCGACGCCATTGGCTTGCCAGCGCATTCTCTTTGCATAGGAATCTGGAACCCAGACCCAGCCATTTTCCCACATGCCCTCGACATATTGGCCTGTGACACCGCCGATCTGTACCGTCACGATGGAATCTTTGGGTACGATCGAGACATACATGTCTGTCCAAACGTCTGCGCCGACTCCAACCTTGAAGACACAAAGATTACAACCATTGGTTTTTGGGACAAGCTCTTCCCTGAACATCAAGCCGTCCGTTGCGTCCGGGTTGTTAGAATTATTGTAATTGAACGATAGCCCGACGAAATTAGTACCCGGGTCATACGATGCGCCTTTGTAGGCTAAATTTTCGGGTAAGTAGGTTGGCGCTCGCGCGCTAAACCCCGCCTTTTTTCCAGCCTCGGCGATACTCAGGATGAATTGGTAAGCAGGCTCTGGGGTCGGGGGAATAGACGTGGGGGTGGGGGTCAGGGAAGGAACGGGGGTTGAGAGGGCGGATACCGGATTGGTCGTCAGGCTTTCCGCCAATTTCACCATCCCATCCCGGTCGAACTGCCCGTCAAGGCCAAAATACTGCAGGACGATGTAGACGCCCTGATCGACCAAGCGCAGGTTTTGGATACCTGAATTTTCATTCCAGGTTTCCTGCGTTTCGCCGGATCGATATCCAAAGGAGCCCTTCATGTATTCCCCTGTCAAACTACCAATCTGCACCGTTTCTACCACTGCATTGGGGCCGATTTTCCAGGCGGTTTGCTCTGCACTGCCCGTCCAGGGCGCCTGGGTAAGGAACAGAAATCCCTTATGATCCTGAGTGTCGTACGAAATATAAACCTGATCTGGCCCGCCGGTAGCGCCGACGAAAACCATCGAAGCGGGAAGGACGCCGAGTTCCTTGACGGGGAATTTAACTTTGCTGCGCATCTGCTCGACAGAACACCTGGGGCTGCGGTAATCTCCGCACTCACTCGAAAAAGCCGCGCCGGTCAGCGTGGGCAGTGGAGAGGGGATTGCGGCAGGTACGCCGGGGGTTTGCTCTACCCATACCAGCGGGACCTCGGTTGGCGCGGGGATGGAATTGCTCTGGCTGCGCGTGAAGAAGCGCAGCAAGCTTTGCGCCCAGGCATGTCCCTGGGGTGTGATCAGAAAAACAGCGCCGGCGAACAGCAAGGCCAGTACAATGATCGCCGCAATGCGCGCGGCAGGATGGAATGTCTTTGTAGAAATCGTTTGCGTTTTCGTTGAGAATCCTCTCTGGGGCTGTTTGCTGTCGCTCGCCTGCAAACGCGCCTGAAAGGCGGGCCAGGGAAGAACGGTATCTGGAAAAGCTTCCCGCGCAATTTCATCGAGGTGGCGTTTCAATTCCTGTTCATTCATTGCCGTTTCTCCTTGCCGTTGTTGGACGGCCTGCCTGCCGGTTCAAACGCCTGAAGAAGCTCGCGCAGGCGCACCCTGGCGGAGTGAAGCCACCACTTGAGCGAACTCTTTGAGACGTCCAGCTCTTCTGCCATTTCACTCTCACTTAATTCCAGATAGTAGCGCATGATGACTGCCGCCCGCTGTTTGGGGTTCAGCTTTCCTAACGCCTGATAGATAGCCTGGCGTTTTTCTGCTTCTTCGATCTGCTCCGCCGCTCCGTCCGCCTGTTCCCGCAGCCAGCCCTCCGCAGAGAATCTGTCTCCATCTTCCACCTGGTCTAAAGAAACCAACCGGTTTTCCCGGTGGCTGGTGTTGATGGCTGCATTCACCACGCAGCGTAAGAACCAGGGGCCGAACGGGCGCTTAGGGTCGAACTGGCGAATAGTGTCGCTCAGGCATAAAAAGGAATTCTGAACGACGTCTTCAGCCAGTCCCTTGTCTTGCACAATCAAATAAGCGGCGCGAACGGCTGGCAGGTAATAGCGTGATACCAGCACTTCCAGACCTCCCTGGTCACCCTGTTTGAGACGGGCAACTGCTTGATCGTCTTTCATCCACTTCCTTTCGATGTCGTACTGCCAGCCACGTTTGTGAGGACGCTCTACTAAATAATACAAACGAAACATGCGAAAAGTTAGTAACCAATTTACTTTGTGACTGCTCAGCCATCAACCCCACACTTCAGGGGTCATGAAGAACTTGCCTCTATAGCCTGAGTAGTTTGACAATGTCACATTAAAGAAGGAACCCGATTTTTTGGGTGATGTGGGGGGTATTCACCCCCCACATCACCCAAAAAATCGGAGACTCTTCATCGAATGTGACATTGTCAAAGTAGTTACTTTTACGAAGAGGGGCTGTCCGTTACTTTTTGGACAGCCCCATCTTTTACACATTATTTTCAACTGCGAAGGCTCCAGCCTGCGTAGTTACGGCATTTCTTATGGGTTCAACAGATAGGCCACGATCCATTGGGTGGTGGCGACCAGGCCGTCCAGGTGGGTGCGTTCGTAGCTGTGCGAGGCATCTACACCGGGACCGATCAGCGCCAGGGCCACATCGCCGCCGGCGCGCCAGAAAGCCTCGCCATCCGAGCCGTAGTAGGGGTAGATATCCACTTTATAGGGGATATCATACCGTTCGGCTAACTGGCGCATCCGCTGGCTCATGCCATAATGGTAAGGGCCGCCTGAATCCTTCACACAGATCGAGGCGTGGAACTCGCTGGAGGTCTGCCCTTCACCAACGGCAGCCATATCCACCACCAACAGCTCGCTAACCTCGGGCGGGATGCCGGCCGCCGCGCCATGGCCGACCTCCTCGTAGTTGCTGATCAGCAGGTAAGTGGTCTGCTGGGGGGTCAGGGCGGCGTCGTGCAGGGTCTTGACAGCGGAGAGGATGTTGGCGACGCAGGCTTTATCATCCAGGTGGCGCGAGCGCACAAAGCCATTGACTACCTCAACCCGCGGATCGAGAGCCACACAGTCGCCAACTTCAATCCCCAGCTCATGGGTCTCTTCATCGTTGGCGGTAGCCTCGTCGAGGCGTACTTCCATGGTCTCTTCGTCGCGCTTCGATTCACTAACCAGCTTGCCGTAAACATGGGCTGAAGCCGTATTCAACAGGATCGAGCCGCGAATGCGCCGCCCGCGGGCGGTGATGACCGTGCAGCCTTCGCCCTCGATGACGTTCCAGGGGTAATGGCCCAACTGGGTCAGCTTCAGCCGGCCATTGGATTTGATCTCTTTGACCATGGCGCCCAATGTGTCAGCATGGGCGGTGAGGGCGCGCGGGGTGTCGTTGTGCTGGCCGGGCCAGGTGACCAGCAGGGCGCCCTTGCGGGTGTGTTTAATCGTTAATTCAGGAAAAGCTGACAACGCCTGCTCGGTGTAATCGATGGCTTGGGCGGCGAAACCGGTCGGGCTGGGGGTGTTTAGCAGGCCGGTCAGGAACGAGATGAGGTAGCTGGTGTCAATAGTTGGGAGCATGTTATGGTTTACTTTCGTATTTTCCGATTTTTTCACGCCAGGCAGCGGAAACGGGCAGGCTGGTATGGGTGTGGTAATCGTATGCCACCATGACGGTCTCGGCGGTGGCCAGGGGTTGGGCTGTGGCTTCATCTTCAATCTGGTATTCAAAGGTCAGGCTCTTATGACCGATGCGCGCCACCCGCACCCCAACCCGGATGTTCTGTCCCAGGGCAATCGGCGCCAGGTAAGCCATGTGGACATCCGCCACGATCAGCCCGAGGTCGGCGAAGGAAACCCCGTCAAACAGGCTTAACTCCAGCAGGTATGCAAGGCGCGCCTGCTCGATGAAAGTGATAAAGTGGGCGTTATTGACATGCCATTGGGGGTCGAGATCACCATAACGCACCTGAATCGGGTAGTAAAAGTAGAAATTTGGCATATAATGAATTATACTGGTATTTGGACTTTCAATAGGATTGAAGCGGAAGGTCATCCCATAGGGATGACTAATCTCACTTGCCGGATAAATAAGGTTAGAATAGACTTATTAAATCCAGAGTATTTTTACCCACTTTTCCGAAAGAGGAATGATATGCAGATTACACGACAGGCTGACTATGCAATGCGAGCGATGATCTACCTGGCCAAGCTTGAGCCAAACCAGCGAGCTGCCACCAGCCAAATTGCCGATGAGCAGCGCATCCCGCCCTCCTTCCTGGCAAAGATCATCTCGCAGCTCTCGATTGCTGGCCTTATCCATACCTCGCGCGGCGCCCGGGGGGGTGTTTCGCTGGCCAGGACGCCCGATGAAGTTTCCATCCTGGAAGTGGTCGAAGCCATCGATGGGCCGATTGCGCTCAATGAGTGCACTGAAGACCCTTCTGCGTGCCCGTTTGGTGAAGACTGCCCTTTGCGGCCGTTGTGGTGCGATACCCAGGCTGAACTGGTTAATCGCCTGCGTAAAACCACCTTTGCCAATTTTATGTCCATAGTGCCTGCCTAGGCAGGCTCATCCTTTTTCCTATCCTGAAGGGAGGGATGAACCATGAAAGGTCGGGGAACGCTTGTCAATCGGGTTTGGGTAGTGGTCACGCGCTCTGGCTCAGTGGTGATCGATTGGGGAGATGAGGTTTTTCAGGACGTACATTCGGGAGAGTTCCTGGCTTGCACCGAAGGAGAAATCAGCCACCACATCCTGGATGATGAGTTGGAAATGTTAAAGCGGGGAGGCAAGGTGGATTATTTCGATGGCAAGGATGTTTACTTCAACAACCTGCCTGAACGTCACCAACGTACGATCGAATGAAAAGGTTTTTGCCACAACCAGCCGGGGTGTTGATAACCCTGGCTTTTATTATCCTGTTTACAGTCCTGGTACTACCTGAACGTACTCTGGGGAGCAACCTGGGGGTTGTGAATCTGCATGGTGCCTGGGTGTGGGCCGGCCTGATTACTTTCAGCCTGGCAGCGGTGAGCGGTTTGGCGGGTTTAATTTCTGGGCGGGAGAAATGGCATG
>Ga0315282_10002650_pt1 | contig 32677 bp, 20 predicted proteins | sample YL17G07_20_MG_FD_203693 | JGI IMG/M metagenome (GOLD analysis project Ga0315282, IMG submission 203693) | Sediment microbial communities from Yellowstone Lake, YNP, Wyoming, USA - YL17G07_20 | ecosystem: Environmental > Aquatic > Freshwater > Lake > Sediment | place: USA: Wyoming | collected...
CGGCGGGCCGTCATTTAGCACGACCGATATGCCCATTGAGTGGGTGACTGCGCAATCCTCGCAGTAAGCATGGATCATATATCTTGCCATGGCTCTCTCCGGAATATGGCTCGCAGCATAGCATAGCTGGGCTTCCTGAAGCCATTCCAATCTTGGAGGAATTGACAATTTGGATGGTGGTCTTTAAGGCTCCAGGGGCATTCGAGTCTCGAAGAGGCGACGCAGCAAAGCCCGGGGCCCGAGCCCTGATCGTTATACACATCCCAATGCTTGGTCCTGCGTAGTTTTTACCCGTCCCGTTGGCCTCGGTCGGTGTATCTAAGATTGACGTCCCGTCCGTTTGCCACGTTATCATTGACGGCCGCGTGAGCGGCCGATGAACGTAGCCCGGCCTTTCAAGGCCGGGGTCCGTCGGATTCATGATTTGATCTCGTCGCGTAGCGACGATTGAATGGGACGTTGGATCCGCCTCAGCCGTCGCTTGGCGATGGGCTGCGTCATTCTGGACGTTGCGCCGGCCTTGAAAGGCCGGCCTAAACTCAGGTCGCCGCTGCGCGGCGGGATTGTGACCGCATTCGCCAAGATGTGTATAAGGGTCCGGGCGTGAGCCCTGGGGTGAGACCACACGCGCGGAATAAAGCCCTGTAAGGGCGACACAGCATGCTCCGCCCTTACAGGGCCGGCTCTAATCGGGCGCCTGTTCCCCAGGGCAAGCGCCCTGGGCTCTGCTGCCGGACCCTTACAGGGTCCTTCCGTCTCCCTATTAGAGCCCCGTTCGCCTAGTCCCAAGATCCTGATGGTTCTGGTGTCTCCTATGAAGATTGCGCATTTTCATTCGCTGTGGTGAGCCATAGGCTCCGGGGGCTTGGTGGTTCCGGTGGAACGCGCCGACAGAAGCCTCAAGCCATCGCCAGCACGGATTCCTCGACCGCTCCCTGGGCGATCTGGATCTTGTATTCGTTGTCCCGCAGCGGGTTGGCTCCGCTGATTGCAGCGTTCCCGACGGCTGCAGCTAGCGCAGCGTCGATCTTCTTGCCGATCAACAGCTTTTCCGCAGCCTCGACGCGCCATGGGTACGGACCGACGCCGCCCAGGACGATGCGCGCCCGGCGGACATTCTCGTTCTCGAATTCGATTACCAGTCCGACGCTGGCCAGAGCGAAGTCCCAGGCGCGGCGCGCGCGGATCTTGCGATAAGCGCTGCGCGCCTTGCTGCCGACCGGCGGGAGGTCGATCTCCGTCACAATCTCGTTGGGCGCCAGAATGTTCTCCTTGTGGATGCCTTTGTCCGGGCCGACGAAGAAGTCTTCGATCTTGACCGCCCTGCTTCCAGCCGGACCCGCGATCACGAGCTGCGCTTCGAGCGCCGCCAGTGCAACCGCCGTGTCGGATGGGTGCACAAAGAAGCACGGTCCGCCTCCGAAGATGGCGTGGTACTGATTCTCTCCCTCCAAGGCATAGCAGATGTCGCCGCCTTTCCTGGCGCAGCGAAAGTCGCCGCGGAAGTACCAGCAACGCGGCCGCTGGCAGATATTCCCGCCGATCGTTCCCTGGTTGCGGAGCTGAGGGCTGGCGACCTCAGCAGCCGCCTGCGCAAGGACCGCATATTTCGAAGCGATCGAGGTGTTGGAGGCAACCTCGGCGATCGTCGCAAGCGCGCCGATCTTCAGCCCGCCATCCGGCCTGGTGGAAATCCCCTTCAGTTCTTTAAGGCCGCTGATGCTGACGACTCTTCCTGCCGAAACCACCTCGTCGCGCAGGCAACCCAACACGTCCGTCCCTCCCGCGTGAATGATCGCGCCCTTGGTGCTCAACGCCTTGATTGCCGCCGGGACCGACGCTGCTCTCACGTATGCGAAGTTCTTCATCATGGCTCATGCCCCTTTCTTCTTGCCGAGCAGTTCGAGGATCATTTTGGGATCGATGGGGCCGTGGGTGGGCCTCACGCCGATGGCGTCATAGACCGCGTTGGCGATCGCGGCGGCCGCCGGGACATGTGCGGGTTCACCCAGGCCTTTGCAGCCGACGATGTTGCACTCGGTGTCTTTGGGATCGATGGCTATTACCTGGTGATCTGCAGGGACATCGAGCGCCGTGGGCAGCCTGTAGTCGTGGAGGTTGACATTGCACATCTTGCCGGTCTGCCGGTCCAGAACCCTCTTCTCTGTCAGGGCATACCCGAGGCCCATCGTCATGCCGCCGTGGACCTGATTGTCGAAGGTCTTGCGGTTGATGACACGGCCACTCTCGTTTGCGCCGAGAAGCCGCACGACTTTGACCTCGCCGGTCTTGGTGTTGACCTCGACCTCGGCGAAGTGGGCGCCGAACGGGTTTATGGCCCTGTTTGCCGGATTGGGATCCCGGTTGCCGATGCCGATCGCCTCATTGACCTGGTGGTCACGCATCAGTTCCTGAATGGTTCTCCTCTTGTCCGGGCTGCTGCGGCTGACGATCGAGTTGTCGTTTATTTCCAAGTCTTCCGTCGGAACGCCGAGGGCTTCGGACGCCCAGCCGAAGAGCTGGCGCTTGAGGAGCCAGGCGCCGCGACGCACTGCCGGTATCAACCCCGGCAGGGTCATGCTGCCTCCGCTGGACTGAGCGTAGGGCGTTACAGCAGTGTCCGCATTTTCGATGCGGACGTTTTCCAGAGGTATCTCCAGCTCTTCCGCAGCGACCATGCAGGCGACGGTCTTGGTGCCGGTACCCAGATCCAGCGCTCCGGTTTTGATCGTTACACCGCCGTCCATGAACATTCTGACTTCAGCGGTGTAGGGTGGCCTTCCGTTGCCGCCTTGCCACATGCCTGCCGCCACTCCGAAGCCCCGCTTGATGTGACTGTCGCTCTTCTTGGCGGCGCGGGCTTCTTTCCAGCCGAATGCTTTGGAGCCCTCGATCAGGCACTGCTTCAAACCGGCGCTGGTATAGGGCACATTTCTGCTTTGGCTGATTTCGGTGAAATTCTTGAGGCGGAACTCAACCGGATCCATGCCGATCTTCTCCGCCAGCATGTCCATCATTTGCTCCAGAGACCAGCTGCAGGTTGGAAAGCCCGGCGCCCGGAACGCACGGGCTTGGCCCGCGTTGATGTAAAACGTGCTTTCGGTGACGAGCACATTCGGGCACTTGTAGAGTTCGCCCACCTGCCAGCCCACCCCAGTGCCGGCTGAATACGCGCCTGCTGCGCTAGTGCTGGTCAATTGGAGAGCGGTCAGGGTGCCGTCCTTCTTTACCCCGGCCTTCATCGTCATCCTGGCATCGGGCCGGTTGCCGGCGGCCAGGAGCGTCTCCTCGCGGGACAACATCAGCTTTACCGGCAGGCCGGTCTTGCGCGCCAGGAGTGAGGCAATGACCGTGTACTTGCCCAAGTCAAGCTTGGAACCAAAGCCGCCGCCGAAGTAACGGCAGATCACCCTTATCTTGTTCATGGGGATGCCCATGATTTGCGCAAAGCGCGTCAGCACTGCGTCGTACACGCCCTGGGTGGAGTCCCAGATGGTAACCTTGTCGCCGTCCCAGCTCACCACCGAGCCGTGCGCTTCCATGGGAACGTGGATCTGAAAGTTGGTGTAGAAGGTCTCCTCGAGCACCACATCCGCCTCGGCGAACCCCTTTGCCACGTCGCCCCGGCGGGACGTCATGCGCGGATCGCCCGCGGAGTTGCCGGTTGGGTGGATCTTAGGTGCATTGGGCTTGAGGGCTGATTCCTCGTCGATAACAAAGGGCAGTTGTTCGTACTGGACCTTGATTGCCTTTACGGCGTCCCACGCCTGATAGGGGGTTCGGGCCGCCACGGCGGCGATCTCGTCACCCTCGTAGCGGCAGTGCGGGTCGAAAAGCTTGCTCGGCGTATTCTTGCTGTACCACGGGATGTCCGCGCCCGGAGATTTTCCCGTCAGGACGGCAACGACGCCGGGCATTTTCTCGGCGGCGCTGGTGTCGACATCTTTCACCATGGCGTGCGCATGCGGAGAGCGCAGAATCGCGGCATAGAGCATGCCGGGCAGTTGAATGTCATAGGTATACAGACCCGCGCCGGAAACCATCTCGTAGGCGTCGACCCTGGGCAGTGGCTTGCCGACAATGCGCGTCTCGCCCCACGGCTTAATTTTCTCCTGCGGCTGCGAAGGCTGGGGCGCGGTTGTCGATTGCAGCAATTCCTCCAGTTCCTCGTAGTAGTCGCTCATGCCAGTCCTCCCTTCGCGCGCAGCTCGGCGGCCTTGGCCGCCGCCTTGAAGATGTGTTGGTAGGCAGCGCAGCGGCACAGGTTGCCGCTGACCCCGGCACGGATTTGATCGATGGTCGGATTCGGGTTCTGGCGCAGCAGGCCCTCGACTGCCATGATCTGGCCGGGAGTGCAAAAGCCGCACTGGAAGGCGTCTTCCTCCGCGAAAGCCTGTTGGACGGGCCCAAGTTTCTCGCCGTCCATCAGGCCCTCTAGCGTGGTGACTTCGTGGCCCTGCGCTTCGACCGCCAGTGTCATGCAGGCATAGCGCGGCACGCCGTCGATCAGCACAGTGCAGGCGCCGCACTCACCTCGTTCGCAGCCGATTTTCGTCCCGGTGAGGCCCAGGAGATCGCGCAGGACGTAGAGCAGCGTCCAGCGGGGCTCCACCATGATTTTCCTCAACGATCCGTTGATCCGCAGGTTGACGGTGAGTACGTCGCTGACGGCTTCAATCTCCTGCGCCGGCGCTGCAGGCGCGTTCCCGATGGAAACGGCGGCCACGGCGCCGACGCCGACCGACGACATGAAGTCCCTGCGGCTTATTCCATGATCTGGTTTACAGCATTTGTCTTTTGACTCTTCAGGCATACAGCGGCCCTCCACAATTCCGATTGAGCAAGGCAAAGACTAGACGAGGTCCCTGACCGATGTCCATCTCACACCAAGGCAGCGGCTAGATCAAGCAGAATGTCAATCATGAACAATCGGCCCGTAGCGCAGATCTTTCTAAAATCCCCCAAAGATGGGCCAACCCATGGATAGTTCCTCGACTGCCGATGTCGCGACCTGTCGGGTGTCAATGCCCGATAATGCAGTATTACCCCCCTCGTGGAACCATATTTCCCAAGAACGCCATAGCTGGTGAGCGAACCGGGTCACCCGTGCAGTATCGCGACTGGCCAGGAAGCGGAGGTCGGAGGTCCGGAATCTTGATGACCGCCCCGTTTCGAATGGCGTATGCTTGAGCACCGGGAATTTCGAAACGATGGGAAAGCGAGCTCTTCAATTCTTCCGGCCGAGGATGACTTGGCTTCTCTTGAGTGTGTCGCTGGCTTGTCCATCGCTTTGCCAAACACAGGCGAGTCGAACAGATCAGAAGGCTGTATCGGCTGATGGAACCATTCGGGTTCGTGTAGGCCTGGTTCAGACCGATGTCACGGTGGTGGACAAGCAGGGCCGCTTAGTCGACGATCTCAAGCGGGACCAGTTTGAGTTGCTCGTCGACGGCAAGCCGCAACAGATCTCCTTTCTCGAACTGGTGACCGCAACAGCGCCCGCTCCTGAACCTAAAAGCCGCGAAATCGCCCCGGGAGCGCCGGCGCCATCCGCTTCGAGACCCGATCCTGCCGCGATTGGACGTACGCTCTTGTTCTTTATTGACGACTGGCATCTCTCCGCCGACAGCACGATCCGCTCGGGAGCCATGCTCTCGAAGCTGCTCGACAGCAATATGGGACCCAATGACAAGGCTGCCATTTTCACGGCGTCGAGGCAGCTAGGGTTTTTGCAGCAACTCACCGACAACAAGGCCGTTTTGCAACGGGCGCTGGAGAAGCTGAGCTTCACAAACGAAACGGTCGAAGACCCCGACCTCCCAAGAATGGACGAGGCGGACGCGGCTTCGATCGAGATGGGCGATTCAGATACCCTTGCCGCCTTTGTGGCCGAGACCATGAAGATCACACTGATGGATCGACCCTCAGCGACGGCGCTGGTTCGTGCGCGGGCTGCCGCGCTGGCCCGTGTGTCTGCCGAGGTTACCTCCAGGACACTAGGGTCTCTGCGAAGCATCGTGCGCTCCTGCGCGGCCCTGCCCGGCAGAAAGGTTCTCTTCTTTCTGTCCGACGGTTTCGCTCTCCAAATGTACTCCGACGACATCGTGCACAAACTGAGGTTGGTGACGGACGCCGCCGCCAACGCGGGAATCGTGATTTACACGCTGGATGCGCGCGGCCTCGTCGGGCTGGAAACTCACCGGTACATCTCCAAACAAGACGGATTGAATGCCCTGGCGTCCGATACTGGCGGGCGATTCATCAAGAACACGAATGCGCTGGACGCGGCCATCGTCAAGACCCTCGAGGAAACCTCCCGCTACTACCTGTTGGCCTGGCACGTGGATCCGGACAAGGTGAAAAACGGGCACTACAGTTCCATCCGCGTCGAAATTCGGGGCCGTCCAGACTTGAAGGCGCACGTCAGGAAGAACTCGATCAATTTGTCCAGCCTCCTCTCGGACGAGAGGGATCGCGCCCTGGCTGCGGCGCCGGGATCATCGATTCGCGACGCCCTGGTGAAGGCATTGGAGTATCCATGGCCGATCAACGATCTGCTGACCTTCCTCCATGCAGGATTTGCCTACATGTCCGGCCGCAAGGATTATGTCCTTGGTATCGCCGTGCAGGCCGACGTGGAGAGAAGGGAAACGGCCACGGAAGGCGCTGCGGGAGAGGATCAAGTCGATGTGATGGCGGTGGTCTCCAATCGCGATGGCAATACGGTAAGTTTCTTCCAGGTAAGCCTGGATAAGACCGCCGAGGTCCCTGTTCGTGCGGAAAGCAGCAACCGTCAGTTCGTTTGTAGCCGTGCAGTATCCATCGGTCCCGGAATTTACCAGATCCGGGTCGCTGCCCGCGATGCCAGGACCGGCCGCGTAGGCAGTGCGCACCAATGGGTTGAGGTACCTAGACCCGACGCCGGCAGGATCCAGGTAAGCAGCATCTTTCTCGCCCGTTCTCAGGAGGCGGACTCAGGCGTCGATGCTCTACTGGCGCATGTCGTTTTTGACGAAAAGCAGGTCAGCGTAAGCTGCCGGCAGGATCCAGGCGCCGGCCTTTCGTATTGGATTCAGATTTACAATCCCGACGCAATTCCGCTCGCGCTACACACGAGGATCTACCGCGGCAACCAGAGAGTGGTCCAGCTGGCGCCGCTGTCCGTACCCGAGCAGGATTCCTCTGGCACGGCTCCCCAGTTTCTGGGCAGCTCAGTGTCGATTGGAAATCTGGCGCACGGTTCCTATGTTCTCGAGCTAATGCTGGTGAATTCCTCCGGCAACTTCTACGCCTTGAGAAGGGTGCCATTCTCAATCCAGTAGCGCGCTGCCTTTACGCGAAAATGGTGTCAGGCTAAACTTACCCCAATTCCCGGTGCATGAACGTTAGAGCCGCACCAAATCTGGAAATCGGGGTAAACTTAGGGACACCATTTCTGTAGCTGCGATCTGAGACCCGATGGACAGCACAGATGTCTCGTGGTACCTTGGGCGCATTGGAATCGCGAAGAGTGCGCCTGTAGCTCAGGTGGATAGAGCAACGGTTTCCTAAACCGTGGGTCGCGTGTTCAAGTCACGCCAGGCGCACCACTTGATGTCAGTAACCTGCGGACGAATCGCATCTCGCCCAAGAGGGCCAAGACCGCTCTGAAATTCAAGAAAAAGTGTGTGCCGGCCGGATGGCCCTGTTGCAGCTTGACACTCTCTTGCCAGCCACATATGATGTGCGCATTCGCTTACAAGCATGCTGTGAGCAATTTTCGGGCTCGCGCGAAAGTGTCTTGAGGTTTCTCAGTTTTAGAATCGGCTGAAGGGCATAAGTGTCTGGACCATATTTCTTCTCGTATCTCCGCCTTCTGGATACGTTGACAGAACGAAAGGGAGGTTCCATGAATTTAAGGATCGTGGGTTTGATGCTTATTCTGCTGCTGGCCGTTTCGTCTGCAAACGCGCAAAAGCAGAGCGGCACGATCACAGGTACCGTGTTCGACCCGCAGGGCGCTGTGATTCCGGGTGCGACGGTAACTGCCACGGACAACGCCACAGGCTTGGGTGTTACTGTCAAAACAACCGCCGAAGGCAGTTTCACCGTCCCCGGGTTGCCGTTTGGAATCTACACGGTAACCATTACCGCGCAGGGCTTCGCCAAGTGGGAAACAAAAAACGTGCGCGTGATTACCGCGCAGGAATCTGTTCTCCAGGCGACGCTCAAGATTGGCTCACCGACTGAGACGATCACGGTCGAAGCGGCCCAGATCCTGGTCAATACGACCACGGTCGAGCTTACCACCAATCTGGACCGCCGCCAGATCGTGGACTTGCCCACCTCAACGCGCAACCCGCTGGACTTTGCGACTCAGATGGCCGGCGTCACCTCAACCGGTTCCGCCACCAGCGGCAGTTCCATCATGAACGGGCTGCGCGGATCGAGCAACAACCTCACCCAGGATGGCATCGACATCCGGGACAGCTTCATCAAGACGAGCGGTTTCGCGAACAACTCCGGATATGACATGAACCTGGAAAGCCTTGGCGAAATCAGCATTTCCGGCCAGAATATCGGGGCCGATTCCGGCATGGGCGTCGTCCAGGTGCGCATGACGACGGCTCGCGGCAGCAACGAATTGCACGGCAGCCTCTTTTATTTCGGCCGCAATGACGTCTTCAATTCCAACAGTTGGTTCAACAACTATCGCGGCACGCCGAAGAGCAGACTGCACCAGCATCGCTTCGGAGGAAGCGTCGGCGGGCCTGTGTATTTCCCGAAACTTTACGACGGCAAGAACCGGACCTTCTTTTTCTTCCAATACTCGGGCTTCCGCGAGCACTTCCAGGATCAGCCTACACGGACGGTCTATACGGCAGCCGCGCGCACGGGACTTTACAGCTACATGGGCTCGAACGGCGTTCTACAAACCGTGAACCTGCTGACGGCGAGCACCCGAGGGCTCCCGCTCAATTCCTTCACCCAGAGTTTCATCAACGCCATGCCCCTGCCGGTCGCCGCGCCGGGCCTGACTGTGGTTCCGACGACCGGTGACGTCTATAACACTATGGGCGTGCAGTTCAAGATCCCCGGTTCGGACCCGATCAATCAATACGATATGCGCTTTGACCACAAGCTGTTCGAAAGCGCAAAGTGGGGCACGCACTGGTGGGACGCGGAATGGCATTGGGAGCGAAGCAGTTATTTGCCCTACGACGACCCGCCGTTCCCCAAGGGTATCTCCCCGACTTGCTTCGGCAACGTCTGCAACACTGCTGCGAATGAGTACTCCAACACCAGACTTTTCTCCATGGCGCTTACCTCCTCGCTGAGCGCAACAACGTTCAACGAGCTGCGTGGGGGCTTTAACAGGCCAGAGATTGAGTTCACTCCACCACAGCCCTTCCCGCGCGCTTTCAAGGTGCAGTTGAGCGGCCAGGTTTCTGCCCCCGAAGACAACTTCGATCCTCAGGGGCGCCTCTCGCCGTTCTACACGATCATGGATAACTTCACCAAGATAAAGGGTGGCCACACCCTTAAGCTCGGCTTCCAGGTCAGTTCTGCGTCCGTGCACCGGTACAATGACTGGTCCGGCCCAGGCGCCACGTTCGGAATAATACCTGGCGTCGCTCTCGGCAGCACTCCCACGAACGACAACGGTTTGAGCAGTTGCAAGAATTTCCCGTTTCTGCCGTCGGGCAGCCTCGGCACCACGATCTGCACGCGCGCTCAGAACCAGTACGTGGACCTGGTCGGGTTGGTGAACACCGTGTCCCAAACCTGGAACGGCGTCCCCGATAAGGGCTTCGTTACCGGGCTTTCGGACGAGATCTTTCTCCGGGAACGGTCCTACAACTTCTATTTCTCGGATTCCTGGAGGATACGGCCGAAGCTCACCTTAAACTACGGTATCCGTTGGGAAATCGTGCCGGCGGTGGATGTCGTGAACAAGCGCGCGCTTATGCCCATGAACAAGATCGCCGACTTGATCCCCTTTGGTCCTCTCTTCACGCCCAGTTCCAGCACGACCTTTAGCCAGTTGCTGGCGAACATCAATTCGAGCACGCAACTCGTTGCCGGGGGAACCAGCAACGGAAGTCCGTTCTGGAGCACCAGCTACCGCAACTTCGCACCATCGATCGGCATCGCCTGGCAACCATTTTCCAAGACCGTGCTGCGCACCGGCTACTCGATCAGCTATGTGCGCGACACCTTGACGATCATCACCAACGTGCTCAGTACTAACGGCGGACTGCACGTCGGCAATGCAGTCAGCGCCAACGCGGGTGATGCCTTCTCGGTGCTGAATCCAAACACCTCCTACGCCTTGCCCACTCCCGCACTTACGGTGCCGATGCCCATCTACAAGAACTTCCTCAATGCCTTCAGCTCGACCGGGGCTTCTCCGGGGATCGAAGCCATCGACCCGAACATGAGGACGCCCTACGTCCAGCAATGGACTTTTGGCATCCAGCGGGAACTCTCGAATTCCATCGCGCTGGAGGTTCGCTACGTGGGGAACCATTCCGTCGGCATGTACCGGGGCAACGACCTCGACCAGGTGAACCTGACCCCGGCGCTCGTGACGGAGTTCAACAACGCCAAGGCCAACCTCAGCGGCGCCAACCTGCCGACACCGGTAATCACGGCCATAGGCGCCACCTCTTTGATCACCAGCTCGACTTTCAGGAACCTGCTGTTGCAAGATCAGGCCGGGTCATTTTGGTATCTCGTGCAGTCCAACTGTACTCAACGATTTCTAAACGGGACCGGCTGCGCCGGGCTTGGAACCTACCCGGCCAACTTTTTCATCACCAACCCGCTCACGGGCGTGGCCCGGATTCTCAGTAACGGGATGATGTCCAGCTACAACTCGATGCAGGTGGAAGTGCGGCGCCGGCTCTCTCGTGGCTTACAACTCCACGGTAACTACACGTATGGCAAGGTTCTGAGCAATTCCGGCATATCCGGCTCGCAGAGCGAATTGGATGTCGACCTGGACCTGCGCAATCCGAATTACAGCCGCAGCCGAGCGTCTTTCGACATCCGCCACACCCTCCACTTCAATTCCGTCTATGAATTCCCGGTGGGCCGCGGACGCCGCTGGGCCAACAGCGGTATCCTCGGAAAACTGTTGGAGGGATGGCAGGCCGGCACCCTCTGGACCTCGCGCTCGGGCGCCCCTATCTCGGTCACATCGGGCCGCGCCACCGTGACCCGCAACAACGGATCGAATCCGGCTGTTGCGGTCGGTGTCAGCGACCAGCAGGTGTGCTCGGACCTCGGCATATACAAGATCGCCAACGGCATACTCTATCTGCCGTCGCAGTACTGGCTGGCCGGCGCGACCCCGGGCACGACGCTCGGCGCAAATCCGTCGATGCTGACTAATCCGGCCCCGGGCTCACTCGGCGACCATCCGCTGCGCAGCAATGCATGCAGCGGCGCCAGGTTTACCAACATTGACATGAACTTCATCAAGAAGACCAGGATCCGCGAACGGGTGAACTTCGAGTTCCGTGCGGAGTTCTTCAACATCTTCAACCACCCAAACTTCAGCATACCGAGCGGCAACATCAACAATGCCAACTTCGGCGTGCTGACAGGTACCATTGGCAGCCCGCGAGAGATTCAATTCAACGCGCGCATCAATTTCTGACGCGCCCGGTTTTTCGGCCGGGAACCAGAAATGGTTCCCGGCCCTGTTCCCGCTCGCCGGTTTCGCTCTCTTACTGATTTCCAACGAGCAGCCGCTCTGCAGTGGTGAATTTGGGTTCGATGTCGACCGGAATGGCGTAAAGCTTGGCCAGGGTGCGCTGAATCTCCGGGCGCACTACGCCCAGTTTCGTCAGCAGGTCTTGAGCTTTGGCGTAGTTCCCTTCGGCCTCCAGAGTCATGAGTTCGCGCGTGAGCGCGATCACGCCGTCTTTGATCCTCTCCGGATTCACTACGAACGTGCCATCCGGAGCCGCCTTGAAGGCGCCATAATCCAGGAGATAGTTGAGTTGAATCGCGATGCCTCGCCCGTGAGCCTCGGTAATCCCGAAGCGGATCGATCGGAACGCGGAAGCCAAGAATGTGTCGTACATCGTTTGCATCAGCGCCTTGTCGAGCACACCCTTTTCGGCCAGGTACCGCAGAGCAAACAAGCCGGAGATGTCGGCTTTGGCTTCCTCGATGGCGCTGTAAGTCTCCTTCAACTCCCGGCGTACCGTGGTCGCGTTTCCAGCAACATGGATCTCGTGCGGGCCGAGGCCGTGCATCAGCTCGTGCATCACCGTGTGAGTGAAAAAGGCGTCGAAGGAGACGTTCTTCTGGTTGGCGGCAGAAAGCACGGTCCGGGAAATGGGAACGAGCACCATCCGGAACTTCGCTTCCTGGACGTTCCGTAGCATGACACGCTTGGTGCCTTTTTCCTTAACCACGCGCTCATCGTTGGGAAGGTTGAATGCCGCCGTTTGCACGCCGCGGTTGGCCTCGCCCGCTGCCAGGATCTCGTTCACCACCCGGATCGGCGCGAGCCCGCCGAGCCTTGGATTGCGGTACTTGGGATCTATCGGTAGATGGTCCTCGATGTCCTGCAGTTGCGCCCCAAGCTTTGCGAGCTTGGCGGTCTCTGCATCGTCGCGCAGGGTGATGAACGCCTCGAAAGCCGCTTTGGCGTTGAACCATCCGTCTTCATACACTTCATAGGGTCCGATCGTCGGCTCGATGCCGGCGTCCAGCTCCATCCAGGCGACGTCGCTCGCGTAATAGTCGTTGCTCAGGAATGCGTCTGCGCGACTCGTCAGGTATGCCTTGAGCGTTGGTTGGCCCGTGAGCGAAGCGGCTTCGCGCAGCAGGCTGGCCGCCTGGGTCAACTCCGCCCGGTATTCCACACTGTAAGGAACGACTACAATCCCCGGTTTGCCCTCCGCCGGCCTGCGCAGCACGGTAAAAAACCCCATCGCTCGCGAGCGTTCGGCTTCAGGAAGCGTCTTCAACCAAGCCTCCACCTCCGCCTTGGTTGCATCCGGGGGATAGAAATTTGCCCCTTCAGGTTTTTTGGGCACTCCGGGCATAAAGGCGGCATTGCCGTCGAGCCGCGACCAGGGGCCTTTGTTGATCAGGAAATAGTGGAGCCGGGCCCGGCCCAGCGGAGAACCGTCTTTCTGCAGGTGAAGCCGCATGTCCTCATTCCCGGCCCATACCTGGCGCAAAAAGAGCACGTCCATCAACTGGCTGGCCTGAACCATCTTGGCCAGCGCGCGTCGCTCGCCGACGAGCAGACGCGAAATGTCTGCACTGATCTCGACGGGCGCGAACCGCGCCGTCATTGCCTGGAGCCGAGCCAGATCAGGCATGGAAGCCTCCTGTGATGAGAGCCGGACACTGATCCCCATTACGAGCGCTGAAGCGCCAAGCACCGATACGATCGCATGCTTCTTCATGTAGCACCTCGCCGTCGAAGCAGGTTTGCCGATGAGTCAGCGAACTTAAAATATCACCGCAGGGGCTCCGCCGCCAGCGTGACTTGGTTTCTTGGTGGTTTCGTTGACCCAGGGCTGATGGTTCCGCTAAGCTCATGTGTGTTGAAAGAAGGGGAAGGAGATCGTGATGCAGGAAAAAGTACTGACTAATATCCTCCTGAGATCCGGTGACAGGGATGTGAGTCGTGGGGCGGATTATGTCAAACGAGCCTTTGCCAAATACGGCGTCCATAGGTACGCGGTTCTCGTTGATCACACCAGCGTGGCCGAGGATCTGCCGGATTTGGCCGGCCGGTGCGGCTGTTACACGTTCGAGCTCGACAGCGCCGGCACGATCCTTGCCGGGAGCCCTGTTCAGTTGGTCATGATCGACGGCCCGGTCCCTGCCTGTGACGGGTGGCTTATAGCGTCAACGTCGCGCGCTGCTGCGGTGGCATTGAATCACGCGCTTCTGCGCACGCGCAATGAAGGGCAGGTCATTACGCGCCTTTACGGCGGGCAGGTTTCCCAGATCAATGCTTACATGGACATATTCTCTGGGGAAACGGAAACGGCGGTGCAAATCAATCATTATTTCGACCGCAAGTATAGGATCAATTTCCCTATTGATGTGAGGTATGTGATTTGCGCATGTGATGGCGCCGTGCGGGCAGCAGGGCAGCGGATCATCCCGCCGGGTGGGCTGGCCGTAATCGATACCCGGGAGTTGAGCCTGGGAGAGTTTTCAGGATATCTGCGGCTCGAGCTAGAGGTCGAGAACCTGCAGACGCGCGTGCAGCCGTTCATTCATCTCTGGGCCGACTACATCAGTGAGGCGGGATTGTCCCGCAACCACCAATCGGGCTGGGATCAATGGGCCGCCAACACGGTCTTTGCCCGCGGCTACTTCCCGGTGGAGCCCGGCCTTGAGCTGACGCTCTCTTTTTACAATGAAAACGATTGCGAGACTCACCCAAGGATTCTCTTGCACTTCAACAGGGATGGAAAAGAGATGACTGTCGAGAGGGCCGCCGATCCGGTTCCCGCTCGGCAAATGTCCTACCAGAACATTTCCAGATTGTTCAGCGACGTCTCACTGGAGGGCGTACAGAGCGCCTTCTATCTGATAAAGTGCGACACTCCGCTTCACCGGCCCAACTATTATATTGCCCCCAAAGGCACGAGACAGTTCATCAACACGAGTCATCAGACCGGCTCAGACGCCTGTCACTGGGCCGTTCCGAGGGATGCCTATCACGCCGATTATTTGAAGAAGCTCGACAAGCTTGGTGTGGAGCCCTGGGTCATTGCTTTCCCGCTGCTGGAAGAGCGCTTCAAGATCGATACCTATCTTGGATTGCTTTCCTCGACGATCGCCAAGATCAACGACTTTACTTTCATCTTCCGCAACGAGCGGGGTGACGCGGTATTTATGAAGGAGGAGAGACTGGATGGAAGCAGTCCGGAGTTTTTGAATCTCAATGAATATGCCCGGCGGCAAGGCCTGAAGCTGAAGTCCGGCCTGTTCGGCCTCGCGCCCCGCAAGGGTTTGCCCGAGGTGCCGCGGCGGGCGATCTCTCTGCTCGGCTTCAAGCACAAAGACTACAAGCACATTTGCACAGCACCGGCTGCCGGCTTTGAGGATCCGAATCTGCCCTTCTACATCGAACCGCAGGTCCCGCTCCAGCAGCAGTATGAGTACTGCCCCGTTCTGGTCACGGACCGATTCGGCCCGGGCATGGTGTCGAAGGAGTATGACACGCTATACATTGTTACCAACTGCTCCCTGTACAGGAACTATTCTCACGAGTGCACCTATCGGCTGGAGGTGTTTGACGCGAGTGGAATGATGCACTGTGCGTATCGCACAATTCGTCCGCAATCGTATGATGTCTTCTGGCTCAGCGAAATACTGGAAGGAGCGAAGATCGGCGCCGGCAGCCCTTACTATACGGTGTGGCAAAAGAGCTACGATACGCTGCTGATCAGCTATCACTTTCTCTGCCGCAAGCGCGATCACGCGATGAGCTGCGACGACACCTTCGCCGGAACGCTATTGATCGAGCCGCAGGTCTGGGATGTGACCGGGAGCGGTGAGTTTGTACGTCCCATATTGCGCGGCAAGAACCTGATCTCGGCGAAGCGCTAAATTGAATCGGGGACTGACGACGGCAAATGTTGGAAGTGATAAGGAAAGTGCAGGTCAGAGGCCTTCCAAACGGGCTTAGCGCCAAAAAATTGGGCTGTTTTTTTGGTTTAAGACATGATTCATATCGCATGAGACGTTGGCACGGGTATCGGCTGTGGGTTCATGATATGCCGCTGGGTCGCGCACATACCACGCAGCTTCTGCCCATTCCCTGATCTCAAGCTCTTTCCTGTTTTTCGACAGCGCAGCGATGCGCTGCACGAAAGCCTCGCTGCCAACGGCTATGCTCTCGGTCCAGTGAGGTTCGCGGCGCCCGCTCGCGGTCTTGAGTGCCTGATCCAGCTCAACGTTGTAGCGAGTAGCGAAAGCGCTGAGGTCGCTCAGGTCTCCCAATCGCAGCAGTTCCTGCAAGTCTAATATGCGGTAACGCTGCCGCAAGCCTACAATCTCCTGATAGCCGCACCACGGCCAATCGGCCGGGTGTTTGACGACCCCAGCGCGCACCATGTTTAAATCGATATAGCGCATGCAATTCCAGAAATAGCAGCCATTTTCAATCAGTGTGGCATGGTAGCGCTCGCTCCAGAAAGCACCGCGGCGATGTCTGTGCCGGTTGTAATGGGAGGCAAACTCTCCTTCGAGGTGGCGCATAAAGCTACTGATGAGGGCGGGGCGGTGGACGATGAGAAGCAGATGAATGTGATTGGAGGTGAGGCAATAATTCAACATGATGATCTTGAACCGGCGCACCGCCAGCCATAATCGACGCCGGTATTCGACGCGGACTGTGTCAAAGCGAAGGAAGAAGCTGCCGTTGTGGCAGCGATGGGTCAGGTGGTAGATGTGTCTTGGCAAGAGGATTCGGGCGGATCTTGGCATCGTGCTTGCTCCTGCGGTCGGGAGGAGGCGCTGGAAGACGGGCCTGGAGGCGATGCCTGGATGAAGGTTGGCCCGCATTGAGCATCCCTCCGCGACGGGCGTTATCAACAAGCTTAGTGTTTCTTCCGAAGCCGGGATATTTCTCTTAGAATCAAATTTTGGGCCTGTTTTTTAGCTGTAGGCGGCAGTTTTTGGTTTCAGAATTGCGCAATTCACCTGCAATCAATGACCTAGCGTCGTCAGTCCCCATAACTCTGGAGGGAGGAGGATCGATTGCGGGCTGGTGGCTGCGGATAGAGGCGGAATGTCGTTGAGGAAGTGGTAGCAGATGCCAAAGACAGCCGGCTCGGCAACGGAGTCGCCTAGCTCGAAGGAAACCACAACATCACCAGCAGCCCGCAGAGAAACACTCATTGTCCGGCAGTTTTTCGGAACGCGCGTAATGGCCACAGCCAGGGCCTTGTCGCGGTCGACAAAGTGAAACCAGCGCTGCGGGAGATACGCTTCGCTGTTCGCTACTTGTCCCTGGTAATCGAGGCGCCCTGCTGAGTACAGCGACCATCGGACGGGGCCAGCGTCGCAAAATTCCGTGTGCCAGACAACTTCGTCGACTGAACCGGCCTGCAATTTGCTATAGATCCCTCCGCTGGCGCCGAAGTCACAGGTCACGACGGGCGACGTGACCGAGAGCGGCAGAGAAAAGACCAACTCGTCGCCTTTCCGAGGCTCCTCCAGAAGGTGCGTCAGCGACATCCAGGATTTGCATGCAGTGATTTCGGACCTTGTGTGCGCCTTGCAGCCGTCGGCATATCGGCTGGTCACATTGACGCGTGCCGCCAAGGGCAGACTCGGACCGGTGGTTGTAGTGCTGAGCAGGAGGGCGCGCTCCCCGTTCCGTGTCACAATGCCCGGCGCCCGCAGATGGCGCACGTTGTCATAGATCACGTCTAGCACTTCGCCATGCCGGCCGAGTTCGATGGCGAAGCGCCGCTGCACGCTCCTGAATGGCTCGCCGCGAGCGATTCTCAGCGGATCGTCGAGCGTGACCTGGGGCTGATCCGTGCAGAGTGAGAGTTTGGCCGTTTCCAGGGGTGCCAGGGAGAGGGCAAAGTCGAGGCGCGAGAGCTGGCCTGCAGGGTCGTCCGCCCAGCTGACTTGCAACGGAACAGGCTGCCCGTCCTGCCGGACCAATCCGAGTCCACGAGTTTGAGACGCTGCGGGCAATCGGATCTCCGTTGAGAGTGGATAGAGAAAGCGGCGGATCCCATGGGTCTCCCGCACGGTGATGTGTCCGACTTCGCTCATCGCGCCGCGCTCTCTCTGTAAATGGCCACGATCTTTTCCACGGTCCGCTGGGCTGCGCCCCGGTTGTCTTCGAAGACCGAATATGCAGCCTTGCCTAAGACCTCGCGTGCTGCAGGATTTCGCAGCAGGTGCACAAACGCCTCCGCGAGCTGACGAACTTGCGCATTCCTGTCGTCTTCTCCGGCGCTGATTTGCCTGACGCCGTGGCGCAGGCGGAACTCGTCGATGATCTGGGGGAAGTTTTCCATCGACGGCCCGATCACGATCGGCTTGGCATAGAAGGCGGGTTCCATGATGCTTTGCCCCCCGTGGCGGATCAGTGTGCCGCCGACAAAGACGACGGTTGCGAAGCGGTAGGCCGTCGCGAGTTCCCCGAGCGTGTCGAGGAGGAGCACCTCCGCGTCCTGTGCCGACGTGGAGCCATTGGAGCGGCGCCTGACGCGAAAGCCCGCGCGCTCAGCGAGCGATGCCACTGCGTCGAATCTCTCAGGATGACGCGGCGCAATGAGAAGCCGCGTTTGCTCGAGGCCCGGCGTCTTTTTGATCCGCTCCAACGCCTCCAGCAGCGTCTGTTCTTCACCTGGATGCGTGCTGCCCGCCACGATGAGATGAGCGGCATTAAGTCCCAGCCACTCTTCCAGGGCGCGTGCCTGCGCCTCGCTGATCTCCTTCTCGACCAGATCGCGGTCGTACTTGATGTTGCCCGTGACCACGATCTTGTCCGGAAGCGCTCCCATGTGCTTGATGCGCTCCGCGTCCTCTTCGGACTTCATCATCAAAACTCGGTAATTGCGCAGGATCTTGCGTAACACCGGCCGCGCCCAGCGGTAATAACGAAAGGATGCGGCTGACACGCGTCCGTTGACGAGGACGACCGGAATGCCGCGCAGGCAGGCTTGATGCAGCACATTGGGCCATATCTCGGTGTCGATGATGACCATCATGGCGGGCCGGATCCAATCAAGCACGCGGTTGGCGATCGATGCCAGATCGATGGGAAAGTAAAACGAGTTGCCTTCGCCGTATTTTGCGAAGCGCTGCCTCGCAATAACCTGGCCGGTGTTGGTGATGGTCGAAAAGACGAAGCGCGCCTCCGGTAACTTCTGATGCAGTGCGTGAACCAGGGGCTGCACGCTGAGCGTTTCCCCGACAGAGCAGGAATGGAACCAGATCGTGGGGCGGCTGTCGTAACGCAGGCTATCGGGAAGTCTCCCCAGGCGTTGGCGCAGGCCGGGCAGGTACTTCTGAAAGCGCCAGGCCCTATAGAAAAAGACCGGGATCAGAATGATGCCCCACCCCACCATCAATACGCTGTACAGAAAATACATAAGCGAAATCACCCGTATACCGTGTCCCGAATGGCGCTTAAATAAGAGCGGCCGAAATCACCTTGATCGCACCGGGTTCAAAGGCTTAAACCCCGAAGGGGTGCGGTAGGAGAGCCCAGGGCTTGCGCCCTGGGCTCTTCTGCCGACCCTTTCAGGGTCTCATTTCGATGCCTTATTTAAGCGCCATTCTGCCGTGACACCCGAAAGAATCGGATGCAGGCAGTCAACAATGACTGTCTCGCCTCTTTCGTTGCCTACCGTTCGCTGCCCGCTGCTCGAAGGAGCGTGACTACGCGCTGCAGGTCCGCCTCGGTATCGACTCCGATCGTGTCATGCGGCGTCTCGGCGACCAGGATCGGGATGCCATTTTGCAGAAAGCGCAGCTGCTCGAGCTTCTCTGCCAGCTCTAGCGACGATTGCGGCAGGCGGTGGAACAAAGCCAGCGCCTCCCTTGTGTATGCGTAGAGGCCGATGTGCTTGTAGTGGCGGATGGCGCCGCTGCCGTCGCGGTCGAATGGGATGGGGAAGCGCGAGAAATAGAGCGCGCGTCCCTCGACATCCGTCACCACCTTGACATTATTGGGATCGCGTGCTGCCACCTCATCGATCGCGACCTTCAGGGTGGTTACCTCGGCGGCGCCTGCCAGGATCGGTTGCAGCAACAGCTTAAGATGATCCGACCGCAGCATCGGCTCGTCCCCCTGGATGTTCACATAGACATCCCCGTCCGTCCGCTCCATCACTTCATGCAGCCGGTCGCTTCCCGACGGATGCCGCCCGGTCATTGTTACAGGCATGTTGTGAGTCAAACAGTAGCGCTCGACTTCCGGGCTGTCGGTTGCCACGATGAGGTCATTCAACAACGGGGAGCGCCTGGCGCTCTCGTACACCCAGTGCACCAATGCCTTGCCCTCAATGTTGCGCAAGACTTTGCCGGGCAGCCGCTTCGAATCGAGCCGCGCGGGAATTACACCCAGAACCATTTTGGCTTCTTGCATGGCTTTTCCTGACTTGGCCGGACGCCAATCGATCCTATCGAAAAGACACTTATTATCCCACCACTTGCTGCGAATCGAAGGGAAAAGTGCAGATCACGGATGAGGCTTTGGGGGGACCCTGGGTTGCCGCGGCGGAGAGGGCGGTTGTACGGGTGGTCCGCGGCGTTTTATCTGCCGGTAAACGTTTTTGCCCAGCTTTACATTCCTGAATGTGCTTTTTTGGGACATGTGCATTTCGGATCGCAGATTGAAAGTGTTGGATTGAAAACCAGCCCTGTTCGATCCTGCCATTGCTTTGCCGAACAGCATAATTTTGAACTCCGAAACATCAGGTTACTTCTTGCCGATGGCGAGAGGACGCGCCGGGTCCGATGCGGCGCCGATCTTGGCGGCGAGGCCGGTCTGCTTTGCGATGTCCTCTTCCGTGACAAAGCGGACATCGAGCAGTGTTTCGCGCTTGTAGCCCGTTCTCAGATAGTTCATTTCGGCCAGGGCGAGGCTCCAGCCTTCGAGCCACAGCTCGAGTTCCTGTTTCAGTGACGGAGGGCCGCTGAAATGGATGATAAGGTCGATGTCGGCCTCGGGGCCAGCCGTCCCGTTCTTGGTGCTGCCTATGAGGTAGACGCCCTTGACCCCGAATCGCTTCGCATCGAGCTCAGACGCGATTTTTTGCGCCATGCGGGAGCGCCAGCGGGAGTGGTCGTCGGGTGGGCGGGCGGCGGAGACAGGCTCAGCCTGGGCGATCGGCGCGATCTCGGCTTCGCCGGGCACGGCGAGAATGCCTACTGCTTCGTCCAGGTCTGCGTTCATCAGGATGCGCAGGACGCGGCCGCCGGTTGCGCGCGGCACGTCGATCACGCGGACCGTATGGCCGAGACAGGCAAATTCCGGCAAAAGGACGGGTACGATGTTAGGTGAGCCCTTCAGGAAGGACTCCTGAAATATGACGCCCGGATCATCCGGGTATAGCGGGAGATATCGAATACCCGACTCAACCAGATCCTGGAAAAAGTGCGTGCCGAAGGAGAGGTCTGGCACGTATCCGCCGGTCTTGCGCGCGATCTCGATCAGGACCGCTGTGTTGTTGATGTCCGAGTAAGTGACGCTGACCCCGAGCTTGATATCGCCCCGGCTGCCCCAGCGTCCGGGGCCCATGAGGATGAAGCGTCGCCTGGGAAGGATCCTGTTCAGGTTGCTTATGACGCGGCCCACGGCCCGCAGATCGGCAAGGCTCGAGAGCCTGCCGTACCCGTCCGGGTCCACGTAGACGATGTGAGTGATATCAGGGATCTTTCCGTTGGATACGTAGCGATTGGCTGAAAAGAGAACCTGGCTTTCCGGGATGTCTCTCGGAATAGGAGAGGGTTCGCTCTCGAGCGAGTAGCTTTGCGGCCGGCATTGCAGGAGGTAGAAGCTGGTGCCGTCGGAAGCGAACTCGATGTCGACCGGCGTGCGCAGGGTATTGCGCAGCAGCGCAAAGAGGCTGTTCATCTGACTGATGAAGGGTGTCCGCCGAATCAAGCCCTCAAAGGTAAAGATTACGTCGTCTGTCTCGAGATCGACATCCAGTGCCCCAGGTGTGCGGATGCGATCTTCTTCGAAGATCGATATGAGCTGACTGACAGCAGGGAACTGAGTTCCAACATCCGCCAGCAGATCGCACAGCTCCATCGTGCGGAAAGCGTTCTCCTTGAGGTCGATCACATCGATCTTCTTGGGAGAATAGCGGGCGGTTTCCTCGGGGGTCGCGTTTACGCGCAGGTTGGGCTGCCCGGGAGCGACCAGCACCGGATAGTCGTCGGCAAGCCGATCGACCGCGCGCGTGCCGAGGCCGGGAACGAGACGCAGCAAGCCGTCTTCGCGCCTGATTCGGGGGGACCAGCGGAACTCGTTGTTGGAAAATCCGACGCCGGAGTAAGCAGGGAAGTAATAGTGCCCTACCCTAGTGCCGACGACCTCCTGGATCATGACCCCCATTTCTTCGTGCTGATCGAGGAGGCCCCTCTCGGCGCGGTACTGGATCGGATCGGGGCTGAACACTGAAGCATAGACCTCGGCGAGAGCATCGAGCACCGCAAGGAGTCGGCTCGCCTTGTCGCCCTGGTTGGCCAGAAACAAGCTCTTGTACTTGCCGGAGAACGCCGAACCTATGCGGTCCTCCAGCAGGCTCGAGCTTCTCACGATCAAAGGACGCTCGCCGAGATCATCGAGCGCGGTCGAGATGCCTTGCACGATGTCAGGCGGGAAGCGCGAGCTCTTGAAGACCTGAAGAATGTGCGGGTATTCCTCCCGGATTTGATCGATGCCAAGATATTTCCAGTTGTACACCTCGTCGAGATTATTGTGGGCGAGAAAGGCCAGCAGCACGTCTGAGGGCAGGTACCATGTCCTCGGGATCCGGATTTCGGTCAGCAGTTCTGAGTAGTCCTTAGCGCCGCGCAGGACGCGCGAGGCGAGAAACAACCCGCTGCTCTTGCCGCCCAACTTGCCGTGGCTTTTCGGCAACAGGATCGTGTGGTCCAGGATCTCAAAGAAGTCGTCTACCTCGACGTATTTGCGCGCGGTTTCAATAAAGTCGAGCTGGTCCGTGAGCAGGCGGCGCACCAGGGAGGTTTTCAAACTGGCCTGTGTTGCGGTCGACAGCTCGCGCGCGCTGACGCCCGTCTGCTTGTAGCGCCCCATGGCGTCGGCAATCTCGAGCAGCGAAGTGTCCGCCGCCTCGAGCGCCTGGAGCAGAAAGTTGACGCGGTCTTCCTTGATCCAGACCTGAATCAATGAGAGGAGCTCCTGCTCGGCGAGATGATGCGCGGAAATGAGAAATGTCTCTTCTGCGATGGCGTCGAGGTCCTTGGCTTCCGTTTTCTGCTGCGGCCGGTTTTCGTCATATGGGATCTCGTCCTGCTCGCCGCGGCTGGCGGACATAGAGTGCAGCAAGTCCCTGGCCTCGCTGATGCCGTTGACGGACAGATAGTTGAGCATCTTCCGTGAGATCTGTTTGAACAGCGTCAGATCTGTGTTCTTCAACAGGTCGAGGATAACGCGCCAATCCTGCCGCGCAGCCTTGCCGGGCTCGGAGCTCCATCGCTTGAGGTGGCCGGCGTCCCTGAGGTCGCGCTGAAATGCGGCCTGACCGATCCGATCCGCGATCGTCTTGATGAGCTGGCGTTCTTCCTTGAGAAACGGTCCTTCGTCGGCCACCGGCAGCTGCCGGGTATAGGCAACCGATACGAGGCCCACTTGCTGTCCTTGAACGTGGATGGGAGCCCTCTGCATCCACGGGGTTTCATAAAAACCCAACGTGCTGGAGGTCCGGTTATGGAGGATGATTCTTGCCTGACAGTACTGCGGATACTGCCACCCAGCAGGAATTGCCTCGGCCACTAGACGAAGCGCTTCTTCGATGGGTTTATCCGACTGGAGGATCTCATCAATCGTATAGATGGATTTCAGCTCTTTGGCGCGCTCCTGGAGTGCGCGCAGAACCGCGTCGTGGGGCGTGGCATCTCTTGTGTTTGGTTCCTGCCTCGGTTCGCCCATCCGCAAACTGCTCCAGCGACATCCGGCCTCCGACGGCATCAACCGGCCGGTGGGAGCCCGGGATCTGGGATCGGAGGTCTCGAGCCGCTTGTCAGACCCAGCCGCGGTCTTTGCATGCCTGGGCCACGCGGCTGATCGCGATTACGTAGGCAGCATCCCTCATGAAGAGCTTGTTTCTCTTTGCCAGCTCGTGAACCGCGTGAAAGGCTGAGGTCATTCTGAAGTCGAGCCTGTTGAGAACCTCCTCCTTTCCCCAATAGAAGTTCATGTTGCTCTGCACCTGCTCGAAGTAGCTGCAGGTGACGCCGCCGGCGTTGGCCAGAAAGTCCGGAATCACAAAAATCCCACGCTCCTTCAGGACCGCGTCGGCTTCGGGCGTAGTCGGTCCGTTGGCTCCTTCAGCGATGACCTTGACCCTCTGATGAATCTTCCGCACGTTTGTGCCGCCGATCTGGTTTTCGAGAGCTGCCGGAATCAGGATGTCCACTTCTTGCTCCAGCCAGGCGTCTCCGGCCAGCACTTCATAGCCCAACTTGCGCGCCTTGTCCTTGTCGATGCCGCCAAAGCGGTCCGTGATCGCCAGCAAGGCCTCAACATCGACACCGGAGGCGAGCCGGAAAGCATAGGAGGTCTGGTCATTCTGGTCCCAGGAGGAGACGCAGACAACTTTGCCGCCCAGTTGCTGATAAAGCTGGATGGCGTAGTGAGCTACGTTGCCGAAGCCCTGTACGCTCGCGCTTGTCTTTTCGATACCGATCCCAAGGTTGCGCAGCGCCTCCCGGAGCGTGAAAACGACACCATGGCCTGTGGCCTCGGTTCGCCCCAGCGATCCGCCCATCCCCACCGGCTTTCCCGTGATGAAACCGGGATATTTGCCGCCGTGAATGGCCTCGAATTCGTCCAACATCCAAAGCATGTGCTGGGCATTGGTCATCACATCGGGCGCCGGGACGTCGGCAATCGGGCCCACATTTCTTGCCACTTGCCGTACCCAGCCGCGGCAAATTGCCTCCTGCTCGCGCATGCTCAGGTTGTGGGGATCGCAGACGACTCCCCCCTTGGCGCCGCCCAGAGGAATGTCGACCACGGCGCACTTCCAGGTCATCCACATAGCCAAAGCGCGGACGGTGTCGATCGTTTCCTGCGGGTGGAAACGGATGCCGCCTTTCGACGGCCCCCGGGCATCGTTGTGTTGCACGCGGAAGCCGCGGAAAACCCTGAAGCTGCCGTCGTCCATCCGGACTGGGATGCTGAACTGGTATTCCCGCATCGGGTTTCGCAGCAGATCCTTGGTAGCCCTATCCAGGTTAAGTTGTTCGGCGACCCGGTCGAACTGCTGCTGGGCCATCTGAAAAGCGCTGAAAGAATCACTACTCATGGTTTTCTCCACTTTATGGCGCGACGTCTGAAGGACCCGGGCAATTGGCAGGAGCGGCTTCGCCTTCCATGCCCCAGGCACCAGCATCCCCCAAAGCAACCGAGAATTGGGAACTCCTCTGGCTTCTCTGCGGTCCTTTTGATCGGCATCGTCGGTTCCAGGATGTCATGATTACGAAACTTCTGGGTTCCCTCTCGCCGCTCGCGGCCTCTTGGGCGCGGCCCTCCTGCGTTGAGCGCCTGATGAGGCGCCCGGGGTCCTTCTGCGTCTTGGTTTCGCATCGGCAGGGGACGGGGGCAGCTCCTGAGCGGGCACCTCTGCGGGGGTTTCGCGGAGAGGTTCGGCCGAGACCTCGGCCTGGAGCTTGGCAGCGGACGGCGCGTCGGCCGCGACAGGTTCCATGGCCTCTGAAACCGGGACTGCTTCCACAGGAGCGACCTCATCGGCGGGCGCCTCTTCAGAGCCGGCCAGAGGGAGCTTGTCCCCGGGGAAAAGGCGCAGGACTCCCTGCCGATTCCGCTCGATTCGGAGCAGACCCTCGCGCTGCGCTTGGCGAGCCAGATCGTGAATACTGGGAAAGCCGTAGCGGCGTTCGTCGAATGAGGGATCGGCCGCGCGGAGGAAGTGTCTGAAGCTGCGCAGATACATAGGCCAGTGTGGCTTCGAACCCATCTGTGTAAGGATCTGCCGCACGGCTGCTGCCGCTACCGCAGATTGGGCCGGCGGCGGTGCCGGTTCCGCGGCGGCCAGGAGAGCCGCCTCCGGTTCTGCTTCATGAGGGGAGGCAGGGGCGGAAGCCGCAAGAGCAACAGGCGCCGGGGCGCTCTCTCCCTCCTTCATTTCGACGATCAGGCTGCGGTCCACCTGCTTGAGGTTGACGAAGCCTGCCTTGGCCATCTTCTGAATGAACTCGCGGAAAGAGCGGGCACCGTAATCCCGCTCCGAGAACGTCGAATCGAGCTGAAGCAAGGTGCTCTTCAGCAACCCAAGCTGCGGGGAAACCTCCCGGTCGGTCAGGATTCCAAGTGCGCGGCGCAGCGGCGGCAGAGCGTCTCGCAACTGTGCCGTGATGGCCGCGTGTGCCCTCCCCGCGACCTTGCGGGCGGCCGGCTGCATGCCAATGAGGTTCTCGTATGCAATGAACTCGTGGCAATTCTTCTGCAGGATGCTGCTGGTAAAGGAGCGCCCTCCAACGACAAACACGGTCTTGTCGTACTGCTTGAGTTTTTCAACCAGCGCGATGAAGTCGCTGTCGCCGCCGACGATCACGAACGCATTGATGTGGCCTTTGGTAAACGCCATCTCCAGGGCGTCCAGCGCCAGGGTGATGTCGGCGCCGTTCTTGTCTCCGCCGGGAGTGAGGTTGCGCTGGACCATCTGTACGGCGTGTTGGGCCATGGCGCGGCTGTAATCGGGGGCCTGCTTCCAGTCTCCATAGGCGATTTTGGTCACAACTTCGCCGCGCTCCTTGATTGCTTCCAAGACAATTCCGATATCGAAGTGTCTGGAGAGAGTTTTCTTTACGCCGATCTCTATGTTGTCGAAATCGACGAAGACCGCGATTTTCAACCGTTCGTCACTCAATTTGTTAACCTCAGTGTGCCTCGACTATCCGCACGACGACTGGAGAGTGATGCTGCCATGCGCCGGGTTCATGAAATCTTCTGCTATGGTTGCCACCGGCGTGCCCCAAGGGATCTTTGCCTGCGCATCTAGATGGCGGCCGGCAAAGGAACCAGTGCAGTCCTGCCACCGTAAAACAAACCCAATTATACCAGTTCAGCGGGGTCAGGTCTGGAAGATTTACTTTCGTTACAGAGTATCGATGATCAGCAAAGCCACAGCTGCGAAAGTAAATCTTCCAGACCTGACCCCGGCATTTGAAGTGTCTGAACCGCTGCAGAGGCTGCGAGGCTGCTCGGGAATTGCTCCGCCTCAACCTCGTGTGATATATTGTTATTTTTATGTTTATCTCTCGAAAGATGACTAGGAAGGTGTCGTGGGCACTACCAAACTGACTCGGAAGGAAATAGCTGCGGATCCGATCCATGACGCTCTGATAAGGTCCGTCGAGATCCTGCATACGCACGCAAAGACCATTACCCTTGTGACCATCGGTGTCCTATCGGTGGCGGTCTTTATCTACTTGGGCCTGGGCTATCTGGAGTCCCGCGACAACACCGCCCAGCAGGAACTGGCGAAGGGGATGGATTTCTATCATGCAGCGGTGGATCCTTCCGCCAAGAGCGATCCCTATGCCTCGGGCCCTTACCCGGTCTTTCCGAGCGAGGAAGCCAAGTTCCGCGCCGCAAGCACGGTTTTTTCTTCGTTAGTTTCTCGTTTCGGCTCCTCAAAGATGGGTGTCGTGGCTCGTTATTACCTTGCCCTTTGCCAGAAGCAGCTCGGGCAGAAAGACGAGGCGATCGCATCGCTGAAAGCGATCGAGAACAACACGGTCGATCGCACGGTCGGATATCTGGCCAAGAAGGTCCTGGCAAACTACTATGTGGAGATCGGCGACAGCAAAAAAGGAGTGGAGATCCTCCAGGCGATGTTGTCCGACCCGCAGTCTGACCTGCCGAAACAAGATCTCAGGATAGACCTGTCACGCGCATACATGGCCCAGGGCAATCGCGCTGAGGCTCTGAAGGTTTTGCAGCAAGCTCAAGAAGAGGGCAGCGGGGGCTCGCTTCAATCGCTGGTGTTCCAGGAATTGAACCGCCTCCAAAGCAGCTCGGGGAACGAACGCCAGCCCTGACAGCGCTGTGAGCGACGCTCTAAGTGCCTGTAGATTCGCAGCCTTGACAACAAATGCTACCCTAATATAATTAGCATTTTTATCCAGACTGGGAGCCTGGCGCGTGTTCATCGAAATCGAGCGCTTAACAGCGGAGCCATTGCGTGTCCAGCACGTCTACGGGATCGGAGATCTTCAGTTCGAGCACGGCGATGCTGCCTTGGCAGAGCCTGTTGCCGCGGATTTTGTCCTGACGCACAAGGAAAAGGATCTCCACGTGGAGGGAACGATTCGGACCGCAATGCGGTACCAATGTTCCAGGTGCCTGAAGGAGTTCTCGTCTCCTTTGGGTGCGAGCTTCAACCTTTTCTACCTTCCCCAGGCCGACTGGAAGCAGGATGAGGAAATCGAGCTGAAGTACGAGGATATGGGGGTTGGGTATTATGACGGCATTGGCCTGGATGTCGACCTCATGGTGCTCGAGCAGATAGAGTTGGCGATGCCGATGAAATTCGTCTGTCAGGAGGGGTGCAAGGGGCTTTGCCCGTCCTGCGGCGCGGATCTGAACCAAGGTCCTTGCACCTGCAGGATTGACATGACGGATTCCAGGCTGGCCGTGCTCCGAGATTTCCGCAGCAAAATGAAAGAGTGAGCCGCCGGAGTAGCCGCTCCTACCCGGTGAGTGTTCTTCGGGGACGCGGCTGGTTTGGGGACTGCCTTTAGTCTAGAAGGCAAGGGAGAGATCGTATTTATGCCGAACCCGAAACGCAGACATTCGAAAGCACGTCGCGGCAAGCGCCGGGCGCATGACTTTCTGCATCCTGTCACCCCGGGCCTCTGCCCGCAATGCCTGGAACCTAAAATGCCGCATCAGGCCTGTCCCAAGTGTGGTTATTACAAGGGACAGCAGGTGATGGAAGGAGAGGAAGAGATCTAGCCGCGGAAACGAGATGGCTTTCCAAGGGGCTCTTCCCTTGCTTGCATGATCAAGATTGCCGTCGATGGAATGGGGAGTGACAACTCCCCCCGTAGCGAGGTTGAAGGCGCTGTACAGGCCTCCAGAGACTATGGCGTGCATGTCATCCTGGTGGGCAAGGAGCACGTGCTCGGCCCGCTCTTGAAGGGGCAATCGCGCGGAGCGGCCGTCGAGCTGCGACATGCTTCCGAAGCGATCGCGATGGACGAGCAGCCCACTGCGGCTCTTCGAAAAAAGAGAGATTCTTCGATTCGGGTGGCCGCTGACCTTGTCCGTCAGGGAGCGGCGAGCGGACTCGTGAGCGCCGGCAACACCGGGGCCGTCATGGCGATTTCCAAGATGGTCATGGGTACCGTCCGCGGAGTCGATCGACCTGCTTTGGCCGCAATCTTGCCTACTCTCGAAGGACACGCCGTGCTGCTCGATGTCGGCGCCAACGTCGCCTGCAAGCCGCGCCACCTGGTCCAGTTTGCCATCATGGGCCATCTGTTCAGCAAAAAAATCGTCGGTGTGCCTTCCCCGCGGGTGGGTCTGATGTCGGTGGGCGAAGAGGAGTCCAAGGGCAACGATCTGACCAAGGAAGTTTATAAGGCGCTGAAGGAAATCCGCATCAATTTCATCGGCAATGTGGAAGGCCGCGACATCTATAACGGCCGTGCCGACGTTATCGTCTGTGACGGCTTCACCGGGAACGTCGCGCTGAAGACGAGCGAAGGGCTGATCGAAGCTGTCCTCCAGCTTCTCAGAGAAGAGCTCAACAGCAACCTCAAAACCAAGGTTGGAGCCCTATTGAGCCAACGATCCTTTAAGCGACTCAAGAAGCGTCTCGACTATTCGGAATATGGCGGGGCTCCCTTGCTCGGGCTTCAAGGCGTTTCCATCATCTGTCACGGAAGGTCCAGCAGCAACGCCATCAAGAATGCGATCAGGGTCGCCAAGGAGTGTGCTGAAAATCAGGTCACCGCAAAGCTGGAAATCGAGTTGAGTCAGGTAGGCTGTTACGCTAGAGGTGGTGCACCGGTTTAGCAAACCAAATTGGCGACAGACACCTCTTTTCAACGGCCCTTTCATCCATCCATCGAGATATCCCGGGCGAAAAAGGGTCCTGTCGCCAAGTTCGCAGCGGATACGTCCCCCGACTGCGACCTTGCCGGGGCTGTATCCGGGAACTGCGATTCAGACAGCGGTAAGCCCCGGAAGGGGCGATATAGCAAAGCCCAGGGCGCGAGCCCTGGGTAACGGGATGCCTCATGACAGGGGCCCTGCAGGGGCGACACAGCAGGCCCTCAGATCAGTCTGGGAGATCTCGTGCCCGAGTCCCTTTTCGATAGAGCGAGAGAGAAGAATGCATGGTCTGTGCCGCCCTTTCAGGGCTCTGCATTCTGTTCCGGCGCTTTTTCCCAGGGCTCGCGCCCTGGGCTTCAGCTATGACGCCCTTGCAGGGCTTGTCATCGGCGTCCACTGTCTGAATCGCAGATTCGGGAAATTGAAGCGCTTGCTTCTGCAGCCTCGGGTGCTAAAATGTGAGACTTTGTGTGGCGGCGTCCGGGTCCGCCGATCTGTACTTTAAAGGAGGTGGTCACATGGCGTCTGTTGGTGAGAAGGTGAAATCCATAATCGTCGATCAGTTGGGTGTCAGTGAAGGAGAGGTTACCGAATCGGCCTCTTTCGTGGACGATCTCGGCGCCGATTCGCTCGACACCATTGAGCTCGTCATGGCGTTTGAAGAGGCCTTCAGCATCGAAATCCCCGATGAGGATGCAGAGAAGATCCGGACCGTGAAGAACGCGATCGACTATATCGAATCCCACGTCAGCTAGCCGGAGAAACCCCAACTGTGAAGCGTCGCGTTGTCATCACGGGCGTCGGGCTTGTCACTCCTCTCGGGAACAACTCCCAGGAGACGTGGAAGGCTTTGCTTGCAGGACGATCGGGCGTCGCGCCCATTACGCGCTTTGACGCTTCCCAGTTTCCGACCAGGATTGCCGCAGAAGTCAAGCACTTCGATCCCACCCTATATATGGAAAAGAGGGAAGTCAAGAGGATGGACACCTTTATCCATTACGCGCTGGCCGCCTCAGAGCAAGCCATGCGGGATGCGGGGCTCTTGGCCTGGGACGGCATGGATGGCAACCGGGCCGGCGTGATCATAGGATCGGGCATCGGGGGGTTCGGCAGCATCGAAACCCAGCACGAGACGCTCCTCGAGCATGGACCCAAGCGAATTTCTCCTTTTTTCATTCCGTCGAGCATTGTAAATCTTGCCGCCGGCCGCGTTTCGATCCAGTTCGGCGCGCGCGGGCCAAACTCCGCGCCGTGCACCGCTTGCTCCGCCGGCAGCCACGCCATCGGCGACTCGTCCCGGATCATCGAACGCGGGGACGCAGACATCATGATTGCAGGCGGGAGCGAGGCCGCAATCACACCCATGGCTGTGGGTGGCTTCGATGCGCTGAAGGCGCTCTCGACGCGCAATGAGGAACCGACACGAGCCAGCCGCCCTTTCGATCGGGAGCGCGACGGCTTTGTTTTGGGTGAAGGCGCGGGAATCCTGATCCTTGAGGAGCTTGAGCACGCCCGCGGCAGAGGCGCTAAGATCTATGCGGAAGTGGTCGGCTACGGCATGTCGGGTGATGCCTATCACATAACGGCCCCGCCCCCGGGAGGCGATGGCGCCGTGCGGGCGATGCGCATGACGCTCAAGGATGCGGGTATCACCCCGGACCAGGTCGACTACATCAACGCGCACGGGACTTCTACGCCGCCCAACGACAGGATCGAGACAGCCGCTATCCGCACCGTCTTCGGAGAGCATGCCTACAAGCTTGCGGTCAGTTCCACCAAGTCGATGATCGGGCATTTGCTCGGCGCGGCCGGCGCGGTGGAGGTCGGGGTTACGGCCCTCTCCATTCGAGATCAAATCCTTCACCCGACCATCAACCTGCAATACCATGACGCGGAATGTGACCTTGATTATGTTCCGAACAAGGCACGGCACGCCAAGGTTCGGTACGCCCTTTCGAACAGCTTCGGCTTTGGCGGCACCAACGCCTGCCTCCTACTGAAGCGTTTCGAAGGCTAGCTTCTGGATGATGACTGGAGGATGGCTGTATGAAGATTGTCGCGTGCGTCAAATACGTTCCCGATACCACCATCAAGGTGAAGATTGCTGCCGACGGCAAATCGGTGAGTCTGGGGGAAGTCTCCTTCATCGTGAACCCTTACGACGAGTATGCTGTCGAGGAGGCGCTCCGGATCAAGGAGAAGATAGGCGGTGAAGTCGTTGTGGTCAGTGCCGGAGGAGAAAAAGCCACTGCCGGGATTCGGACGTGCCTGGCCATGGGCGCTGACTCCGGCGTCCTTGTGCAGGAGGAGGGGCTGGAGAATGCCGACTCCTTCGCCATCGGGACAGTGCTGGCACGTGTCTGCCGGGAGATCAACCCGGACCTGATCCTCTTCGGAAAGCACGCGATCGGCGTGGACAACAGCCAAGTACCTTCCGTGGTTGCGGAACTCCTCGATCTGCCGCAGGCATCAGTAGTGGTGAAACTGGAAATACTGGACGGCAGGTTCCGCGCTGAACGCGAGATCGAAGGAGCGCGTGAGGTCATAGAAGGAGCCCTGCCGGCTGTCCTGACGGCGCAAAAAGACCTGAACACACCCCGCTATGCCTCTCTCAAGGGAATCATGGCCGCCAAGAAGAAAACGATCGCGGTCCGCACTCTGGATTCCCTGGGATTGACCGCGAATGATCTGCAACCCAAGCTTTCAACTGAGGAGATCACCCTGCCGCCGTCGCGGCCTCCCGGAAAGATCCTCAGCGGCGATGTTGGAGAAACAGTCCCGGAGTTGGTCCGGCTGCTGCATGAAGAAGCCAAGATCATCTAAGTGACGAATGACGAGTGACGAGTGACGAGTGAAAAACTTGTAGTTCGGTATGTGGTTCTTGCAGTTTGG